>Ga0187872_10000666_pt1 | contig 38109 bp, 32 predicted proteins | sample June2016WEW_16_4_FD_132973 | JGI IMG/M metagenome (GOLD analysis project Ga0187872, IMG submission 132973) | Peatland microbial communities from SPRUCE experiment site at the Marcell Experimental Forest, Minnesota, USA - June2016WEW_16_40 | ecosystem: Environmental > Terrestrial > Soil >...
CACAACGAATCGGACCATCAGGAAAGCCTTCTGTGGATGCCAGCGGTAGGAGGCCCATTCGACACGGACCAGGAACAGGCCTTCCAGGGGGCGGTCGCCATCCAGCTGACGGGAATGAAGACCTGGGATATGGCGTTTCATTGCTTCACCTCCAGAGGCTGGGAATAGGAGTTGAGTTTGCAGATCAGGCCGTTGAGGTCTTCTCTCGCTGAGGACGAGATGTGGGAGATGAAGGACTCGACCAAGTCACGGCCGGCCTCTTTGAGGGTTTGAGTACCGCAGAAATCAGCGGCATAGGCTTTGACCAATGTCGGATCGAGGTTGTATTGGCGAATCAGGCGGCAGAGTTGGTCGCGGAGCCGAGTCGGACCACCATGCGACCCGTTGGAATTGTGAAAACCATTTGGTTTGCGCGGCGGATCGGAAGACTTCACCCGTTCGGAAACCCATCCTAACTCTTCGACGGAGCAAAGGCCGATGCCGTACGCCTTTCGCAGAGCACGATTGACGGCACGAGTTTCGGCAACCCGCATCTCCGCGCCACGGACGAGTGGTGACACATTGGAGGGATCGGCGTCGCCGTAACCGACAAACCCCCTAGAAAGACCGCTCTTATAAACGATAGCTTTGAAGACCCAACGAGCCGCGGTGAGATCGGAGACCCGGTCCTGTAGTATCGTCTTGATCCCCCGACACCCTCTCCGGGTAGCAAGCTGCAGGAGTCCGCAGTGAGTCACATACCATCGACCGTCCAAGAACTGCAGATCGCCCGCAGCTACGGAGAGAGAATACCTAGCAGTAAGCTCTCGAAGACCGCGAAGGGCGACACTTGAACGCTCGCCCCACAATTGACGCGCGAGCTTTGCATTGGAGCGAAACGTAACGACATTCCTCTTCATGAAACCTCCTTGGTTGCACACCCAAAATGAATGCTGTTCGTTAATGAAGAGGATCCGAGTCCCGTTTCTTTGATTGCCTTCTGGCGCCCAGTAGGGCTAAAAGAGACAAGGTGAGACACGAGAGCTTTACAGACGGCCCGTTCTGTACTTTCATACGTCTATTTTAGTTGTATGTCACTATGATGTCAAGCAAACATTCGAAGCCAAAAACCTACGCGATCGACTGGACTGCTGTTGGTCGAAGAATCAGGGGCCTGCGAGGATTCGACATGACGCAGGCAGAATTCGCGACTCGTATTGGCGTGAGCCAGAGTTATTTGTCTGCAGTCGAGCACGGGCGCAACGAAGTCGGGGCGGCAGTCTTGCTCGCAATAAGTCGAGAATTCGATAAGTCGCTGGAGTGGCTACTCACCGGTGAGGAATAGGTGCGCGCCCCGTATCACGGAGTCCGTCGAGCACCTGATATAGGAGCGTCGTCTTGGCCATGCTCGGTTCCGCGATCAGCGCCACAAATCCGCAGCCGCCCAGGATTTCCTCTGTGAGCGAGTCGGGCACCTCGCAGTGGGTCCGTGTCTGGTACAGACACACCGGGCGATCGCGACGCCAGTCAGCTTCCCATCCCGAGGGGCGACCCGATCGGTGTAGCGAATTCGCGGCCGAATTCGAACTGGCTCGCAAGCGAAGGGGCTTGCCCCGGGCAATCATGTGGGCGATTGCATGCGCTTGACAGGTGTCGGCGCCGTGGTAAGATAAAGTCGTTTCAAGTACGAAGAGGCCGAGAGATAGTGAGCCGCGACGAAGTCAGCGTCGCGGTTTTTTTTGTTTTGTGGCACTGCTTTTCGCGGTCGGTTCTGGAACGCGAGGCGGGAAGATCAGAGCATGTGGGCATGGAGTTCAGTTCCGTTTCGAGGGGCAGCAGATGGGCAACGCAACAGGACCACGCACGCCGAAGGGAAAAACGCGGTCCAGTCAAAATGCAGCGAAGCATTGGATCGAATCAGGAAGGATTCTTCCATCGGAGCAAAAGGAGGCCGGGGTCATTCGCCACGGGCTTATGGAATACTTCAAGCCGGACGGCGCGCCTGAGAATGAGGTGATCGACGACATCGTATTGAATCGGCTGATCAGACGGCGCACGGATATGGCCTTCACACGGGAGTTTTCGAAAGCGAGCGCTCTAAAGCCATTGACGTGCCTCGAAAAGCATGAAGGTATGGCAATCCCGTTTTACTCGCGGGGGAGATACGGCTTCGAGTACGGTGCTCGATCGCGCCCCGACCAATGCATAGAGGGACTTGAAGCAGCGAGGGAGCTAATCGAGGAGCGCGGTCTACAGCCCAAGGAAGACTTGTGGGCACTTCGCCGCATCTACGGTTCGCAACCTACCGAGCACGTGGTCGCGCTTATGGACGGCTTAGAGCGGAATATCAGGCGACAGCCGACTGAGACCACAGATCAAGAGGAGCTGAAGAAATGGGTTCTGGAACTCATAGAGATCGAAATCTCGCTGCAAAAGGCTCGATTGGAGGTGACAACCGGCGTCGAGGACATCGAGCTCGCTTCGGATGTCCAGGAGCCCGATGCTCCTGCTCTCGAAACGCTACTTCGCTATCGTGCCGCCAATACGCGGGAACTTAAGGAGCTGCTCGACACTCTTGAGCGTATACGACGTCTGCGGGGGTAGTACGGCCTAGAGTCCTGCCATTTCGGTGATCATTTGCTCGGCCATAAATACTACTTCTGTAGTGATACGAGTTCTCGAGCATGTGCTTCTGCCAAACGAACTCCCAGATGTATCCTGAATTCAGTTAGATAGATATATTGTGCGGTGTGATTATGGGGCAGTTTCGCCCGCCATGTGCGGGTAACGTGGCGCGTTTTGAGCTCGGAGTGGAGGGGCCCGCACGGAAACGCGACCTTCAGGCCGGTTTCCGGTGTATTATTCCGGCAAATGAAAAACGAAGACAAAGACGAGCGGCGGCGTCCGGCCACCTACCCGATCACGCACTGGATCGGCGAAGGCGCGGGCTGGCTGCTGAAACACGTGGTGAGCGGGCTGGCTGCGACGGGCCTAACCCCCAACATGTTTACGTTCTTGGGCCTGGCCGTGAACGCATGGGCCGCAGCCTGGTTCGCGATGGGGCGTTTCCGAGGAGCAGCCGCCATTCTCTTTCTCGCGGCTTTTCTCGACATGGCGGACGGCCAAGTGGCGCGCCGCGTGGGCCGCGTGACGGCGTTCGGCGCGTTCCTCGATTCAACACTCGACCGTTATTCGGATCTGGCGCTCTATATGGGGCTTGTCGTCTACTACACGCTGATCGGCCGAACCTTCTACATGGCGCTCGCGGCCGTCGCGATGGCGAGCTCGTTTATGGTCAGCTATTCGCGCGCGCGGGCCGAATCGCTGATTCCATCTTGCAAAGTGGGCTTCATGGAACGGCCCGAGCGGCTGGTGCTGTTGATTATGGGCGGCGCGTTCGTGCGGATGGCGCCGGTGTTGTGGGTCATCGCGACGATCTCTACGATCACCGTCGTCCACCGCGTCGTATACACGTGGCAGGAATTGCGGGCCGGCCGGGCGCTCCCCGACGTGAGCGCCTCTCAGACGTTCTGACGTTTCTCGGCGTTCTTCAGCGCCTCTTCCACCGGAGCTGAAACGATGTCCTGCACGCGCTGCCTCAGGGCGTCCACCTCCGAGCGGGCGACCGTTGACGTGTCAATCGTGTCGTGCAGGTAGACCGTAATCTTCCCCGGGTACAGAATCCAGTTGCCGGTCTGAAAGAACTCGTACGAGCCGACGATGCTCATCGGCACGATCGGCACTCCGAACTTCTGCGCGAGATTGAAGATTCCTTTCTTGAATTCACGGACGTGGCCGTTGCGGGTGCGCGACCCTTCGGCGAAAGCGACCAGGCTGACACCGGAATCGAGCGAAGCCTTCGCGCGTTTGCTCATGACGGCCAGCCCCTCGCGGCTCGGCACGTCGGGCACCGGAACATTGCCGAACCATCCCATCATCCACCCGTAGATGGGCAGCTTGAAGTGAGACTCGAGCTCAAACCCGCGCACGAATTGCGGAATTGCCGAGTAGATCACGAACGGGTCGAAAATATTGACGTGGTTGCAGATGAAGATGCTCGTGCGCTCGCGATCGAAGCCCGGCGTCATGCGGACTTCGAATTTCGTCCCCGCGAGGCGAAGAATATTGCGAAAGAAGATCCGCTGCGGCCGGTCGTTATTGCGCGGATCGATGCAGAGCCCAAGAAAGACCAGACACGTGCCGAGCACCGCGAAATGGATTCCGCTCACCGTCCACAGAACGACCGAGCGAACCGCCAGCCAAGCCTTTCTCATACGACGACGTCCAGGGCGCTGGGAACGATTTCCAGCGATCGGCATTTGAGGTGCAGGATTTCTCCGTCCACCATCGCGTTGACCGGCTCTTCCAAATCGAGATCGATGCGCACGGCCGCCGCGCGTGAGGCGAGCCGGTGTTCGATGTGTGTTCCCGTGAATAGGCGCGGAAACGTCCAGAGCAACCTCAGGCGCCCGATCGGCGCCCAGCGCACGTATTCGATTTTTGCATCGGAAGGGTTTGCCTTTGGGGCGATCATCATTTTCCCGCCCGTAAATCTGCTGTTGCTAAAGGTGAGGAAGAGGCACGGCCGGCGATCCCAATCTTCCGCCGTGTCGATGCGGTGGGGAAACGCCAGATGTTCGAGTCGCGCGAGCCGCGCGATCACACCGAGGATGTAGCCGAGTTCTCCCCACCGCTTGAACCGCCGGTTCGTGACCTCGCCCACGTCGGCGGGGAACCCCAAGCTGAGCAGATTGATGAAATAGATGTCCGCGCCGGAATGCCTCAGGCGGATCAGATCGCAAGGCTGCCGGCTGCCGTTGCGCAGGGTTTCGATCGTATGCTCCACGCCGTGCGTCGTGAAATCTCGCAAAAACGAATTGCCGGTGCCGAGAGGCAAAAAGCCGAGCGTAGGCCGGCCCTGGGTCTGCGCCTCCGGAAAGAGGCCGTTCACAATTTCGTATGTCGTGCCGTCGCCGCCGACGACCAGGAAATTTCGGAAGCCCCTTGCGTACGCACTTCGGGCGAAATCGGTCGCTTCTCCCGGCCGCGTCGTTTGCGCGACTTCGAGATCGATCCCGACCTCGCGCACGCGGTCGAGTGCGGCCGGGGCGAGTTTCCCGCAGCGCCCGCCTCCCGCGGACGGATTGACGATGGCAAAGAAGCGCTCCTTCACGTGAGAAAGGCCTCTTCGCGAGATGCGCGCGCGAAAATCATACGGGAACCACGGCCTCGCGGCCCCCTTTGTTCCGGATCTGCTCGGCCAACTCGGTACGCTTTACTTTCAGCGATGCCGTGCGAGGGAAATCTGCTTCCCAGACAAGGTAGCCGCTCACCCGCTTGTAATTCGTAAGCCGCCGGTTGCGCTCGCCGACGAGCACGACGGTTTCCTCGCCGATCGGCTGGCCCGGCTCAGGATGGATTACCAAGACCAGTTTCTCTCCGACCATCGTGCGCTCGGGCCAGAGATAGTTTGCCGCAAAAACGCAAAATTCCTTCACCGGCAGTCCCTCGAAGACATTTTCGATGTCTTCCGGATAGATGTTTTTGCCTTCCTCGGTGACGATCATGTTCTTCTTGCGGCCAAAGAGTCGCAAATGGCCGGCTGAGTCCACGCGGCCCAGGTCACCGGTCATCAGCCATCCGTCCACAATCGTCTCCGAAGTCATCTCGGGATCGTCGAGGTAGTGTGACATCACCGTCTTGCTCCGCACGGCCACCTCGCCGATTCCGTCCGCGTCCGGGTTCACCACGCGGATTTCCATTCCCGGCAGGGGCTTGCCTACGGTGTCCGAGCGGAATGGCTGAAAATCATTCACGCTGATCACCGTCCCGGCCTCCGTGCAGCCGTAACCGTTGCCGACAGGAATCCCAAGGTCGTAGAAAAATTGCAGCGTCTCTGGTTCCGTGAACGCGCCGCCCACGAAGAAAGCGCGCAATTCGCCGCCAAACGCGCTGTGAACCTGACGCAGCAGCGCGCGGCTGACGACTCGATTCGGCCGGCGCCGCGTCAGCGCGCGGTTGACGCCGATAAGCGCGTTCAGAATTTTGCGACGCCCCTTCGGCAGTTCGGCAAATCGCTGGCGCAAGCCGCGCTCGAGATTCTTCAGCACCATCGGCACAAGGCTCATGTACGTGATCTTGTAGCGCGTGAAGGCATCGCGGATGTACTCCGGGCGCAGCGTGCGCAGGTGAACGACGGTCGCTCCGCACACAAAGGGCCCGATGAAGCCGACCATGAAATCGATGGCGTGGTTCGTCGGCAGAATGCTCAGGTAGCGCACGCCGGGCCAAAAAGGGTAGAGCGACGTGAGCGCGACGCACTGCTCGAGATAGTTTTCGTGCGTCAGGACGCAGCCCTTCGGCCGCCCACCAGTCCCTGAAGAGTAGACGATGCAAGCCGCATCTTTGCGTTCGCGGGGAACAAAAACGGGCTCGCGCGAGTCCCGAAATTCCTCCCAGCGCTTTGCGCCCGAGAGTTCGGCTCCGGCAGGCGCTTCGGTGACGAGGACAGCGCGGGCCGCGAAGTCCTTGAACCCCTGGGCCTGTGTGATCGCCCGCCACAGATGACATTCGACAACCAGGAATTCAGCCTTCGAGTGCGCGAGCAGCTTCACTTGTTCGTCCGGGGTCAGTTTGTAGTCCAGGGGAACGAGAACGCCGCCGAGGAAAAAAATCGCGTAGGCCGAAATCAGCCATTTCGACTGATTCGTCATGATGATTGCGGCGCGCGAGTCGCTCTGAAGACCGGCGTCCTGGAGCGCGCGGGCAAGCGGAAGCGCCGTGTCTTTGAAGTTGCGATAGGTTAGCCGGGCGCTTTCCCGATCGCGATCCGCCTCGATCAAGCAGACTTCATCGGGCCAGCGGTCCAGCGCCGCGCGCAGTGCTTCTCCGAGGCTGTTGTATTGGCTGAGGTCCAGCATCAAAGGCGGAATTGTATACGTTCCGCCAGTGTGCGGAAATCGCTCACACCCTGGAGTTCGTAGTCCGGCAGCTCGATGTGGAAATGCTGTTCCAAACGCGTAAGTAGATCGAGCGCCTGAAGGCTGTTGATCCCTAGCTTTTTGAAAAAGTCGTCATCCGGGCGGAGTTGCTCGCGCGGCACTTTGAAGTGCGCAGCAGCGAGCGTGAGGATTTCGTTTGTTGTCTTCTCGATCGTGTCCATGCCTATGCGTTGTCCATTCTAACGCGGTCTCTATCGCAGCGGCCAATCGCTTCCGATTAGGGAAGGTATGGGAGCGCATCGGTCGATTCAACAAACTTGCGCAGCCCCGCCTCGACCGCCGGGCGCGTGAATAGCTCGCAAAAGATGTCGATTTCGCGGCGCAGCTCTTCGCGCAAGACCGGCTTGATGAACCGCTTCGCGGCGACGGCCGTTGTGGGGTCGAATTTTCCGAGTTGCGCCGCCGTCGCGCGAGCCACGTGCAGCACATCTCCTTCGCCCGCAACCTGGCTCACAAGCCCGATCGATTGGGCTTTTGCGGTGTTGATGCTGCGGCCGGTAAGGAGCAAGTCGCGCACGACCGCATTTCCGAGATCGCGCTTGAGCCGGGGGATGCCTCCGAAACCCGGAATCAGCCCGAGCCGCAGCTCGGGAAAGCAGAAGCGCGTCATTTTGTCCGCGATGATCAGGTCGCACGCGAGCGCAAGTTCGAATCCGCCCCCGAACGTGACGCCGTGAACCGCGGCGATCGTCGTCAGGGGCGCCGCATCGAGCGAGTTCATCACGTGATGAATGCGCTCGAGAAAGTCGCGTATCCCGGCGACTCGCTGGGCGGCTGGCAGGTCCTGCGAACGCTGATACAACTCGCGGAGATCAGCGCCCGCACAGAAACCTTCTTTGCGCGCGCTATGGATAATGAGCGCGTGCGAGTCCTTGGCCAGCGGCTCGAGTGCCGCGACGAATCCCTCCAGTTCGTCGAGCGTGGCGGAGCCGATTTCGTTGCACGGCGCGCGATCGAGCACGAGTTCGATCGCGCCGTCTGCCGTGCGCCACGAGAGCGTTTCCCCCGAGAAGGTTTTCATGCGGGCTTCTTCTGGTAGAGCTGCTCGATCTCGCGGGCGTAGCGCGCGGAGATCGCCTCGCGCTTGAGTTTGCCCATCGTGGTCATTAGGCCGTTCTCGACGCTGAACGGCTCAAGGACCACGTGAAACGCCCGAATCTGCTTATAGTGGGGCAGCCCCGCGTTGACTGCGTCCAAAACGGATCGAATGCGGCCCTCTGCCAGGCCATTCGACGAGCCGTTCGTCGCGGCCGTTGTAAGGAGCGCCGCAAGAAAGCTCCGTTGATTCCCGACCAGCAGGACCTGTTGCGCTTCCGGCAAACGCGTTGCGAGAGTCTGTTCGATCGGTTCTGGCGCGACGTTATGCCCCGAGTTGAGAATAATCAGATTCTTCAGGCGGCCCGTGATTCGCCAATTTCCGCTCGCGTTCACTTCGCCCTGGTCGCCCGTGTGAAACCATCCGCCTTCTAGCGCCTTGGCCGTTTCGGCGGGGCGCTGCCAAAAGCCGGGGAAAACGTTCGGGCCGCGTACCAGAATTTCGCCCGTGTCCGCGGCCGTCATCTCGATCCCGGGAACTGCCGGGCCGACGCACCCCGGCTCGATATGCCGTGGATCATCCATCGTGCAGATGGCGGTTGTCTCTGTCAGCCCGTAGACCTGAAGCACCGGGATGCCGAGCATCACGAAAAAGAGTTGCGTCTCGGTTGCCAGTGGTGCCGAGCCGCAAATAAGTGCCTTCAGGCCGGGGCCGACGTTCTTCCGAATCGCGGGAAACATCACGGCGTTTGCGAGCGAGAGACACAGCGAGTCGAGCGGACGGCTCGCGCCGCTGCGGCGCTGCATGTACGCTCGCTGCGCGCGCGTGAAGACGGCGGCGGCCCATCCGCCGCGCTTCCGAATCGACTCCTCGACCTTTCCGCGAACGCGTTCGAGGAACATCGGCACGTTCACGAAATAGTTCGGCGCGGCCAGTTTTAGCTCGTCCGAAAGCTTTGTAAGGTCGGTTGAAAGCGTCAGGACGCTGTTCCTCGAAAGGCACGTGAGCAGCAGAATCCACGCTGCGGCGAAGCAGAATGGCGCGTACTGGAAGACGCTGTCCGGCTCTTGGCGCGGGCCCATCAGTTGATCGAGGCGTGCGTTCGTGCAGCCGAGCATGAACGTCACGTTTCCAGCGTTTAGCACGGCGCCCTTCGGCTCGCCCGACGTCCCGGACGTGTAGATGATCGTCACCGCGTCATGGTCGGCGTGGCGGCAGGGCGGGGCAGCGGGCGCGTTCGCGGCGCTCTCGCTCGAGAAGACAGCCTCGAAGAGCACAACTGGTGGATGCGCAGGCCAGCTTTTGTATAGCTCCGCCGCGAGCGAGGCGTCCGAGCAGCAGATCAACGAAGGCGTCGAGTCCTTGATCATCCCGGCGAGTTCGCCCGGTGCTTGCCGCGCGTAGAGCGGGACGACGATCAGCCCCTCGGCCATCAGCGCAAGGTCGAGCGCGACCCAGCGGATACCATTCGGCGCAAGCAAGGCGCAGCGATCACCCCGTTTCAGACCGCGCGTCGCGAGAGACGCTCGCGCCTGCCGGACCAGCGCAAGCAACTCGCCGCCCGTGACCGTGACGAAGCGCCCGTCGCGGACCTCGCGCAGCACGGGCGCGCCGCCAACTCGTTCGAGCCGCTCGACGATCTGTTCGAGGAACGTCAATCGGATAGCCCCAGTTGTCACGCAGCTTCCAGCGCCCCGATGTGCCTTTCGAGCAACTGGCACAGGCCGGGGCTGAGCGGCGGAAGATACTCTTCCCAGCCGAGTATGCCCGTGCGCGCTGGAAATTCCGGATATTGCCGCGCGACCTGCGCCTCGAAATACATGCCCATCCGCGCCATCAGTTGTAGGTTGCGCGCGACCGTCCGGCCCATCGCGTCGCGAATTCCGTCGGCTTCGGTGTCGAGCCTGCGCAGCGCCGCGACGATCTTGTCTCCAAGCTCCGGCTCGTCCACGCGCATCAGGAGATGTTCGTGGCCGCGGTCGCGCATCAGGTTGCGAATGCGCTCGTCCATGGTCACGCCCGCCGAAGGCACGCCCGCCGGCATCGAGCCGACGATCGCGTGGAATCGGGACGACAGCATCCGATCGCACTCGCGCAGGATGCTCACCATCTCGTACATGTTGAGCGAATCGGAGGAAAAAATCGGCGCGCCTCCGATCTTTTCGGCGAGCCGCTCGCAGGCATCGCGGTCCAGCATTTCCATCGCCACTAGTACGGGGAACACCTCCCGCACGTCCCGGTATCTCTGGATGCCGTCGGCCATCTCGGAGAGATACTTCTCGAACGCCGTGTCCACTTCCGTGCCCGAGCGGTGGAAATAGATTGTGCGGTAATGGCTTTTCTCGTGCGCGCCTGTCAGCGAGTGCACAATCGCTTTTCGAAAAGAAGCCTTCACCGGCCAGAAGAACGGATTGATGGGGCAGATCGCGAGGACCGGTGCGGCGCCGTCCCAGCCGGCATCGCGCAGCGCTTTTTGGCCGTATTCGGGTCCGTATGGCTGGAATGTCCAGGCCGAATCGGCGCCGAGTTCCGTGGCCACGCCCAGTCTGCCGAGAACTTCCTGCGATTCGATGTTTCGCGTGATCACGAGCGAATCGCCGCAGTAGCGCCGGCACATCTTTTGTAGCAGCGGGTCCATATCGCCCGCTTCGGCGCCGTAGGCGATGCTCAGCTTGTTCTGCGCCGCGGCGATCCCGAGCGCTCCGATCATCATCGCCGCGAGCGCGTTCGCGAACTTGCTCTTGAACATCGAGCCTTCGCAGGCCACCACGCCGTGGTTATTCCGCACCTCGGAGTGCAGGAACGGCGGAAAAATGTCCGGGAGGTGCGCCTGCCGCGCGTCGCCGAAATAGCTGCGCGTCAGCTCGAAATCCTGGCTCATCACGCTGAGCGAAATATTCTCATCGCCCAGAATGCGCCGGATCTGCCGCACGATCTCCTCGACGCGCATATCCGACCCTGTGTTGCGCGTGCCGTTGTATCCGGCCAGCAGCAGCTTGAGTTTCTCGCCCGGCTTCCACGCGGCGCCCACGCCGAGCATCCATTCGAGCTTGTTAAGCTCGATCAGGCCGCTTACCCAGGCTTCGAGGAGCACGTCCATGTCCAGCATCAGCGCGCCTCTCCAGCCGCACCGGCGCGCTGCTGCGCCGGCTCTGGCGCTCCGGCCGCCGGCAGTTCGCGGTACTTGTACACAAAATGATTTTCGCGGCTGAAACGCAGCAGCGGATAGCAATACTGCGAAAACGGCGCTGGCCGTCGCCCCATCTCTGCCGCGACTCGCGTGTTGTCGAAGACCGTATTCCACACTAGGTAGGGCAGAAACACCTTCAGCAGCGTCGCGAGACCTCCGATCTTTCCCGCCCGCCCCGCGAGTGCGTTGACCATCTTCGACGAGGGCGCTTCCAGGCTCGGCACGTAGACCGGCCCGCGCTTGCCCTGCGCTTTCGAGAGCGCATCCGTCAGTTCCTGGAAGGTCTCCGAATCGGTCCCGGACGACAGATGATAGATGTCGTGCGCCGGGCGCTCTTTCTGATGCAATGTCGTGATAGCATCCGCCACGTAGTCGACCGGCACGATGTCCACGCGGTCGGTGGCGCAAAAGGGAAGCGCGGGCAGTCCCGCGAGAAACACGAACGCGCGCACCATCTCGAACTGGTTGGTCTCCGGCCGGCGGCTGTCGCCGAGCACGATGCTCGGCCGAAAAATCGTCCGCGGCACGTCCGGCAGCAGCTCGCGGACCATGTGCTCGCAAAACTTTTTCGTGCGCGCGTAAGGATCGTAGTCCGAGCGGTTCCAGTCGATCGCCTTGTCTTCCTCGACGATCTCGTTCGCCCGGTGTCCCGCAACCGCAACCGTGCTGACGTGGCTGAACCGGCGCAGCCCGTGCTGGTCGCGTGCGCGTATAGCGAGCTGGATCACTTCGAGCGCCCCGCGCAGATTCACGTTCAAGCAGCTCTTTTCGGACCTCCGGTTGAGCGAAGCCGCGCAGTGGATCACCGCATCGGTCGACCGCACGAGCTCCCGGTATTCGTCGTCGCCCAGGCCGAAGCGCGAACCGGTCAGGTCCCCGAGGAAAACGCGCATACGCGTGCGTTGGAATTCGTCGAACGTCGGGAAATCCATGTGGAGTTGCAACGCACGCCACAGCCGCCATCGCGCCTCTTCGCGATCGCGCGCGCGCACCAGCACGTTCAGCGAATCGCGATGATTCGCGAGCAGGTTCGACGCAATATGCGCACCGATGTACCCGGTGCACCCCGTCAGAAGGATAGCCACGGTTGTTCGGATGTCAGGGCGTCGCGGATGGCGTCGCAGCCCGAGCCGCGAGCAGTACGTTGCGTCGCGGGCGCGCTTCCAGCGGACGGCCCTCGATCAGAGGATAGCACCACTTGCGCAGCGCCGGAATGTGAACGTTGATCCAGTAATCCCACCAGTCGAGCGACCGCGCGTCGTAGCCGAATGCGGCGCGCTCCTCCGCTGGCAGCGCCGCGCTCAGACGCTCCACATTCGCGGCTTCGAACACGTGGTCGTTGTGCAGGATGAAGGGCTCGAAGAGCGCGATCAGCTTGATTACCTTTTCGAGTTCGCGCTCTTGCCGCGCCAGCGGCGGCCGCGCGAACCCCAGTGGCTCGACGCTCCGGTTGATCGCCTGCACGATGATTTTCTGCGCTGGCGCCGAAAGTCTGTCGTAGCGCGCCTTCGACACCGGAATCGCGTCGAACTTCAGCCGCATCCGGTGCTGGAAGCCGTTTTGCGCGCGGTAAAATTTTCGGTGCCCCAGCCCCGTCAGCTCGATCGATCGCCGCATATCGCACGGGTTCGCGACCGACGTCGCCAGGTGATACATCCGCTTGTGCCGCCGCTGCACCAGCGCCGCCGCGATCAGCGTCATCCCGCGCGACACCACGTCCACGGGAATCAGGTCGAGGCACTTGCTCTCGTTTGTCGGCAGTTGCCGGAAAAACGTTCCCAGTAGGTACGAAAGCGACGCCGACGTGTTGATGCCTTCGTTCCAGCCGAGGAACGGCTTCTCGATTGACGACTCGACGATCGATGGCCTCACTACCGCGATCGCCGCTCCCGGCGTCTCGTCGAGATAGTTTCGAATCAGTGATTCGGAAAGGCTCTTCGTGAACGTGTACGTGTTCGGCCAGCCGAGTTCGTTCGCCCGTCGCGTCGCCGCATCCGTCAGCGTCTGCCGCAGCCACCGCGCGCGGTTCTTGCGAATCTGGTTCTCGAGCGCCGCCCCCTGCAAATTCTTCGCCGCATGCCGCTTCTCGAGCGACTGCTGCCGGATCTCTGCTGTCTTTTCCGCCGACTCCGCGCTCTCTTCCGTGTCCACCACGAGCGCTTCGAGCGCCCGCCATTCGCTCACAGCGTCGAAATTCTGGACGCCGCGCGGCGTGTAGTTCTTCGGCAGGTATTCGAGGATGCGGCCGTCGCGCTGGCCCACCGCGTAGCACGTCGAAAGATGCAGCAGCGCCGCGCGGTCGCAGTCGCGCAGGAACTCGAGCAGATACGCGGTCGAGCGCACGTTCGACGCCAGCGCGTCGCGCAGGTCCGGATTGAAATCCGTCAGGCCCGAGCTGTTGACGATCAGGTCGAGCGACCGCGCCAGCTTGGTGCGCGCTTTGGGCGCAAGGCCAAGGTTCGGCTTGCTGCCGTCCCCGCCGATCACTTCCACGCGCTCGCGCAGGAAATCCGCGAATTTGTGCCCGTGCCGCGCGGCCAGCCGGTCGAACACGGGCGACTCCTCGACGATGCGCTCGAAACGCTCGAGCGCCGTCGCCGATTTGTTGCTGCGCACCAGCAGGTAGATCCGGCCGATCTCCGGCAGCTCGGTCAGCAGGTTCGCCAGCCACACCTTGCCGATAAAGCCCGTCCCGCCGATCAGCAGCACGCGCTTTCCCCGCAGTGCTTCGCGGACGGAAAGCGGCGCCTTGTTCTGCTGCGAGTCAAAGCGCACCACCGGCAGGCTGATCTTCGGCAACGTCCGCTCGGCCGGCCGTATGGCCTCGTCCAGCGCTTCAGGATTCCTCGTAAAACCCAAATCGCGGACGAGTTGCGCCCTCGCAACGGTTCCATCCGGCTCCTGCTCCCGGAACTTCGCCAGCAGCCCCCGCGGACGAATTACCGGATCGAGCAGCCGCCCCGTGGCCAGCCCGTCGCGGAAATCGAGCCGGTTCGACACGATCCACCGCACGCCCAGGTGCGCGGCGAGTGGCCGCATGATGTGGTCCAGCCCCTGGCTCACGAGCACCAAGTCGCTCTCGGCGTCGAGCAGCTCTTTCAGCTTCTCGACGCCGGCCTGCTTGAGCCGCGGCTTCAGGAAGTAGTGGAAAAACTCCTCGCCCAACAGGTCGAGCCGGTCGCGGCTCTCTCCGCGCAGGACGGTATGCAGCACCCGCGTCGCGAACACCCTGTCCGTGGCGTAAAAGATCGGCCGCGCCAGCGCCAGAACGCCCATCGTTCCCCGCCGCGCCCACCGTTCGAGGAACGTCTGCGCGTTCCACGTGAAGAATCCGACCGGCCGCACCGCCGTCAGGTCGAGCAGGCTCCCTTCGACGCGCCAGAAGACGGGCTCGCGGCCCGGCCCCGTGACGCCGTTCACAGGTTTTTGCGAACGCCATGCGAAAGGAGTGGAAGTGGACATAGTGCGAGTGAACGAATCTCAATCGCTACGGAAACTCGAAGCTACCACGCCCGCCCCGCCCCAATCAAGCCATGCCCGCCTGCGCTCCGCCCCATGCTGTCATCCCGAGCGAGGCCTGGTTTTGGCCGACGAGGATCTGCTTTTGGTTCTCAATGACACCCCGCCCGCCTTCCAGCGCTGTCATTCCGAGCGGTAGGCGCGCCTTGCTCAGGCAAATGGACTAATCTGGTTTTTTGTGTTTTAGTCTTGCCAATTCAGTTGCCCTGGGATTACGAGACTACCGAAAATCGGGAGGAACTCACATGGGCGAAAACGACGGTCTCAAACTTCTGCGGGTCGCGCTCGTGGTGGTCGGCATCATCTTCGTGATCGGCGTGTATCCGCTCACCATGGTCTGGCCCTCGGGATGGATCTGGCACTCGGGAGGCCATTCGGACTATTTGCAGATGATTTTGGGCATTTACCTGACGCTCGGTATTTTCCTGATTCTCGCCGCGCGCAACCCGCTTGAGAATCTGAGCCTCATCTGGTTCACAGTGTGGTCAAGCATCGTGCATGGCGGCATCATGGCGGCACAGTCGTTGGCCTATCCCGAGCATCGCGGGCATCTGCTCGGCGATGTGCCTGCGCTACTGCTCATCGCGCTCGTCCTCGCGATTCTCACCCCTCGAGGAGAAAAAGCCAGCGCGTTGCGGCACAGCGGTTGATAAGTCGGAACCGCGGCGCACCCTTCGTTTTCCAGAAGGGAGCGCAGGTCTGCATGTGTTCGTGGGGCACCGTCCGCCGCAGCGATGCCCGTTTACCGGGCTGCTCCTCTCGCACATGTGCGGGTTTTGCACCCACCGTGGCGGGTAGTCGCGCCGTCCTTCAGCCTCGACTCAAATCAGCCGCGCGTGCACTTCCAGATATTCGGGGTGAACGACCGTGTGGTTTGCGTCTCCTTCGTTGTGGCTTGCCCAATGACGCCTCAGCTCCTCGCTCAGCGCTTTCTGTCCTGCGGCGTCGAGTCTCGCAAAAGCGGTTTGCGTCGGCCCGAAATACGTGCGGAAGAACTGCACGACTTCCGCCGGCCCGAACGGCCATTCGAACGCCGCATGCCGCTTCGCCGTTTCGATCCGCACCTTGGGACCGAAGCGCTCTCGCACTGTTTTTTCCTCGCCCCACAGCACTGGCGGAGGCACTCCCGGCGCTGGCGGCGCGTAGCGGCTCGTGATCTTGAACATCTGCCCCGTAAGACTCTCCGGCGTCCAATTCGCCATGGCGATCAGCCCGCCCGGACGGCACACGCGCATCAACTCCGCCGCCACCCGCTCGGGCCTCGGCGCGAACATCGCCCCGAACATCGACATCACCACGTCAAACTCCGCATTCTCAAACGGCAACTCCTCCGCGTCTCCCTCGATAAGCCGGATCTTAAGATGTTCTTCCTGCGCGCGTTTCCGGGCCTGCTCGAGCAGGTTCGGCGCAATGTCCAGGCCGGTCACCTCGGCGCCCGTGCGTGCCGCTGGCAGCGACTGGTTGCCCGTCCCGCAGGCCACATCCAGCACGCGCATTCCCGGCTTCAGCCCCAGCCGGCTGACGAATTCCGCGCCTTCCGCTAGCGTGAGGATGGCGATCCTTCCGAAGTCTCCGGCCATCCACGCGGACTTCATCGCGCGTTTCACTTCCGCAAGTTCCGGCGTCGCATCGGCCACGAACATCTCCTCTCCTGAACCTTCGCGGATTATAGGACGTAATGTGAAAAACGGAAGGGCGCGGTGGAACTTGTCCCGAGTCTTCCTCCGGAACCCCGGCGTAAGCAGACGCGGCGGCAGGTGCGCACCTTTGCACTGCTTCTCTTGCAGCATGTCTGCGCATTGGAACCGCCTCGGCAGTGTGCAGGCGGCGCGTCTAATAGCTACGAGAGGGCAGCCAAAGTGGCCCTGTACCTCTTCCGCATTTTAGGGAACTATTCTTTCCGCCGCGCTCCCATAGCGCCATCGGCCACCACAATTGCGAAGAGCGGTCAGGAGGTTGTTGTGAGAGAACTCTTGGCGGAAACAGCGGTGCGCGCTGCTCGATACGCCTCAGGTATTGCGACTCGACGCGTTTTCCCCTCGCCCGCAGAGGTAGAACGGCTACAGGCACTGGGGGGACCACTGCCGGAATGTTCATCCGATCCGGCGACGGTTCTGGCTCTGCTCGACGATATTGGCTCGCCGGCAACCGTGGCCACGACAGGCGGGCGCTATTTCGGCTTTGTCACGGGCGGCACACTCCCCGCCGCGCTTGCAGCCAACTGGCTGGCTGCAACGTGGGACCAGAATGCGGCCTTTTCGGTGATGTCACCCGTGGCGGCGAAACTCGAGGAAATTGCACTCGCGTGGCTGCGCGATATTTTCAAGCTGCCTGAGACTTGCGGCGCTGGCTTCGTCACTGGCGCAACGATGGCCAACTTCGCCGCTCTTGCTGCCGCCCGGCATGCACTGCTCGCGCGTCAGGGCTGGAAAGGTGAGGAAGACGGACTGTTCGGTGCTCCGGCGCTCCGCGTGGTCGTGAGCGTTGAGGCTCACGTTTCGCTGCTGAAAGCTCTCTCACTATTGGGGCTCGGCAGCGCGCGCGTGACAACCGTGCCCGCCGACAATCAAGGTCGCATGAGACCCGCGGAACTTCCGACGCTCGATGATCGGACAATCGTCTGTATCCAAGCTGGAAACGTCAACACCGGCGCCTTTGATCCTGCGAACGAAATCTGCTCCGTCGCTCACGACGCTGGCGCCTGGGTGCACGTGGACGGAGCGTTCGGTCTGTGGGCGTCCGCCGCACCCTCCCGCGCGCATCTGACGAACGGCATTCCCGATGCCGACTCCTGGGCGACCGATTGTCACAAATGGCTGAACGTCCCCTACGATTCCGGCATTGCGTTTGTCCGGCAGCCTGAGAACCTGCGGAATGCGATGGCGATCAGCGCAGCCTACCTCCCGCAGAGAGACGTGCGCGAGCCTATGCAGTACACACCCGAAGCCTCTCGTCGTGCCCGAGGCGTGGAAGTGTGGGCCGCCCTCAAGTCGCTCGGCCGGCAAGGGCTGGCGGAGCTTATCGAACGCAATTGTCGCCTTGCAGAGCACTTTGCCGAAGGCTTGCGCCGTGCGAATTACCCGGTGCTGAACGATGCGGTGCTGAACCAGGTTCTCGTGTCGTTTGGCGACGCAGAAATGACACGTCGTGTGATCGAGAGAGTTCAGAGTGACGGCACTTGTTGGTGCGGCGGCACCCAGTGGCATGGTCAGAGCGCAATGCGGATCAGCGTGTCATCCTGGGCGACGACGGAAGATGATGTCGAACGCAGCTTAACGGCGATTCTCAGAGCTGCAGAGTCGCTGGCAGGCTGAATTCAGAGTTTTCGGACGAATCCCAGTAGTCGTCATTTTCACCGCGACACTTCGCTGTTGTCTCGCTCAACAATCGTGTTGCGTTTCCCGTTAGGGACCTGAATCTCGTCCTGCACGGTGCTCGGCGACCAGAAGAGTCGCAAAACATCGGCCGCGCCTTCATCGCCGAGGCCGGAAAAAATCTCTGGCGGACCTTGCCCGAGATACCCGGACGCGCCTGGCACCTCGAAAATCTGCTTCCGCGCGCCAAAGAAAACTTCCGCCCTTGTCCCGATTCCCATCTTGTTGGCCGTATCGCCTGCGACCACTAATTGCAGCCAGTTGTTCTTGTTGCCGCCAACGCTTTTCAGAAGCACCGGAGACAGTCCGTTCTTCGTGATCAGCAGATCGATCGAGCCGTCGCCATCCGCATCGAACGCGACCACGCTGCGCGGGTTCCGCAGAACGATCTTGTCGAGCCCGGTCTCGTGCGTGACGTCGCGGAATCCCGCTTGTCCTTCATTGCGCAGCAGCAGGATTCGCCCATTTCCGGAAAACGTTTCGCCCACCGCGACGAGATCGACCAAGCCGTCGTTGTCGTAGTCGACCGCCGCCAGGCCCCACCCCCGCATCCATCCCGGATCGGGCAGAGCAACGTGCTCGAACGATTTCCCTCGAACGTTCCGCCACAAGCTCAGCCCCGGCGGAGCCCACTGCGTGAACGCCAGATCCATCAAACCGTCTCCGTCGAAATCGAGCGCCACGGCTCCCGCCGTCGGCCCCGGCATCTCCGCGGCCCACGGAGTTACCGGTCGAAACGGCCCCTCGCGCGTATTCAGCAAGACCGCCGGAGATTTCGCCCAGCCTGTGACGACGAGATCGGCCGCCCCGTCGTTGGTCAAATCCGTCCCCAGCGCTCCGACCGAAGGCGCGCTTCCCCGGAGCGCTGTTTCTTTCGTCGCGTCGACGAACGTTCCGTTCCCGGCGTTGCGCCACAGCACATTTCCAGTCGGTGTCGCATCTTCCGGAAATGTAAAAGGCTGCGACGGATTCTCGAGTGGGAAGTTATTGAACCGCGTGACGTAGAGATCGAGGTCGCCGTCTCCGTCGTAGTCGATGAACGTCACGCCGAGCGCGAGTCCAATCGTGCGGACTCCAGCCGCATCGGTCGCGTCCTTAAATGTGCCGTCGCCCTCGTTGTGAAAGAGCGTGATTCCCGCCGCCGAGCTGACGACGAGATCGGGATGCCCGTCGTTGTCGTAATCGCCGACCGCGCAGCCGGTCCCTTCGGCAACGAACACGAGCTTCGCGGCCTTCGTCACGTCCACGAATTTTCCGCGCCCCGCATTGCGAAGCAGCGCCGCAGCACCGCTGCCGTTTGCGTTCACCAGAAAAATATCCGGCCGGCCGTCGCCGTCGTAGTCGAAGACGCACGCGCCGCTCCCGAGAAAGCTCGCGAGGTTTTGCGGCGCGGATTCCGGCTCGATTTGCTTCGATCTTGAGGAATGAAATCGTTCACTAGTGGTGGCATTTTTTGACGCTTTTTGCACGCCCAACGCCCCTGAAACGTCCAAAAAATGCACGGAAATTGCGGTCGGCGCGGCGTCCGTCAACGGCGCGCTCATCTCCTGCGCCAGCGAATACTGCCCCTGCTCGCCGTAGAGAAACCGGATCGGCTTGCCCAAGCCTCGCTCAGTAATGTGCTGGAAGCGCAGGAGATGCGCTTTTGCGCCGTCGGCGTCGCCGAGGTGCGCCTCTGCCTGCGCGAGGTCATACTCCGCCGAGGCGTGGAATGGGTCGAGCTCGATCGCGCGCCGGAAATCCGCCGCAGCCTGCTGATAATGTTCGGCTTGCGAATCGAGGAAGCCGAGAAAATACTGGGTGCCGGCGTCGTTCGGATCGAGCGCCGCGACTTTCTGAAAGTCCGCCATCGCGGCTTCGGAATTTCCGGCGGCTCGTTCGAGCAGCGCTAAGTTGAACCAGGAGCGGGGGTTCTGCGGATCGCGCTCCGCCGATTTGGCGAGCATGTTTCGCGCGTCGTCGTAGCGGCGCATGTTGAGCAGCGCAATCCCCGCGTTGAGGCAGCCGGTGTCCGATTCAGGATCTAAGACACACGCAGTCTGGAACTTACCGAGCGCCTCCGCGAACTGGCGGCGGTTCATCAGCGCCACGCCTACGTTGTTCGCGCGGACCGCGTCGGTGTACGGGAATGGCTTTGCCGCCGCCGTCGGCTCTGCTTCCTTCGTCGGCGCGGGCGCCGACGAAGGATGGTAGCGCTTGCCGACCTGCGCTGTCGCGACGAGCGCAGACAAGAAAATCGCGGAAGTGGCGGCGAAACGATATCTTCCGGGGGGCATGTCTACGAGTGAGCGAGGTGGCCGGCCTGAAGGCGGGTTTGCAGCAGGCCGAGGATCGTGTCGCGGCCAATCATCCCGACGATGTGGCCGTCCGAGACGACCGGCATCTGGTTGATGTCGGCGGTCTGCATCCGCTCGAGGACGCTCAGCACGGGGTCATCCGGCGCGGCCGAGTGGACGCGGTCGATCGGCAGCATGACGGCCTGTATCGAAGTGTTGGCCCACTCGTCGCGCGGCACCGCGCGCGCCGCGTGCAAAGTGATGAGGCCTGAAGGTTTATCGCCGCCGGTGACGATGTGGCAGCGGCGCCCGGTCCGCAGGACTTCGTGCACGTACTCGTCGATCGAGAGGTTGCGCGCGACGGTCGGGATGTCCGAGCTCATGATGTCGCGGGCTGTCACGCCGCCGAGCGTGCTGCGGATCGCGACGTGCGCGTAGCTTTCCCTCGCCGCTTCGAGCAAGAACCAGCCGATGAATACCAGCCATAGGCCGTTGATCAGAACGCCCTGCAGCACCTGCCACGCGCCGATGATGATGAGGAAGTACGCGAAGATTCTGCCCGTGGTCGAGGCGATCTGCGCCGCCCGCGTGAAGTTTCCCGTGATGCCCCAGGCGATTCCGCGAAGGACGCGTCCGCCGTCAAGAGGGAAGCCGGGCACGAGATTGAAGAGCGCGAGCAGGAGGTTGATCCACGCGAGCCAGCCGGCCGTTGCGGTGACCATTTCGCTTCCGTGCACGAAACGCCAGATCAGTCCGAAGCAACCCGCGAGAAAGAGGCTGGAAAGAGGTCCGGCGATGGCGATGTTGAACTCCTGCTTCGCGCTGTCGGGATCTTTTTCAATCTGCGCGAGACCGCCGAAGACGAACAGCGTGATCGACCGCACCGGAATGCGGTAGTGCTTGGCCACCACGCTATGGCTCAGCTCGTGAAACACCACCGAAGCGAAGAACAGCACGCTCGTAACGACCCCGAGACCCCAACGCTGCCCTGGGGTCCAGTGAGGGTGCTGGGATTCAAACAGCTTTCCCAAAGAGAAGGTGATTAGGAAAAAGACGATGAACCAGCTTATGTGGAGGTAGATCGGTATTCCGAACACGCGCCCGATCAGTATGCCGGAGCCCTGGGTAGGTTGTGGAGTTTGCGCCATCTTCCGTCTCCAGTCTTCGAGCGGATTTTAGCAGAGCGGCGGCGATTCGTGGGTGCTAGAAGCAGACCAGTAAGGGAGGCAGGAGAATCTGCCGCCGGGCTAGAGAAACCTTGGTGCTGTGCGCCAGACGAGTTTAGATGGGTTTCCCTCTGATGCGGAACGCGCTTCCGGCTTGCCGCATACTTCTTGTTCCGTAGTGATCCGCACGTCCTGATCCGCGTGTCATTTTCCACGGCGTGTTTGGGCCGCCACGAATTGAGCTGATCTCAGCAGGAGTAACTTCTTTCTTTCCATCCACTTTTGTGTGGCGATGCGAGTGCAGTTCTCGCGCGCGTGGGGCGAGCGGAACCCGGCCCCGCAGCCTCAGGAGGTAGGCCATGGATGGGTTCATCGGATTTGCGGAAGTGACGGGAGCGATTCTGGCAGCACTGGGACTGGCGCTGGGACTCGAATACGCGGCGCTGAATGGATTAGTGAGGTTGATGCCGGCGCGGGCGAGAAAGGACAAGGAGTAGGCCCGCGAGATTGCCACCCTGGTTAATGGGCGGCATATCGCCAAGCATTCTCGCCGGGCACGGCATGCCGTGCCCCTACAGGGCAAAGGGCGCACGATGCCACGAAGTCCCGAAGGCTTCAGGGGTTAAAAGCCCTGAATTTCGGAACCTTTTCGGCACGGCTGAAGCCGTGCCCTCCTAGGAGAAGGGAGCGCGGTGACTCTTCGAAGGCCTCACAGGGGCTTTCGAAGGGTGAAGGAGGCTGGAAATGCTGTTTCTGAAATATTTGCTGCTGGTTGGGTGCTTTGGCTTGGCGGCGTGCGCGGCCGGGGTCCCGGCGATGCAACGGAACCGGGCGCGACGCCGGCGCCGGTGGCCGTTGTGAGGCGACCGCGCCACGTGATCCGGCTGAATACGGCGGCGAAGCTGGTCGCGATCAGCGCGCTGATGGCTCTCGCGGGATCGAGCATTCTCGTTGTACCGGACGGGCAGGCCGCCGTGCGGATCAGCCAGATTTCGGGCGTGCGTCCGGGGACGCTTTATGCGGGCACGCACTTCGTCCTTCCGCTCGTCGAGCGTGCCCAGTTTTTCGATATCCGCGACCGGATCTTCTCGACGGCGTCGCTCGGCGTGCGTGGCGAGAAGGAAGAAGTGCTGACCGTGGAAGCGCGCGAAGGATTGGAAGTGGGCCTGGCGGTGACGGTGCGGTACCGGATCGATCCGCAGCGGCTCGACTACATCCAGGCGAACTTGCCGCAGCCGGTGGCCTCGGAGATCGTGGCGCCGGTGGTGCTGAGCGCCTTCCGCGAAATCACTCCGGACTACATCGTGCGCGACGTCTTCTCGGTGAAGCGCGAGGAGTTTCGCGCGCGCGCCGCGCAGGTTATCACGCAGCGACTTGCGGGCGACGCCATCGTCGTGAAGGAAGTGCTGCTGCGAAAGGTCGAGCTGCCGGAGGAGTACGCGAAGGGCCTCGAAGACCTGCTGCTCAAGGAGCAGGAGGACGACCGCACGTCGGTGGACGCGGAGATCGAGAAGAAGCGCGTGGGGATCGCCGAGTCCCAGGCGGAGGCCGAGAAAATCCGCAATGTGAAGCGCGCCGAAGCGAACGCGCAGTCGCAGGTGATCATGGCGAAAGCGGAATCGGATTCGATGCAGTACACGCTGCCGCTGAAGCAGATCGAGCAGTCGCGTCTCGAAGCCGAAGCGCGAAAGGAAGCGACGATTCAGAACGCCGAGGCGGCCGCGCAAGCCAAAGTGATCGACGGCAAGGCCGAGCAGCAGCGCGAGAACCTGCTCGCCGATTCGGAGGCGAACCGCATCCGCGTGACGTCGCAGGCGGAGGCGGAGCAGATGCAGCTCCAGGCGGCCGCGCTGAGGGTCAATCCGCTGCTGGTGCAGTACACGGTGGCGCAGAAGCTGTCGGACAAAGTGCAGATCATGCTGGTGCCGAACGACGGCAAATTCTTTTTCACGAACGACGTGCTGCGTTCGGCGGCGGCCAATGATGCGGCCGGTGATCCGCCCGGTTATTCGAGCGGCCCACCGGCGAAATCGGCGGAGGCAAAACCGTAAGGACTTCTTGGTCCGGGCTGCTTGCCCCGGGTTTCGAGCCAGGGCCCCGAGGAGCAAGCCAGTCCGGATCAGAGACGCCGGCAAAAACCCCTGCTGGCGGCTTCGTCCCGTACTCCGAGGTGAAAGGGTTCGTTACTGCCGCACCCGACCCCAATCTGACAAGTGCGGGCCGAAGCCGCCCAGCCGGCGGAACAGGTTCACGGTGCAATCCCGCGCGAAATTTTCCGCTGTGCTATGATGCGAATCCACGAAAGAGTTGTTCTCTTCGCACAAGCCGATGCGGCCGCCCCGCCGATTCGCTTTTCTCGCGCCTGCAATCTTCTTCGTCTGTTTTTGGGCCGCTGCGGTTCACACAGGCGCGCGCACTCGTGCGTCGAGTCCCCCGCAGATGGATTGGGAGAATGGGCTGCGAGCGCTGGCTGATAAGGTGACCGCCGTGGCGCCTCCGCCTGCGACGATCGATCTGACCGTGAACAATCTTTCCTCTCTCAGCGCGGACGAAGTGGCGGGCATCGACGAGCGGCTCAAGTCGGAGCTCGCGAGGCGGCGCTTTCGTCTCGTCGAGGTTGCCCCGATCGATGCGTATCTCGACGTGACGCTTTCCGAAGGCACGGAAGGATATCTGATCGTCGCGCAGATTCGCCGGGGCACGAGCGAGGAGAGGGCAATCTTTCCGGTTTCGAAAAGCGCAAAGAACGCCAAGCGGGCCGGAGGCGTCGCGCTCGACCAGCAGCTCGTCTGGGAGCAGCCGGGAGTGATTCTCGACTTCGCACTGCCCGCGGCAGCGGCGGGTGAGGCGCCCACGATGATCGTGCTCGAACCGGGGCGGCTGACGTTCTACGCGCGCAAGCAGGCCGAGTGGCAGATCGACCAGGCCGTCATCATCCCGCCTGCAAGGCCGTGGCTGCGCGCGGCGCGGGGCCATATCGATATTTCGCAAGGCCTGGCGAACGGGCGCGCCGATCTGCCGGGCATCGAGTGCAAAGGCGATTTCCGGCAGCCGCAGACGATCCAGTGCGGCTTCGTGAGTCAGGTCACGCAGGTGTGGATCCAAAGTGAGCCATTGACTCCGGGCGCTCCCGACCTGGGAGGCGATGCCGCAAATGTTTCACTTCAATGCGACGGCCGTCCGGTCGTGCTGGGCACGGGCGAGGAAGATTGGACGCACGCCGATTTCATTCAGGGATACGAAATGGAAGCGAACGGCCAGGGCGCTGCTGCGTCGGGGAATCCGACGGAGTTTGGAGGCCCGGTGACATCGCTCTGGTGGACGGGTACAGAGGGCGTTGCGCGGGCCATCGTGCACAACCTGAAGACGGGAAATTGCGAGGCCTACATTGTCACGGCGACTTGCAGTCAGTAGGGCGGCGGTGACGCCGTGACGACGCGCCATGAAAGGAGAAAACCGACCACCCGCCACGGCGGGTGCGAAAAGGGCACATGCTGCGAGAGAGGCAGCGCAGTGGAACGCGCTGCGCGCGGTATTTTTTTAGGCGGAGTTGAAACCCCGCCCTTCCGTCATGACAAGGAACGTGCTTCGCACGGTCTGTTTATGTCGGAGATAAAGTTCGGGCCCCCTAAAAAGCTCTCCGTTGTGGCGGTGTGCCTGGTGCTGTGCGCCACGGCCGTTGGGGCGGGGCGGGCAGAGCCGTCGCGGCGGCCGAAATATGGCGGGACGCTGCGCGTGGAAATCGGCGCGATCTTGAATTCACTCGATCCGACGGCGCCGCCCGCCAATCAGGGTGAGGTCGACGCGAAGGAAAAAATCGAGGAGCTTCTTTACGAGCGTCGCAATGCGGACGGAACATTTGCCGGCACCGCGGGTTCCGGCCCATTTCGGATCGCCGAATGGGAACCGGGAAAGCACCTGGCGCTGGCGGCCAATACAGGGTTCGGCGCGGGCCGGCCGTTCGTGGATTCGGTGGAGATAGAAATGGGGCGCGCGGCGCGGGACCGCGTGCTCGATCTCGAGCTCGACAAGGCCGACCTGGTGGAGATTCCGCCAGAAGAGGCGCGCCGCGCGGTCGAACGCGGGATTCGCGTGAGCACGTCGCTGCCGGACGAACTGGTTGCGGTCGTATTCGTCGCGGGGCGGCCCGCCGCGGACGACGCGCGCATTTGCGAAGCCCTGGCTCGCTCACTCGACCGGCCTGCGATGGTGAACTTCATCCTACAAAGGGAGGGTGACCCTGCCGGCGGCCTGCTGCCGCAATGGTCGAGCGGCACGGCGTTTCTATTTTTGACGGCCGCGGACGTGCCGGGCGCAAAGGAACTCGTGTCGCAAATCGGCCATCCGCCCCAGATTGTGTTGGGATATGATTCCGGCGATTCGCTCGAGCAATCTCTCGCGGAGCGAATCGCGGTGAACGCGCGGGAGGCAGAGATTCGTTTGACGGCGCAGGGGTCATCCGAGAAGGCGTCCGGTCCGGCAAGCTACGACGCGAAACTGATGCGGCTGCGAATGCCTTCGCCGCATCCCCGCGCCGCGCTGGCGAATGCCATGGCGGCGATCGGGCCGGTTGTCGGATTGCAGATCGCGCCACCGGCCGAAGGGGCGTCGGCGCAGCAGCTCTATGAGGTCGAGCGCGGCGTCGTGGATAGCTATCGCGTGATTCCGCTCGTGTGGCTACCGCAGGTATACGGCGTGGGCGCGCGCGTACGGGACTGGAAGGCGCCGGCGGCGGGCGAAGGCTGGCCGCTGGCGGACGTTTGGCTCGAACAGGAATCGCCGTGACGTTTCGCACGAAACTTTTCGTAGTTTTCACCGTCGCGCTGCTGTTGTCCGTCAGCGTGGTCGCCGCGGGTGTGATCGTCGTGACGCGGCGCGCCTTCGACGCGCTGAACCGGCAGCACAGCGAAGCGCTCGTGGCGCAGTTCGAGCGCGAGTTCGAGCGGCGCAAGCAGGACGTGGATAACCGCGTGCAGGGAATCGCCGATACAGAGGCGACCGTGCGCATGGCGATCGATCTGAGCCGCCCGCGGGCGGACGTGTCCGTGTACGTCAACGACGCACGCGGAGTCTCGCAGTCCCACCAACTCGACTTCCTCGATTTCGTCGCGAGCGACGGCTCGATTATTTCCTCGAACGAGTGGCCCGCGCGCTTCGGATACAAGATGGATTGGGTTACGCAGACGGAGGACTGGGCGCCGCTCGGGGCGTTCCTGACGAAAGTCGATACGCAGGATGGCCCCGCGGTCGGCCTGGTGGCGGTGTCCACGGTGCGCGTCGGGGACAAGAATCTTTACATCGTCGGCGGCGAGCGGCTGGGGAAGGATTTTCTCGCCTCGCTCGTGCTTCCGGCCGGGATGCGTGCGCTCCTTTATCTTGATCTCGACCCGAACTTCCAGGCGACGAACCTGCTCGATCAATCGGGGCCGGTTACTCAGGCCGAGCGCTTCGCTCCGTTCATCGAGCAGGAGCGGAGCGCGCCGCAGCCGCAGACTTTCAAGATTGTCTGGAGTGGGGATGCGGCGAGCGTCGAGGCTTTTCATGCGTTGCCGCTGCTGGGGAGGGGAAAGGAACTGCTCGGCGTGCTGCTGGTGGGGAGCTCGCAGCAGGAAGTGGTGGCTCTCGAGCGGCGCATCGCGCTACTGGCGCTCGGCGTGGTCGCGATGGGCCTGTTCTTCGGCCTGTTGCTGAGCTGGTGGGGAGCGGCGCGCGTCACGCGGCCGGTCCGAAGACTATCCGAAGGCGCACGCGAAGTGGCGGAAGGGAACTGGAACGCCCGGGTGGATGTGCGTGGGCGCGACGAACTGGGCCGGCTTTCGAGCGCGTTCAACCGGATGGTCGAGCAGTTGAACGAGCAAAGGGAGCGGCTCGTGCAGGCCGAGCGCGTCGCCGCGTGGCGGGAGCTGGCGCGCCGCCTGGCGCACGAGCTGAAAAATCCGCTCTTCCCGCTGCAGACGACGGTCGAAAACCTGCGGCGCGCCAAAGAACAAGTCGGCGAACGGGGGCCGGCACAGTTCGAAGAGGTGTTTCACGAGTCGACTGGAATCCTGCTCTCGGAGATTGAGAACCTGAAGAAGATCGTAGGACGCTTCAGCGATTTTGCGAGGATGCCACAGCCTGAACTCGCGCCCGTGAACCTGAACGACGTCGTCCGCGATATCGTCAAGCTGTTCGAGGCGCAATTCGGCGCGGTCGGACGGCCGCCGATTACGCCCGAGCTGCATCTGGAGGAGGGCCTGCCCGTTATCCAGGCGGATGCGACGCTGCTGCGTCGCGCGATCGAAAATCTGGTGCTGAACGCGATGGACGCCATGCCCGCGGGCGGCGTTCTGATGCTCCGCACTGCGCACGAGAATGGCGACGTGAGTCTCGAAGTGTCGGATACGGGAGCGGGACTGACACCCGAGGAGTGCAAGCGGCTCTTCACGCCGTATTACACGACGAAGCAGCATGGGACCGGGCTGGGCCTGGCGATCGTGCAGTCCGTGGTGAGCGACCACTTCGGCCGCATTTCGGTCGAGAGCGAGTCTGGCGTCGGCACGTCGTTTCACATCTATCTACCGGCCAGGCCCGCCCAACAGACCGTCGGTGTTTCAACACCGATTTCGGCTCCAGAAGACGTTCCACCTGCAGCGGAGAAACCTGTTGAAGGCGTGGAGCGGGCCGAGCGAAGCGATACTGCCCCAGCGGCGACGGAAGTCGAAGACCTGCACAGCGCTCCGGAAACCCGCGACGGAGGAGCGTAGCTGCGCGTGCCGGTCAAAGCCCACATCTTGATCATCGACGACGACGCGAACACGCTGGCCTCGCTTGCGCGCGCGTTCCGGCTGGCCGGCTACGAAGCGACCGTCTGCGACAACGCCGCGCGCGCTCTCGAGCTTGCGAAAGCCGAGCGCTTCGACCTGATCCTTTCCGACGTGGTGATGCCCGGGCGGGACGGCATCGCGCTCCTCGAAGACTTCAAGAATACCGGCGTCACTTCACCAACCGTCATGATGTCCGGCCAGGCCACGATCGAGATGGCCGTGCGCGCCACGCAGCTCGGAGCGTCCGATTTTCTCGAAAAGCCGATCTCGACGGACAAGCTACTGCTGACGGTCGAAAACGCCCTGCGCCTCACGCGCCTCGAGGAAGAGAACCGCGACCTGAAGCAGCGGCTCGGCAGGCACGACATCGTGTGGGCGAGCCCGGCGATGCGCGAGGTGATGGCGCAAGTGGAACACGTGGCGGCGAGCGAAACACGCGTATGCATTCGCGGCGAGACGGGAACGGGGAAGGAACTGATCGCGCGCGCACTGCACGAGAAAAGCCCGCGGCACGGCGGTCCGTTTGTTTCGTTGAATTGCGCGGCAATCCCGGCCGAGCTGATGGAATCGGAGCTTTTCGGCCACGAGAAGGGCTCGTTCACCGGTGCGGCCGCGCGCCACATCGGAAAGTTCGAGCAGGCGCACCGGGGAACGCTCTTTCTCGATGAAATCGGCGACATGCCGCTCGGGATGCAGGCGAAATTGCTGCGCGTGCTGGAAGAAGGCGAGATCGAACGCGTGGGAGGCGGGCACCCGTTTCCGGTGGACGTGCGCGTGGTCGTCGCGACGCACCGCAACCTCGAGGAGCAGGTGCGGCAGGGCGCGTTTCGCGAAGACCTGTACCACCGTGTGTTTGTGTTTCCGATCAGCCTGCCGCCGTTGCGCGAGCGCCGAGAGGACATTCGCGTGCTGGCCGAGCATTTTGTCCGGCAACTGGCCGAGCAGAACCACTGGAAGCCGAAGAGCTTTTCGCGCGAGGCGATCGAGGCTCTCGAGCGTTATGCGTGGCCGGGGAACGTGCGCGAGTTGCGCAACGTGGTCGAGCGCGTGCTGCTGCTGGCGCTGGGGAATACCGTGGAGGTGTCGACGGTCGGGCGTGCGTTGCCGCAAGTCGCCGCGGTGGGCGCGGGGGCGGCGGCAGGCGGTCTTACGTCGGGAACGCTGGCGCAGCGGGTCGAGGCTTTCGAGCGCGAAACGCTTCTCGCCGAGCTCAAGCGGAATCGGCACCATATGACCAACACGGCGAAGGCGCTGGGCCTGGAGCGCAGCCATCTCTACAAGAAGTGTCAGCAGCTCGGGATCGACCTGCGCGCGATGCGGCAGGGGGAGTGAGGCGCCTACGACTCGGCCGCCACGCGCCGCCGGTTGTGGGCGTACTGCTACTGGAAGAGCGGGAGCATGTTCCTGTTTCACGGAACGCGCTCTGGCTCGCGTAACGGGGGCGGGAAGAGGCGCTTCAGCAGTAAGTGCGTGGGGAGATAGACAACGAGAAGCATGAACAGAAAGCTCGCCACAATGTGGACTGGAGCCGATCCCCACGCGCGGTGGAAGAAAGGGTCGGCGAAGGCATAGTTCAAGTTTTCGGCGGGGGGCGCGAAGCGCGAGGCGATAAAAGCGGCGAGCGCGATCGCGAGCTGCAACAGCAGGCCACGCCGGTCGTAGCCGAGCCGGTGCAGGGCCCAGAGCAGCAGCACGGGTAGGGCGAGGTGAAAGAGCGAGAGCAAGCGGACCCAGAGCGGATGGCTCGGGTCGAAAAAGTACTCGGTTCCACCGATGAGATGATGCCCAAAGAAAATCTTCCAGCCGACATCGAGCGCCCACGCCGCGTCGACGAGAAGAGAGGCGACGGCCTGGCTTGAAATCAGGAGCACGCTATCGGTCACGAAGCCGATGCACGCGAGGATTTCGGCGATGTCGCAGAGGTGAAGGAAATTCAGGCCGCCCCAATTGTGCCAGTAAACCGCGAACCAGAACACAAGCCACACAAGGGCGACCCATCGAATCCAGTGTGGGAGTTCGTGCCGGTTGGACGGAAGAGCAGTCATTTGTTCGCTGGGATTCCGGCCATCGTATCAGACGGCGCAACCGAAGCCTACCGGCGTGGCGTTTTCCTAGCGGCAGTGCGAGAATTTCTCATGGAAGCGATTCCGGCACTGCTCGTGACCGGCGGCGTGTGCGCCGCGAGCGGAGTTTTTACCTGGGCCGCGGTTGCCCCGTCGTCGCAGCTTTTCGGCCGCACGGTCCGGCGGACGGGCGACGCCTCTGCAATGGCACTGACCTTCGATGATGGCCCGAACCCCGCGGTTACGCCGTTGCTTCTCGATTTGCTCGATCGCCACAGCGCTCGAGCGACATTTTTCCTTCTGGGGCAGCACGTGCGGGCGTTCCCCGCGCTCGCGAAGGAAATCGCCGACCGCGGCCATACGATTGGCAATCACACGGAAACGCACCGACGCCTCGTGTTCTGCTCGTCGGCGGAGATTCGCTCGGCGATCGGCCGGTGTGATGAGGCCATCGAAGGAGCGATGGGCAAGAAACCGCGGTGGATGCGCCCGCCGTTCGGTTATCGCGGGCCGCTGCTCGACGGTGCCGTGCGCAGGGGCGGCGGGGCGGGCGTGGTGATGTGGTCCGCATCGGCGCGAGACTGGAGACCGGGGCCGGTCGAGCAGGTGATTCGGAGCTTGCGCCGCGCTCGTGGAGGGGATATTGTCCTGCTGCACGACGGCGATTACCGGGTGCTCGAAGGCGATCGCCGCCGTACCGTCGCGGCGCTCGAACACTGGCTGCCGCGCTGGAAAGATGCGGGCATCCGCTTCGTGACTCTGGACGACCTGCAAGAGCGCGAATAGGACGGCGGGGACGATGGACGAAAAACGTTTCTACGACGAGAAGGAAGAGACGAAGCAGATCCCGCTAAACTGCCCGCACTGCCGTACCGAAAACACCTACCCGGTCCGCTGGATGGTACGCACGAAGAAGGCGCAAGTACCGCCCGGCGCAAACGAGGAAGACAAGAAGCAGTTTGCCAAGGCGCGTTCGTACATGGTCCGCGTGGACAACCTGGTTGCCTGCCGCAACATCCGCTGCCGCAAACGCATCGAGCTAACCGGCCAGACCGTTTTCCTGATCTGATCAAGAAGTCACGCCTGGCGGCGCGTCCTGCGGGATTTCCAATCAGTTCTGTTCCCGGGCCTCGCCGGGGACTGCTGCCACAGGCTGTTCGCTGAGTACTTCGCGAATTTTTTCCGCGAGCGACTTCAGATTGAACGGCTTTTGCAGGAAAGCTACGCCGCCATCGAGCACTCCGTGGCGAACGATCGTGTCGTCGGTATAACCCGAGATGAACAACACCTTGAGGCCGGGGCGTTCGGACGTCAATTGGGCGGCGAGGTCGCGGCCGCTCATGCGAGGCATGACGACGTCGGTGACGAGCATGTGGATAGGGCCGGTGTGGGCCGCGGCGACTTCGAGCGCCTGGACTCCCTCGCTGGCTTCGAGGACGCGATATCCGGCGGAACTGAGGCAGTCGCAGACCAGTTCGCGAACGCTCTGCTCGTCCTCGACGAAAAGAATGGTTTCGGTTCCCACGGAGACGCGCGGGGTCTCCCTCTCGGACGGCTTGTCGACTTCCGCGGTGACTTGCGGAAGATAGATCTTGAACGTGCTCCCGTGTCCGACTTCGCTGTAGACCCAGATATACCCGCCGCTCTGTTTGACCACACCATACACGGTCGCGAGACCCAGGCCTGTGCCTTTGCCGGGACCCTTCGTCGTGAAGAAGGGTTCGAAGATGCGCGATTGCGTCTCCGCATCCATTCCGCAGCCGGTGTCGGTGACGGTGAGCATCACGTAGGGACCCGGCTCGATGTTTGCGTGCGTGGCGGCGTAGCTGCGGTCGAGATGGACATTCGAGGTTTCGATGGTCAGGCGGCCGCCTTTGGGCATGGCGTCGCGCGCATTGACGACGAGATTCAAGAGGACCTGCTCGATCTGTCCCAGGTCCGCCTTCGTGCGGCCCAGGTTCGCGCCGGGCAGGAAGGCCATCTCGATGTTCTCGCCGATCACGCGTGAGAACATTTTGATCATTCCCGCGACGACATCATTCATGTCGAGCACGCGCGGTTGCAGCACTTGCTTGCGGCTGAAGGCCAGCAGCTGGCGCGTGAGCGAGGCGGCGCGGTCGGCCGCTTTCTCCACCTGCTGGACGCTTTGCCGTAGGGGAGACCCATCCGGCAGACGGTCGAGGAGAAGCTGGGCGTGGCCCTTTACCACCATCAACAGATTGTTGAAGTCGTGCGCGACTCCTCCCGCCAACTCTCCCACGGCCTGCATTTTCTGGGACTGGCGCAACTGGTCCGCGAGGTGTTTGCGGTCGGTGATATCGAGCGCCACGCCAATCACGCCGAGCAGGCTGCCGTCGCTGCCGCGAAGCGGTTGCACGTAGCAATCGAGGACTCGATTTTGCCATTCGTGCTCGTATGAGACGGTCTCGCCCGCAAGAGCCCTGCGACTCGCGGCGATCGGCGTAAACTCCGCGTCGTCGGTAGCAAAATATTGGAATAGCGACTGGCCGACAACTTCATTCGTTCGCAGTCCAAGCGCTTGAAGGCCGGCGCCCGTGCTATGAGTGAAACGCAGGTCCGTATCGGTAGTCCAAATGATCGCCGGCATTTTCTCGATCATCACGGCGAGCCGCGCCCGCTCCTTGTGCCGTTCGTTTTGGACCCTTTCGAGATCTTCCAACATGCTGTTGATCGCGGTTCCGAGATACGCGAGCTCGTCCCTGCCGGAGACTCGCAGGCGGGCCCCGAGGTTGCCGCTCGTGCCGATCAGCGTGATCTTATCGCTCAGGTCGGCCATGCGCGAGATAACGATTCGCTCGAGCAGAAACATCGTAATTGCGCCAAACGCTAGGCCGGCCGCCAGCAGGAGGAGGAAGAACTGTAGTAAGCTGGCCTGACCTTGCTGATAGATCTGCCGTGGAAGCAGAACGCGGAGGATGGCGACAGGCTTTCCGTAGAGATCGTGGAGCGCTTCGTACGCAGCGAGAGAGTCCTTCGAATTGGGGCGTATCACGACGGGTTGTTGGGCCGAGATTGTATCGGCGGCTTGGCGGAAATCAAGCGGTGGCGCGCCGAGGTCGAGGCGCGCGATCTCGACCGGCATGTACGTCATTTCTCCCAGGCGCATCGTCGCGTCGGCATCGAGCGCCCGGCCCATGATCAAGATGCCGGCGGCGGGTCCTCCGGCGTTGCTGGTCAGCACAGGGCTTGAAACAACCAGGAAGGGGCTGGACTTCAGCATCAGGATGCCCTTCACGTCGCTCGCTTCGCCGACATGAGTGAGCAGAGGCGACCCCAGGCGGAGGTGGCGCTGGAGATCGGCAGGGACCGGCGCCTCGCTCATGCCGACCAGGCTGAAGCCCTTCGCGAAGACCTTGCGTCCGGTCGTGTCCAGCACGACGACGAAGTTCACTCGCAGCTGTTCGAACGCCGGGCCGGGGAATTCAGCGGCGACTTTCTCGGAGTTCCCGCTCCGCAGGGCTTCGTAGGTGTGGTCGCGGTCCGCGTACTGATCCGCCGTGCGCTGGAGAGTTTCGAGCTCGTTCGAAAGAGCGCTCGACGCGCGTTCGAGATTCTGGCGGGCGAAGTCTTCTTCAACGTTCGAGAATCCGCGCAGCAGCACCATGCGCGAAAGCGTATAGAGGCCGCCGACCAGGCCCACGAGCGCCGCTAGAACGATCAGGAGAGTCTTACCGCGCAGGGATGTCCACAATCGAAATGGCATTCTCACGGTCCCAAGAGCCGCGTGAATAGGCTTCTAGTATACGTACCGGAGATGCTTAGCATGATCGAGCGTGCCCAGTCTTACACTCCGCCTTGCCAGGGACGCGGCGTGGCACTCACGGCCGAAAAAGAAGTGGCCAGCCGACCCGCGATCGAATTACTCTCAAGGCATCTCGGCGTGGCGGGGAGGCATCCTTAGGAGGGGCAGAGCGCGAGGGAAATTCATGAAGAGCCGTCCGGTTTTCTCGCAATGGCCAGGAATTTTTTTCCTGATATTGGGACTCGCGCCCCCGGTATGGGCTCAGGACCCGGGCCCGATGACGGCGGCACCCGCAAATCCCGCGAACGCAGCGACGCCTCAACAGGCTTCGACCGCCGGGCCTACAGTGACACCTGCCGATTCAACGACGCCCGCTCCTGCGAAAGGCGCTCAGATTCAGGTGCCGACGGGCACGCACATCCCGCTCGTATTGCACAATGGCATCTCCACGCGGAGCGCGCGGCCCGGCGACCCCGTGTATTTTGAGACGCTCTTCCCGGTGATGGTGGATGGCAAGGTGGCGATTCCCGCGGGTTCGTATGTCAGCGGCGAAGTGACCGAGTCGAAGCGCCCCGGGCGCGTCAAGGGGCGCGGCGAACTGGCGATCAAGCTGACGACAATGATTCTCCCGAACTCCTACATGGTCAACCTGAACGCATCACCGAGCGGCGCAGGGACGGGCGGTGGCGAGACGGTGAACAACGAAGGAAAAGTTGTCGGCGACTCGGATAAGGCATCCGATGTCGGCACGGTTGTCAAGACAACTGCCGCCGGAGCAGGGATCGGCGCCATTGCAGGGGGCGCGAAGGGCGCGGGCATCGGCGCGGGAATTGGGGCTGCCGCGGGTTTGGGAGCCGTTCTGCTCTCCCGCGGCTCCGATGCGGAAATGCCGCGCGGTTCGACCGTCGAAGCCGTGATCGACCGACCGATCCTGCTCGACGCGGACAAAGTGCAGTTCACAGGCCCGGGGCAAGCCTCCACGCTTCCAGGTCCGCCCAACCGCGAGCCGCAGCGCAACAAAATCCCGTTCTGACTCCGGATCAGAAATCCCAATAATCTGCAGGACGCTAGTTCGCGCTAATCACCGCGCTGGGCGGCGCTTCGAGGCTTTAGTTCACGCTGGCTAAACCGCAACGGCGAAAACGCCGCCGCATCGAAATCCGTGCGACCGTTCACAATCCACTCCCGGACGAGCTTCGCCGTGACCGGCGCGAGAAGTATTCCGTTGCGATAGTGGCCTGTGGCGATCAGCAAGCCTTCAATATCCGTCGGGCCGAGAATTGGGAGATCGTCCGGCGTGCCCGGTCGCAGGCCGGACCACGTTTCGACGATCTCGGCGCGGGCCAGGCTCGGACAAAGCTCCAAGGCTGCATCGAGTATTTTGCGCATTCCTTCAGGAGTGACGCGCTTCTCAAAACCTGCCTCTTCCGTTGTGCTTCCGGCGACGACCCGGCCATCCCGGCGAGGTACGAGATATCCCCGCTCGGATCGCAGGACTCGCCGAAGGCCCAGGGAGTCCGGCCGAAGCGCCAGCATTTGTCCGCGCACGGGACGCGTCGGAGCATAGCGAGCCAGGATTTCCATGTCCGGGACAATCTCGCCGGAAAACCATCCGGCGGCAGCGACCACGTACCCGGCGGCAATCTCCTCGCCGCCGGCAACCACACCGACGCAGCGTTTCCGCTCGCGCAGCAGCCCGGTAACACGGCAATCCGGGCGAATCTCGACGCCGCGGCGTCGTGCGGCTGCAAGCACTGCTTCCATCAGCAGGCGCGGCTCGACCGTGCCTTCTTCGGGAAGTGCGACGGCCGCGCGTGCGTCGGGGCCGATCGATTTTTCCCATTGGCGCGCCGCGCCGATAGGGATTGGCTCGGCCGCGAGGCCCAACTGGTGGTACTCGGAAACCTTCCGATCGCGTTGGGCCTCGCCCTGCGGTGCGAAGAGAAACTCGAGCGTTCCCTCGCGCGCGTAAGCGGTCGATTTTCCAGATCCCTCTTCGATGGCAGCGACAAATTGTGGATACAGCGCCAGGCTTTCCCGTCCAAGCGGGACGAGCGGGATGTCGCGGAGCGAATCCGGTGCGGGCGACAGCATCCCAGCGGCGGCCCACGATGCTTCTCGCCCCGGCTGCTGGCGATCGAGCACCACTACGCGAAGCTTCTCCGCCTCCAGTTCGAATGCGATCGAAGCGCCGATCACGCCACCGCCGACGACCGCCACGTCAAATTTGCTCACGTTCTCATCCTAGCAGTAAAGCGTTCACCATCCTCGCCGCTACTCGATCGTGGCGGTCAGGAGCAACGCATCTTCGATCGGGCCTGCATAGTAGCGGAGCCGCCGCCCGGTCGCGCGGAACCCGTGGCGCTCGTAGAAATGCAACGCAGCAAGGTTGGAGGCGCGGACCTCCAGCAGAACTTTTTCGGCACGGAATTTCTTACCCCATGCGAGAACTTCCCGCACCAGAGATGCACCCACGCCGCACCGGCGCGCGTCCGGACGCACTGCCAGATTCAAAATCTCGAGATCGCTCAACACGCGGCGCGCGACAAGGAACCCGATGACAGTTGCGTTTTCTTCGGCCACCCATCCGGTCATCTCGCCCGCGGCGACGCGAGCATAATCCCGCACCGTCCACTGCGCGATCTCAGGGGACGCCCACTGGATCGTGAGGACATCCTCGACGTCGCGATCCTCAATTGGCCGGGTGTTCATTCAAGACCCCGGCGGCTCCTTCCGATGGACTTCCGCGTCGGACCGCCGGATGTAATTTGCATCGAGTGTGAGTGCGTTGGCAAGCTCGCCGCGTTGTGCAAGGAGGTAGCCGAGCCGCCCGATGTGGGGAGCGAGAATAGGCGAGACCTCGTCGACGTGGATAGTCCCGGCCCCAATATCGGCCGTCTCAAGTCGAGACAAGGCTGCGCGGACCAACTCCGGCACGGGCGTCACGATCGCGAAATCCGACTGCGATCTTCGCGCTTGCAGGGCCTGCACGAACTCCTCGGGCATCGCTACGCACTCCTCGCCTTCCAGTGCCAACCGATTTTGCGCGCCAGCATTGACGCTGCGATAGAAGCCGAAATAGATCTGTCCCCGCCTTGCATCAAGTACTGGTACAAGCGCCGCCGCGCTCGAACGCGCCCGAGATGATTGCATCGCAATGGCTTCCAGGGCGCTGACGGCCGCGATCGGCTTCTGATAGACCTCCGCCCAGCCCTTCACGGCCGCAAGACCCACGCGCAGTCCGGTAAACGAACCAGGTCCGGCCGCTACGGCGAACAGATCGAAGGCATCGAGCCCGAGCGAGAGTTCCCGCAGAAGAGACTCGACGTGGAGAAAGGTGCGCGCCGAATGGAGTTCCTGCGCCCACGTCGAGACCGTTCCAACGACGTTATCATCACGAAGTACGGCCAGGCTCCCGGAGGGCGAAGATGTGTCTAAGGCGAGGATGAGCACGTGCCCAATTATAGGGCAATTGCGCTGCCAATCCCCGCAGATAGAGCCACTTTTCTACAGGTTCGGGCGGCAGGAATATACCGGAAAAACTTGACGCCGCTTTCACGATGCGCCTACACTTCAAACAGGTAGTTCGGGGGAGGGACTTCGACCTATGGACTTTAAGCTAGGCGAAAAAGTCGTGTATCCGAACCACGGTGTCGGGCTCATCGAACAAATCAGTTATGGTTATGTGAACGGCAGATCAGAACGCTTTTACATGTTGCGGATTCTTTCGAGTGGACTGAAGGTGATGGTGCCGCAGGCCAATATCGAAAGCGTGGGGTTGCGACCCATTATCCGCTCCACCCAGGCCGGTGCGGTGATTTCCTATCTCGAAAAAGGCCGCTCCGCTTCCCACCACGATTGGAAGCACCGTTTCAAAGAGAATTCGGACCGCATGCGTACCGGATCGCTGATGGAAGTTGCCGCCGTCCTGAAGGG
>Ga0187872_10000668_pt1 | contig 38073 bp, 36 predicted proteins | sample June2016WEW_16_4_FD_132973 | JGI IMG/M metagenome (GOLD analysis project Ga0187872, IMG submission 132973) | Peatland microbial communities from SPRUCE experiment site at the Marcell Experimental Forest, Minnesota, USA - June2016WEW_16_40 | ecosystem: Environmental > Terrestrial > Soil >...
GGAAGGTCACGTATCAGGGCGACCTTGGCGTTGAGCTGGGAGCGTCGGGGTTCTTTCAGAAGTTCCTGGGAGGGCGGTATCACTGCCAGGCCGGAAACCTCGTGCCCAACGATCCAAGTTCCAAGACCACGCCGAAGCTGGCCTTTGTTCTGCGAAGTGTCAGTGGCCCTGCCGTGCTCGTCGATGTGACCGGGACCGAACCTCAATATACTGGCGATCTCCCGGTCGACGCGGACGGCAGAGCATTCTTTAGCCAGGTCTGGAAGCTCTGCCACTGCCAGCAGCCATAACGCTTCGTCGTCTCCCGGTTTTCCGCTAATCTCTCTACATGGAAGAGCGGCTTCAGAAGATCATCGCGCGCGCGGGGCTCGCATCGCGGCGGCGCGCGGAGGAAATGATCGTCTCCGGTCTCGTCACCTTAAACGGGCGGACCATCACCGAACTCGGCACGAAAGCCGATGCCTCGCGGGATCACATCAAAGTGGCGGGAAAGCTCCTTCGCACCGCGACGGAACACGTCTATCTGTTCCTGCACAAGCCGCCCGAAGTGGTCTCCACGATGAGCGATCCTGAAGGGCGGCGCTCGCTCCGCGATCTCCTGCACGGCGTTCCCGAACGTGTTTTCCCGGTAGGACGTCTCGAATACCACGCTTCGGGTCTTGTTTTGCTTACCAACGACGGGGACTTGGCGAACCGGATCCTGCAAGCTCGCCACTTGCCGCAGACCTACAACCTGAAGCTCAAGACGCTCCTCACGTTCGCGGAAATCGAAACCCTGTCGCGCTCGACCGGCGCCCGCATCTCGCGGCTGCGAGGCAAAGATTCGCCATGGTACGAGGTGACGCTTTCCGAGGCGCGTCGCGATTCGCTCCGCAACAAGCTCTTCCAGACCGGCCACCCGGTGGAAAAAATGAAGCGGATCGGCATCGCGAATCTCGAGCTTGGACCTCTTGCGCCCGGACGCCACCGCGCGCTTTCGCCCGGCGAAGTTGCCTCGCTCAAGCTGGCGCTCGACGGCAATCGCACCGCGCGCAAGCCGAAGCGGCAATAACGTGATCCTTTGCGTTCGGTGAGTGTTTTCTCTTTCTGCAGATTTGCGTTATGATGTGGCTACCCTTGGGCGGGGTGATTTTCAACTCGCACTTTAGGCGAACTATTCATAGGTGATTGCACCGGTCTCGTGCTCGTTATTGCTGCGCATGGGCCCGGCTTGCATGACGCCACAACCGAAACGCCCTGGAAAGGATCCAGATGGGTAGACAAATGGAGAGCTCGAACCTGGGCGCGGGTCGCGTTTCGGCCCCTTCGGCAGGCGATCCCACCAGCGAGATTCTCAAGACCAGCCGTACGATCGCAATCGTCGGGCTTTCGAGCCGGCAGCATCGTCCGAGCTACGGCGTGGGGCATTACCTGCAATCGGTGGGCTATCGCATCATTCCCGTTAATCCGAGCAAAACCGAGATTCTCGGCGAGAAGTGTTACGCGCGCCTGGAAGACCTTCCGGAACACGTGGACATCGTTGATATCTTCCGGCGCTCCGAATTTGTTCCGGAGATCGTCGAATCGGCGATCCGCATCGGCGCCCGCGGCGTCTGGATGCAGGAGGGCGTGATCCACCCGGAAGCCGCTGAACGCGCACGGAGCGCGGGTCTGTTCGTCATCATGGATACCTGTATTCTGAAAGAGCACATCAAGCGGTTCCGCCTGCACTGAGAACGCGCCCATGGCGGGTTAGAAGTGCCCGCACTAAGAAGCCGCTTCTGTCACTGCAAGGGGTAAACCTTCAGGACTCGTTTGCCTGGTACCGTCACTGCCACCGATTCTTCGTCCGGCGCGATATGGAAGGCGCGGAAGCCAAGGCCATGCAAGGCAGGCACGAACGAGTCGTCGTATAGCCCGACCCACACGAGATCGTTCGACCGGTCCTCGGGACCGCGCTTCAGCAGGACGCGCCGCTCGTCCCGGCTCCATTCAAACCGTCCGAATCCCGCCCGCTCGCGCAGCCGCTTCGATGGATTGGCGATGTCAATCACCTCGATGGTGTCGCCGTCCTCGAAAAAGCCGATTTTCGTGCCCGAGGGCGATAAGCTGAGCGCGCCTTTGTAATTGTCGAGTTTCGCGATCTCCGTCACGCCCTCATGGATCAGGTCCAGTTGCACAAGCGTCAGTTGGCCGCGAAGGCTAAGATTCGATCCCACTGCAAATGCCCGGTTGTGCCGAGCGTCCCAGATGACCGCGTCGAACGTGTGTCCTTCGAAGAGCGAGGTCGTTTGGCCGTCGGACGGGCGCACGCGCGTGATCGCATAGGGTCCGCCCGCAGTCAGGTAAACAACAGACGAGCCGTCCGCGAGCCACGTGCCATTCGCCGCGTTCTCGATGAAGCGCGTTTTCGACCCGGCTACCTTGATCTCCCGGCCCTCGCCATCGAACAAGGCGACGACCTTGCCCCCGCCTACACTCGCCAACGAAGCTTCTTCCCGCGCGTCTCTCTCCCTCTCGTTTTCCTTTTCCTTCTTCTTGTCTCTGGCCAATTGCTCTTCGTAGCCGGGCGGTGGCTGCTCCAGCGTCAGATCGGCGGCGATGTGCTGTCCGTCCGGCGACCACGCCAGCGCGCTGACCATGTACCCCGTCGGAGGCGGGATGGGCATGAACTTGTCCGCTTCGACGATCTTTCTTGTTTTGCCCGGTCCTGTCACGATCGAGATGTCGTCGCGCGGGATGAGCAGCTTCTTCACGCGTTTCACTCGTGACACGGCGTAGACAATGGAGTTGTTCGCGGATATGTCAAATGTCTCGCAGTCGTCATCGATGACGAGCTTCGGAGCGTCCTGCGCTCGTACGGCGAACGGCAGCAGCAGCGCCATCATTGCCATCAGCGCGCCCGTCGCGACGGGAAACCACCGCAGATGCCTTCCGCTTCGTCTACCCCCTCCCGGATTCTCCGTCACGCCTCACCCCTGCTCGTTTTCCTTTGGATGCGCCGAATCTCTTCGAGTCTCTGGCGGATGCGCGCTTCGAATCCTTGGTCGGTGGGTTTGTAGTAAGAGCGCCCCGCAAGGCTTTCCGGAAGGCAGGTCATATCCGTGACTTTCTCCTCGGTGTCGTGTGCGTATTGATAGCCTTTTCCGTATCCGAGGTTGCCCATCAATCCTGTGACGGCATTCCTTAGATGCAGGGGAACCGGCTCCGCGATGGTCTTTTGGAGGTCTTCGTGGACCACACCGTAGCCTGTGTAAAGGGCGTTCGACTTGGGCGCGAGCGAAAGATAGACGGCCGCCTGCGCGAGAGCCAGGTTTCCCTCGGGCGGCCCGATGAAGTCGAACGCCTCTTTCGCGGCGATCGTCACGGCGAGAGCGCCCGGCTCGGCGAGGCCGATGTCCTCGCTCGCCATGCGCACCATACGCCGCGCGATGTAGAGCGGGTCCTCGCCCGATTCGAGCATCCTTGCAAGCCAGTAGAGCGCGGCGTCCGGATCGGAGTTTCGCACCGACTTGTGCAGCGCCGAGATGAGGTTGTAATGCTCCTCACCTGCCTTGTCGTACGGCAGGAGCTTCTTCTGAAGCACGTCCTCAAGCCGCGCCTCGGAAAGAACGCGCCGGCCATCCGCGCCCGGCTCCGAGCCGAGCACGAGGGCTTCGAGAGTGTTGTACGCCGCGCGGGCGTCGCCGTTGGCGAGCACCGCAATTCGGTCGAGGATCTGATCGCTCGCTTCGACTTGCTCCTTTGCAAGCCCGCGCTCGGAATCTCGGACGGCTCGCCGTAGCAACTCGACGACCTGGTCCTGAGAGAGCGGGCGCAGCACGTAGACCTTCATCCGCGAGAGCAGGGGAGCGATCACCTCGAACGAAGGATTCTCCGTTGTGGCGCCGATCAGGAGAATGTTTCCGGCTTCGACATGCGGCAGGAACGCATCCTGCTGCGCCCGGTTGAACCGGTGCACCTCGTCAACGAAAACGATCGTTCGCCGGCCGTATCTCCGCGCGCCTTGGGCCTTCGACATCACTTCCTTGATTTCTTTGATTCCCGCGAGAACGGCGCTGAAAGGAACGAACTCCGACCGCGTGCGCTTGGCGATAATCCGCGCGAGAGTCGTTTTTCCGCATCCGGGCGGACCCCAAAAGAGCATCGAGCTCAGTTCATCGCGTTCGATCTGCGTCCGCAGCGGCTTGCCGGGTCCGAGCAATTCCTCCTGGCCGATGAATTCGTCGAGCGTCTGCGGACGCATCCGGTCCGCGAGCGGACGTCCGGCCTGGGGCTCTTCCTCCGGCTCAATCGCGCGAAACAGTCCCATGCTTTCTGCCTTTGCCCTCGCCCTTCAATCCAGGTCCTTCGCGCTTTGCTTTCTTTGTCGCGCCGCTTCATACAGCACGATCGACGCCGCTACCCCTGCGTTGAGAGACTCGACCGTGCCGCTCGTGGGAATCGAAATCATGGCATCTGCGGCGCGCGTGACTTCCGGCGGCAAGCCGGCGCCCTCGTTGCCCACGAAAATGGCCGCCGGTTCGCGCAAATCTGCCTGCGTATCGGCCGCGCCCGCTGCTCTTCCATGCCCGTTGGATTCCGAACTCGCCGCGTAGATTCTCACGCCTGCGATCCGCAACTGCGCGAGCAGAATCGGTATCGCCATGCCTCGCAGCACGGGCAGTCGTAACGCCGATCCAGCCGATGCGCGCAAGGCTTTCGGAGACCACGGGTCCGCCGTCCCGCGCGTCGCCACCGCGCCGGTCGCGCCAAACGCTTCCGCCGATCTCAAAATTGTGCCCACGTTCCCCGGGTCCTGCACCGCCGCCAGGACGATCACGAGCGGCGAGTTCTCGCGCATCGCGCCCGGCCCGCGCAGGACGTCGTCGAGTCCCCACGCGCGCTGGCGAAAGAGCGCGGCCACTCCCTGCGGCGCCTCCGTTCCCGACACGCTCCGAAACAGTTTGTCCGTCGTTCGCAGAATGCGAGACCGCGGAATTCCTGCCTCGCTTTCGCTCGCCGCTTGCAGGACTCGCTCGGCGTCGCGCTCGCCTGACTCGCTCACCAGCAGGGCCTCCGCCTCAAGCCCCGAGCGCAACGCCTCTTCCACCAATTTCGGACCCTCAACTCCGATCAACTCGCCTGCGGCGGGATCTGCTGCCGCACTCACGCGGGGTCCTTTTCCGCGCAACGCCGTGCGGAATGCCTTCAGCCATTTGTTGTCGCGACTCGTGATCGTGCTCATGACCGCGCCTATCGCAAGCCTAGCAAACGCCACCCCTTGCGTAAACCTGGAGCAAGCAGACCTTCCTCCTTTCGCGTTTCGTGCGTCTCTCGCTGCCATCCCGTAGGCCCGCCTCTAACATCTTGTGCCGGTTCATCTTGCCTACGCTCCGGCGGCTGTGGTAGTTTGCCCAAGGAACAAGGCGCAGCCCGCCGCGAGCAAACATTTGTCCGTCGAAGTCCTCAAAATCTCGTCGGAAGCACCGGAACGGCAGACAATCGACTATGCTGCGAGTTTCATCAGGGGCGGACGCGTCGTCGCCATTCCGACCGACACCGTCTACGGTTTGTCTGCTGACCCGTTCAACCTGGCCGCCATCGAGCGCGTATTTCGCGTGAAGGGGCGTCCGGAGAGTCAGGCTCTTCCGATTCTCGTCGATTCGATCGAGCAGGCGGTAACGCTCGTGCGCGACGTTCCGGACGCGTTTCTCACGCTCGCGAACAAGTTCTGGCCCGGCGCTTTGACGCTTGTCGTTGAAGCAACCCATCGGCTCCCGCTGAAAGTGACGGGTAACAGCGGACGCGTCGCGCTCCGATGGGCGGATTCGCGTATCGTTACGGCGCTCATCGCGGCCGTCGGCGGTCCCGTTACGGGCACGAGCGCGAACCTTTCCGGCCATCCTTCGTGCACCAGCGCGAGCCAGATCGTCGAGCAGCTCGACGACAGGCTTCCCCTCATTCTCGATTCGGGTGAGACCGGCGGCGTGCTGGCCTCGACCATCGTCCGCATCGAGGACGACACCTGGTTCGTTGCTCGCGAAGGCGCTATTACAGAGTCTGAAATCCGCACAGCCTTCGGCCAGTAATCTTGCGCGATGTCGCAAGAAACCGTGCGTGCGTTTTGTGCGACAACAGCAGCATGGTCCAAAAGCGTGGCTAAAATGCCGATTTGGGCCGGATTACGCAGATGCCGCTGACGGTTGCTCGCTGCCTACCGGACTGAGGACGGTCCTTTCTACTTCAGCTCTGCGTTCTCGAGGAAATCGTACTCGCCGGTAGGGGGAACGGCGATCCCGACTACTCTCGTCCGGTGCACGCACACGTTGTCGACGTACCACAAATTGATATACGGCTCGTCCTGCGCGACGATCTTCTGAATTTCCGAGAGAATTGCCTTCCGCTTCTCGCGGTCCATTTCCACACTCTGCCGATCGAGCAGGGGATCCAGCGCCGGGTTTCGGTAGTGGCCGCGGTTGGACCCGTTGGGAGGCATCCTCTTCGAGCTGAACACCAAATCGAAAATGTCAGGGTCGTCGTTCGCTCCGACCCAGCGAAAGGTGTAGAGCTGAAAGCTCCCGCGCCCCACGTCGGACAAGAACGTCGCCGATTCGAGCGGCCGAAGATCGAGCTCTACGCCGACGCGCTTCCACTGATCCGCGAGCACCTGTCCCAGCAGCCGGGCCGACTCCTCGGTCGAAGTCTTGAGAGTCAGATGAAACCGCACGCCACCCGGACCACGTGGAAATCCCGCTACATCCAGCAAGCGTTCTGCCTGCGCGGGATCGTAGTTGTATTGCCGCACGTTCGGCTCGTACGCCCAATGGTTCGGGGGCAGCAGGCTCGCGGCGGCCCGTGCTTGCCCGCGCAGGAGGTACCGGATCATGGTGGCGCGGTCGGTCGCGTAGGCGAACGCCTGCCGCACCTCGCGGTGCGCCAGAATCGGATCGTCGAAATTGAAAGCAATGTAGGCGATCTGTGTGCCCGGCTGTTCCTCTGCCGCGATGCCGGGTTCTTTCTCAAGCGCTACCACCATGTCGGGCGTCAACGACGTAACTCCTCCAATGTCGGCCGTGCCCTTGCGCAGCTCGAGCGCTCTCACGATCGCTTCCGGCACAACGCGGAACCGAACGCGCTCGATTTTCGGCGACCCGCCAAAGTAGCCGGAGTTCCGTTCCAGCACGATTTCCTCGTCCGTCGTCATGCCGACGAAACGAAATGGCCCCGTTCCGATCGGATTCCGCGCGATTCCTTGTCCGGAACCCGCCGGCACAATCCCCACTGCCATCTTCGTAAGATTCCACACGAAAGACGCGTACGGCTCGCTCAGATGAAACACGACCGTCGCGGCGTCGGGAGCTTCCACGGACTCGAGCATCGGGAACGTACCGCGCTTGAGCGAGTTCAGAGCGCCGGACATCAGCGAGTCAAAGGTGAATTTGACGTCGGCCGACGTGAGCGCCCGCCCATCGTGGAATTTCACTCCCTGCCGCAGGTGAAAAACATACGTCCGGGGGTCGGGTGACTCCCACCGTTCCGCGAGATCGGGAACGATGTTCATCTCCGCGTCGAGCGCCACCAGGCCGTCGAAGATCAGGCCGTCGAGGTGCTGCGACTGTGCATCGGTGCCGATCCGAGGATCGAGATTCGTCGGCATCGACTCAATCAGAAAATTGACCGTCCCGGACTCGCTCGCACCTCGCGCCTTCCCGCATCCCGCCAGCGCGGCGGCTGCAGCCAGCCAGACGACCACCAGCCCGGCACGGACGCGATTCGCGGCATAGCCCCTATAGTTTTGCAACTCTCCTCGCATCCACTGCCGCCCGTTTGCCGCCGGCTCGGGTCGGCTGCGCGTGCGCGATCTTCCCAAGGATCACCGGATGTCTAGCGCCCGTCGCAGACGGGACATTGTTCGGCCGTCCGTGGTAGGTCTCGTGCGCCAGCACCGCAAAGGCAAACGCTTCCTTCGCTTCGGGCGGCACTCCAAAGCGAGTCGGAGGCACAAGCTCAATGCCCGGCAGCGATGCCGCCAATTGTGCCACGATCAACGGGTTCTGCGCCCCGCCGCCGGTGACGATCAATTCGTCCACCTTCGCGCGTGGCAGTATGAATCGGCGAAACGCGTCGGCGATCGAGAGGGAAGTGAACACGGTCGCCGTTCGCACCAGGTCTGCCGGTCCGACGTGATGTCGGTTTCCCCACGCGATCAAGCTGCGCGCGTAGGCTTCCCCGAACTGCTCACGCCCGGCGGATTTCGGCGGCTTCTTCAGCAGGTAGGGCTCGTGCATGAGCCTCAATAGCAGCTCCCGGATCGTCCGCCCGCCTAAAGCGATGCGAGCGTCGCGGTCATATGCCGCGCGTCCGCGCGTCATCCAGGCAACCAGCGCGTCCACGATCATGTTTCCCGGTCCGGTGTCGAACGCAAACACATCCCGCGGCCCCGCGACCGCCGGAATCACCGTGACATTCGAAATGCCGCCGATGTTCAGCGCGACGCGGCCCCGCCGCGCATCCCGGTAGAGCAGATAATCGACAAAGGGGACGAGCGGCGCTCCCTGCCCGCCGGCCGCCATGTCCGCCGGGCGAAAGTCTCCCACCGTCGCGATTCCCGTGCGCTCGGCGATCACGCTGATGTCCCCGATTTGCAGCGTGGACACCGCCCGGACCTTGCCCTGATAACGGCCGGCCGCCCCAAGATGGAAAATCGTCTGTCCGTGCGAGCCAATCAGCGATATCTTTCTCAGGGGAATGCGCCACTTCCTACCCGCCTCGATCGCGGCCCGCGCCAGCTCTTCGCCAAGGAGGAAATTTAGCTCGCTGACGTTCGCAGTAGTTGTAGTTGCTCCGTTCGCGAGTCGCAAAACGGCTTCGCGCACGAAGGAGCGGAAGGAAACATGGTGGTGCGCTTCAAATTCGGCCGTGAGATTCGGTGGCGCACCCGATATTCGCGCGAGCGCCACTTCGATCCCGTCTGCCGAAGTCCCCGACATCATCCCGAGCACACGCATTGCTCTGCTCATCGACGGTCACCAGTCATTTACTAGCTGCCATCGCTCACTGCAGTTGCTTCTGCAGTGCCGCGAGCAAATTCAGCGCCTCGAGCGGCGTCAGTTTATTCAAGTCCGCGCCGCGCAGCGCTTCGAGCACGGATTCGTCGATCGCCGCGAAGCTCGTCTGTCGCGGCACTGGAGGCGCCGCGCCCGGGGTTCCGCGATCGGCAAGTTCCTCGGTCAATCTCTCCTCGTTGCGCTCGTGCTGGCGCAGGATCTCCCGCGCACGCACGATCACGTCGTTTGGCAAGCCTGCCAGGCGCGCCACTTCGATGCCGTAGCTCTTGTCGGCACTACCCGGTTCCACGCGCCGCAGAAAAACGATCTCGTTCCCCGCCTCTTCGACGGATACATGTACGTTCTTCACGCCCTGCAGCAACTGTTCGAGGTCCGTCAGCTCGTGATAGTGGGTCGCAAAAAGCGTTCGGGGTCGGGCGCCCGCGTGCAGCGCCTCGACGACAGCCCACGCGATCGAAAGCCCGTCGAACGTCGCAGTCCCTCGGCCCACTTCATCGAGCAAGACGAGGCTCGCCGGGGTCGCCGTGTTCAAAATCGCCGCCACTTCGCTCATCTCGACCAGGAACGTCGAGCGCCCACGCGCCAAACTATCGGAAGCGCCGATTCGCGTGAAAACTCTGTCGAGGAGCGGCAGTTTCGCCTGCGCCGCCGGTACGAACGAGCCGATCTGCGCGAGAATCGAAATCAGCGCCGCCTGCCGCAGGTAGGTCGATTTTCCGCCCATGTTCGGTCCCGTGATGATCAGGAGGAATGGCGCGTCGTCGCCGAGGTACAGGTCGTTCGGCACAAATCTTTCGCCGCGCTCCTCGAGCAGTTTCTCGATTACGGGGTGCCGTCCGCCGGCGATCATCAGTTCGCCGCGCGAACCTCTCTTGACGGCCTCTTTTTCGGTGAACTCCGGGCGGGTGTAGTTCCGCGCCGCCGCAATCCGTGCAAAGCTCACGAGCGTATCGAGTTGTGCGATCGCCGCCGCCGCGCGGCGCAATCGCCCCGCCTCTCGCGCGATCGACTCACGGATTTCACCGTAGAGACGCCGCTCGATTTCGAGCACGCGCTCCTCGGCCGACAGCACCTTGCGCTCGTGTTCCTTGAGTTCGGTCGACGTGAACCGTTCCGCATTGACGAGCGTCTGCTTTCGTTCGTAATCCGCGGGCACGAGAGAGAGATTTGGTTTTGATACCTCGATGTAGTAGCCGAACACCTGGTTGTAGCGGATCTTGAGCGACGCGATCCCGGTGCGTTTTCGCTCGCGCTCCTCCATCGCGGCGATGATTTGCCGGCCCTGCTTCAAGATATCGCGCAGCTCGTCGAGCTCCGCATTGAATCCGCGGCGGATCACGCCAGGCTCGCTCGGCATCGCCGGTGGGTCATCGGCAATCCCACGGGCGATCATGTCGCGCACGTCCGCCAGTTCATCCGTCTGCTCCCGGAGCGCTTGTAGTCTCCCGAGCGCGGTTTTCTCTATCGTCTGTTGTGATGCCATGTCCTCTTCAATTAATCCTCGCACGCGCGGAATTCTCTCGAGAGACGTCCGCAGCGCGAGCAGGTCCCGCGGTGTTGCCACCCCGAGCGTGATCCGGCTGGTCAGCCGTTCGAGATCGAGAATTCCCTCGAGTTCTCTGCGGATCTCCTCCCGCGCGACAGTTTGGGACTTTAGCGTCGCGACTGCGTCGAGCCGTTCTTCGATCTCGCGGAGCGAAATCTCCGGCCGCAAGATCCACGCGCGCAAGAGGCGCGCTCCCATGCTCGTTGTCGTTTCGTCGATTGCCTTGACGAGCGTCGCCGATTCATCGTCTCCTGCTGCCGGTTCGACCAGCTCGAGGTTCCGCGCGGTCACCTGATCGAGAATCATCGCGTCCTGCTGTTCGTAGTACGCGATGCGATCCAGATGTTCGAGCCCCGCTCCAGCTGGGCGCAGCGAGGGGATCGCGGCCGTATCGCCGGGCTTGCGCGCGCCAATGGCGGATGTCTCGCGGAGATAGTGCACGATCGCGCCTGCTGCGGCCGTCGCTTGGGGATGACCCGTCAGCCCGAATCCTTCGAGGGCCAGCACGTGAAAGTGCTGTTCGAGTTGTCGCGCGGCGTAGTTGCTCTCGAAAACCCAATCATCGAGATGCGTTTCGACTGCGCCGGGCCCGTTCAGACTTGTGTGCGCCGGGACGGGAAAGAGAGTCGAGGGCTGGGGCAGCAGAATTTCGCGCGGGCACAGAATGCCAAGCTCGTCGCGCAATCGCGCCTCGGCCTTCTCGCCCGCGAATTCCGTGGCGCGAAAATCTCCCGTCGATAAGTCGACGAAGGCCAGACCAATCTTCGTCTCCACCGAACGGCTCGATGTCCGCCCTGTACCCGCCGCGGCGGCGTTGGCGACGGCACTCCGAGCCACAGCCGCGAGAAAATTGTTCTCTTTCGGTTCGATCAGCGACGCACCCGTTGCTGTTCCCGGCGTCAGAACACGGATCACCTCTCGTCGGACGAGCTTTTTCCCCGGTCCGGGCTCTTCCATCTGTTCGCAGATTGCCACCTTGTGTCCCGCGCGGATCAATCGCGCGATGTAGTTCTCCGCCGCGTGGTAGGGAACGCCGCACATCGGCACCGGCTGGCCCTTCTCTTTGTTTCGCGCCGTAAGCGTGATTTGGAGGATGCGCGAGGCGACCACCGCGTCGTCGTAGAACAGCTCGTAAAAATCGCCGAGCCGGAAGAGCAGCAGCGCCACTGGGTGCTGCTTCTTGATGGCGTGATACTGCTGCATCAATGGCGTAGTCGGTTCTGTCATAAGCGTGATCCGTGGCCCCGGCAGGAAAGTGATTATGCTGGCTCGTGCGCGCGTTGGCAACACCGTTCCTCCCCTTCGCGCATCGACTCCTCGCGGGCTTGCCTCCAAGGCTAAGTTATACTCGGCCATGGTCGCCCGCCGCTGCGCCCTGCGCGAAACCGAAATCAAGCTTCGAATCGCCGACCTGCCGGCACTCATTCGCAAACTCCGCCGTCTCAAGGTGGTCGAGCACGGCCGCGTTCTCGAACGGAACACGCTCTACGACACGCCGGGTTCCGACCTTCGGCTCCGAGGACGTTTGTTGCGGCTTCGCCGCGAGACTCCGGCTCCGTCCAAAACGATCCGGGGCGGCGCGCGGCGCTCGGTGGTCACATCCAAGGCTCCGGCCCCGGCATCTCGTGGGTCGCGCTACAAAGAGAAGCTCGAACGGGAGGTCGAGGTGCGATCCCCATCCCGTTGGCCGTCCGCCCTCCGCGCGCTTGGCTGGCGTCCCAGCTTCCGCTACGAAAAATATCGGACAACGTTCCGACTTCGCGGGCTCCATCTGGACCTGGATGAAACGCCCGTGGGCGTGTTCCTCGAGCTCGAAGGTATTCCACGGACCATCGACCGCGTTGCCCGCGCCCTCGGCTTTGCGCCCCGGCACTACATTCGGGGCACCTATTGGGATGTCTATGCCGCCGATTGCCGCCGCCGCGGCCGCGCGCCCCGAAATATGCTGTTTTCGGCGTGAAAGTTTCATGAAACGGTCACTCTTTGCTTGACAAAACTTGCATCTGCCTTTACTAGTCGAAGCGGGGACAAGCGCATCGATATGGAAACGCGTTCGTCCAATTCAGAGCCTGGAAGTAGCCGCTCCGTCGACGCAGCAGGGGGTGCCCGGCGGCGACAGGCTATTTCCACCACCGTTCTGAATAATGGGTCCCGCCCGATCGCTGGGGTGCGCGATTCGCGCCCCGAATGGTCTCGCGGCGACCGGGAGGCGAGGCCCGGCCTGAGGTAGTCCGAGGCGGTTTTTCTGCGCCCGTGGCCGGAGGAAGCGCCGGTCCCGGGCATTTTTTTTGTCCGGACTCGCCGGGCCAGTGAGGAGCCATCTATGCTTCATGCGACGGAAGTATTGGGCGCCGAGACCTACGACTCTCTCGGCAACTTTGTGGGCCGCGTCAAAGAGATGTTTATCGTGCCGGCCGAGCAGCCAAACCGCGTCTCGCGCCTCCTCCTGGGCCGCGGCCAATACCGCCCGCTCGTGGCGCGTTACGATCAGATTGAATCGGTCGCACCGGGTCGCGTCAGACTGACCACGGACGAGTCGGCCCTTGAGCTTTACCATCCCAACGAGGCCTGGCTGGCCATGAGAAAGGATCTGCTCGACCAGCAGATCATCGACACAAATGGCCGCAAGGTGGTCCGCGTCAACGACGTGGACCTCGCCGACCAGCGCACGAACGGCAATACCGAGCTTCGCATCACGCAGGTGGACGTGGGCCTGCCTGGAGCGGTGCGCCGGCTCTTGCAGGGGATCGTCCCGCCGATGGCCATCCGCCGCGTCCAGGAGAAGCTGCCGCCTCGCACCATCCGCTGGGAGTTCGTCAACCTGATCGAGCCCGACGCTCTGCGACGGGTGAAACTGCGCCTTTCGAGCCAAAAACTTGCCGAACTCCACCCGGCCGATCTGGCCGACATCATGGAAGAGCTTTCGCCGGACGAGCGCCAGTCCATCATCGGTTCGCTCGATGAGGAGACCGCCGCGGAAACGATCGCCGAACTCGACAAGCGCTTGCAGACGCAGGTGGTCGAGAAACTCGACCCGGAAAGAGCGGCGGACATCATCGAGGAGATGAGCCCGGACGCGGCTGCCGACCTGATCCAGAATCTCGAGCCGGAAACCTCCAAGGAAGTTCTCGAGGAGATGGGGCACAGTGAAGCGCAAGAAGTCGAGGAACTGATGCGCTTCGGCGAGAACAGGGCCGGCGGCATGATGACGACCGAGTTCGTCGTGGTTGGCGAGGACGCCACGCGCGGCGAGGTGGTCGACTACATCCGTTTCCACGAAGTGCCGCTCGACCAGCTCGACAACATCGTCCTGATCAATCGCGAGGCGGCGCTCGCCGGCACCGTTCCGCTCGCTCGCCTTCTGCTGGCGGACAGCGAGCAGCGCATGGTTGAGCTTGCGTTCGAGCCGCTGCTTTCGGTTAAGGCCGATGCGAAGGACAAAGACATCTTCGAGTTGTTCGACAAATACAATTTGCGCAGCCTGACGGTCGTGAACCGCGAGAATCACCCGATCGGTTCGATCACGGTGGACGACATCGTCAGCCGTTTGCGCGCGAAAATTTAGGACCTATTTTGTGATGTCATGAACACCTGGATCACACTGGTCGACACGTTTTCGCGGCTGGCGGTCCGCGGCAAGGAGTTCGGCCGGCGCACGCGCTCGACGCGCCGGCGGCTCGCCGTCTTTCTGGCCGTGGTCGGGCCGGGTCTCATTACCTCGAACGTCGACAACGACGCCGGCGGAATCGCCGTGTACACCACGGCGGGAGCGCAATTCGGTTACACGCTCCTTTGGTCGCTGATTCCCATGACGATCGCCCTCTACGTCAGCGAAGAGATGTGCGCGCGCATGGGCGTCGTCACGGGCAAAGGTCTCTCCGATCTGATCCGCGAGGAGTTCGGCTTCCGTTCCACCTTCTTCGTGATGATCGCCGCGTTCCTGGTGGACCTCAGCAACACGGTGGCCGAATTTGCCGGCGTGGCCGCCTCGATGCAGATCTTCAACATCAGCAAGTACGTTTCCGTTCCCGTCGCCGCCATCGCAGTGTGGATCCTCGTAATCCGGGGAAGCTATCGCCAGGTGGAGAAGATCTTTCTCGTCGCCTGCGCGTTCTATCTCTCGTATGCCATTTCGGCGTTTCTTGCCAAGCCCGATTGGCTCTTCGCCGCTAAGGAAACGGTTGCTCCATCGATCCACATGAACGCGCCCTACTTGTTGATGCTGATCGGCCTCGTCGGCACCACGATTGCCCCGTGGCAATTTTTCTACTTGCAGGCAGGCTTCGTGGAAAAGCGCGTCGGCGCGCGGCATTATAAGCATGCGCGCATGGACGTGCTCGTCGGCAGCATTTCGTGCATGGTGATCGTGTTCTTCATCATCGTGTGCTGCGCGGCGACCCTCCACGCCCATGGCATGACCAACATCACCGACGCCGGACAGGCGGCCGGAGCCCTGATCCCGCTCGCGGGGAAGTGGGCCGGCATGCTGTTTGCCTTCGGCTTGCTGAACGCGTCGCTGTTTGCCGCGTCTATCCTGCCGCTTTCCACCGCACACGTGATCTGCGAAGGGCTGGGAGTCGAGGCGGGTCTCGACCGGAAGCTGAAGGAAGCCCCGACATTCTATTCGCTCTACACTCTGCTGATCGTCGTGGGAGCCGGAATCATCCTGATTCCGAAAGCGCCGCTCCTGAAAATCCTGGTGCTGTCGCAGGTGGCGAACGGCGTCTGGCTGCCTGTCGTGCTGATCTTCATCCTGCTGCTGATCAACCGGCGCGACCTGATGGGAGAACACACCAATTCCGTGGCTTTCAATGTGATCGCCTGGGGCTCGAGCATCATCATGATCATCCTGACGCTGGTCTTGGTGTATGTGGCCATCTTCGAGCCCTCCGCTGCCGGGCTTTCCGGTTCTTTGGCGCATCCATCCCACCCATTTTTGGCGAGGCAGGCGGCCCACCGCGTGTTTTCTATCATTTAGCCCGGTTTCTAATAATTGTATTTTGCGATTAGAAATCTGGATAGGAAGGGTGTCGGTCAGGCCGTCCGGGCTCTGGTTTCCGCTTCGAGAAGGCGCCATGTGTGCGTCTGTTTTCATTTTTCCTCGCCCGGAAAGTGCGCCGGGCCTCACAACGACCTAAGCACAATGGCGGAAAGGACAGTGTGGTGGTCTTTGGTACAGAAAAGGGGCAAGGGCTAGACCCGAGCTGGAGGAGGGGCGCGGGCCGGTACGCTAGGATTCGGGCCGAGAGACGCGCAGCATCTGATTGCCGCCCTTTTGAAATTCGCACGGAACGCGGTTCAGTTCGCACCGGTAGCCTTCCCTGGTCAGTTCGCGGGCAACCGGTGCCAAGTGGGGTGAATGCCGGCTGCTGAAGCTCGCCAAGAGCGGGAAAATGCGCGCCTCGCGGGCCACGCGGCACATCTCGCGAATGGAGTCGATGTGAAATTCAATCGAAAACAGATCCGAATACGTGAAGAGAAAATGTGAACAGACCACGAGATCGAATTCCCGGTCGGGAAGGGGAAGCGCCTGCGATTCCCCGACGTGGTAGCGTCCCTGGGAAATTCCGAGAGGCAGGTCGTCCAGAAACTGTTTCATCGCGGCCATCCGGATCTGCCCCAGATGCTCGACGGATTCGATTTCACGCCAGATGAAATGGCCGCGAGTTTCGTAAGTCGTTTTGAGGAGTGTCGCGGGTTTCTTCGATCCGCCGGGCAATGTCGGCCGGAGAAAACTCGTAGATCGGATCGCAAGAGACGACGGTCTGGCCGCTTCGATGCATTTCGGCGTTGAAACTGGCCGGGCCCCCGGCGCAATCGAAAATCTGGGAATCGAGGTCGGCGGCCGTCAAGTCGAACATCCGGACGTATTCGTCGAATGGGCGTCCCCACGGCACGGCCTTATCTAGAGTCGCACCCACGTCTATCTCCTTGTTTGCCCGATAGTGTTGCACGCCGCTAGTGCCTATGCTACTTTCGCTCGCGTAGATTCCTTGAGCGATTTCCGGTGAAAGCCAGCGACCTTCTAAAGCCCGCCAACCGCGAGGAAGCGGAACTTCTCGAAAAGGTCGATCCGAAGCGGCTGCCCAATCACGTCGCCATCATCATGGACGGCAACGGCCGGTGGGCCGAGCGGCGGCACCTGCCTCGCGTGGCGGGACATCGCGCCGGAGTGAAGGCCGCGCGCGAGGTGATCGAGACCTGCGCCCGGCTGCATCTTCCGTGCCTCACGCTCTACGCTTTTTCGCTCGAAAACTGGCGCCGCCCGCAGGCCGAAGTCGATTTCCTGATGCGACTGCTGCGCGAGTACCTGAAACGCGAGCTGCCGGTGATCCGCAAGAACAATATCCGCCTCCTCGTGATCGGCCGCTCCGCGCAACTTCCGGAAGCCGTGCGAAAGGACATTGCCGACGCCATGAACCTGACGGCGCGCAATACCGGGATGAAGCTCGTCGTCGCGCTCAACTACGGGGGCCGCGCGGAGCTTGCCGACGCATTCAACGCGCTGCTCGACCATATCCGCGCGAACGGCCTTTCGGCGTTCCGCGCGGACGAGCAGACCATCTCCGACCATCTCTATACCGCCGGGCTGCCGGACCCCGACCTACTGATCCGCACGAGCGGCGAAATGCGCGTCAGCAATTTTCTGCTCTGGCAGATCGCCTACGCCGAAATCTACGTGACCGAAGCCCTGTGGCCGGATTTTTCGCGAGCGCGCCTGCTCGAAGCGCTTGTCGATTACCAGAAGCGCGAGCGCCGCTACGGCGGCCTGGGTTCCCCGCGCGCGCGAGCAACCGCGGCCGGCAACGTCGAAGGCGCCGACGGCCGGGGCGGGCGATCCGATGGCTCCGGCCGCTCGAGTCGCCCGGCGCGAGGCTGACGGCGGGATGTTCCTTCGCATTCTTACCGGCGTCACCCTCATCGCGGTTGTAGTCGGACTGGTCTGGTGGGCGCCCGCGGCGATTCTCGCGGCGGCTGCTGCGATCGTTGCGATCATCGCTCTTGTCGAACTCTTCGACTTGGGCGAACGAGTGGGCTTGCACGCCTTTCGCAAGTGGACGATCGTATGCGCGGCGGGGCTATTTTACGGGCAGTACTCGGCGGGCCTCGTCGAAACGCACGCTCTGACCGGAGGGGTTTCCCTGGTTCGCAATGCCGCGGAGGGCACAATTTCGATCGAAGCCATCTTCCTGATTTTCTTGTTTGGCGCTGTAGGGATCGGGCTCGCGACGCGCCGTTCCTTGCAGGAAGTGTTGCCGGGAGCCGCGATCAGTTCGGCGGGGCTGTTGTTCATCGCGCTACCGTTCAGCTATCTCGTGCGCATCAACGAGATCGAGCGCACCGGCCGCCAACTCGTGCTCTTTCTTCTCTGCCTTGTCTGGGCAGGGGACACGTTCGCGTACTTCGTGGGCCGCTCGCTCGGGCGGCTGCCGATGGCGCCGGCGCTTAGCCCCAAGAAGACCTGGGAAGGAGCGGCCGCAAATCTGTGCGGCTCGCTTCTGGTGGCGATTTTCTTCGCCCGCTGGATGCAGGTCGACACGCTTAGCCTGCTCGTAATAGCGGGTTTGGCAAACATCGCAGGACAAATGGGAGATCTGATCGAATCGGCGTACAAACGCGGCGCCGGGGTCAAAGATTCAAGCTCTCTCCTGCCGGGCCATGGAGGAATGCTGGACCGCATCGACAGCTTGATCCTGGCTATCCCTGTGGTTTGGATCGCCTTCCAGTGGTTGGCCTTGCGCTAGTCACGAACTAGTCCGGCCGGCTACCCGCGAACAGCCGCGCGATCGCCACAAGAATTACCGCGCCGACCGTTGCCGCGGCAAGGCTGCCCCAGAATCCCCACGCCACGATCCCGAGCCTCGTGAAAATCCATCCGCCGATCACGGCGCCAATCAGGCCGAGAATTACGTCCACGATGCAACCGAACCCGCGCCCGCGGGTCAAACGGCCCGCGATCCATCCAGCCAGCAGGCCGATGACGATCCACCCAATCAGACCGCGGGACGATACGCCGAAAAAGTAGACGCGGTCCGCCACGATCGCGGCCGAAACGGTTGAAGTCATGACTTCGGCCTCCTTTATCCTTGGCAGAAGATATATCCCAGACACTTGTAGACAAGCTTCGCGGCGAGGAGATCCGAAGCGTGGTCGCCCGGCTGTGGCCGCAGCTCGACCACGTCCATGCCGACGATCTTCTTGTGGCCGGCGACCGCACGCACAAGGGACGTCACCTGATGCCAGTCGAGGCCGCCCGGCTCGGGCATTCTCGTCGCCGGAATGATGGACGGATCGAAACCGTCGAGATCGATGGTCAGGTACACGTTGGGGCTCAGCTCGGAAAGAACCTTCGCGATCCAGCTTTTCAGAGGCGCGCGCACGATATCGTTGGCCCAGAATATTTTCGTGCGCAGTTCTGGAATCGCCCTCGCCTCCTCGACGGAAAGCGACCGGACGCCGACCTGCACCGCCGGGCACACCTCAACGACACGACGCATGGTGCACGCGTGGCTCGCGCGATTCGCCTGGTATTCGTCGCGCAGGTCCGCATGCGCGTCGATTTGGAGGACGTTCAGGTCCTTGTATTTCCGCAGCGCGGCCGCAACCAGCGGCGGAGTCAAAGCGTGCTCCCCTCCGAGCGCGACGGGAAACTTGTCGTCCTCGAGGAACGCGCATTGCGCCGTAAAGAGCTCGGTCATCACTTCATCCAGTGTGCCGTCCATCGTGTCGATGGGCGGCAGCGTGTGAATGCCGATCTCCTTGTAGGGTTCGAGCTCGAGCTCCTCGTCGTACAGCTCCATGTGGCGGCTGGCTTTCAGGATCGCGGCGGGACCGTTGGACGTTCCGTGCTCGTAGGTGGCCGTGCGCTCGAGTGGCACCGGAAAAATCACGGCGCGGGAAGTTTCGTACTGGGAATGTTCTTCCGGGAGGGCGCCGAAGTTCTCGGGCGGTGTGGGAGTGTATCGAGTCATCGTAGGCTCATGCTTCCTCGCGGGCCAGATTTTGCCGTCGAGGGCGAACGGCTAAGGTTTCGAATTTGAGCGCCTAACTCTGGAACTTCCCGTCAGTCGTCTTCGCCGACCAGAATCGCAGCCGCGAGCACTGTGGTCCACAATCCGCGCTTATCGCCGACGGCCGATTGCGTGATGTTCATCGTGCGGACGATTTTGTTCGAGATGCGGTAGACCTCCTTCTTTTCGTCCCACGACAGATCCGGATCGAATTCGACGTTGAGCGTGGTCGCGAGCATCTCGGCCGCCAGTTCCTCGGTATATTCGCCGGCCACCTCTTCGGTTTCGCCGAACGAATGATGCTCGGAAAGATATCCGTACATCGACTTATCGGCCGGCAAAGCGAGGCCCACGCCCGCGGCGATCAGCCGGTGCGGCTCGCGCGTCTGGTTTTCGCTGATGACGGTGAACGCGACCTGCCCGGGCTTCAGATGCTTCAGCCCTTCGCTGCGTGAAATCAATTTGCATTGAGGAGGAAAGATGGAAGAGACCCGCACGATGTTGCATGCGGCGATGCCCGCATTCCGCAAGGCGAGCTCAAAGCTCGAAAGGCGCTCGCGGTGTTTGCCGGTTCCCTTGGTGAGGAAGATTTTCTTCGCGACGAACGCCATGAACCTGCCGGTTTGCGGTGCCTCCGCCGTTTAGGTGAAAGAAATTTCGCGTTTGAAAATTAGCAAGCACGCCGAACGATGTCAACTCATTTCACGGCGCCGGCCGATCACAGTTGCGTGAAAGACACGCGCGTGCGCGCATGGGGACGCCGCGGCTTGGAACCTCACTTCTTCCGGAGGAGAATGCAGGGCGCGAGCGCGTCCGCGATCGTCTTCAACTCGCGAAGCTGCGGATAGGTGAAGTCGGGCCCGGCGTCGGCGGCGGCCTTTCCCTTGCGCGAGACCTGAACGACTCCGATCACGCGATTTCCCAGCGTGATGGGCGCGCTCATGATCTTCTGGATCGCCTCGCCGCGCTCGTTCTCGTTGATGGGCACCGCCTCGAAAACGGATGCGTGAGGAACCACCGAAAAGTGATTGACGAGCTCCGGCCGTTTTTCACGAACCGTCCGGGCAGCCAGCGCTTTCGTGCTCGAAAGCGGAATCTGTCCCACGGTCCGCAAGGTGGCCGGCGCGAGAAACTGCAAGGATTTCTCGTCGGGCGTGAGGCCCAGGATCGCGACTTCGTGCATCTGGACGCCAAAATTCTTGCCGATCAATTCCACCGCACGATCCAACCGAATGGACTCCGCTTCGTAGCGCTGGCGAGCGAGTTCGCTCACCCACTTTTTCAAATCGCCTATATGTTCGCTGGGCATCGGAGGTTGATCCATCTCCATCATACTCCCCGGAAGTCTCCAGTTTGGCGCACGCGCTTGCATTTTGCCTGTTGTGCAATACATGGTCCGGCGAGGCCAGTTGTGGTCTAATCTGAGCGGGGAACCAGACTCGGAGGGGGTAGTCGGGACCGATGGTTGGGGTCAGCTTGGCGGCAGTGTGCGTCACACTTGGCGGAATTCTGCTGTCTATCACGCCTCCTTTCCTTCCCGATGTTCCGTCGAAGGCCCGGGATCTCCATTTTCGCTCGATTATCATCGACACGCACGCAGACACAACGCAGCGTTTGCTCGCCGCCGATTTCGATCTCGGCGCGCGGCACGTCGACGGCTCGATTGACATTCCTCGCCTGCACGAGGGGGGTGTCGCCGCGGTTTTCTTTGCGATCTGGGTTCCCGGGACAGTCACCGGCCGGGAGGCGGTGCAGCGCGCGCTCGATCAGATCGACGCGGTCCGGCGGCACGTCGATCTGCATCCGAATGACCTGCGGCTCGCGGCGACGCCCCGAGACATTCGCGGGGCACGCGCTGCCGGTCAAATCGCCGTCCTGCTGGGAGTCGAGGGCGGCCATATGATGAATCGTGACTTGGACGCGCTTCGGCAGTACGCGTCGCTCGGTGTGCGCTATATGACGCTCACGCATATGCGTAACACCGACTGGGCCGACGCCTCAACCGACAGCGCCGTGCACAACGGCCTAAGCGATTTTGGCAAGCAGGTGATCCGCGAAATGAACCGGCTCGGCGTGCTCGTGGACGTCTCTCACGTTTCGGACAAGGCCTTCCGCGACGTTCTAGCCGTGAGCGAAGCACCCGCCTTTGCTTCGCACTCCTCGTGCAGAGCGATTTGCGAGACTCCCCGCAACCTCTCCGACGAGGCGATCCGGGCGCTCGCTGCGAAAGGAGGAGTGATTCAGATCAACTTCCACGTCGGCTTCATCAGTCAGAAATTTCGAGATGCCGAGAACGCGAATCCGGAGTTGCAGCAGGAAATCGAGGTGGAAACAAACAGGCGTTGCGGCGAAAACGACGCCCGCCGGCTGGTCGAATCGGATAAGGTGGTGCGCGAATACGTTGCGGGCGGGAAACTCCCTCGCGTGGACTGGACCGAAATCGTCGACCACGTCGACCACGCGGTGAAAGTTGCGGGAGTCGACCACGTGGGACTCGGCTCGGATTTCGACGGCGCCGACATGCCCTATGGCATGGAGGACGCGTCGCACCTGCCGCAGATCACCGAGGCCCTGATCGAGAGGGGCTATTCCGAAATTAGCATCCAGAAGATTCTCGGCGAGAACACGCTTCGCCTTCTCCAAGATGTAGAGTCCGCTGCGAAATCAATGAGAGGAATGAACTCATGAGACGTCTCACCGTTCTATTCTTGCTTTCGATTCTTGCTGTTTTTGCCTCGGTGGTTTTCGGGGGGCAGTCGCAGTCTGCAGCACCGCCCTCAGGACAAGAGGGCTCATCTCCAACCCATCCAAGGATGAAACCAATGACAACTGATCCCGCTTTGCTGCAACCGGCGACACTGAAAGCGAAGGCTCCCGATGTGTTCCAAGTGAAGTTTGCCACCACGAAGGGCGATTTCGTCGTGCAGGTCACGCGCGCCTGGGCTCCTCTCGGCGCCGACCGATTCTACAACCTCGTGCAGCATGGTTTCTACAATGACGCTTGCTTCTTCCGCATCGTCTCAAACTTCGTGGTTCAGTTCGGCTTGAGCGGAGATCCCGCTGTGAACAAGGTCTGGCAGAACGCTAACATCAAGGACGATCCCGTGACGCAGAGCAATCGTCCCGGCTATCTCGTGTTTGCGACGGCCGGGCCGAACACGCGCACGACGCAACTGTTCATCAATCTCGGAAACAACGCTGGGCTCGATGGCCAGGGCTTTGCGCCATTCGGCGTGGTTACTTCGGGCATGGACGTGGTCCAGAAACTCTACAGCGGCTATGGCGAACGGCCCGACCAGCACCTCATCACAACTCAGGGGAAGGCGTATATCGAAAAGAACTTCCCCAACATCGACAGCATCAAGACGGCGACGATCATTTCGCCGGCGTCACACTGATGATGCGATGAGCTTCGTCGAGGCGGAGTCGCGGGCCTTCCCGCGCCCGAAGGGCACGCGTTGTCCGCACGTGCCGTCGCAACGCGCATGAGCGAGATTCGAGTCGGCGAACTCGGCGAGAGTGCGCTCATTAGCGTCCGCGCGCGTGAGTCTGCCGCGACCGCGACGGCCATGCTCGCGGGGCTGGCAGCCGCGAAGCTGCTCCTCCAGCTTGCTGGAATCAATCATTACGGAGTGTTTCGCGACGAGCTCTACTACATGGCCTGCGGCGAGCATTTGGCCTGGGGGTACGTGGACCAGCCGCCGCTCATTGCCCTGATCGCCTGGTTTGCGCGCCACGTTTTCGGCAACTCGCTCTTCTCCATCCGCCTTCTGCCGGTGCTCGCAGGCGTTGCTGTGGTTTTTCTGACGGGCATTCTGACTCGCGAACTCGGCGGCGGCCGCCTCGGACAGTTCCTTGCGGCTGCGGCGATTCTGTTCGCCCCGGCGTATCTCGCCTTCGACAGTTTCCTCTCCATGAATGCTTTCGAGCCGCTTTTCTGGCTCCTTTGCGCTTGGATCGCAGTCCGCATCGTGAAGGGTTCGTCGCCGAGATGGTGGTTGGCGTTCGGAGCGTTCGCCGGGATCGGACTGGAAAACAAACACTCTATGCTCGTCTTTGGCTTTGCTCTCGTTTCGGGGCTGCCCTTATCGGGCGAGGGTCACATTTTCCGTTCAAAGTGGATTTGGATAGGTGGGCTCATCGCGTTCGCGCTGTTTTTCCCGAATCTTCTCTGGGAGGCGCGGCACGGCTGGCCGCAGGTCGAAGTCGTCCGCAACGCACAGCTCTACAAGAACGTCGCCATCTCCCCGCTGCGTTTTCTAGCCGAACAAGCCGCATTCCTTGACCCGCTCGCGCTTCCGATTTGGCTTGGGGGATTAGCGTGGTTCTTTTTCGCGCGGGACGGGAAGAGGTTCCGCTTCCTCGGATGGGCGTACCTGATCGTGGTCGCGATTTTCATGTGCATGGGCGGGAAGTCCTATTATCCCTTGCCAGTCTATCCGCTGCTGATGGCAGCCGGCGGCGTGGCATTCGAGGGTTTTGTCGCGTTGCCCGGGTGGCGCTGGCTGGGAATGGCGTTTCCTTCGCTATTGATTTTGGGCGGGTTGATCGCAGTGCCGTTCGGCGTTCCCGTGCTCCCCGTCAGCATGTTTCTGCGCTATTCGCGAATCCTGCCGTACTCCGGGCTGGTGAAAACAGAGCGCGACGCAGTGAACGCCGAACTGCCTCAGCTCTACGCCGACATGTTCGGTTGGGACAACATCGCCGCCGGCGTGGCCGGCGTGTATCGCGACTTGCCGGCATCGGACCGCTCGGACTGCGCGATCCTGGGAGGGAACTACGGCGAGACCGGCGCGATCGATTATTATGGACCTGCGCTCGGTCTGCCAAAGACCATCGGCGGACACAACAGCTACTTTTACTGGGGACCCCGAGGCTACTCGGGCGCTTGCGTGATCGTATTCGGCGAGCGTTCCGGCGAATTTACAAAGCTCTTCGGCGACGTGCAGCGCGTCGCGACGATTACGAATCCCCACGCCATGCCGATCGAACAATCCGTCCCCGTCTACGTCTGCCGCAAGCCGATCGCCCGGTTATCGGTCCTTTGGCCGCAATTCAAGATGATCATTTGACGGAGGCCTCAGGGGTTAAAAGCCCGGAAGTTTCGAGCGATTTGCGGTGGGGTTGAAACCCCGCCCTTCCTTTTTTCAACAAGCTACTGCGCTACAAAAGATAAAGCACGGGCGGGTCACAGACCCACCCGTACAAAAGCGGAGGATGCAGCGCGTGGGTCATTTCTTGGGGGTGAGGCGGAGGAGGTTGCCGGCCCGTGCGGTTTCAGGCGAGCGGTGCGCGCTTGGGGAACAACGCGTCCTGCTCGAGCTTCGCAGCGTCCAGTCCTGTCGCGGCCAGCTTCCGGCTGATTTCCGATCCGTAGTTCCGCGCGATGCACAAAAGGACGCACTCGCTCGTTAGAATCGGGATCGAGCGGCCTTCGGCGGTATCCCGAAAAGGAGCGATCTGCTCGGCCTGCCGCAGCACGGCACCCAGCCCGGTCGACTCCTGCACCCGTGGCTCGCTCGGCGGTTCCTTCTTCAGCCGGATGAACAGGCGCCAGATCCGCCGCCCCTCTTCCTTGTGACGCTCCTGGTCGTAAAGCTGAATCCAGGAATGCCATCGTTGGGGGCTGATCTGGCAGATGCTTTGCAGGAAGGTTTCAACCTCTTCGTGGTTTTTGGCTTCCCAATACCTCGACAGCCGGTCCCAATCGCAGATGTACATTCCCGCCAACAGATCCGCGACTTCCATCACATGGGACGCCCGGCTCTTCGCCAGCATCGCTGCAAATTTCTCCGCACGCGTCAGGTTGAGCGTCAGCCGGCGGGACGCGCGAAGCGCATTCCCGTTGCCGTCTGCGTATCTGCGGCGGTCGCGCGAGGCTGCGTCGTCCTTACGTCCAAAGAGTTTCATTGCCGGCGGAGTAGCCCTCTTGAAAGTCTACCAGATCGGGCGACTCGGGATTGGAGCGCGTGCCGTAAGTGTTCCTGTCACCGCGGAGGACGCGACACAAAAAAAGCGCCCTGTAAGGAGCAGGCGCCTTTCTTGTTTCCGTTCCTGGCGAAGCCGCGGAGTTTAGATGTCGTAATAGAGCTCGAACTCGTACGGGTGCGGGCGCATCCGGACGGGATCCACTTCCTTCTTCATCTTGTAGTCGATCCAGATCTCGATAAAGGAGTCGGAGAACACGCCGCCCTTGGTCAGGAAGGCGTGATCCTTTTCGAGGGCCTTCAGAGAGGCGTCGAGCGAACCCGGCACGGAGGGAACGTGCGACAACTCCTCCGGCGAGAGCTCGAAAATGTCCTTATCGAGCGGACCGCCTGGATCGATCTTGTTTTCGATTCCATCGAGACCGGCCATGAGCATCGCAGAGTAAGCCAGATACGGATTGCACGACGGATCGGGAGGCCTGAACTCCAGGCGCTTCGCCTTCGGGCTGGCCGAATACATGGGGATGCGAACGGCCGCCGAGCGATTGCGCCGCGAGTACGCGAGGTTCACCGGCGCTTCGTAACCCGGCACAAGCCGCTTGTAGGAGTTCGTCGACGGCGCGGCGAACGCCACGATGGCAGGCGCGTGCTTCAGTAATCCTCCCGTGTACCACAGCGCCAACTGGCTGAGGCCTGCGTACTGGTCACCCGCGAACAGCGGCTTGCCCTTGCCCCAGAGGGATTGGTGCGTGTGCATGCCCGAGCCGTTGTCGGAGAAAACGGGCTTGGGCATGAACGTAACCGTTTTGCCGTACTGATTGGCCACGTTGCGGACGACGTATTTGTACTTACACATGTTGTCGGCGGCGTGGATCAACGTGTCGAACTTGAAGTCGATCTCGGCCTGTCCGGCGGTGGCCACCTCGTGGTGGTGGCATTCCACTTCGACACCGCATTCCTGGAGCTTGAGCACCATGTCGGTGCGCATGTCCTGGAAATGGTCCATCGGCGGGACGGGGAAATAGCCCTCTTTATAGCGGGGGCGGTAGCCGAGGTTGTGCTCGACGCGCCCGGAATTCCAGCGGCCTTCATCCGAGTCGACGTAATAGAAGCTATGCTGCGGCTTCGAATCGAAGCGCACGCTATCGAAAATGAAAAATTCCGCTTCGGCGCCGAAGAACGCCTGGTCGGCGATGCCGGTCTTCTGAAGATAGTCTTCCGCACGGTGAGCGAGGTTGCGCACGTCGCGCTCGTAGGGTTTGCGCGAAAGCGGATCCTGCGCGTCGCAAATCATGATGAGCGTCGGCGTGTCCCGGAAAGGGTCCATGAACGCGGTGTTCGGATCGGGGATCAACAGCATGTCGGACTCGTGAATCTGAGCCCACCCGCGGATCGAGCTGGCGTCCATTCCGAATCCGTCCTGGAACGATTCCGCGGTCAGTTCCTGGATCGGGTAGCTCACGTGCTGCCAGACGCCCGGCACATCTATGAAGCGCAGGTCCAAAATCTTGGCGTTGTGTTTCGCGGCATATTCGAGAACGCTTTTCGGGTCCATCCTTCCTCCCCTCGCAGTGACTGCGGCCAGCAGATTTAGCGCCGCGACGTTACCCCAGCGGTTCGCCTCGCGTCAAGCCTGAGCTACACGCCGATGCAATGAATTTTTCCATTACTTCGATAGTTTTCTTGGATGGCTCCAAACCAAATTTTCTTCGATCCACTTATGCCTTCCTTATGAGTCTCGTGGATCGCCCTTATAAGGTATCGGTTCGGCCGTTGTCGCCGGCGGAATCACTGAAGCCGCCCAATCAGTTCTTTCGATTTGACCGCTCGTGGGCGCCCGGCAATTCGCGCCAGGGCGTTTTTTCTTGAGCAACGCCGAATTTCGGTTTTACATCGATCGGACGGGCATCTTCACCAGATCGTCGATTCGCATCACTTCCTTTGCCACGAATCCTTCCGCGTACTTCACGCCGATCATGCGCCCGAAGTGCCGCGCCAGTAGGTCCATCCTGCCTTCGAGTTCGTCGAGCGGCAGGGCCACCTTCGAGCGCTCCTTCTTCAACGGGCGAAACTGAGAGGCGTAGGAGAGGATGGCCTGGCGCCGCCGGTCGTATTGCTTGGTGATGTCCACGGCGAACGTCGGCCGCACGTCGGCATATGCCGCCGCGTAGACGATTTTGAACGGGCGGAACGCGTCGCCCGAGAGCGCGTAGTTCTTCAGCCCGGCGACGAAGCACGCCTCGTAGCCGAGCGTTGCGGCCGTGTAGTGGTCGGGGTGGCGTCCCTCCCAGTAGGGAAGGATTACGGTGCGCGGCTCGAGCTCGCGGATCACTTCGGCGATCGCCACCTTGTACTCGTCGCAAACGCGCAGATGGGCGTCGGGCAGACCGAGATTGCGCCGCACTTTCGCGCCGAGAACTTTCGCCGCCCGCGCCGCTTCCCGGAGGCGTGTTTCAGGAGTGCCGCGCGTCCCGGTCTCGCCCTGCGTGAGATCGAGGATGCCGGTGCGGTAGCCCACCTGCGCCATCTTGAGCATCGTCCCGCCGCAGGTGAGCTCGACGTCATCCGGGTGCGGCGCAATCGCCAGCAGGTCGAGTTTCACTCGGGCTCCGTTTCGACACTCAGGGCAGGGTAAACGCCAGGTAGGCGTTGCCGGCCGTCTCGAAGATGTACTGCTTGCCGTCGATTTCGTAGCTGACGGGATTCGAACGGGCGGCGTGGCCCATGAAGAACTGCCAGAGCAACTTCCCGGTATCGGCGTCGAGGGCGAAGAAGTTACCTTCGTCGCTGCCGCTGAAGACCAACCCACCGGCCGTGCTAAGCACGGGCACCCATGCCGGTCCTAGAAGCTTGAGTTGCCATCGTAGTTTTCCCGTCGTGGCCTCGAGAGCGCGAATCGCTCCGTAGGACTGCTCACCGGCGAGCGCCCGAATTCCTCCGCCGCCCACGATGCCCTTCGGCGGACCCGGCTCGATATTGCCGGTGCCCTTGATGAAGTACGCGCCCGTTTCATGCACGCTCACATAGAAAAGCCCTGTGTCCGGACTGTAGGAAGGGCTGGTCCAGTCAACGCCTCCGGTAATGCTGGGGTAGACCAGGGTTCCGGCACCCAGAGTTGGCTGCTGGTCGGGATTGAGGATCGGCCGGCCGTTGGCATCGAGCCCATTCGCCCAAGTTTCCTTCACGAATGGAACGCCGGTGATGAACTTGCCGTTGGTGCGATCGAGGACGTAGTAAAAGCCGTTGCGGTTGGCGAAGCCGACCAGTTTTCGGGGCTTGCCATCGGTAGTGGCGTTGAAAAGTACCGGCGGCTCGTCCGAGTCCCAGTCGTGATTCTCGTGCGGTGAAAACTGAAAGTACCATTTCAGCGTTCCGGTGTCGGGGTCGAGCGCCAGAAGCGAGCACGTGTAGAGGTTGTCTCCCGGCCGCCGGTCATCGTTGAAATCCGGGGCGGGATTCCCGGTGCCCCAATACACGAGGTTCAACTCGGGGTCGTACGATCCGTTGTTCCAGGTCGTTGCGCCCGCGCTTTCCGGAGCGCCTATGCCCCAGGTCTCCGCGCCCGGCTCGCCCGGCCTCGGAGTGGTCCACAAACGCCACAGCCTTTTGCCAGTCTTGGCGTCGTAGGCGTCGATGAATCCTCTCACCGCGGCTTCGCTGCCTGCGATCCCGACGATGACCTTCCCCTTCACGGCGAGCGGAGGCCCGGTCATCGCGTATCCCATGGCGTTGTCCGCAACGTGGACCCTCCAACGCACGGCGCCGTTTTTCGCCGCGAGCGCTACCACATACGAGTCGGCCGTGCCGATGTAAACCATGTCATCGAGAATGGCGACTCCCCGGCTCGTCGCATACAGCCCGATCGAGACAACGTGCTCCGGAAGGGGCGGCGAGTAGCTCCACAATTTCAAACCGGTGCGGACGTCCAGCGCCGTGACGGTGCTCGGTGGCTCGGTGATGTACATGACGCCATCCGCCACGATGGGAGACGACTCGAGATTGGCGACCGGGCGCGCGGGCTGATAGATCCACGCGACTTTCAGTTGAGAGACGTTCTGCTTGTTGATCTGCTTGAGCCGTGAAAACTGCTGTGAGGAGTAGCTGCCGCCGTAGGTCAACCAACTCTGGGGCTCGCTTTGAGAGTGCAGAATGCGGTCGTAGGGCACGTTCTGCGCGACGGACGGCCCGGCAGCGCAGAAAACAAGAGACAAAAGAAGAGCGTATCGAGCGATTTTCATTGGGCCCCCTTCAAGCTCGCAAGGTATGCGACGAGATCGTTGACCTGCGGGTCAGACAGCTTGGCCCGGAAGCTGGGCATCACGCTCTTGCCCGGCTCTTTCTTCAATTCCCGGAGGTCGGCCTTCTGAAACGAGAGAAACTTGCCGTTGGCGTCCTTGATCACGATGCGGAACGAATCTTCCGTCACGCGCGTGCCATCGAAGGCACGGCCGTCCTTGGTGACGACGTGGATGAAAAGGTAGTCAAGAAGCCCTCCCGTTTCCAAGAACACGCGCGCTTGCGGCAAATCCGTGCCGGGATAAAGCAGCGCGTTGCGGAGGTAACTGGGTCCGCGCAGCGTGCCGACGTTTGTCAGTTCAGGCCCTGCGTCGCTGCCCTCTCCCGCGATGATGTGGCACGAAGAACAGCCGCTCGAGGCGTAAACATCTTTGCCCTTGGCTGTGTCACCCGTCACCGTGCCGGCATCCTTGCGAATGAGCGTCAGAAGATAGTCAACGATCTGCTGGATTTGCGCGTCGTCGAGTTGCCCCGCGAAGGCGGGCATCCCGCCACCCCCCATCCCATTCTTGATGGTGCTCTTGACCACGTCGGCGCCCAGCCGAAATGGAATGCCTTGTATATTCGGGCCCATCGCGCCGCCTGCATCGAGGCCGTGGCACGTCGAACAGCGCTGTTCGAAGAGGTCTTTGCCCGGCGATTGATCTGCCGGCTTCGTCGCCGGCGATTCCTGCCGGGCCCCCAGAGCGGCCGGAACTCTGCTCCCAATCAGCGCCGCGACCACAAGAATCGCGGCGAGAACCCACGATGAGCGAATCGAATTCATTTCGGCTCCCCCCGACACTCTCGCAAACCGGTTGCTGCCCCAAACTCGCATCACCCTAGCACAGTCCGGGAAATTTGTGAGGGGGTTGTTGCGGGATGCCAGGATCAGGGGAGATGGGAGTCCGCTCGCCGAACGGGGGCTCGGTGCAAGAGAGCGGGCTAGGGTGTGCTCTAAGGCTCAGCTAATGCTAATGTGTCCGTCTGCAATTTGGAGGAGTTCCGCATGCCGGGAAAGTCCCTGGAAGGACAAGTTGCGCTCGTCACGGGGGGCGCAAAACGAATCGGGCGCAGCATTGGGCTGCGTCTCGCTGCGGATGGAGCGACGATAGCCGTCAACTATGCAACATCAAGGAAAGAGGCCGAGTCCCTCGTGCGCGAGGTTCGGGCCGGCGGAACGAATGCAATCGCAATTCAGGCGGATGTGTCGAACCGTGCGGAAGTCGAAGGAATGACCGCCGCGGTCGAAAGGGAATTGGGCCGGCTCGATATCCTTGTGAACAACGCGGGAATGTTCTTTCAAGCGAAATTCGAAAACCTGACGGACGAGCAGTGGAACCGCATCATGGACGCCAACCTGAAGTCGCAGTTTCTGTGCTCTCAGTTAGCCGCCCCCATCATGAAGCGGCAGGGCCGCGGCCGGATTATCAACATCTCTTCGCTCGGTGGCCTGCTCCCATGGCCCAGCTACACGCACTACTGCGTTTCGAAGGCGGGATCGATCATGCTGACGCGCTGCTTGGCGCGTGCGCTTGCGCCGGAGATTCTGGTGAACAGCGTCGCGCCCGGCACGGTTCAGTTTCCCGGCGAGCCTCCCGATGAAGAATACATCCGGCGTGTCCCGCTGCATCGCACAGGCACGGGAGGCGACATCGCGGGCGCGGTCGCGTATCTTGCGGCCGCGGACTTCGTGACGGGGCAGGTGATCGTCGTTGATGGCGGGCGCACCCTCGTGTGATTTGAGGCGTGTGTGCGTTACTATTGTGTCGGGCGCCCGTAGCTCAGCTGGATAGAGCATCTGGCTTCGAACCAGAGGGTCGGGAGTTCGAATCTCTCCGGGCGCGCCATTCCTCATTCTTGGCCCGCATGAAGATCAGGTCGGAAGGCTTTCTATATGTCGGATGGATGTTTACGGCATCCAGGGTGCAGTTCGAAAGCACTGTTTTGAGCAATTTGGCTTGACACCAAGCTGGATCGTAGAAAGCAAGAGCGCAACATGGAACATGAGCACACCCGCCAGGCCATCCATCAACGACTCGCGGCGGGACCCCATTACAGCTATCTCAGGGATTGGGTCTACGGCGGCATCGATGGCACCGTGACGACGTTCGCGCTCGTCGCGGGAGTCGTTGGGGCTCACCTGTCACCACGCGTCATCCTGATCCTCGGTTGCGCCAATCTGATTGCGGACGGTTTCGCGATGGCGGCGGGCAACTATCTAGCTACTCGAGCAGAGCACGAGGAATTCCACCACGCTGAAGCGGTTGAACGGCGCCATATCGAGGCCGTTCCGGATGGTGAACGGGAAGAGGTACGCGAGATTCTACGGGGACTCGGGATTGCCGGCCACCTGCTCGACCGGGTCGTCGCGGTGATCACGGCGGACCGCGATCGCTGGGTGCGCATGATGGTCCGCGAGGAATACGGGCTGCCGGCTGCGGTGCGTTCACCGTGGCGGGCGGCTGGGTCGACGTTTGCAGCATTTCTTCTTTGCGGTCTAGTCCCACTTGTTCCATTCGTAGCGGGTCTGAAGAGCGCCTTCTGGGTGGCTTCGGTGGCAACCAGCCTGGTATTCGTCTTGATCGGCGCGCTCAAGAGTCGATGGTCGATCCGGCCATGGTGGTATTCCGGCCTCGGAACTCTTGCAGTTGGTGGCGGTGCTGCCGCCGTAGCCTACTTAATCGGAGCTTGGCTTCGCGACGTCACCCGTTGATCCGCGGCCTCCCGCCGTGTGATTGGTGCCGGGTCTCACGACTTCCAATCAGGATCTCGGCATACTGCTCCACTCGGGGCTATCTCTCGACTCGCTCCGGATCATGTTATGGACTCAATCCAGCAGGGAACTCCACCTGCGGCAAAGTCGCCACGAACATCGCCTAGAAAAGTTCTATAATCGTCCCCTTGAGCGCGCCACTGTCTCGACCAGGCGAAGTCCGAAAATCGAAGAATGGCACCAATCGGCCGGTCGCCCTCGTGAAGCAAAAGACGAGAGCGATCGTCGTGAAAACTGGGGGTCGTGTGATGCGAAGAGCGATGCGGATTGCGTTAGGCGTTGCGTTGAGCTGTTTGACGTTGGCTGCATTCGGCGCGCAGTCCCAGACATCCACCCAATCGCCGCAGACGCAGGAACAGCTCCCGCCGCTGATTCGCTCCACGAAGGGTTCGGACCTGTTTCGCGCTTACTGCGCTTCGTGCCACGGCGTCGATGCAAAAGGCAACGGTCCGGTCGCCCCGGCATTGAAAGCCAAGGTGCCCGACCTGACCGTCCTGTCAAAGGACAACAGAGGACAGTTTCCCGCGGCCCGCGTGCGCAAGGTCATCATGGGCGACGACGTACTCGCGGCCCATGGCTCCCTAGAGATGCCGATCTGGGGGCCGATCTTTCATCAGATCGAGGAAGATGTGGACCGCGGAAACGTGAGGCTCGAAAACCTGGTGAAGTACCTCGAATCAATCCAAATGCTGAGATAGGCTCGCTTCCTGAAACGCACGGCGTGATCCCGAAAATTGTTGTTGCAAAAGCGTGGTTCTCGAATAATCTAGTCTGTTTGGGCGACCCGCTGTGGGTCCATGGGGGATCGACTCGGTGGCGGAAATGTCTGCGGCGAAGTCCGCGAGCAGTTTCGGCGGTACCTTGCGTCAGGACGCGTGGTGGGTTGAAATCGCTCCCGCACTGGTTGTTTTCAGCAGTTTCCTTGTTTATGCCACGTGGAGGGCCTTCGAAGGCAGGTTTTACCAGTGGGGTCCTTACCTCTCGCCGTTCTACTCGCCGCTGATCGACCCGCATCATCACTGGTGGCCCTTTTCCCCTGCCATCCTTATTCTCGGCGCACCCGCCGGTTTCCGCGTTACCTGTTACTACTATCGCAAAGCCTACTACCGCGCGTTTGTACTTCATCCTCCCGCATGCGCCGTCAGCGAAGGCGAACACCGGGGCTATCGCGGCGAGACTTCTTTTCCGCTGATTCTTCAAAATGTCCACCGGTATTTCTTCTACATCGTCACCATCGTTCTCTGCTTCCTTTGGTACGACGCCATAGTCGCCTTCAAGTTTCCGGAAGGATTCGGCGTCGGTGTTGGCTCGCTCATCATGATTGTGAACGTGGTGCTCCTGACCACATATTCGGCCTCCTGTCATTCGCTGCGGCACTTGGTGGGAGGCAAGCTCGATTGTTTTTCGTGCGTCACGCTCGGGAAACCGCGCCATTCGGCCTGGCGCTTCGTGACGATACTGAATGAACGTCACATGCTCTGGGCCTGGCTGAGCCTTTTCTCCGTGGCGCTCACGGACCTCTACATTCGCCTCGTGTCGGCCGGCGTGATCAGGGACATCCGACTGCTGTGACCGCGGCCTCCAAATACGAAACTCACGAACACGACGTCCTGATCATTGGCGCGGGCGGCGCGGGCCTTAGGGCCGCGATCGAAGCTCTGGCCCAGGGCGCACGTGTCGGCGTGGTATGTAAGTCGCTCCTCGGCAAGGCGCACACCGTGATGGCTGAAGGGGGCCTGGCCGCGGCGATGGCCAACGTCGACAAAGCGGACGACTGGCGCACGCACTTCCGCGACACGATGCGCGGCGGAAAGCTCCTGAACAACTGGCGTATGGCGCAACTTCACGCCCAGGAAGCGCCCGACCGCGTGCGCGAACTCGAGCAATGGGGCGTGCTATTCGACCGCACCGCGGATGGCGAAATCCTCCAGCGCGCTTTCGGCGGGCACACCTTCAAGCGGCTCTGCCACGTGGGCGACCGCACCGGTCTCGAAATGATCCGCACGTTGCAGGACCGCGGCGTGCAAATGGGTTTCGACGTGTACATGGAGTGTACGATCACGAAGCTCTTGAAGGACGGCGACCGCATCGCAGGCGCGTTCGGCTATTGGCGCGACACAGGCAACTTCATCACCTTCAAGGCGAAGTCGATCGTAATCGCTACCGGCGGCATAGGTAAGTCGTGGAAGATCACTTCGAATTCCTGGGAATGCACGGGCGACGGCATGGCGCTGGCGTACGAAGCGGGCGCCGAGCTCCTCGACATGGAATTCGTGCAGTTTCATCCGACCGGGATGGTCTGGCCGCCCGGAGTGCAGGGGCTTCTCGTGACCGAGGCCGTCCGTGGCGAAGGCGGGCTCCTTCGCAACAAGAACGGCGAGCGCTTCATGGAAAAATACGATCCCAAGCGCATGGAGCTCTCCACGCGCGACGTCGTGGCGCGCTCGATCTACACGGAAGTCAAGGAAGGGCGTGGCAGCCCGCATGGCGGAGCGTTTCTGGACATTTCGCACAAGCCTGCCGAGTACGTGAAGCGCAAACTGCCGAGCATGTATCACCAGTTCAAGGAACTGGCGGACGTGGACATCACCAAGGGCCCGATGGAAGTCGGTCCGACGTGCCACTACATGATGGGCGGAATTCGAGTCGAGGCCGAAGCGGAGCAGTCCTCTGTACCGGGGCTTTTTGCTGCGGGGGAAGCGGCGGCCGGTTTGCACGGAGCAAACCGCCTCGGCGGCAATTCACTTTCGGATTTGTTGGTCTTCGGCCGCCGCGCGGGGTTGGCCGCCGCGGAACACGCCAAGAAAGTGTCGGCGCCGGCGCTCGACAGCGCGCAGGCCGAGCAAGCGGAGCGCGAGCTTCTCGCTCCGTTTGGACGTTCGAGCGGCGAAAGCCCCTACCAGGTCCACCACGATTTGCAGGAGACCATGCAGAACCTCGTCGGCATTTTCCGCACCGACGAAGATCTTTGCCGGGCCTTGACGGAGCTCGAAAAGCTCAAAGCCCGCGCGGCCAAGATGCGCGTAGAAGGCTCGCGCCTGTTCAACCCCGGCTGGCACCTCTCGCGAGATCTGCAATGCATGCTCACGGTTTCGGAAGCCTGCACGCTGGCGGCCCTCGCGCGCAAAGAAAGCCGTGGTGCGCACAGCCGCCTCGACTATCCTAAGACCGAAGATGCCTGGGGCACGAAGAATCATGTGATCGTGAGGAAGGGCGACGCGATGACGCTCTTCGAAGCGCCACGTCCCGCGATGCCATCAGAATTGCAGCCGATTCTGGTGGAAGATAAGTAGGGGAGAAGAATCCATGGCGGAAGTGACCGTCCGAGTTTTCCGAGGCGACCGCGAGGGAGGGAGGCCGGTCGACTACAAGGTTCCCCTCACCGAGGGCATGGTCGTCTTGGACGCGGTGCACTCTATCCAGGCGAACCAGGCGCCGGACCTCGCTGTCCGCTGGAACTGTAAGGCCGCGAAGTGCGGCTCGTGCTCGGCGGAGGTGAATGGCAGGCCGCGCCTCATGTGCAAGACGCGCATGGATTCGCTGCCGCTCGACCAGCCGGTCACGGTCTATCCGATGAAAGCCTTTCCGCTGATTAAAGACCTAGCCACGGATGTCTCCTGGAATTACAAGGTGAACAAGAAGATTCCGCCGTTCCAGCCGAGCCCCGGCGTCGAATGGAAGATGGACCAGCGCGACGTGGACCGCGTGCAGGAATTTCGCAAGTGCATCGAATGCTTCCTCTGCCAGAACGTCTGCCACGTTCTGCGCGACCACGACAAGAAAGATCAGTTCGGCGGGCCGCGCTTCTTCGTGCGCACCGCAGGCCTGGAAATGCACCCGCTCGACGGTGTCGACCGCACGCGCGTGCTGAAAGAGCAGCTCGGCATCGGGTTCTGCAATATCACGAAGTGCTGTACCGAAGTCTGCCCCGAAGAAATCCACATCACCGACAACGCGATCATCCCGCTCAAGGAGCGCGTCGTGGACGAGTTCTACGACCCGTTGACGATGCTCGTGCGCAAGATTCGTGGCGCGAAGTAAACCTCAGTCAGCGTGGGGCAACCAAATTTCGCCAGTCGCTAATTTTTCGATCAACTCGCGGTCGGCTGGCAGGAAATTCAGTCCCGGCAAAGTTTTCGGCTCGCGCCATTCGATTCGCTCGAAGACGAGGTTGCGCATGTCTGCGGGCGCCGCGCTCGCGGCGAAGAAGACGATCTCGATCGGGTCGTCCATCTCAGCGTAGCGGTGCTGCGTGCGATGCACTTCCGGGCCAATCTTCGCCGCCACTGCGAGCTCCTCGCTCAGTTCGCGCGCGAGCGCTTGCTCGAGCGTCTCGTCCGCGCGCTTCTTGCCGCCCGGGAATTCCCACATCAACTCGAAATTGGATTCGCGCTGCCGCTGGCAGACCAGTAGCTTTCCCTGGGACTGAATCAGCGCTGCGACCACGATCAGCATGAGCCGCCAGGGTCACTTGACCCTGGCCTCGCCATGTGTGACGATGCGTCCACGGCCAGCCACCTCATTTGCTGGAAAGGAGAATCACAGTGTCTCTCTATTTGATTCAAGCCGCTTACACCCCGGAAGCCCTTCGAGTTATGCTCCAGAATCCGCAGGATCGCACGAACGTCGTGCGCGCGCCGATCGAAGCGCTCGGGGGGAAAGTCCACAGCATGTACCTTTCATTTGGCGAGTATGACGCCGTGCTTCTTCTCGAAATGCCCACCAACGTCGCCGCAGCCGCGATCGCCCTGGCTTTTGCCTCCGGCGGCGCCTGCAAGACCATTAAGACGACTCCGCTGATGACTACCGCCGAGGGCCTCGAAGCCTTCAAGCAGGCGGCCCGTTCCGGCTACCAGCCGACGCTTGCCTCCGCCAAGGCTGCAAGCTAACACAAGCACAAAAACAAAAACGCGCCGGAGAGCACCCGCTCCCCGGCGCGTTGGTTTTTCGGAAGTATCTACTGATCCGCTTGGACTTTCTTCAACGCCGGTTTCGGCAGTTGCCATATTAACTTCGAGTCGTCTGCATTGTGCGGGAAGAACTGCGCCGACTTCTTGCCGGAAGGCAGCAGCACGATATCCGCGCGGCGGTTGTAGGCAAGCCAGTCGGTGTGCTTGTCCCTCAGACGCGCTTTCGGCGGCGTATTCGGGTTGGTGTCTTCCAGGCCTTTGACGGTTGCCTTGTCCAACGGTTGATCCTTGCCGTAGGCAGCCGTCTGAATCTTGTCGGCGGAAATGCCCTGATCGACGAGGTACTGCTTGATCCGCTCGACGCGGCGCTCACTCAGGTCCTGGTTGAACGGCTTCGACCCGCGTTCGTCGGCGTGAGCTTCCACTGAAAGCTTCGCGTCGGGGTCGTATTCGAGATACTTCTTGAACCCGTCGGCCAAAGTCGCGAGCGCGAGCTGCTGGCTGCGGACCAGCCCGACCTGCGGGTTCTTCTTGTCGGGATAATCCGTGGGATAGAAGATGCTCTGCAACGTGACCGCCGGAATCGGTTCGACCGAGCC
>Ga0187872_10000670_pt1 | contig 37991 bp, 33 predicted proteins | sample June2016WEW_16_4_FD_132973 | JGI IMG/M metagenome (GOLD analysis project Ga0187872, IMG submission 132973) | Peatland microbial communities from SPRUCE experiment site at the Marcell Experimental Forest, Minnesota, USA - June2016WEW_16_40 | ecosystem: Environmental > Terrestrial > Soil >...
ACAGCCCAAATGATTCCTGCCTCGTTTGCGGAAGCCACTCGCTTTTCAGTTTGTCACGCGTCTTGGGTGGCTCGCTTCCAGCGCAAAGGACGCGGTTGGTTCAAGTCGAGGCACGGGAGCGTAATCCTGCAACATCGTCTTTCTCACTGACATGCCGTACTCCCCGTAGGCGGTTTCGCCGCAGGATGTTTCCGCGTGAGTTGTCCCGTCCACGGTCGTAGTCCTCTGGACAACATGGACAAAACCCTCAACTGACGCGAGGTTTCAATCTGCCGACTTCTTCGGCTCAACCTCTCGCGTTTGGGCGACGGGAACTCGCACCGTCCGGCCTACCACAGGACGCACCCAAGCCCATGTGCGGTCGGACTTCTCCAGATAACCAACCCTCCAAAATCCCCCACGCTCATCGAAGTACTGCACGGCGACAGCATTCATAATCCCGCTCCTGATCCGGCAGCGCCGGAATGTGGAACTGTCTTCCACTGTATAGTCCATTTCACCCACAAAAATGTTTAGCAGGCATATACCCGCCTCGGCGGAATGCGAACGGACGCACACCCTCAAACCGTGCGGTGCGCCCTTCGAATCGTGAATTCGGGTAGTGTCCTAATTTGAGTTTTCTTCAATTACCTTTGTAACGGGCTGCTTCGCGCCAATGTGCGGCAGCGGCGGATTGACTTGACCCTTTCGTCTCAATCCGCCCTCCCATGTACTCGCCTACGGCAATCCAAACTGTTTTCGATTTTTGATAAACGCTGATTTCGTAGGGTTTATCCCAGACTATCACTGTGGTTTTTTGGGTCATTTTGGGTTCCACCGTCCTATCGGCATTCTGCACGGAATCTACGGAATTTTCATTTCTGATTTCCTCGATTGCTGACGGCTGTCGGCCACTGCGCATCAATCTTCTGCATGATCCGCTCTGCCCATTGAACCGCAGCGGCGACCATGGCGTCAGTTCGGGGACTGCCCTGCGAGCCGCCAAATAAATCCTCCGCCGTTTTCAGGTGACGAGCGACGAGGATTCCCGCAACGATTGCCAGCACTCGTTTTCTGCCCTCGTCCATGGAATTCGACCATTCCCAAGGCAAACTATTCGAGATTCTGCGATATGTTACTTTCTTGGTTCCGCCTTATTGACATTGCGCCTGTGCCTGCGCACGCCAACCAAGGGAAGCCAATTCTGCCTCTGTGAAAAAGAAAAGCTGGATTCCAATGGCGTGAGCTTGCAAGAGGAAGTCTATCACTTTCGCTTTTTGTTCGCTATAGAGAAAATGCACGGCGCAAGGGGGCAATGCGGGGCTCTGGCTGGTTGCGACCGTCGCCCAGAATGGACGGCAGGGTGGTGCAAAAAGGTCTGCGCAGACTGCGGAACGGCGGGTGGGGCGACAACCCTCACAACAGGGAAGTGAGCACGCCAACCGTGGGACTATTTGGGACTACTTTCTCGCTTCACACCCCATGAAAATTTGCCATCAATACTGGTTTTTTGAAATTGAGTATTTGTCCCTAAGTTCTTGACAACAGGCGATTTTCCCAGTATTGTTGCGGAAAGTTTGATGCATCCGAGAGTTTCCCGGTAGCGCTACCAGCTACCTGCCGTTATCTCCTGATATTTCCTGCACTTGCTCGCAACCCTCGCAGAAGTCCCAAACACGTCGTCTTCAATCGTGTGACACAGTAGGGGCACAGACGGGGCACAATTTGGGCACAGTCCTCTACCCCACCTACGGCGCGGAATTCCGATCTTGCCCCACTCAAAACAACAGTGGAGGAACAGTGGCGGCTGTTAGGCCCAGAGACGCCGAACGCGGAGAGTACGCGCGTGTGGCGGGAACGGCCTTTGGACTTCTCCTTCTTGGAGGAAACATCTTCGGCCTGACCGCACCTATCATCACCGGCTACATCGTGAAGACCGCCGGCAGCTTCAGCAGTGCATTCGCGCTTGCTGGTGCCGTGGCTTTGATTGGAGTTGTGGTCTCGTTCACTATGACGCGGCGGCCTATCTACGGCTCTCTGCCGGATGGCGTTGCTGTGCCGGTCGCAATCGGCCACTGAGGGCGGTGACGACTTCAGCATTGCGACATGGCTGACTTGAGTTTCGGGGGACAACATGGACCGGCTCATGGCGTTTCCGGTTCCAAACATCTGTCAATGCTCTAGCCGATCTCGGCGGCTATGGCGTCGCTGTTGTCAGCCTCTGCAACAACCCGGACCTCTCTACTCCGTCAGGCCGGCCGATGTTCCAGAACGGCCGAGTTCGAACGCACGCCGTTGATTCCGAAAAATGCGGGCCTTATGGTGCTTTGTGGAGCGACTGAGTGCCGCTGATTCTGGATGAGACTTTCTCAAAAAACCCCGCGCGGCAGGCTTATAATGGCCGGGAATCAGCCACATCGAATCCACACCATTAGATAGAGAATTGCTCGGTCGGGTGTGGACCGGAGTACGTTGAGCTTTCGCCGGGTGTGAAATCCGAAGAACCGCCTTGCGAAACGACTGCATCTGGCGACCGTGAAATCTGTACGCAACGCACTCTTGGGTTGCATCGGTCGGAGACAAGAGAACTGCTCTGTTTATTGCATAGGGAGCCTCAATGAACGCATTCTCTTTTCGGGATACGGCAATCATCCTGTCGATGGTTATCGTATATATCGTGGTAACCACATGGTTGACCATTAAGTTGCGAAGCAAAACGAACGATCAGTTCATGGTGGCATCACGGGCGCTGCCCGCGGCGTTGGTCGGAATGCTGCTGATGTCCGAGTTTATTGGAACTCCGGCGACAGTGGGCACCGCACAGCAAGCGTTCAAATCAGGCATGGCGACTGCGTGGGCAATCCTGACAGCGTCGATCGGCTTCATGCTGGTCGGCATTTTCCTGGCTCGCAGACTGTACCGGTCCGGAGATTTTACGATCTCGGGATTGATCGCCAGCAAATATGGCGATACCGCAAGGCTGGTAGTCTCTCTGGTCATGGCATACGCGTTGTTTGTGGTTAACGTCAACAACTATGTCAGTGGCGCCGCCGCATTATCTACCGTACTCAAAGTATCGCTGCCCGTGGCGGCGGTGGTGACGGCTGTCATCAGCACCTTCTACTACACGCTGGGCGGGCTGAAGGGCGTGGCTTACGTCACGGTGATCCATGGGACCGTGAAGTACCTGGGAGTGGTGATTGCGGCGGTAATTGCGTACCGGCTGAGTGGAGGCGTGGCTCCAATGGTGCAAAATCTTCCGCATCAATATTTCAGTTGGGATGGAACGATTGGCGGACCGACCATCATGGCTTGGCTCATTGGGAACGCCGGCGCGCTTTTTTCAACTCAGATGGTGGTACAAGCAGTGGCGGCGACCAAGAATCCGGAGTCGGCCAGGAATTCCACTTTCTATGCGGCCGCCCTCTGTATTCCGATCGGCATAATGGCGGCGTTCATAGGAGTTGCGGCAAAGCATCTTTACCCTGGCCTGAACAGCATTTACGCCTTTCCGATATTTATCCAAAAGACGAACGTATTCTGGGGCGGGATCATAACTACAGCGATCGTTGCGTCGATTTTCGCCAATGTGGCCACGGTGGCCTTGGCGATCACTTCTCTTCTCATCAAGGATTTCTACGTGCCGTACTTTCATCCCGGCGCGGAAAGGCAGTTGCGAATGACCCGGTATGCCTCGGTCGTAGTGGGGTTCTTGCCCCTGCCTTTCGTGTTGATGGTGCCGTCCATCCTGAAAACCCAGTTTTTTACCCGAGGGCTGCGCACGGCAATCACGATGATCGCATTGGCCGGTCTCTACTTTCCGTTCTTCAGCAGCAGCACGGGCGCGACCGTTGGGCTTATCGCAGCCACGGTCGCGACGTCCGTCTGGTTTTTCCTTGGAAATCCGTTCGGGATTGATAACATCTACATCGCGGTAGTTACCCCGATCATCGTCATGGCGATTGACCACCTGCACGGATCAGGCAAACCCAAGCCCGAAATTGCGGTTACGCAAGGACAGTAGTTTGAGGGCGCACACGCACGAGGTGCTCGGATATCCATAGTTGCTGTAACTCCAGATTGGGGAGGCGAACGCAAGGTCAGCAAATGGGAAACATGGAAAATAGCACAGCGGCTCCGACTGGCCGCATCGATTGCCAGAGCCACCTGTATTCCGAAGAATTCCTGGCGCTATTGGAAAAACGTACGGAGACCCCTTATGTGATTCGCGAAGGTCAGGAGCGTTACGTCATCGTTCACGAATGGCGCCGGCGGCTCATGCCCAAGCACTGCGATGTGGCGGCCAAACTGGCGGATATGGATCGAGCCGGCATCGAGATGACGGCGCTAAGCATCAACGACCCGGGGCCGGAGTATTTTGGGAAAGACTCCGCCGCCATGGCGGTTCTGCTGAACGATTTCATCGCCGACGTGGTGCAGTGCTATCCGCGACGCTTCTTCGGCCTGGCGACCCTGCCCTTCGACTCTCCCGAATCGATGCTCAAGGAGTTCGATCGCGCCACCGGGAAGTTGGGCATGAAGGGAATCCTGCTTTATTCCAACCTCAACGGTCAGTACCCCGACGAGGAGCCGTTCCGCCCGCTGTTTGCCGAAGCCGAGCGGCGCGGCATTCCCATCCTGCTGCATCCGGCTTATCCGATGACCTATCCTGTCATGCGAAAGTACGAGATGCTGGGCGGCCTGGGGTTGATGTTCGATACAACAATTGCGCTTTGCCGCCTGATTCTCGGCGGCGTCCTGGAGCAGCATCCGAATCTCAAGCTGGTCTGCCCTCACGTGGGAGGAGCGCTGCCGTATCTGATCGGCCGCATCGACCATCAAACCATGGTGCTCAAGCGCGGCGCCGACCACATTCGCCAGGCACCCAGCGAGTATCTGAAACGGGTGTGGCTCGATACGGTTACGCCCATCGCGCTCGGCATTGGCTACGCGCACGAGTTCGCGGGAGCTGACAAGCTACTCTATGGCAGCGATCACCCTTGGGTCGATCCGCAGCTCGTCATTGACAGAATCGAGAGCCAGAACTTTTCGGCGGCCGACCGCGCGAGAATCTACGCCCGGAACGCCCGGGAGCTTTTCAACCTATGACCCCGGACCGTCACGCGCAGCGCACCGCCGAGTCTGGGGGCGTGCCGGTGCGGCGCTTCGCCATTTGCAGCGAGACGTTTGCCGGCATGAGTTTCCGCGAAGCCTGCCAGGCTGCGCAACGGGCAGGGTATGCGGGCATCGAGATCGAGCCGGCGCATTTGGCGGCGGACCCCGCCGCGCTCACCTCTGCGCAGCGGCGCGAGATCCGGAGGATGATGGATGACGAGGGGCTCGGGTACGTGGGCGTTCATTCGTTTCTGAAGGCTCCGCCGGGCCTCCACCTGACGACGCCGGACCTCTCTGTTCGTCAACGGACATGGGACTATTTTGCCCGCTTGATCGATCTGGCCGCGGAGCTTGGCAAGCAGCCGGTCATGGTGTTGGGTTCTGGAAAACAGCGCCAAGCCATTAATGGCTCCACGCCCGAAGATGCGGTGGCACGGCTCACCGAGGGGCTCCATAGGGTGGCTCCGGCGGCCGAGAAGGCCGGCGTTTGCATACTCATGGAGCCTCTGGCACCCCATCTTTGCAACGTCGTCCACACGCTGGCAGAGGCGATGAGCATCGTGCGCGCCGTAGACAGCCCGGCGGTGCAGACGATTTTGGACACGCATAATACCGCGGCCGAGCAACAGCCGCTCGAGGTTCTCATCCGGCAGTACTTGCCCTGGATCAGGCACGTGCACCTGAACGAGATGGATGGCGGGCCTCCCGGTGCCGGCCAATTTCCGTTTGCCACGGTATTGCGCGCCTTGAATGAGCTCAACTATTCAGGCTGGCTGTCGGTGGAGGTGTTCGATTGCAAAGCAGACGGCGCGGCCGTAGCGCGGCTCGCCAGGGAGCATTTAACCGGAGCGGCTGAGCCCATACGGGATTAACGAAAAAGCAGGGGTTTCAACCTGCCCAGGAGAACAACATGAAAAAGAAATTGAGTGGTGTAATCTCGGCGATTCAGATTCCCTTGCGGGACGACTATTCGGTCAACGAAAGCGAGCTGCGAAGCTACGTTGATTGGCAGATTTCTCAGCCGGGAATTACCGGTGTGATGGTCAATGGCCATGCCGGCGAAGTCTACGGCTTCAACCGGGCGGAACGGAAGCAGATCACCAGCATTGTGGCGGATCAGGCTGCCAAACGCGTGAAGGTCATTTCCGGCATAAGCTTGGAAGGCACGTTTGAGGCTATGGAGCACGCCAAAGATGTGCAGGATGCCGGCGCTGACGCCGTGTTGGTTATGCCGCCCCACAACTGGCTCAGGTTCGGAGCAAGTCTGAAGACGGTCTATCATTTCTTTAACAGCATTGCCTCCGCGATCAGTATCGACATGGTCGTCCATCTTTACCCCCACGCGACCAAAGCCTTCTATCCGGTTGAAACCTTGTTGGAACTCGCGAAGATTCCGAATGTCGCCGCCATCAAGATGGGCACGCGGCAAATGTCGGTCTATGAGCGCGATGTGATAATTCTTCGGGAGAAGGCCCCGCATTTGAGCCTGCTCACCTGCCACGATGAGTACCTGCTGGCTTCATTGCTGCCGAAGATGGATGGGGCCTTGATCGGCTTCGCCGCCCTGGCGCCTGAGCTCATGACCGCTTTGTTCGAAGCCGTGGAGCGGGAAGATTTGCACGCCGCCAGAATGATCAACGACGAAATCACCTCACTGAAAGCTGCGGTTTACGGCGTCGGCGACACTTCGGGCGAGGCTCATGCATGCATGAAGGAAGCGCTGGTACGGCGCGGCCTTTTCAGTTCCGGACTGATGCGGCTTCCGGTTTTGCCCATCAGCGAGCAAGACAAGCGCAGGATTGCGGAAGCCATCGCGAACGCCCGGTTCAATGTCAAGACGGACAGCCGCACCGTTCGCAGCGGAGCGTAGAGCTTCATCATCCCGCTCACTGTTTCCCTGATTCCGATTTCCCGCGCGAGCATTGACGCTGCCCTGCGGAAAGCGCAAGCGAAGGGCCGGAGGCTGGGACGGCCCCGTCGTCTCGCGATGCCCTTTGACTACGGATTCACAGCCAGCGTAGAGAGCCCGCCGCCCGCGGCCACCGCCCGCCGCGGAGGGTGTCGACAAAACCGAGATATTTGTCAGAAACAGTGAAATTGAAGTCGCGATTTCATATCGGTCGGACACATACGCCCGAACAGGGCGTCGCGCGGTTCGCGTCCTTCAGATGAGCACCGAGTGCGCCCAAGGTGCCAACCTCACACGCTGGCCGCCGCCCGAGCGGGCGCGGAGTATCGGTGCTTCAGCGGCACATCCGGCTTGATGAATATCCAGATTACGGCCCCAACAATCGCTGCCGCCGCGGTGGCCATAATGGCGGCCTGCCAGCCGTACCGGGTGACCACCCAACCGGTAATGAGCGGCGCAGCGGCGCCAACTACGTTGCCACAGAAGTTCATCCAGCCGGAGACGGTTCCCGCGAATTTCCCAGCCACGTCGGCGCAGATTGTCCAGGAGGCATTCATGGTGGCACCGAGGGACGCGAGTGCGAAGCTCAACCACAGGATAGTTGCCCCCTTACCCTCGGCGACCGCCGTCAGATACAAGCAGCCGCAACAGAGCAGCAACCCTAATCCGCCGAACCAGGCTCGGGACTTGGCCCCGGCCCATCCCTTACCAATCAGGAAGTCGCTGAGCACCCCGCAGAAAATGTTTCCCAGAGCGTAGGCCAGCTCTGGCACAGCCGCGGCAAAGCCCATTTGCTTCAGCGAGAAGCGATGAGCTTCGAGCAGGTACACGGGTAACCAGGCAAGGAATACGTAGTTGATATAAATAGCAGCCGTGAACTGTCCGCCGATGGCCCAGAACTGGCCGGAACGGAAGAAGTCTTTCCACGGCGGCATCACCTTCGTGTTGTCTCTCGATAGCTGCCCCTCGTTGATATGCTCCAGCTCCGCCCGGTTCACAAATCTACTTTCGTGCGGATAATTCGTGAGCAGAAGGTAGTAGGCGATGGCTATGACGATCCCCAGAGTGCCGAAGCTAACGAAAACCGAACGCCACCCCCAATGCACCATGATGAGGGTCGCCACGGGGATTCCAACTACCGGCCCGAATTTCGATCCTGCCAGCATGAAACTGATGGCTCGGCCCCTCTCCTTCTTGGGGAACCAATTGGGGTAAGCCGCGCTCAATCCGGGATAGACAGGCGCCTCGCCCAGTCCGAACAGCGTCCGCACCACTATCCATGTGCCGAAGCCACGGCAAGCCGCTGTCAGACACGTAAACAGCGACCACCAGCCGAGTGCCAGAGGGACGATTTTTCGATGCCCGAAAAACTCCGTCAACGTACCCGATGGAATCTGAAACAGCGCGTAGCAGACGAAAAATACCGTCTGCAACATTCCAATCTGGACCTTCGTAAAGTGGAGCTCTCGCATGATAGCCGGCGTGGCAACCGCCAGGTTGACCCTGTCCAGGTAGGCGACGAAGGTCGCGAGGAACGCGAAGATCGCCAGCGCCCATCGAAAATTCGTTCTTTTCGTTTGCATGGAAACTGAACCAACGCCGACAGCCTCTTGCTTTGGCGTTTCGGGATCGTGAGTGGCTATATCGCCCTTCATGCTAGTGTCTCCTCGCGCTGGTGTGAGCTTTAGCATTCAAGTACTTGGGCCGGATTCTTCTGTACCATCATTGCGATCTTGTCGGCAGGTATGCCCAATGCCATCATCGTCTTCATAAACGTGATGAAGCCCTTTACTGGTTCCTCGTTTTCCGCCTGACCGAGATCCGTCGCCATGATTGTCGATTCCGCGCCGATGGCCTTGATGTATCCCGCCATAATCTCGGGCGTCATGTTTCTGGGAGGCAGGGTGGAAACGAAGGTTCGCTCAAAGAAGACGCCTTGCGTAGCCAGCCGCTTCTGTATATCGAGGGGCATCGCCGGAGGATCGTTTTCCGGGTGCGTAATCACGATCTTCTGGACGTTCCTCTGGCGGGCCAGGCAAACAACTTTCTCAACCTCTTCGGGAGCCAGATGCGATGTTCCGAGAATCGCTCCCGCTTGCGCGACCAGGTCCAGAACTTCAATCAGGGCGGGCAGGAAGGCGCCATGTTCGTCGGTGATCGGCACGGCGGAGGCCAGGTTCCCTTTGCTCAATCGAACCTGTGCAACCGCGGAGATCGTCGGCAACCAGATTTGTTTTGCACCCAGCTTGAGTTCGATCTCTACCGCAGACGGATTCAGTCCTCCCGCAGGTTTGTTCAGCACCAGGCCTCCGAAGACCGGATATCCGCCAAGCATCTCAGAAATCAGCTTGGCATGGCAGGTGGTAGGAGTCACATGGTTCTTAATAATGATGGCTTTCATCCCGGCCTGCTTGGCCGCTTGCGCGACAGCTAGTGAAGACATTTTGCGCGGCTTGACGTCAGGACCGCCATGAATGTGGAAATCAACAGAACCGGGAATGAGACTCTTCGCAATGCTTTCGAACTCGGATTCAGACATAAGGGCTTTGCTTTCCTTTCCATCGAACGCTGAACGCGGTGGCCGGAGCGTTCGGCTGCGAGGCGCGCCGCGCGACCAAGAAGCAGCGGCTACGCGTCTCTCAACATGTCTGCCGGTGCGATACAAGTCGCGCACCGGCTGGGCAGGCCATTACTTCGCATAGATCTCGTCGAAGTTGGTGCAAAACGTCAGCAGCCGGCCGGCAGCCGGCATGTTTTCCAACTCCCATACGGCGCTGATCAGCGCCTCCTGGCGATCGGCCGGTACAAGTCCTTCCGCAGACAGCCGGAGTTTGTTCTCAACGTCCGCCTTGGTGACCGGAACCTCCGGATCACCCTTGGGAAGCTTTACGCCAACCTCTCTGCTCGTGCCGTCTTTGAACAGCAACTGGACCCTGGAGCCGCGCAGCTTCGCCGCCCGGTTTTCGAGCGCCGGATCGCTGACAATCTCGACCTTGCGCACCAGCTCCCGAATTCCGGAATCGAAGCTGTGAGCGACGTCCAGATCGCTGAGGGTAAAGCTGCCTTTGCGCAACGCGGTGGCGACGCCGTAGGGCAGACTGAACTTGGCCTCATCCGCCGAAGCAGGTTCGAAGATGCTCCCGACGATCTTGATAGCGGCAGGGTAGATGGAAACCTTAATCTTGTCGATCGATTCCAACCGCGCATCGCCGGCCTCGCGCAAGCGAATCGCGGCGTCAATAGCGCCGTGACAATGGCGGCAGGCGGGATACAATTTCACATAGCAATTAAGTATGTCGAACCTCTGCCCGAGTTCTTTCTGGAGAATCTCGAAGTCGAACTTGTCTGTGAATGCCTTGATGAATCCTTTGCCTCCTTCCAGGGCTTCGCGCGGGCCTTCTATGCCCAGGCGCGCCATGCGCCCGGCAAGAACGCCGCCGTAAGCGGCCTTGGCAGGGCTAAGCGGTTTGGAGGCCTGCGCGCTCTCGGAGATCTCGTGCACTCCAGCCGCCTGCACCGCCGCCAGGCTGATGGCGTTGTGCACTCCCTTGAAATCGAGCTTTAGCACCTTGGCCGCAGCCGCACCGGCGGCGATTGTCCCGACCGTTCCGGTGGAGTGAAAGCCGCGATTGAAATGCGCTGGATTCATGGCGCTGGCGAGACGCACGAAGACGTCATAGCCGGCCACAACGGCGAGGATCACGTCCTTGCCGTTCATACGCGCCGCTTCAGCGAGCGCAAAAGCGGCAGGGATGACGACGATTCCCGGATGCCCCTGGGCGGTACGGTGTCCGTCATCGATGTCGGCGCCGTGTCCATAGGCGGCGTTCAGGAACGCCGCATTGGGCGCCGGCAGTTGCAGATCGCTGAACAGGACCCGGCTCTCTTCGGTGCCGCCCATGTCCCTATACATCCGGGTTACGGTTTCGCTGAAGGTCCGGTTCAGCCGATACCCGGCCATGGCCGAAGCCAGATAGTCGAGGACACGCAATTTCGCCGACTCCACAACCTCCGGCGGCAAGGCCTCCCATCGCAGGTTGTGGACATACTCGGCCAGTAACCCAGTTGGTTGTTTCGACATTGTCTTTCTCCCTCGAATGCGTTTGCCGGCCGCCTTCGCGCGCGCATACAACCGTGCCCTTCGGCCCCGGTCTTTGTGACTGCTCTCCACCGATCACTGGAGGTCGAGCCCGATTGATCTGCTCCAGCATGAAGCCCTTGCAGCTTCATCTGCCTGCCGCTGTTGCCGCCGACTCCACAACCGGGATGCAGTCTCCCGCGTAAGGTATACAGAGAACCGACGGCCGGTCATACGACGACAGTGCGGCAGCAGCGGCCTCGGCTACCGAAGTGAATCCGGTCATGAACATCGCCGCCACTTCTTTGGGATCGATACCGGAACTTACCACGAATACCCGGTGGCTCTTGCAGCAGCGGGCGAACATATAAGCCTTCGAGTTCTGGTCCGGAGTGAAGCCCTGCGCGTAGAAATCACGGATGACCATGTCAACGCTGTCCGCCTGCTTCAACACCTTGCCGAATTTGCCGACTCCGTTGCGGCACTCGGCGATCAGCACGATCGTCCCGCCGGGCTTGGTGATCTGCTCGGCGACCGCCATTCCTTTTTGCGCCTGGTGCAGATCGATGTCCTTAGGATAGCGTCCAGGACTCGCGAAGACGACATCATAGGCTTTGGTGAATTTGCGAACCCACGACTTTTCGCAGATGGCGACCCCTGCCATGTGAGCGGCTTCCAGATCGCCCGCGACCGCCTCCACCACCTGGCCGCGAAAGTTCTTGACCACGTTCACGATGAAGTCCACGCCCGTTAGCCGGGCGGCGGCGACTGCCTCCTCATGAAACGTGTTGTCCTTGATGATCCCCAGTATCGGTACCGCCGGACGAATAGGGAAGGAGTGATGCGTCCGCAAAGTCTCCAGACCGCAAATCCCAGGCACAACCGACTTCCTGCCACCGCCGAATCCGGCGGACTGATGAGGCGCAATCACCCCTGTGAGAATCTTTAGAGATGCTTCCGCGTAGTGCTTGTTCACATAGACCGGCATCCCCCTGCCGGTAGCACCCATATACGCCAGCGAACTCGTGTCGTTACAGTCATGAACGACAATTCTGAGCTTCGAGCGCCACACTCCCATCATGGTCTTCAATTCTTCTTCCGTGGGAGGAACGTGATTTCCGGTGGCAACCAGCACTGCAATGTTCGCCAGCGGGATATCGGCCTGCGCAAGCTTTTCCACGATAACGGTCAGCATCGCCTCGGTGGGCGAAGGCCGGGTTATGTCGTTGATGACGATTGCGACTGAGCTCTTTCCCCTCGCGAGATCCTGCAGTTGCCGGCTGCCGATTGGCCGCGATATCGCATCACGAATCGCCGCCGGTTCATCCGCCACACCCGGAACCAATTCCGGCATGAGCACTTCCGCTGCCGGCTCCAGGTCAAGGTTGAGAGTGACAAACCCACTTCCGAAAGGAAACTCAATCGCCTGCATTTGGCCTTTCCTCCACGTTCTGGTTCGCAATGCGAACCTGCGACAGGACACGAGCTGCCGCGCCAAGTCGAAAGATAACAAGAAGCTGCTTCGTTTCTGGATTAGAGAATTGCATTCTTGCACGCCTCATGCAAGGAAGAATCTCGCCTGGTTCTCAACGGGCGGGGACCGATCCTGGTAAAACGCTCAAGAAAATCCCATTGCTGCCATGCCCCAGACCATGCTCTTTCGAGTGAGAGGCTGCGTCCCGTCATACAAGCCCAGCGCCGGCGCCGACGCTCCCGGTCGCAAAGGCCCGCAAGGGTACAACAATCCGCTCGGCCAGGGAACCCGACCGACAGTGCCTATCTCGAAGGCTTCAATGGAAAGCATCAATGGTACGTCAAAAAAGAAACGCCTGGACGCCAACCGGTTCAGTATCATGGGAACGCATACCAAACGAGCGAAGCTTGCGGGCCGGAATACCATACGTGTGTCGTTCCCACAAGGCTCTGTTAGAGTTGACGCCCCAAGGCACCCTCATGCGCTCAGTGTGTTAACAGCAAAGGAGAAACGGCGTTAATGAAAATCACCGAGATCCGTGGCTATCATGTTGGATTTTCTCTTGCCGAACCTATCGGCAATGCAGTGACTTTTATGACGCAGCGCGAATTTTTGATGCTTGAGGTCGTCACTGACGCCGGCATCACCGGTTGGGGCGATGTGGGGGCCGCTCCGCATCCCGCCGCCGCCTTCATTCGCAGCCGGCTGGCACGGATACTCCTCGGTCAATCGCCCTTGGAGACCGGCAGGCTCTGGCAGGCCATGACGGCTGTTCTCAACTATGATCGTCGCGGCGTGGGCACGATGGGTATTTCCGCTGTCGACCTGGCCCTGCATGACATCAGTGCGAAAGCTCAGGGCATCAGCGTCGCGGCGCTGCTCGGCGGTGCTGTCCGCGACCGGGTGTTTGCCTATGCCAGCGGTCCATTCATGATTCCGGGAAACTCTCCCTACGCCCGCTTTGAAGCAGAGGTCGAAGGCTATTGTCACCGCGGATTCCGCGGTATAAAGCCACGCGGAGGATTCAGCCCGCGCGCCGACGGTGCCATGGCCATCGCACTGCGCAAACAACTGGGACCTGATGTGGCGCTGATGGTCGATTTCAATCGCGGCTACACAGCCCCGGCGGCAATCGAGGCCGCCCGGCGCATGGATGAGGCTGGCCTTCTCTGGATCGAAGAGCCCGTGCTTCCGGAAGACGTGCCGGGCTACCAGGCGTTCACGCGGATTGTGCCAACGGCGGTTGCCGGGGGCGAGGCGCTCGGGAGTCTGGCGGCATACCGCGAATTCTTTGTCGCCAACTGCCTCGCAGTTGTTCAACCCGATCTGACGGTTTGCGGCGGCTACAGCGGCATGCGCCGAGTGGCAGCGCTGGCACAGGCCTTCGATCTGCCGGTAATGCCGCACGTCTTCGGCACGACCATCAACTACCATGCCTCGCTGCAGATGGCTGCCGTGCTGGAAGGCCGCCGTGGCGGCGGTCCAATGCCCTACCCTTTCATGGAGGTCGATGTGACGCCGAATCCCTTGTTGGCCTTGGGCGGTGATCCAGCCCTTAATGACGACGGCACAATCACCGTTCCTGGCGCTCCTGGGACGGGGCTCGAACTGACTGGAGAACAACTCAAGCCATGGACGCGATCTTCTTGGACGGAGCGTCTATAGCGAAACCTCGGAGGGAGACCTGGGCGGAATTTAAACATATGGTGGCAGGTTCGGTAAGGCCATAACGAGGAGCCAATATGCCCGCGTTGAGTACAGCGGCAACACCTAAACGGGTCACAAGTGGTTCCGTCATGATGCGAGGCTGGATGAAAGGACTCGTGTGCATACTTAGCACGTGCGTCCTGTGGTTCCTGCCGCCCCCAACGGGGCTCAAGCTTATGGCTTGGCGAATGTTCGCGCTTTTTCTCGGCACTATTCTGGGTTTCGTTCTCCGTCCTATTACCAGTGCTGCCGTTGTCATGGTCGGCGTGATCCTTGCTGTGACCCTTAGAATGGCCACGCTGCAGGAAGCGTTGGGCTTTTGGGCCAACCCAACGGTCTGGCTCGTCTTTGTGGCGTTCCAATTCACAATTGGTTTTGTCAAGACCGGGTTGGGGCGACGGATTGCGTTATGGCTTACCCGGGCTTTTGGGGGTAACACGTTGAAGCTGGCTTACATTTTATCCCTCAATGATCTGATTCTTGCCCCAGCCATGCCATCCAATGGAGCGCGAGCAGGCGGCGTGATGCTTCCCATTACGAAAAGTCTTATTATGGCATTGGGATCTCGGCCAGACTCAACCAACAGAACGCTGGGCTCCTTTCTCGTGCTCTCCACTTTTTACGCAAACTGCACAACTTCCGCGATGTTCTTGACCTCAATGGCTTCCAACTCCCTCATCGCGGAACTCGCGAAAAAGACGTTGAACATCGAAATCAGCTGGGGTCTTTGGCTCCTGGCCAGTGTCGTCCCAGGCCTGCTTTCGTTGCTGCTCATTCCATTGTTCTTGTATAAGGTTTACCCGCCGGAGCTTCGTGATACCCAGGAAGCGAAAATGATAGCGAACCGTGAACTTGCCGGGATGGGGGCCATCACACCGCGTGAACTCTGGATGCTCGGTATCTTTGTTTTCACCGTGGGCCTGTGGGCAACCTCGACATTTACGAAGTTGGATGTCACATATATCGGCTTCGTGGGTATGGGACTGATGCTCCTTACCGGAGTGATTCAGTGGAAAGATGTGCTGGAGGAGCATGCGGCCTGGGACATATTCATGTGGTTAGGAGGGCTCATCGGGCTGGCCGGGCTAATGGCTAAATTCGGGTTTATTACGTGGTTTGCGACGGTCGTATCAGCCAAACTCGGAGGTGTCCCATGGGGCATGGCCTTCGTTGTCGTGGTTTTGGTTTACTTCTATTCGCACTACGGCTTCGCGGGGCTGGCTCCCCACGTCGTGCTCATGTACGCCGCCTTCGCCACGCTGGCGGTTGCCGCCGGTGCTCCGAAGTATCCGGTCGCGCTCTCTCTGGCATATGCTTCAAGCCTCTGTACGGCACTGACAAATTATTCAGCTTCTCCCGCTACCATCTTTTTCGGCGCAGGCTACGTGGATCAGACCACATGGTGGAAGTTCGGCTTTCTTAGTCTCGATGATTAACTTGGTCATCTGGATTGGAGCTGGCAGCTTGTGGTGGAAGCTGATAGGCCTGTGGTAACCGAGGACCGACATGCCTTTCGGCAGAATTGAATCCGATGCCGTTGTTTCTCCATGAAGCCCTCAGTTCGAGGGGCGACGCGTTTTCTTCGTTTCGCGTTTTTCTTGCTTCGGCATAGTGGTCGCCTCCTGTGCGAGCTTCAACCTAGCGGGATCCAGGAGTCTTCTTGGGCAGCTCTGAATCGCTCGAATTGTACTGCGCGTGAGCTGTTTTGCCAGGCCAAGGTTTAATCTTACGAACGAAAAGCGAAGCGATGCATGTCATTTTAGCAGTCAGACGGCATCAGGACATGTGTTCTGCAGAGCGACACCGTTCCGACTGTATACGGCGAGCTACAGGCTGACCGGAGCAAGACCATTCTCCTTAATAATCACTATGACATTCAGTTTTCAAGCCAACAATGTTTACCAGTTAGTTACTTGTAAGCATGTGGGAATCGGGTTATGCTCGCCGCCTTCTTTCTGTGCTCCCGCACTGGCGAGCGCAATATATGACCACTTTCTCGGGTCGAGGGGTATGTAAATCACTGATAGATAGAGATTGCCGCTACACTCAGCGGCGGTTTTCACTTAGGCAAATCAACCCCAGAAGCGGTCGATAGCTGCAAGTTGAACTGAACGTGATCTTGGATGGAGGGGATGTATATGGAGAAACAATCCGCCAACGGCGAGACGCTGACTTTCCGAATCGTCGGACACGCGATCGATCAATCGCCGATAACGCGACCGCTGGTCGGGGTAATCATCATTGCCGCCCTGGCGTCGTTGTTTGATGCCGGCGATGCCTATCTGTTGGGATTCGCCATGCCGGGCATTGCCAAGGAGTTCGGCGCGAAGCCCCAACAACTGGGTTCACTCGGCTTTGCCACGTTGGTCGGCATGTGTCTTGGATCGTTCGCTTGGGGATGGATCGCCGACAAGTGGGGCCGCAAGATCGCCTTTACCGTAACCCTCTTGATGTTCTCGGTTCTATCCGGTGTTTGTGGTTTGGCCCCCTCGCTGGCTTTTCTGCTCGGCGCGCGTTTCCTGACCGGGTTGGGAATAGGTGGGTCGATACCCGTCGATGCCTCCATCTTGGCTGAGTTTGCTCCTGCGCGCATCCGGGGTTATTCCGGAGGAGCCTTGCCCATAGCCTGGCCGGTTGCCACCTTTATTGCCTCTTCCGCCGCCCTGGTGATACTTCCGAGATGGGGTTGGCGGGGGTTGTTTTTCGCAGGCGTAGTGCCGGCTTTGCTGGTCTTCTGGATTCGGCGTAACGTTCCGGAATCTCCCCGCTGGCTGGCCAATCGCGGACGCTTTGCCGAGGCCAGGAAGGCGCTTCATTATTTGCACATTTCCGACGAGGCCATAGAACGGTCCCGTGTTGCGGTGCAGAACGAACCACCGCTGCCGATGCTTCCCCCGGCTGTCTACCGAGATCTGTTCACGCCCGAAATGCGCCGCCGGACGATTCACACATGGATCATTTGGATACTGCCCTTGATGGCCTCCTGGGGAATGAACTTCTGGATCCCGCAGTTCTTCGTCAAGTTCTACGGACTGCCGGTGCAACAGGCCGTCAAGAACATGCTGTACATCTCCTTCTTCTCCATCGCCGGGCGTTTCCTGGTGTACTTCCTGAGCGAGAAGGTCGGCCGCAAGCTCTTCATCACCTTGGGCTTTTCGATGGCCGGTGTTTTTCTTTTCTTCCTGATTGGGACCCATTCGGCGATGTATTTCTTCTGGATCGCCGCTACCTACCAGTTCTTTATGGAAATGGGCCTCTGCGGCAGCACGATTTACGTGCCTGAGGTTTACCCGCTGCACATCCGCGTGCTGGGGGCCTCAACCGCCATGGGTCTGGGGCGCATTGGCGGCGCGATCGGCAGCTATGCGATCGGTTTCTTCGTGGGTGCGAGCATGATGACCACGTGTTGGGTGTTCCTGGGCATGGGTTCCTTGATCGCCGGCTTGGCGACGATTTGGTTGGGCATCGAGCCTAAGGGGCAGAACCTTGAACAACTCACGAAGGATGGCACGCAAGGAGCAGCCAGAGCCCGCCAGAGGGAAGGCGTGGAAGTTCCGACTTTGGCCGCCAACTAACCGGGGTGTCTTAACTGAATGAGAAATCTTTGAGGGCAACCTGAATTATTCGATATTCTCTTTCGGAATTGCACAAACTTGTTTCCACTAACCGGGCAAGAATTCTCGCTCTTGGAGGGGCGTGGAAGAATGAGTCAAGTGAGCCGCGGGTCTGAAGCCAAATTGCGAAGCGAAGTTCGGGATGGAATGCGCATCGAGTGGAATGTGCCAATCGTTATGGATGACGGGGTCGTCATGCGCGCAGATGTTTTCCGACCCATAGCCGATGGGCACTACCCGGTAATCCTGACCTATGGAATCTACGCCAAGGGTCTCTCCTATCAGGAGGGCTACCCGATGCAGTGGGAGAAGATGGTTACCGATCATCCGGAAATCCTAGAAGGCTCGACCAACAAGTATCAGAACTGGGAGGTTACCGATCCCGAGCGGTGGGTGCCGCACGGCTACGCCGTAGTCCGGGTGGACTCGCGCGGCGCAGGTTGGTCTGAGGGCTTCATGGACCCCATGTCCCCGAAAGAAGACGACGACATTTACCAATGTATCGAGTGGGCGGGCACGCAGCCTTGGAGCAACGGAAAAGTCGGCATGCTCGGCATCTCTTACTACGCCACGAACCAATGGCAAGCGGCGACCAGGCACCCGCCGCACTTGGCCGCGATAATCCCTTGGGAAGGCCAGAACGACCCCTACCGGGATTTCCTTTATCATGGTGGCATTTTGTCGCAGTTTCAAGAGCGCTGGGCGAAACAGCAGGTGGCAAATATACAGTACGGACGGGGCGAGCGGGCCAAGAAGAATCCGAACACCGGCGAGTCGATCGCCGGCCTGGTGACGGTCTCGGATGAGGAACTAGCCAAGAACCGCGTAGATGCGTTTGAGGAGTCGAAGAAACACCCGCTAGATGATGAGTGGCACCGCGCCCGTTCCGCCGACCTCTCGAAAGTGACCGTCCCATTATTGACCTGCGCCAACTGGGGAGGCCAAGGCATCCACCCGCGCGGCAACTTCAACGGCTTCGCCCACTCGGCCTCGAAGCAGAAGTGGCTGGAGGCGCACGGCGATTCCCATTGGTCACTGTTCTCCAGCGGCTATGGGCTTGCCCTGCAGAAGCGTTTCTTCGACTACTTTCTCAAAGGCATCGATAACGGATGGGAAAAGCAACAACCGCGCGTGCAACTTAACATCCGCCATCCCGGCGAGAAGTTCGTATTGCGCGCGGAGAATGAGTGGCCGTTGGCCCGCACGCAGTGGACGAAGCTCTACCTCGACGCGGCTAACATGGCGCTCGGTCCAAGTCCCGTCGCCAAGGGCGTACCCGTCGAATACGAAGCGTTAGGCAAAGGTCTCACCTTTTGGCTGCCTCCGATGACGAAAGCGACAGAAATCACCGGACCACTGGCGGCTAAACTGTTCATCTCGTCGTCGACCAAGGATGCCGATCTGTTCCTGATCGTGCGTGTCTTCGACCCGCAAGGCAAGGAACTGACCTTCATGGGTTCGACCGACCCCAATACACCGATTGCCAATGGCTGGTTGCGGGCTTCGCATCGCCGGCTCGACCCGGTGCGCTCGAAGCCGTATCAACCTTTCCATCCGCATGACCGGGTGGAACCGCTGACTCCGGGCGAGATCTACGAGTGCGATATCGAAATTCTGCCTACTTGCATCGTTGTACCGGCCGGCTGGCGGGTAGCACTCACGGTTCGGGGCAAGGACTACGAATACGAAGGCGAGCTGAGCGACTTCGGCAAGAGATTCTATTATGGAACGCGAGGCACGGGCGGTATGACGCACAACGATCCCGACAACCGTCCCGCAGACGTATTTGATGGCAAAATAAAGCTGTACGCCGGAGGCGAGTGGGGATCGTATCTGCTGGTACCAATCATTCCTACTTGAACCTTGGTGGCCGTGCCGTCGATATCCATGTTTAAAAGACATGAGGTAAAGGCCGATTTGCAGGAGCGCACTTGTCGAAAGGCACTTCGCTCCTGATCGCTAATCCCAATCGGGTTAGCGTACCGCCAAACATAAACAATTCAGGGATCATCGCAAGGGGGAAATCACTATGAGTGCTACGCGCAGTGAGATTCGCGACGGAATGCAGATTGACTGGGATGTCTCGATCAAGATGGATGATGGACTTGTTCTGAAAGCTGACGTATTCCGGCCCATAGGGAAGGGCAAATATCCGGTGATCATTACCTACGGCCCGTATGCGAAAGGGCTTTCTTTCCAGGAAGGCTATCCCGGCGCTTGGAACATCATGATCGCCGCCCGGCCGGATGTTCCGTATGGCTCGACGAACAAGTATCAGAGCTGGGAAGTTCTGGATCCCGAGAAATGGGTTCCGGATGGCTATGTAGCCGTCCGCGTCGACTCCCGCGGCTGCGGCTGTTCGCCAGGTTTTGTTGACTGTTTCTCGCCTCGCGAGACCGCCGATTTTTATCAGTGCATTGAGTGGGCGGCGGTTCAACCCTGGTCCAGCGGCAAGGTTGGAATCAACGGCATCTCCTACTACGCCATGAATCAGTGGCAGGTCGCCTCCAAGCAGCCGCCCCACCTGGCGGCGATGTGTGCCTGGGAAGGAGCCGCCGATTGGTACCGCGACTCCACCCATCACGGTGGCATGGTTTCCACGTTCTGGGCCGCTTGGTACGACGTTCAGGTCAAGAGTGTGCAATACGGTTTGGGTGAGCGTGGTCCGCGCAGCGTTGTGACCGGAGAACTGGTATGCGGGGACGAGACATTCGCTGATCAACAATTGGCCGCCCAGCGCTGCGATTTTGGCGATATGATTCTGGCTCATCCTCTGGACGATCAGTACCACCGCGACCGGTCACCGGAATGGGAGAAGGTCAAAGTGCCATTTCTGTCAGCCGGAAACTGGGGCGGGACGGGCTTGCATCCGCGCGGCAACACCGAATCGTTCGTGCGCGCCGAGTCCAGCCAGAAGTGGTTGGAAATGCACGGTATCGAGCACTGGACGCACTTCTATACTGATTACGGCGTCAACATACAAAAACAGTTCTTTGCCCATTTTCTCAAAGGCGAGAACAACGGCTGGGATAAGCGGCCCAAGGTGCAATTGCAAGTGCGCTATCCCGGAGAGAAATTTGTCGAGCGTTTCGAAAACGAGTGGCCGATTGCGCGTACCCAGTGGACCAAGTTTTATCTGCAGCCCGCCGGGCACATGCTGGCCACCGAACCGGCCAAACAGTCTGCCAAGCTGGAGTTCGAGGCGCTTGGCAAGGGATTGGAATTTATTTCGGCTCCGTTGGAGCAAGAAACCGAAATCACCGGCCCAATTGCCGCCAAGCTTTTTGTCTCCTCGAGTACGACCGATGCCGATCTGTTCCTGGTGTTCAAGGTCTACACACCGGACCTGCGCGAAGTTGTGTTCATCGGGGCCATCGACCCACACACGCCGGTCGCCCAGGGTTGGCTGCGGGCTTCGCATCGCAAGCTGGATGCTAAGTTGACGCACCCTACCGGCCTTATCATACTCACGATGAACTTCAGCCACTCAAACCAGGCGTTCCCGTAGAACTCGACGTGGAAATCTGGCCGACCTCCATTGTCGTTCCGGCTGGCTACCGGATCGCTCTGTCGGTCCGCGGCAAGGACTACGAGTTCGCGGATAAGACCGGAATCAAGCTGCCGCATTTTAAGAACGAGCTGAAGGGCTGCGGTCCGTTCCTTCATAATGAACCGCGTGACCGTCCGGCGAAGATCTTTGGCGGCCGCACCACCCTGCATATTGCCCCGGAGCATGCACCTTACGTGCTCGTGCCGGTGATTCCGCCGAAGAAATAGATGTCGTTGCGCTATGTTGTGGCGCCGAGACCGGGTCTGTTGTGACCGGTTTCGGCATTGAATCGCCTTGAGTAAGTTTTTGAAATCCTCGACAGAGCCGGAGAGTTCCACCGTGAACAGACGAGAGATGTCTGCACTTCTAACTCACGCTGCGGAAATGGCCATAGGTTATGTCAGCGGTGCTCCCGAACGAAGAGTCGCACCGGCGGAAGCTGCGCTTGCCGCACTCGAGAGATTTCATGAGCCTTTCCCGGAGTCGGGTTGCGATCCAGAGGAAGTTCTCGCAATGCTGGATGAGATCGGCTCACCCGCAACCGTGGCAACCGCCGGCGGACGCTACTTCGGTTTTGTCAACGGCGCAACGATTCCCGCCTCTCTGGCCGCCAACTGGCTGGCAGGCGCGTGGGACCAAAACGCCGCTCTGCGCATCATGTCTCCCGTCGCCGCGGAATTGGAAGAGGTCGTGATTCGCTGGGTCTGCGAAGCGCTCGGCCTGCCGCTTGATTGCGAGGGTGGCTTGGTAACAGGAGCGACCATGGCGAACTTTACTTCGCTGGCTGCGGCGCGATATGCGCTCCTTGCGCGCGAAGGCTGGAACGTTGTCGAAGATGGACTCTTCAATGCCCCACCAATCGAAGTTGTGGTGGGTGCTGAAGTTCACGCTTCGCTACTGAAGGCACTGAACATGCTCGGTATGGGCCGTAAGCGCGTGACCCTCGTCGAAGCGGATGGACAAGGAAGAATGCGCGCGGAGGAATTGCCAAAACTCTCCCGGCACGCCATCGTTTGCATTCAGGCGGGCAACGTCAACACGGGAGCCTTCGATCCCGCAGCTCCCATCTGCGACGCCGCGCATGAGCAGGGCGCTTGGGTCCACGTCGATGGCGCGTTCGGTTTCTGGGCGGGCGCATCGCCGAGGTACAAGCACCTCTGGAACGGATTCGAAAAGGCTGACTCTTGGGCGACAGACGCGCATAAATGGCCGAACGTCAGCTACGATTGCGGTCTGGCGATCGTCCGGAATGGGGAGGCTCTGCGCGCCTGCATGGGAATTTCTGCTGCGTATCTCTCGCCGGGGACGAAGCGCGAGCCAATGCACCACACGCCTGAATCCTCGCGAAGAGCCCGCGGCGTGGAATTTTGGGCCGCGCTCAAGTCGTTAGGCCGCTCGGGGCTGGCCGAATTGGTCGAAAGAACATGCGCCCATGCTCAGCGGTTTGCCGCGGGCTTGCGTGCCGCGGGGTTTGATGTGTTGAATGACGTCGTCATCAATCAAGTGCTCGTCTCATTCGGTGACGCATCGCAAACCCAAGCAGTCATTCGTCGGGTGCAAGAAGAAGGTACCTGCTGGTGCGGCGGAACCGTTTGGCAGGGCAAAACCGCAATGCGCATCAGTGTATCTTCTTGGGCCACAACCAACGCCGACGTCGACCAGAGCCTGGCAGCCATCCTTCGCGCCGCTCACGGCAGTGGCGCTTGACATAGCGACGATGAATACGGCCGAGCTGCCCAGGTTGCGGTAACCGCGCCGGTTGAATTCATACGGTATCGGCGGATAACTTCCGTGTTGTCCGTGATACGGGAGCAATCAGATCTGGCCTGCTCCTGTTATGGTGCGTGTAGACTGATCGAACTGCGGCAAGACTTTGCCGGCCCGCACATGGAAATTTTTTCGCCTCGAAAGGAAACCGAAACCACTCCTTGATGCACAGAGCCGATATTGGTAGAACCGAAGATAGCGGAGGTTCTCGTATGCGTTTTCCATTATCAGACACTACCGCTACAGACCGGGAAAATCCCCATACCATAAGTCTGAAACTGAGTGACATGAACCAGCTCTTCAATTCGATGGACCCTTCTCCGTTCATTGAAAAGGATCTCGACGACGACGCGGAAGAATTCATTGTGAGCTGGGCCCAAGAATTCTCTCCTAACGCTCCGATCAAATTGCGTATCTACTTGGACCACTCGTCGGCCGAAGACCCCAAAGAACTGATCAGGACGGCCGTGCACAACCATTTTGCTCACCGTGCCAAGATCACTCACCTGGAGTTCAAGCGCCTCCTAAAGCAGGGCCGTACCAGTCTTTTGATCGGGCTGCTTTTCTTGGCTGCGTGTCTGCTCCTCAGCAAGATGTTGTTAGGTAATGAGTCCGGCACTTGGGCTGCCATTGTGCGAGAGAGCCTTACGATTGCCGGATGGGTCGCCATGTGGCGACCGATGCAGATCTATCTTTACGATTGGTGGCCTCTGCTGCGACGGAGCCGGGTTTATGCCAAGCTGAGCCAAATGCCCGTGGAACTCGTCCAATATGGCAAGAGTTGAGTCCTGGGCGTGGCTCTCGCATGGCTGTTCAGTCGCCGCCACAAGTTCGCCAGGGTTATGCGAGGGATTTGTGGCAATAATCCGAAGCTACGGGACGAATAGCTGATACAGCTGGGGCTCCGAAGCAGAAAAACAGACTCGGCGAGAAATAGATGTACAATGGCTGCCATTATCGAAGTCAGAAAAGAAATTCCGGATTGATGAAGGCTCCAAGGAACGGGCTGTAGCAAGCATAGACGCTTATTTCAAGTGCGCGCCAAGACCTTTTAGACAGGAGTCTACTCGGAGGCCCAACTCTAGTGGAACTTTACCAGCGGCTGCCCCCAGAAGCCCTGAAGATTATTCTGGTGTTGTTTTTGTCTTTTCTGATAGGGCTGGAGCGGGAAGGGCACAAGTCAGCAACGGGTTCTTACTCATTCGGAGGAGTGCGCACATTCCCGCTCATTGGCTTGATTGGTTATTCCATCGCTCTCCTCTCAGGCACGCAGTTGCTGCCGCTGACGCTGGGCTTTCTCGTGATCGCGGCGTTCTTACTTTTGTCTTACTGGCACAAGCTTTCCTGCGCGGAAGCCCCTGGCATCACCTCGGAAATGTCTGGGCTTACGACGTTTCTAGTGGGCGCTCTTGTCTGCTACGGACATCTGTGGATTGCTACCACGCTCAGTGTTGCCAGTCTGCTGTTGCTCGATCTCAAAGCGGCCCTTGAGAAGCTTGTGGTCCGCATCCCTCCTCTAGAAATTCTTACCTTCGCCAAGTTTCTCTTTTTGACCGGCGTCATCCTGCCCGCATTACCGAATCAGGAATTCGGCCGATTCCACATCAACCCTTTCAAAACCTGCCTCGTCGTGGTTGCGGTAAGCACGATCTCTTACGGTAGTTATGTTCTGCAAAGGTTGACGAAAGGACAGGGTGGGGTAGTGCTCGCGGCTTTGCTGGGTGGTGCCTATTCATCCACGGTCACCACCGTCGTGATGGCGCGCCGAGCCGCTCGTGAACAACATCCCCACCTGTTCGCCGGAGGCATCTTAATCGCCTCCGGCGTGATGTACCTGCGCTTGGTCGCGCTTCTGATCCTTTTCAACCGACAACTGATGTCCCTCCTGGCCGTGCCCTTTCTGATACTGGCAGGTCTGGCGGTCGGCGTTGGTTGGCTTTGGACTCGCCGGGCGGATCCCAGTGCTCAGGCGGTACAGCGGGAGTTCGAACCCAAGAATCCACTCGAGCTGCTCGCAGCGTTTTTCTTCGCCGTTTTGTTTCTGGCGATGCTGGTAGCGACCCAGTTGGCCGTTACTTATCTTGGAAGAGCGGGAGTGAATACTCTGGCCGCCATCATGGGTGTTACCGACGTAGATCCGTTCATCATGGGGATGACCCAGGCAGCGGGTACGCTTACCCCTATGAAAGTTGCAGCGGCCGCAGTTCTAATTGCCGCCGCCAGCAACAACCTCGTGAAAGGAATTTACGCCTACGGCCTGGCCGACCGGAAGACCGGTGTGCAGGGCCTCGCGCTTCTGACAGCTCTTGCCGCGCTGGGCCTCGTCCCCTTACTTTGGCTAGGATAGTGAATATCATTTCTGGATAGGCATCCATCGGGCCGAAAGGAGCGCCTACATGGGCTCCTTATTCTTGTGGGGTGCTGGCAGTCTAAGTCAATACTCCAGCCGCCACTACAGCAAAGCCGGCGGTTGCTCACCTCACAATGGGGTATGCGCCGTTCAGTGCGAGGCGCAGTGCTTGTCGTCCATATTGCGACGTTCCCAAAAGTCAGAAGGGCAACTCAAACTTTTGAGCTGGTAGCGTTCTGGCGGGGGATCGCCGGATTGCTGGCGCTGACACGCCCCCTCACCCGATTCCTGTTCGGCGTTAAGGCCACGGATCCGCTGTCTTGCTCCATCGTTACGGCCATTCTGGCGTCGCCCGTCGCTTGACAACGCATCGGACCGGCACCATACTTTTCATGCAGCTCGGCCCCTAACTCCATGTTGGAGGCCCGCAATGTCCATTGTCACGTGGTTCGTATTGCTTTTCTTCCTAACATTCTTCATGCATTTACCCATATGGGCCCTGTTGATGCTGGCACTGGTGCCAGCGCTTGGCAGATGCGTCACCAATAAGCGAATCCCCGGTAGTAGGTCAGACTTGATCTTGCACGCTTTGCTGGCGGAGAACTTTGCATCGCTTCCCAAAATCCCTGCATCTCTCAGTTGGGCCACTACTCTGAAATGGAGCTACAAATGCGGATACGTTTGAGTATGCTATTGTGGTTTGTGCTGTTTGTTGCGGCGCCAGTCTTTGCCGCCGATGAGTTCACAATCGATCCTGCCCATTCCTCGGCGAATTTCGCGGTAAAGCATCTAATGATTAGTACCGTGCACGGCAGGTTCAGCGACGTTTCGGGCATGATTCTCTACGACGAAAAGGACCCATCCAAGTCATCTGTGCTGGCCGTGATTAAAGCCGCGAGTGTAAATACCGACAACCAAACACGCGACAAGGATCTTAGAAGCGCCAATTTCTTCGAGACCGACAAGTATCCTGAGATCCGATTTCAGAGCACCAAGGTTGAAAAGATCGGCGATCAGCTTCAAGTAACCGGCAACCTGACAATGAAGGGTGTTACTCGCCAGGTCACGCTACCTATCACGCTTGCGAAAGCCGAAATTAAGGGCAAAACCCGCCTCGGTATCGAGACCAGCACAACCCTGAACCGTTTTGACTACAACGTCTCATTCGATTCCACCGGCACGACGGTTGGCAAGGAAATCAAGGTCGATATTAACGTGGAAGCTGTGAAAAACCAGCCATAAGCTAGTGTTAGCTCGAAAAGCTGTTGATGCAGGCTAGGCCTGAAGCAATTCCGTAATGCTCCAGACATGATCCGGCAGGCGCCCATCGCAAGGGTAACGCGCAGGGATTTATGGACACGGCAGAAGGAGACTGGCATGAACAAATTGCGGCGCTGGGCCGCGGTTTCAGTCCTGTTAACTGTGTCAGCCCTTGCTGCTCTGCCAACTTATTGCCAGGAGGCAAGGACACCTGACGTGATCTTCGTGCCCACGGAGCAAGCTGTTGTCGACGAAATGCTCCGCATGGCGAAGGTTTCGAAAAACAGCGTGGTGTACGACCTCGGGTGTGGCGACGGTCGCATCGTCATAACTGCCGCAAGGCACTACGGGGCGCGCGGGGTCGGAATCGATATTGACCCGGAACGTATCCGAAACATGCACTACGGCGGAGGTGCGGGGGCCCACAGGAATCCGCCGCCGGCATTCCATTCGACTCAGACTTGCGTCTCTCGTTGCTGCTTGTGTGCTGCCAGTGTGGATCGCCGCTGGATCCTCGTCTACTACAACTACCAGAGCAGGCGGGCGCTTACGGAACAGCGCATGCTGGAAACAGCGCGGGCACTTACGTTGGTCGTTGACCGCGAGTTGGCCAGCATCCAGGCTAGCTTGAGCGTTCTCGCTACTTCGACTTCGCTCGTCTCTGGCGACCTGCCCGCCTTTTACCATCGGGTGCAGGTGGTTCTTGAAGCTTACCCTGATGCCCACATCAACCTTGCAGATGCGACCGGTCAGGAGCTCCTCAATACTGCTCTCCCATTTGGCGCGCCGTTGCCCCAGCGCAACACCCAGGATGCTCGCAAGCTCTTTGCGACCGGTAGGCCGCTTGTCACCAGCGTCTTCAGGGGCGCTGTGACTGGAAAGCTTGCGATCAGCGTGGACGTGCCCGTATTCCGCGATGGGCGAGTCGTCTACGACTTAGCCATGATCGTTTTTCCTGACCGCTTCGGCACGGTTCTCTCGCAGCAGCACCTCCCTCCGGAATGGGTTGGAAGTATCTTGGACAGCAATCAAGTCGTCGTTACCCGGACTCGTTTAGCAGAGAAATTTGTCGGTCGGCAAGCCGGCCCTGTTGCTCGCCAATCGCGCCCTTGCCGAGGCCTGCGGGACGACGCCTGAGCAGATGGTTGGCCACCGCACGATAGACTACCTCGCTGACCAAAGTGAAGCAGAGCTGTTCATGAAAGAGGACCGGGAGGTCATCGACAGCGGCAGGCCGAAGTTCAGAGTGGAAGCACCGTTTCACGACATATCGGGGCGCGTGCGTATCCAACAGACAATCAGAATGCCGTTCGTCGCTTCGGGAACAGGTGCGCCGGCTGTTATCGGCATGGCGGTGGACATCACGGAGAACAAGCTGGCGCAGCAGGCTCTCGCGGAGAGCGAGGAAAGGCTGCGAACGATCGTGGAATTGGCCCCGGACGGTATTTTTGTGATCGGCGATCAAGGCCAGATCCTCGAAGTGAACCAGGCTGCATGTAAACAACTCGGATACACCCGTGGTCAACTGCTCCAGCTCAATATCTTTGACTTCATTTCCCCGCGCTTTGCACGAAGGGTCGTGGCTCGTCTGAGGGGGCACGTGCCCTCTGGGTCTTACGAAAGCGCCCACGTCCGAGCGGACGGTGTTGAGGTTCCCGTGGAACTGAGCGTCACCAAGATCATGTTTCGCGGACGGCCGGCCTTTCTCGGAATAGCCCGCGATACTAGCGACCGCAAACGGGCCGAGGAACAACGGGAAAAACTTGAGCAACAGCTTCGCCAGGCTCAGAAGATGGAAGCCATAGGTCGGCTTGCCGGCGGCATTGCTCATGACTTCAACAATCTCCTGATGGTCATACTAAGCTACACGGAAATGCTGCAAGACAGCCTTCCCGCCCACGACACCCTGCGAACAAACACGCGGGAGATCATGAAGGCTGCTGATCGCGCCGCCAGCCTCACGCGGCAGATGTTGGCTTTCAGCCGCAAGCAGATTCTTTCCCCGGTCGTACTCAACCTGAATGCGGTGATCAATGAAACTGCGAAGATGTTAAGGCGGCTCATCGGCGAAGACATTGAATTCCGGGTTAACGCCGCGGAATCACTCTGGGCAATCGAAGCTGACTCGGATCAGATCGGTCAGGTCCTGATGAACCTTTGCGTGAACGCGCGCGATGCAATGCCTCAAGGCGGCACACTCACGATCGCGACCGAAAATATCACGGTGGAGGAAAAGAGTATTGGCGGACATCCGAACGTACCACCTGGGGATTACGTGAGGCTTTCGGTTACCGATACCGGGACGGGCATAAGCAAGGAGATACAGGAGCATATCTTCGACCCATTCTTTACGACCAAGGAGGTTGGTAAGGGAACGGGACTGGGCCTTGCTATGGTTTACGGCATAGTGAAACAAAGTGGCGGTTACGTCTGGGTCTATAGTGAACTCGGCCAGGGCGCCTGTTTCACGGTTTCTCTGCCCAGGGTAAAGGTTGCGGTCGCCGCCGGGATGTCTGCGAAGACCGAAGCGCGTCCGCCGGGAACAGAAACGATATTGGTTGCCGAAGACGAAGAAGCACTGCGGGAGGCGATGTGTGGCTATCTGCGCAGCTTGGGATACACGGTTTTCGCAGCCGGCTCAGGCCAACAGGCGCTTGCGGTAGCGAGCCAACAAGAGGGAAGCATCGACCTTTTAGTTACGGATCTGGTGATGCCGGGAATGAGTGGGAGGGAGTTAGCGCAAATGCTGGGGAGCCTGCGCCTTGATCTGAAGACGATCTATATGTCCGGTTACGCGGATGAGGCGGTGTTGCGCCACGGTATTCCCGAGCTGGGTGCAGCCTTCTTGCAGAAGCCGTTCAACCTAGGCACGCTTGCACGCAAGGTGCGCGACACGCTCGGACGGACTGAAACGGTGCAATGACTGATGACACCCTGGAGAGTTGCGCGGTTCGAGTATGTATCCGCTCCGTCTGTTGGCGGGTAGTCGGCTACTCGGAAGTAACGAGGTAATCGTGGAGGCACGACCGCATCAACTCTGGGCCCTAAATCCGAGTCAGGCCGAGGATGATCCCGATGGCATCAGGCCACAATGTATCTCGGTTCAGTCCTCAGGAGCAGCATTCTCAATCGGGGCAGCGGCAGAGCGCGAACGTTCCGGCCGACGACGGCCTGCACACGCATTTTGAGTTTGGGTCGACGAATTCCTGAATAAACTCCCGCGATTGAATTCCTAAATGTTCTCCTCCTACCGGTGTTCCGCCGCTCAGCTTAAAAACAAATACGTCAGGACACGTTAGCAGGCATTGTTCGCTTCGGTACTGCGACCAAGAACCTGAGACACAGAGACAGTAGATGAATCAGCCAATGAGTCCCTGGATGACGATTGGGCAGGCCGCAAAGCACATGCGTGTTCGGCTGCAACGGCTCGCCTGGACCAGCGGCTCCGCTTTCGTCTGAGCCTTTACCGGAGGTCCGGCAAGGAATGTTAGGAGAACGAACTGCGCGAGGATACACTGAATGATAGCGCGACGGGCCGCAAACAACATTCTGGACTCCCTGGAATGCATGGCGGCTGGCGCCTCCATCTCACGCACCACCGCACATTCGCCTTACAGAACACTCGAAGAACCCGTGGGTTGTCCAGAGCTGCTGCACAATGCGCTGCGTTTAGAAAGTATTTATGAACTCTTTATTCGGGCTTTATGTGCAGATGTATCCAAGAGATGTGGAGCAGGTACTTCGTCCGGGGAAAAGACCGTGCAAGTCAGTCTTGGAAATCAATAGGTCTTAGGCGGAGCGAGGCACGAAGGGATGCCGGTAAGTGAAAGGAACAAGTTATGAGCATAATTGATAAATCATACGAGCGAGATCTCGAGTATCGCCCGGCCCGCAACAACAATGTGAAGTGGTTATTGTTAGGCGGTGGCGTGCTTCTGCTGCTGGTGCTTGGGACATTCGTTACGCGAGCCACCCGCATTGAAGCCGGACACGTGGGGGTCGAAATCAACTTGGCAGGACATCAGCGGGGCGCATCGGACATTCCGATTCGTACCGGGTGGGTCGTTTACAGCCCGCTGTGGACCCAGATCATTCAGTTCCCAACATACGTGCAAACGGTGAAGTGGACGCGTGATCCGAACGAAGGGCACCCAGTTAACGAAGAAATGGGATTTAACTCGAAAGAAGGGATGGCGATTTTTGCCGACGTATCCCTGTCGTATGCTATCGATCCGCAAAAGGTTCCAGAGTTTTACATTAAGTACCGCGTCAGTGATCTCGAACTCTTCACGCACGGTATCTTGCGCGATATCGTTCGCAATTCCCTGAATGAAGTCGCTTCCACTTACTCCGTCGAAGACATCTATGGTGAGAAGAAAGCGGGGTTCCTGAAGCAAGTGGGGGCGATGATCGAGCAGAAAGTTGCGCCTGTTGGCGTAAGCGTGCAGCAGTTTGGTTTCATTGGCGCTCCACGAGTGCCGGCGGTCATCGCTTCGGCGATCACAGCTAAAGCACAAGCCATCCAGGAGGCCGAGCGCGCCCGGAATGAACTTGCAACGACTCAGGCCGAAGCGGCGAAGAAGATAGCTCAAGCCGACGGCGAAGCGAAGTCGCTGGTCACGATCGCCAAGGGAGAGGCCGAGGCGAATCGCATTCGGCAGAGTTCTTTGACACCGCAACTGCTGGAGCTGCGGAGAATCGAGAACAACCGCTTGCAGATCGAAAAATGGAATGGGCAATTGCCGACGGTTCAATCGGGGCAGGGCGGCGGGCTGATTCTCCAGTTGCCACAGACTAAGTGAGTGCAAGAGAGAGCCGGGTGCGCGGTAGGTCGTTTTGTGGAACTCACGCCGCTTCGACCCGAAACACATTGCTGATGGGCATGATGCGCCGGCGATATTGAGATGCCCACGTTGAGAACCGCCTGAAACTGATTCGGGAACAGGCGCTCTGCCCAGAGCTGCCCCTTGAGAATCGTTAGGATGCGGCTGGGATACGGCGACCAGGTTGTTGACCCTGATGGATTCGTGAGGATTTCGCAGCTACAGAATCATCTTCAGTGCCCTCAGAGTGGAGCGTAGTGCTAGACTGCAAGGCTACACGCGGGTGAGTTCCACGATGATCACTGTTTCCAAAGAGGACTATCTCAAGGCAATTGCGGAGGCTGAGGCGGAGGGAGAAACCGTAATATCAGCCACCCTGGCTCGTTGGCTTGGCGTTACGAGGCCGGCGGTGACGACCGCCTTGAAGCGTCTGAAGAAGGATGGCATGGTCACCGTTAAGGGCGATGGCCGCCTTTTGCTCACCTCCGCGGGACGACAGATTGCCGAACGGACTATTGTTCGCCACCACCTGATTGAGCGCATGCTGTCCGAGATATTCGGGATGGAGTGGTACGAGGTTCATGATGAGGCCGAACGACTGGAGCACGCTGTTTCCGCTGCTTTCGAGAAGAAGCTGGTCGAGAAGCTAGGCGACAAAGATTTCTGTCCCCACGGCAACGGCCTGGCTCTAAGAAATTTCGCCGAGCGTAGAAGGAAAGGGCTTCGGCTCCTCAGCGAGGTGGATCCCGGAACTTACCGCATCTTCAGCGTATATGAGCGGGATCGCAAGCTGCTGAACTTCTTTGCAGACGAAGGAATCCGCCCCGGCGCTCGCCTTACCGTCCAAGCGCGGAACTACGACGGAACCATTTCCCTGACTGTCGAAAAGAAGACCATCCGACTGGGCGTCCCGGCAGCCGAGAAAATATGGGTTGAGAAATCATAATCACCGCCCAACGTATTAACTATAATTAACATCATATTGGTTACCACAGCTATCAGGTGAGGGCACTCGTCCGTCCCCACTCGGGAGCTGCTGGATCAAACCATGAGAATGCTTGCAACAGTGCCCCGCCAGCGCGACTCGTCGTCGCCCCGATGGCTGACCGTCGTTCTTGCTGTAATGATCGCAGTGTTCCTTTTCCCGACGGCCGCCTTCGCTCAAGGTGAAACCACCAGCGCCATCGTCGGCCAGGTGACCGATGCAACCGACGCGGTCGTTCCGGGTGCCACCGTTACGATTACCAACCAGGAAACCGGCCTGCAGCGCACTGCCAAGACCGATAATGCGGGCCGGTTCAACTTCCCTCAGCTAAAGCCGGGTACGTACAAGGTCAAAGTGGAAGCTCAAGGCTTCGAGCCGAAGCAGAATAACAATGTTGTGTCAGGCCTGGGCCAGAAGCAGACCGTTGATTTTGTGCTGAAAGTGGCGCAATCAAGCCAGACTGTAGAAGTGACTTCAGAAGCCCCTCTGATCAACCCGGCAAATCCCAACACCTCCATGACTTTGAGTGCGCGAGCCCTGGAGGACTTGCCGAACCCGGGTGGTGATATGACCTACCCTTTGCAGTTCGCCCCAGGAGCCCTCATCAATACGGCAGGCAGCGGCAATGATTTCGTTGGGGGCACGAACGGGTATGGCAATGTGGAGTTCAACGGGTTGCCCGCCCTTGCCAACGGCTATATCGTCGACGGGCTGGAGACGAACGATCCGCTGACCAATCTCAATAGCGGCCTGGCAACAAACCTCGTGCTGGGGCTGAATTCGATATCAGAAGTCACCGTCAATACTCTTTCCTATGCGGTGGATCAAGGCCGGTACGGAGCAGCCCAGGTCAACTACGTCACCAAGTCCGGCACGAATCAGTTCCACGGAAATCTCTACGAACTGTGGAATGGCGCGATTCTGAATGCGGCGGACTACTTTACAAATGCGACACCGGGCAATCACAAGCCGCGATCCACCGTGAACCACTTTGGCGGCAGCTTGGGCGGACCCATCGCGCACGACAAACTGTTCTTCTTCTTTGACAGCGAATGGGTGCGGATCGCACTGCCTATTGTCACGCCGACCACCGTTCCGAGCGCCGCCTTCCAGCAATACGTGCTGCAGCAGCTTCCTCTCGGCGGGACTGACTCGGTGACGGGATCAAAGTATGCGCCCGCGCCCCAACTTGTGCCGTTTTACCAGAAGATGTTCTCGCTGTACGGCAACACCGGCGGGACGCCTCTGGCGGTGCTCGGCTGTCCGTTCAACGCGGATGGCACGCCGGCATCAGGCAATCCTCCCAATGGGAATGGTTGTGCCAATCGAAGAAGCGTATCGCACTCCAGCGATGATCGCGAACAGGTGCAGACAGCTCGCATCGACTACAACATCGATCAGAACAACACCGCCTGGGTTCGTTTTCAGGCCGACACCGGTTTGCAAGCAGCCTACACAGATCCCATCAATCCCTTGTTCAATGCAGTTTCTTCTCAACCGCTCTACTCATTTGCGGCGGGCTACACCCATATCTTTTCTCAGAATGTCGTGAACTATTTTAATCCGGCATTCTCCTGGTATGAGAGCTTGTTCGGGCCGAACAATCTGCAGAGTACCCTGGCTGCATTGCCGATTGTCCTGCAAGGGAGCGGCGCGAATGCGCCCTTCACTACTCTTGGCGGACTTGATAACACCTGGGTGCAAGGGAGGCGCGCCACCCGGTTCTTCATCAATGACAATCTTGCCTGGAGCCATGGCGCTCACGAGTTCAGGTTTGGCACGAATATCCGAATCTTTCGCCTCAACGACTATGACTTCGGCGAGGGTACGGTACCCACGGTGTCGTACACAACCTTGCCGCAGTTCATCTACGGGGTGGCATCCACCGCAACGCAGACGTTCCCAACCTCGGCAAACGAACCGTTTAACTTCCTCAACATGGATTTCTATGCACAGGACACGTGGAAAGTAACCCGGAAGCTGACATGGACCATTGGCATCCGTGATACGTTCAATTCCAATCCCCTGAACCCGCATCAGCAGATTGGCCGCCTTAGCGGGGCTTTCGATACGATCTCCCACGATGTCAATCAGCCACTAAACCTCGCTATCCAGACGAATCTTGGCCATCTGTTTTCCTCGACCCCGATTGCAATCCTTCAACCCAGGACAGCGTTCGCGTGGCAGTTTACCCCGAGCACCGTACTCCGGACCGGCTTTGGCATCTTCAGCGATCTTATGCCGGGCAGTATCGCCGACCTGATCGGCACCAATCCACCGTACGTCAGGACCTTCCAGGGCGGACTCCTGGGCACCGTGGGTGGCACAGCGATTGCGCCAGGCGTGCCAAACAGTGCGGTGGGCGCAACCGTCGCGGCAAATCAAAGCTTTGGTTTGGGATTCTCGCAGGGCCAGCTCTCGTGCGCATCGCCACTCGCCAATCCGGCGGCCTGTCTGCCGCCGGTCGCGATTACGGCGGTGCCCAGCGGCACACTCCATGCACCGTACTTCATGCAGTGGAGTCTTGGCATTGAACATCAGATTGGAACCACCGCCATGGTTAGAGCGCAATACGTTGGCACCCGCGCCGTCGATCAGCCGTTTCTCACCCAGGTGAACGGCTACCAAACGGTCTGTCAAGGCTGCTTCGCGCCATTTCCTTACCTGCAGCCGACAGATCCCAGATTTGCGGCGGTGACGCAGTTTTCCACGGGTGCGAACAGTCACTACAACGGCCTTCAACTCACGGCAATGAAGCGCCTCGGACACGGTCTGCAGGGACAGATTAACTACACCTGGAGCCGTTGTATGGACCAAGTCTCAAACGGCGGCTTCCTGCCGTTTTCCGCCGGGGGAATTCTCTCTCCTCTGCCGGGAGAGCTTGCTCGCAACTACGGTCCCTGCGATTACGACGTTCGCCACAATCTCAATGCCCAGTACGTATATCAACTGCCGGTAAAGGTCCGAGACAAATGGCTGGGGCATTTCGTTAATGGCTGGCAGGTCTCGGGAACGGTGTTCTGGCACAGCGGCGTTCCGTTCTCCGTCTTCAGCACGCCATACTCAGCAAACGGAAACGGCATTGTGCAGGGCAGCGGCCTTCAGTTCGCAAACCTTGTGCCCGGGGTGGATCCCTACTGCCGTCACTGCAATATCCCGGGGGTCACGCAGCCTGGAACGGTGCAGTGGCTGAATCCTGCGGCGTTCGTCTCCGCCGTTGACCCCAGTACCGGTGCCTGCCTCGGTGGGGATACTCCGGCAAACTGCCAATTTGGCAACTCTGGCAGGAACCAGTTCCGCGGTCCTGGATTCTTCTGGTCCGACATGTATCTGACAAAACGAATTCCTCTTCGAGAGAAACTCACGATGAGACTGGACGCGCAGTTCTTCAATCTCTTCAATCATCCCAACTTTGGACTTCCCAGCATGGTGCTGGCCGGAGTTCCGGGGAAACCCTCGACGCAGACGGGATTTGGGGCGCTGACGTACACCACCTCTCCGCCGACTGGCCTGCTCGGCGTGGGCTTGGGTGGCGACAGCAGTCCACGTATGATCGCTTTCCAGGCAAGGTTGGAATTCTAGATAGGTTCGCAAGTGGGGAGACAATATGCACAGACGGTTGATTTGTTCCGCCGCTGCTATTCTGATTGCAGTCCCGGTTGCCCTTCTCGCCGGGGGCAACTCGGTCCAGGACGAGACATCTTCAGAAGGTCCCCCGGCGCAAATAAAGAAGACACCTGCGCCTTACACGTCCCCATCCTCCGGTAAGGACATGTATGTCGCATACTGTGCCTCGTGCCATGGCAAGGATGGCAAAGGAGACGGCCCGGCAGCGGCTGCCCTGAAGTCCGTTCCTACGGATTTGACACAGCTCGCGGCAAAGAACGGTGGCAAGTTCCCTGAGAATCACGTATCCCAGACGATCAAGGGTGACTCCGGCATGCCTAGCCATGGCTCAAAAGACATGCCGGTTTGGGGCCCGATCTTCGGGGCGATGGGGACGAAGAGTGACGCCGTGGTGCAACTGCGTGTGCGGAATCTGACAAAGTACATCGCGTCACTACAGCAGAAGTAGGCCTGCTGGCCGATACGTCTCCGTGGATGCGGAGTTGCTGAGCGCTGCGCCGGCAGCAGCCGACGGAATCTACTGGAACATGCACTCGAATTTTTACATCATCGGCTTGCCAACCATAGCTGCCTGAAACTGATTCGGGATCAGGTGCTCTGCCCAGATCTACCCCTTGAGAATCAATAGGATACGGCGACCAGGTTGTTAAGCGCCGCTTCCACGCAGCAATAGCCGCTGCGGTCGCGGGAGGTTCCGACTCGCTGAGCCTCCACTTCGAGGAGCAGCGATTCTCATTTTACGTTTTGCGCAGTTTGAATGGCGCGAACCGATCCCCGCACTTTGCCGATTGGGTGGCTGCGCATCTGCCAGGCGCAAAGGCGATTGGCACTGTTTTGGCTTGCATTTCTTCTTGAAATTGGAGACGATTCGGGTTCTTCCCCGGGTAATAGAACCTCTCAAGAGCAAGCACAGCTCGACAAGGTGTGAAATATGAATACCTCCTCTGGAACACAGCAATCACCCACCTCAGCTCTGGCAGAGTCTGTACAGCGACAGAAACGCGTGTTCGCAGTTGGCGCCGGTACGGTGGGCAATATATTGGAATGGTTCGACTACGGAATTTACGGACAATTGGCCGCGGTCATCTCCGCCGTATTTTTCCCCAGTAAAGATCCGCTGACAAGTTTGCTCTTTACCTTCGTGGTTTTCGGCGTGGGCTTCGTCATGCGCCCGGTGGGCGGAATCGTTTTTGGCCACATTGCGGATAAGTACGGCCGGAAGATTGCCCTGTCCTGGACCATCATCATCATGGCGGGTTCCACATTCATCATGGGGCTGATTCCGCCCTTCGCCAGGATTGGCGTGCTCGCTCCGCTCATGTTAGCCGCATGCCGATTGTTGCAAGGCTTCTCAACGGGAGGCGAATGGGGTGGCGCAACGGCGTTCATCGTTGAATATGCCCCGGAGAACCGTCGCGGATTCTATGGGAGCTTCCAGCAGGTCAGTAACATCGGCGGTGTGATGTTCGGATCAATGACAGCCGTGATCCTGACCTACTCCCTGAGCCAGCAATCTCTCCACGCTTGGGGGTGGCGCCTGCCCTTCATTTTCGGAATCACACTGGGCATTGTTGGCTGGTACATGAGAACCAAACTCGAAGATACACCGGCTTACAAGAAGGTTGAGGAGTCGAAGCAGATTGAAAAAAGTCCGGTCAAAACTGCTTTTGCAAACAACTACGTGGGCATCATCAAGGCAATGGGATTGACGGCGATCTGGACCGTTTCCTATTACATTTTGTTGATTTTCATG
>Ga0187872_10000673_pt1 | contig 37898 bp, 37 predicted proteins | sample June2016WEW_16_4_FD_132973 | JGI IMG/M metagenome (GOLD analysis project Ga0187872, IMG submission 132973) | Peatland microbial communities from SPRUCE experiment site at the Marcell Experimental Forest, Minnesota, USA - June2016WEW_16_40 | ecosystem: Environmental > Terrestrial > Soil >...
TGTTCACCCGGAGCGTCCCGTCCATCAGGACGAAGTTGTCCGTCTCGATCATCTGGTCGTAGTTGTTCAGGATGCGCTCCTGGAAGATGCGGAAGCTCTCCGCGCGGTCAAGCGAAATCCCCAGGTCCATCCCGGCCTCGTAGTATTTCAGTTTCGGCCGGCCCGCGACGATCCGGTTGACGGCCACGTCCAGCGGCGCGCGGAAATAGAACGTGATGTCCGGCACCGGGGCGAAGCTATAGAGATTTCGCAGCCAGTGGGGCGAGCAGCCGCGGGCCGCATCGCGCGCAAAGGCTGTATAGATGTAGCGGTCGGCGAGCACCAGGTAGCCGCCGTGGAGCAGCGGCAGGATCTGCCGCTCGCAGCGGTCGGCGAAATCCGCAGCGTGCAGCAGCGAAAAGGTCGTGGGCGTCAGCAACCGCCGCTGCTTGCCGCGCCGCGTGGCGGACTTCACCAGCGGCGACGAATTCCACTCCGTGAAATGGGTGCGGTAGCCGTTGATTTCGAGCCAGCGCTTCAGCAAGTAGAGCTGCGTGCTTTTCCCCGACCCGTCGATCCCCTCCACCACAACGAGCGCGCCGGGGTACTCGCGCTTCGCTGCGGCCGCCTTTTCCGGCGTCGGCTGTGCGGCTATGGTGATTTCGGGAGTAACCGTGGCCATGGGGGCACACCTAGACCAAAATCCAATGATACTTCCAAACTTTGAACTCAGCATGAAAATTCTGTTACACTCGGCTTACCTAGCCGTTCCGATACCCTAAAACGCAGTTGAGGAATCCCGCAGCGAAGGTGCCCGTGAAGGGCACAGCCGCTCCTTCTTCCATCCACCTGCCCCGAACTGTTTTGGTTCTCTTCGATGCTGACTTGGTAGTCATCTCCTCGCACGGAAGGGACTATCTGACTCACCCGCGTCGCACACTTCGTGCTGTATAATCCCGCCTTCATCTCGGCCCGAGGAGGCGCACGGTGGCGGAGTGGCAATACGCGCAGGCGGATCCGTCCGACGAGCTGGCTCAGCTCTCCTACTATTCAATGAAAAAGCGGCAGGATGGCCGCGAAATCGAATTCCGGATCACCGTGAAGGAATATGTCCAGCGGCCCGCCGGCCATCACTCGCGGTTTTTCGCCGAAGCGGATAAGCACGTGAACCAGACGACGGCTGCGATCCTTCCTCACGGCTGGGGCAATTCGGTGCTCGAAGCGCTGGCAGACTGCGTGCGCATGATCCGCCAATTTCCGTGCGAGGACTAGAGGCTAGCCAGACGATGAGATTCACAACGAAACGCGTCGAGCCGGGCATCGTGGTACTCGAAATGTCGGGCCGCTTCCTGATGGGGCAGGATTGCCATCAGGTTGACCAGGAAGTCGAGCAGCACATGCTTCGCAACGAGAAGAGCTTCATCTTCGACCTCTCCGCCGTGGACCACATCTATAGCGGTGCTGTGGGACAAATCGTGAAGTCTCTGACGAAACTCAAGAAGTCCGGCGGGACGCTGCGCCTCGCGGGAGTCCGCGGCATGGTCGAGGGCGTCCTGAAAATGACGCAACTGAACCGCGTGATCGAGATCTTCCCCACCGCCGCCGAAGCCGCCGAGAATTTCCCGCCGGCACAGTAGCCACGAATCCCCTGGAGCGAGTGCAGCGACAGAGCGCCTTTTAGTCGGTTTTCTGCTCGCCAGCAGTCTCCTCCTGCTGGTCTTCGTCTTTTTTCCAACTGGAATCGGGGTTGTACTCCTTGATGGCTTTGGCCAGAACATCGGTCTGCTTGCCGAGATCCTTCCGATACACCACTCCGTCTTCGTCAACGATGAATGTCATCACGCCGGACGATCTGTATTCCGCCGGATAGGCCACGAAAGCGAAACCCCCGGTCATCTTGCCGTTTACGATGTAGCTCTTCGCGCCGCCTGGTGCATTTTGCCCCTGGCGCGTCAAGATGCGGTAATAGTAGCCGCGGTAAGGAGTCGAAGCATCAACGGCCGACGCCACTAGCGGCCCGATGGGGCTCTGGGGTTGGCCGTCAGCAGCCTTCCAATAAAGACCATTACGCTGCCCTTCATCGCTGAAGAATTTCTGGGCGTACTCGTTGTTCTGTGTGGAGTAGTATTCCTTTTCCGCCGCGACGAGTTGCTGGCAAACGTGAATGGTCGATATTTCATTCCGGCCGACGCGCCTGTACAGAATTTCTCTCTTGCCCGCCTCGGTGTCGAAGTACCACAAATTACCCTTGTTCACGAGCGGTATGGGCATGGGCCAATTTTCCGCCCCGGTATATAAGGTAGTGCTTCCATCCGGTTCTTTCACCAGACGGTGCATTTCCCGATATCTTTGCAGGAAATTGGCGCGGTTTTCGGCGTCCTCGGTTGCGTCTCCCGACGAGACGATTTGCTTTCCGTCTGGTCCCAGGATATCGAGCATCGCTTTTTCGTCGTTACTCTGCGCTGCCGTGACCAGTGCCTTGCTCGCGGCTTCCGGCGATGCAAATGTCATCTGGCCCGGTTGCTGCGCCATCGAGCGAGTGGGAACGCACCCTGTCAAAAGGATGGCGACAGCAGCTAATTTAGAAAGATTGGCCCAATGAAAACTGTCGAAGTTCAGCTTCGTTCGCCCCATATTCTTTCTCTCCATTTCTAAATTTCAAGATCTGCTAGGAACATGACGAAACTTCGATTACCGCCGCCCGCCGCCGCGAGCTCCTCCTCCGCCGCCACCCATGCTGGCGCTTCCGCGTGACGAATAGGTTCTAGTCTCTCCGCCATGGTCGTAGTTGCTGAAAGCGCCGGAGTGAACCCCGCTCTGGCCGCGCGGTGCAGCGTATCCTCGAGCGGCCGGGGTGCTCCCCTCGAAAGGCTTGGCCGTTGCGCCGGGACGGTTGAAAACTCCGCCGCGCCCGCCGACGCTCCCTACGTTGCCGCGGGCGGCAACCCCGCCGCGCACGCCTCCTCCTCGGTAGAAATTGTTCCGGTTGTAAAACGACCTGCTCTGGGAGTAGTACCTGTTGTGGTTATAAATTGGGTATCCGTGATACCAGTCAAATCCCCAATAGGGCCAGCCCCATCCAAAACCGCCGAAGAAGCCGATTCCGAAGCCGGCTCCGAAGAAGAGGTACGGGCCGCCGTACCAGATTCCGGGATACGGGTACCACCCCGGCCACGCCAGTAAGGGATCTCCGTACATCAACCACGGATCATATGCGGGGACGTAAACGACATCGGGGTTAGCAGGCTGAATGATGACCGTCGAGCCTTGCGTCGTTACGACTTGCTGCGGCGTGGTCTTAAGATTGCCGGCTGCCTCCGCTCGCTGCCGCATCACCTGTACGGCATCCATCACATCCTGTTGCTGGTTGTAGTAGGCGTCGCCCAGAGATGACGTCCAGGAGAGGTTCTTGTCCATATTTCCAAGAACGGATGGAAATGCAGTGAGCGCTTTGACGCTCGGGTCCCAGGGCTGCTGGTCCACAGCCTTACCCAAAGCTTCTCCCTTCAGATCGGGATTCGCCTGCACCCATCTGTCGGCTTCGACCACTTGCTCGGGAAACGTGGACGCTGCAAGTATCTGCGCCACAAGCGAGTCCGGATACAACGCGATCGGCGCTACCAACTGCTGCAGTTGCTCGGGCGTCTGTTGCGCGTACGGCGGCGGGGCCTGCCCGGCCTGCGGGGGTGGCGCCTGGACGGCCTGCGCCGGGGCTTGAGCGTCTTGATAGGCTGACAGGTTCTGAGGCCATGTCGCGAACAACAGAGCTAATGACAACACAGAAACCAAAATCTGCTCGCCCAATCGAGGCCTTGAGAGCCCTGTGGCATGTCCGAAAATGTTCATGTTCTTGAACCTCCTCTGCACCTTCATTGCTTGAGCCCTCCACTACGTTAGATGAGCGAGACGCGGTTTAGGTTTTAAGAAAAGATTCCTTTCATCGGCGCCTCCTTTAGCCATGTCCTATAGTCAGTTCAAATATCGCCAGCACGTTTGATGTCTGGCACCCGCCTGCCGACGCTCCGTCTTTTTAATTCTTTAGGCCGTCATCCCCGGCGACGTCGGTCACATGCCTGGGTGGGTGTAACGTGCATCAATTCGAGAACAAACATGATCACCGTGCTAGCCTAACAAGTTTATCCGGAAGTGGAATGTACAAAAAGAGACAGTTGTCTGATAGCTGTGGTTGCTGTCCCTGGAATCCGCGGTCTTTCCGGTGGTCTTCTCGACCACTCGCAGATCATCCATCAGGCCCCAAACGTCCACAGGACCGCACAGTTGCGCGCCGCTTCGAAATGTGCCACGGTGAGTACGTGGTAAGAACCTTGGCAACTTTGGGGATGACGGAGCCGGGAACGGCACGCCATGTCGCCGATTGGCGGTGTGGGAATTAATTTGGCTATCCAGGATGCTGTTGCGGCTGCCAACATCTTGGGTCCATCATTGCTTCGCGGGACTGTTTCGACCAGTCTTCTTCGGAAGGTGCAGCAACACCGGATGTTTCCCACGCGCGCAACGCAGCCTCTCCAACTATTCCTGCAGGACAGAGTCGTAACTCCTGCACTCAAGAGCGCAACGAAGATTCGCGCATTGCCATTTCCGCTCAAGATGTTGCGCCGGTGGCCGCTGCTGCGCCGCATTCCGGCGCGCATCGTGGGGATCGGATTCAGACCGGAGCACGTGAAGATAGCGCCGATGCCAAGCATCGCCCGTGATTCGGTTCGGGCGTAGCAGGAGAAAACAGATGGCGACGAACTTCAGCAAAGAACTGATGGTGAAGCCGGGGAAGAAGGTGAAGCTCGCGGACTACGATCCCGAGAACACGCTTAGCTGGGACAAGGGCCACAAAACGAAGGTGAGCCTCGAAAGGTCGCTCGAGCGGCTCGACAAGCTGCAGTATCTGCTCTACGCCGAGCACAAGCGCGCGCTGTTGATCGTCCTGCAAGGCCGCGACGCCGCCGGAAAGGACGGCACGATTCGTCACGTGATGACCGGCTGCAATCCGCAGGGCTGCCATGTGACGTCGTTCAAGAAGCCCTCGGCCGACGAAGCCTCGCACGAATTCCTCTGGCGCGTGCACAAGGCCGTCCCGGAATACGGCGACATAGGAATTTTCAACCGGTCCGTTTACGAGGACGTTCTCGTCGTTCGCGTTCACAATCTCGTGCCGAAAGAGGTCTGGTCGCGGCGCTACGATCAAATCAATGAGTTCGAGGAGCTGCTGCACGACAATCGCGTGAAGATCATCAAATTCTTCCTCCACATCAGCAAGGACGAGCAGAAGAAACGCTTCCAGCAGCGCATCGACGATCCCGACCGGCGCTGGAAAATCTCTCAGGCCGACTTCGACGAGAGGAAATTCTGGGACGACTACACGGCGGCCTACGAAGACGTCCTTTCGAAATGCAGCACAGACCACGCGCCCTGGTTCGTCATCCCCGCAAACAAAAAATGGTTCCGCAACCTCGCTGTTTCGCACATCATTTCCGAGACGATGGAAAGCATGGACATGAAATTCCCGCCGCCGACCGTCGATGTGGAAAAACTAAAATGGAGATGACTGGGGGCTCGCGACCTTGAGGAACTTCATTCTCGGTATTCTGTTTGCGATCGCCTTGCTGTTAGTGAGCGGCTATTTCTGCATCGAGAAGGGCTACCTTAACTTCGCGGCGGACCAGCGCCCGTCTCCTATGGAAGCGAAGCTCGCGATGGCGGCGGTGGACGCCTGGACGGATCACCGTGCCCCGGAAGGGAAGAATCCGATTCAACCTTCGGAGGAAAACATCGCGGCGGGCGCCAAAATCTACCTCGACCACTGCGCGGGATGTCACGGCGTTCCGTCGAATCCGGATAGCCAATTCGCCCGGTCCTTCAATCCGCCCGTGCCCGGTTTTTTCAAGGACGCGCCGGACATGCCGGAGAACCAGAACTTCTACATCATCCAGCACGGCATCCGGTGGACCGGGATGCCTGCGTGGAGCAAGACGCTCGACGAAAAGGAGACCTGGCAGGTCGTGACGTTCCTGGGTAACCTCGAAAAACTTCCGCGCGCCGCACAAAAGGTCTTTGGGCCATCGGTAGCATCGCCGACACCGATGCCAATGCCGATGGCTCACTGAATTCTTTCTCGCGCGGTTCTCAGGCGCTCAGAACGCGTCTCTGAAATTGTGCGCTGCGCGCGTTCGTTGTCGTGTGCAGCGGGGCGTTCACGGCCATCAGCCCCAACGCATGCTGTCCCGAATCCTCCGCTGCTTCTTCCCGGTCCGGGAACGCCGGCTGCATGAAACCTGCGGCTCTGCGCGCCAACTCGGCGCGATTCTGCACGCCGAATCTGCTCAGCAAGGAGGATAGGTGGAACTTTACGGTGCGGACGGTGATGTTGAGCCTCGAAGCGATCTCCTTGTTAGCCCGGTTGCGCATCACGGACTGAAGGATCTCTCTCTGCCGCGGGCTCAACGAGGATGGACTCGCGACCGCGCGTCCGTCTTCGAGGAGTTCCTTCGCCCGGGAGAGCAACCGATTTGCAAACGCCTGCTCCGCCGCGACGAGAATTTCGAAATCTTCCGGATCGGACCCGCGGATCAGGCATTGCATGGCCAGCAAGCCGGCCATTCGCTCCACGGTGCAATTCAAATCCGCGCTCGGTTCGGCTCTAAACTGCACTACCCTTGTGGATTTTTCGCAGAAAAGAAAGAAGTCGGGCTGTTTGTGTTGGACTTTCTAGCGTGCGACGGACTCAACTTCCAGAGTACACGTACTTTTTTCAATATCGGCCTTCCCGCCTTGCCCATGGCGGGCAGAGTTCTCTTGGTTTGACTGCTCTCACAGTTCGAAAACGGCAAGCTGAATTGCTTCACAAACGGGAACTTCTGCGATACGCGGGATGATCGAAGGTTCGATCATCCTTGGAAGCGGAAGCGCGCTTTTTCAGCGGGGCCGAGGCCTGCAACTGGCAGTTACAGTGCCAATGTTTGTCACTCTCGTAAACTACTCCGGTTGTGGAAGATCCGCGAGCGCTCCGATGCGGTGAAAGCTGTATTCCATGTAGAAATTTCGCCAATCTGGAAATTTCTGCGAGGAACCATTCCCACCCAGGGAATCTTCCGCGAGTTGTTGTGATTGCCCGGCCGCTCGCTATAATCCGAGGCAGTGACAACATCCATGACGAGTCGCAAAAGCCTCCTTCGCTGTTCTGCGGGAGTCATTTCGTGGATCTTCCTGCTGATCCTGCCGGTATACGGCCAAATGGCCCCGATCAACCCGCCGCCGGGCTGGAAGCAGGTGCCTCAGGGCGAGGGAGCGTGCTCGGTCGAGAAATCCTGCGCGGAGTTGGCGCCGACCATGATTCGGAGCGCTCTTGGCCCTTCGCCGCTCGAAGAGAACTTGCGCTACCTGACCGACTCCATCGGCGGTCGCATGACGGGTTCGCCGGAAGCCGACCGGGCCGCCGGCTGGGCGGTCGAAGCATTCCGCCGCGCGGGAGTGGACGAAGTGCACACGGAAAAGTTTACGGTTCCGGTCGGATGGAGCGAAGGGCATACTCACGTGGAGGTGTTTTCGCCGGGACCGTTTCCGGTTCGGCTGGTTTCGATCGGGTGGTCGCCGCCGACTCCGGAGGGCGGAATTACTTCGGAGGTAATCGATGTCGGGGCTGGAGACGATGCCGGGTTCGAGAAGGCGGGCGCGCGTGCGAAGGGCGCGATTCTCCTGGTTCACACGAATCTGCTCGTCACATGGGACGACCTGAACGGAGAATACAAGACCGATGCGGAGATCATCGGCCGCGCGCTGAAGGCCGGCGTCGCGGCGATTTTCTGGATGTCCACGCGGCCGAACCTTCTTTTGTATCGCCACACGGAAGTATTCGACGGACATCTGGAGCTTTTACCGCAGGCAGTGGTGGCGCGGGAAGATGCCCAACGGATAGCGCGCTTTCTGGCATCGGGGCAGAAGGTCCGCGTGCGTTTCGACATGCCGAATCACGTGACCGGCCCAATCGAATCGGAAAACGTGGTGGCGGAGATCCGCGGACGCGAGAAGCCGGACGAGTTCGTGCTGCTCGGCGCGCACATCGATTCGTGGGACTTAGGAACGGGCGCGCTCGACGACGGCTGCGAAGCGGCGATGGTGATCGATGCCGCGCGCGTAACTCACGCCTCGGGGACGAGCCCGCGGCGCTCCATCCGCTTCGTGCTCTTTACGGGCGAGGAGCAGGTCATGCTGGGCTCGTGGGCCTACGTGCGAACCCACCGCGCGGAGCTCGACAACATGATCGCTGCGATTATCTACGATGGTGGCACGGGACGCGTTACCGGCTACTCGCTGGGCGGCCGGAAGGATGCCCTGGCGGCAGTGCGTGAAGCTCTGGCGCCGGCGATGGAGTTGGGCGTGAAGGATTTCACACTCGATGCGAGCATCGATACGGACCGTTTCGATTTCATGTTGGAAGGAATTCTCACGCTCGATCCGAATCAAGAGCCCGCGAACTACATGCTGAACTATCACGCCACTTCGGACACCTTCGACAAAGTGGATATTGCCGAACTGAAGCGCCAGGTCGCAATTGCCTCCGTAACCGCCTACGCCCTGGCCGACGATCAGAAGAGGATGGCGCCACGGCAATCGCGGTCCGAGATTGAACAACTGCTGAAGGATACGGGCCTCGGTGAGGAGATGAAACTCGAAGGCTTCTGGCCGGCGTGGGAAAGCGGCGAGCGCGGCCGCCAGCCGTAGCTGCTTCGGGGTCGCGTATAATGACAAGAGAAATGACGACTGCCACGCTCGCAGTGACTCCGAACAATTCAGTTGCGGCGATAGGTGAAGCGAAGCCGGGGCGAATCCTGGCTCTCGATTACGGCCGCAAACGGATTGGCCTAGCGATATCGGATGAACTCAGGCTGACGGCGCAGCCGCTCGGGACGCTCACGCGAACGAACCGGCGGAACGATTTGCGGCGCCTTCGTGAGGTTTGCCGCGGGCACGAAATCGCGCGTATCATCGTCGGCCACCCGGTGCACATGACGGGCGAGGCGGGCTTCATGGCGGATGAAGCGGCGCGATTTGCGGAGCGACTGAAAAAGGAGCTCGGTATCGAAGTGGAATTGCTGGACGAGCGGCTGACGAGCTGGGAGGCGGAACAAACCGTGGGCGAAACGCGATCGTCTTCCCGGGGAAAGCCGCGCAAACCGCTGGACGATGTGGCCGCCGCCGTTCTGCTGCGAGACTATCTCGAACGCCAGTCCCAGCAGGCGCGCTCCGTCGCGGAGAAGGGCTAAGTCGTGATCCGGCGCCTCGGCTTGCTGGCGCTACTGGCGATCGCGGCGCTCGGCGCGGGAGCCGGATGGCTCGATTCACAGATCGGCCGTCCGTACCGCGGCCACCGCCCGGAGAAGGTCTTCGTCGACGTTCCGCACGGGACCTCCCGATGGGGGGTTGCCGGAATTCTCAGGACGAACGACGTCATTCGAAACCGCTTGGCGTTCACGATCTTCAGCTTCTGGCATTTTCGCAAGCCGCTCGAGGCCGGCGAATACCTTTTCGATCATCCGGTGAATTCGCGCGAGGTCTTCTGGAAAATCGCGCACGGCCGGATTTTCGTCCGCACGGTGCTGGTGCCCGAGGGCTGGACGATGTACGACGTCGGGGCGGAGCTCGAAGGACAGGGAATCTGCAGCCGCGAGGATTTTCTCGCCGTGGCGCGCGACACGGCGCAGATCTCGGATCTCGCTCCGCAGGCAAAAAGCCTCGAAGGATTCCTTTTCCCTTCGACGTACGAGTTCACCCGGCACAGCACCTGCGAGCAGGTTGCGAAGCGCATGGTCCAAAATTTCCGGGCCGTCTGGGAGACGATCGAGCCGCCAGGCGCGCCTCTTCCGAACGGCCTGACACCCCCGCAGGTGGTGACGCTCGCGTCGCTCGTCGAGCGGGAGACGCCGAATGCGCAGGAGCGTCCGCTCGTGGCTGGGGTCTTCTACAATCGGTTGCGCCACGGCTTCCCGCTGCAATGCGATCCAACGGTGCAGTACGCGATGGAGATGGCGGGCCATCCGGAGAAGGACGTGCGTCCCCAGGATTTGCGCTTCGATTCGCCTTACAACACCTACCGGCATGCTGGCCTGCCGCCCGGGCCGATCGCGAATCCGGGCGAGGCGTCGCTCCGGGCGGCGATCGCGCCCGCGACGACCGATTATCTCTATTTCGTCGCCAACAACGAGGGCGGCCATTTTTTCAGCAGCACGCTCGCAGGGCACAATCGAAATGTGGCGCGCCTGCGCCGACGCCTCGCGAGCGACGCGCAGGCCCCCGATCTCGCATCGAAGACAGTGAAGCACTGAGGGCGCTCTTGCGTTCGAGCCATTCCAACGAACATCTTTCCGGCGAGTCCTCCACGAAGAAGGCCATGATTCTGGAAGCCGCGCGCGGACTGGACAAGCCGCGCTTTACTCCCGCGGAGATCGAGCAGATTCGCAGGCAACTGATCGCGCAGTTCGGCGCGCGGGGAAAAACTTCGCCCGATTACATCGTGAGCGTTCTCGAGGAAGCGGGGATGCGCGTCGTATGGTCCACGCGGTCGGATACGGAAGGGCGCTACGAGGAAGAATTCACGGACCTGCTGCATTTCTCGACGCTCGCGGAAGCGGAGATGTGCCTGGTGCGGCTCGACGAACTGCTGCGAAAATTCGCAGTCGAAGGCGAGCGCAGCGCAGCGGAGCGCGTGCGCGAAGTGGCGCGGCTGGGGCGGCGCCGCGCGGAGATGATCGCCCGCAACCACAAAGTGGACGCGCAGAAGCGCGAGGAGAAAGAAGAAATCGCCCACTGGTTCGTTATCTGGCTCGAGACGCCGGGAGCTTTCTTCGACTGGCTCGAGGTGCGGAAACAATCCTCGGAATTCAAAGAAAAATTTCCCCATGCCACCGACGAAGAGGAATAGATGCATCTCCTCGATATTGAAGCGCTCGATCTCGGCCCCGACGTGCGCGCGGTCGGGCTGGATCTGGTCGAAGGGGATGAAAATCGCGAACCGGTCCGGGGGGCGGATGCGGCGCGCGTCTGGAGCCGCGTCCTTCCGGCGACTGCCGGCCAGGAGCCCTGGGCGCTCGACTTCTTCAGCCACCTGGACCGCGTGCGCGATTTCTGCGACCGCCACGGCATCATTTACCGAGAGGCCAGCCAGCGGTCTATCGTGATCCCCGCGCCCGAGCCCGCCGCTCTCGAAGCACTCTTCGAGCGTTTTCAAGGAGAGACATTCGGCGCGCGCGGGGGTGCCCCGGTAGTGGCGGGAGACCCCAGCCTCGAAGTGGATTTGGCGCGGCGCGGCGCGGACGCCTACCACGCTGCCTTTCCGAACTACTTTTTCTGCGCGGTCTGCGGGTTCGAGGACGGCTCGCTCGTCCTGCTGAGTGAAAAGCTCTGGGCCAGCGAAGTGATTCGCCGGGTGCGGCCCGTACTTAAGGGATTGAACGTCCAGGTGCATCTCCCAGCCTGACAATAGGATAGCAGGAACCTCGACTAGCAAACTAGTACGTCTGTACCATTTCCCCCTCCATTCGTTCTAGTACACTTGTCGGGAGATTAATGAAGATGTCGCGTCTCCCAGGTGAGTTGACAGTGCCCAGCGAGTCAACCGTTCCGAGCGCACGCGCCTTTGTGCGCGGTCTCAACGTCCTTCTTAAGTACGCTCGTCTCTATGGTTTAGAGCACACGCGTTCGGCCGGCCAGTTCGAGTCCACGTGGAATGAACTTGAGGACGCGGTCCGAACAGCCGGCGAAGCCGGCCTTTTGCTGGGAGCCTCCGGGTCGCAACTTCTGCTGGATGGCGTGCCGCTCGAATCCACTCACGCCGAGCGCAGCTTTGCCGATCTGCTCAACAACGCGGGCGTCGCGAGCATCTGCTTCCACTCGAGCGTCGAACGCGAGGAGTTTGCCAATCTCGTGAGAGTGTTCATGGAGACGGGCCCCCGGGCCGGCTCCCTGACAGATCGTCTCGAAGAGCACTTTGGGAAGGGCAGCACGACCGGAATCCGGGTCAACGAGATTCGATTCGTTGCGGAAGACTCTGCTTTCTCGGATGCACGCGTCGCCGCGCAATTGACGGTGAAGACCCTTGGAGCGGACGCAGATCGCGTCCAGGACTGGTTCCGCAGCCCGGAAAAGATGATTCAACTGATCGCCGCGGCCGAAGGCGCACATGGAGGAGCCGGCGGACCGGGAACCAGAGGGAGCACGGGAGACGGAACGGGCGCCACATCTTCCGCCGGACCAGGTTCAGGTGCAGGTCCGGGCGGAGGATACGCGGGCGGAGCATCAGCGGGAGGCTCGGCTTCAGCTCAGCCGCTCGAAGAGGCGGACCTACAGGGCTTGCTGCGGCTCCTCGGGCAATTCGGCGAGGCGGCCCACGGGAAAAACGCGCAGCAACTGGATCAGGCAACGTGGCAACAGAAGCTGGCGGCGCTGCCGCAGAACGCGCAGGGGACGCTGCGGCAGGCGCTCGCGACGGTCGCGGCCAAGACGCCCTCGGTGAAAATGGACGAGGCCATGCTACTGCGCCTCGCCGAGGACCTCGCCATCCGATTTGCGCTAGACCGTTTCCAGCGCGGCGAAGTGCGGGTCAACGCCGTGCGCCAGATGCTGGACCGCATGGGCCACGAACTCGAGACGCTGCGAAAGCTCTTGAAGGCCCGCGAGGACAAAATGGTTAGCGCCGGGCTTTCTGTGGAATCCCACGCGGACCTGCTCGACCGGCAGTTCTGGGCGGCCGTGCCCGATTCGGGCAAGCGCGCGGTGCTGACTTCGACCGAAGCGTGGTGCATTCCTCCCCGGAACGTCCAGCAATACGTGGAAGATCTACTCGGGCGCGGCGAGGCGGAAGCCGCGGGAGACGTCCTGCTGAAGTACGCGGCTTGCGTCCGGAACAAGGACGCGGAAGCCCGCAAGAAAGCCGCCATCGGGTTGGGCCAATTGGCCGAGCTTTACAGCAAGGCAGCGAGCCAGCGATTGCAGGATGCGCTGGTGCAGATCGGCCAGCAGCTCGCGGCCGAAAAGGATGCGGAGCTGCAAACGCTGCTGAGCGCGGCCTTTGTGCGGCTGAGCCAGGAGTCGGCACAGCGCCGCTACTACCGGGCGATGCAGCAGGCGCTCGATTCGCTTGCCGACCTTGAGGAAATACGCCCTATCTGGGCGAAGAGTCTGCGCCCGCGCGTCGGCGTCGAAAACCGCCTGCCGGATTTCATCGAAGAGGCGCTGACGGCGGAAGCGATGCCCGAGGGACTGGTGGCCGTGCTCTCGCGCGTCCCGGAAGGGGCGGGCGAGCATCTAGCGGTGCGTCTCGCTCGCGCGGGGCGGCGCAGCGAACGCGAAAATATCGTCCAGTTGGCGAAGGCGGTGGGCGGCGCATGCGCCCGGCATTTGAAAGAAACGCTCAAGTCCGAGCCACCGGCTAAGGCTGCGACTGTGGTCGGGCTGCTGAGCCGCCTCGATCCGACGGCCGTCGAGGACTTGCTCCCGCTGCGGCTGCGCCAGGGCGGGCGCGGCTTTCACGACGCAATCGTGCGGCAGCTTTCGATTGCGGGAGCGCCGGAACGAGGTGCCCTGCTCGCGAATGCGGTCGAGCTGCTCGATCCGATGGTCCTCCCGCTCGCGCTCGATGAAATCGGCATGTGCGGAGACCCCGGCACGGCCGCAAAACTTCTGCGGCTTGCGGAGGGAGACATCCTGCCGGAGGGCTCGGAGTATTTGCGCGTGAAGGCGATCGAAGCGCTCGGGCGGATGCACGCGGACGTCGCCGCTGGGCACCTTCGGAGTTTCGTTGAAGCTCGCAGGACGTTTGGCTGGGCGTATCCCGAAGAGATTCGGACTGCGGCTGCTCAGGCGCTGATGAAAATCGATCCGGACTGGATTCAGGGATTCCTGCCGCAGTCAGGCCTGGATGAGAAGGTGCTGATGCTCGCTCCGCTCGACCCGATTCCAGACCGCGACGTCGTGCGACACCGCCGCTATCGCCGGATTCGATTGCCGCGCAACGTGCCGGCGGTGATCACGTCGGCGCGGGGGAAATGTTCATCGGAGATCAGCGTGCTGAGCCTCGAAGGCGGACTGCTGAGCGGCGACGTGCAGCTTTCCGTGGGAACCGAAGCAACGCTGAAGATCCCGGCAGGACTTCGCTCGATCAGCATGCAGGCAGTGGTGCGATTTATCCGTTCGCACCAGGCCGGTTTCGAAATGGTCGGAATGGAACTGGAAGACCGCGCGAAGCTCCGCCGCCTGCTTGCGTCACTCGGCGGCACGGAATCCGGCAGAGCCGCGGAGCCTCGCCCCTAGCATCTAGCGTCAGGCCTTGGGCAGTGCGTAGCCCGGCACCCACCAGCCATGCACCTGGCTGTAGCTACGGAAAGGCAGCCGCACCTTCGCAATCGGGCCCTCTTCCATGTGCTGCGTATCCACGACGACGAGATCGGCGCGGCCCGATTCAAGCAAACGGTTCGCGACGCCCACAAGATAGCCGTCCCCTTCCGGCGCGTCCTTGCTGCGCGGCACGAAACAGCACTCCTGCAAGCTGGAATCATCGCCGACGAAGAAGGCCGAAGTCTGGCGCGCCGAATGATCAAAACGCGTGTAGACGTTCGTCGGCCGGAAGGCCATGTTACCTAGCTTTGGGCTGAGGGGCCGCGTGGGATCGCTGGTCGGCATGAAGCCGATGCGATACGGAATCGTCTGATAGCGGTCGTCCTGGCGCGGCAGAGCGCCGGTCTGCGGGTAGAGCTGCTCCATGTTGTAATCGCGCGGAGTTTTGTCCGAGAGATCGACCGACAAGCGGTGCAGCGTTCCGGCTGCCGACTTGGGATCGAACGGCTCGCCATGGAGATTGGGAAAGAACGGGAACTGATTCTTCAGCGCCATGTCCATGTCGACGTAAATCTTGTTGCCGTCGGAAAAGGCGCCCATTACGTGAGTGGCGCAGCGCTCCGGGCCTTTGAACCAGCGGACGTCCTTGCCGTCGCCGCCGCGCTCGAGCACGCCGAACCAAGTGGGCAAGGTGGAATCCCACGCGAAGTGCACCTGGCCCTGCTTCATCCGCTCGACGTTCGTCGCCATCGGAATCACGAGGAACGCGATGTACTTCTGCGAGACCGCGAAGTCGTGCACCATGCCGACGTATGGGACCTTGATCCACGCCTCCCATGTGATCTTGCCCTTGGAATTTGCCGAAAAGACGTAGATGTCGTCCGTGGCCAGTCCCTTGGCCTCGTAGCCGTAGGAGATCATTTCGCCCGTGGCGTTGTCGAACTTGGGATGGGCCGTGTGCGTAAGGCTGTGTAGGCCGCCGCCGAACGTGTAGTAGTCGTCCACGGTTTCGAGCGTGAGCGGATTCATGGCGACCGGCGGGCTATCTTCCTTGAGCGCGAACAGCAAACCATGATGGTAAACGACGTGGGTATTGGCCGTGCCGCGGCTGACGCCTTTGACGCTGGGATCGTCGGTGAATGGGTTGCGGTACATGCCGAACAGCCGGCGGCGGGCCGCAGCCTGTGCCTTGAACCGCTGCGTTCGAGGGTAGCGGCACCGGAAATCGACATGTCCGTTCGAGATGTGGAACATGCTCACGTGCCCTTCGCCGTCAAAGGGAATGTTGCCCGTTATCGGGGGATATTGCCAATCGGGTCCGACGCGATAGAACGCGCCGTCGATATTCAGAGGAATCTCGCCCTCGACATCGCAGTCGCGAATGTCGCATTCCGTGCGGAAAGGACCAGCGCCACCGAGTCCGGGAGGGTTCGAGAAATGGACGGTTTCAGCTTTGGCCATCGGCCCAAGAGATAGTCCACCCGCCACGGCGCTCGTGCCGGCTGCCGCAAGCGTTCCGATGAAACTGCGGCGATTCATGGACGTGCCGTTGCTTCCTTTCCTGGGCTGCTTTGACTTGCGTTTCACGGGCCCTCCCCCCGGTACGACTCTTCCTCCCCAAACGTTGTGAAGTATCTCGCAGGGCAGCGCGGCTTTGCAAGCATCCGCGGGGGAGAGGGGAGACGAGGGCGGATTCCTAGAGGTGCCTCAATTACCCGCAGCTCTGCGCGCCGCCGCGGGAACCATGGATGGCAGGATGCGACGAAACGGCAGCAAGCTGAAGAACCGCTGGCGGCAGGGATCGCAACGGTAGGCGGGAAACCCGACAAGACGCTTCAGGAAGAGGAGCGTGCCTTCCTCCACGCGGTCGCGCGCAATGCGCTTGAGGTCGAAGTTTCCGCATCTCGGACAATGGGCGTAGCGCGCAAAGGGGATAGCTACGTGTCGCGCGTAGAATCGCAAGTCGCACGTGTGGCATCTCCAGGGTCGCAATCCGAGCCCCGTTGACAGGAAGTCGAGTACGCCGCCGCGACGCGAACGAAAACAGTGAGCACTCCGGCACTGCGGGCAGATCATGGGCTGGTCACCTCCGCATGTGGGGCGCTAGAGTATCCAAAATATATCCCTCAGGCAAGAATCAAGGACCGCCGGATGATAGCCGGACTCTGCCCGGCAAACGCCCGCTCAATGCAACACACTTACTATTCCGAGCAGGAGGCATTAGCGCGTGCGCGCCGCGGTTCAACCTACCGCATTTGCCGAGCAAACTCCCGGGCGGTGTAGAATACGGCCGAAAGGAACGCGCATGCCCGACTACATCGCCGCGCACGCACGGGCGGGAATCGACACCAAACTGCCCAAGCTCGAAACCTGGCCGAACCATTTTCCGGGCTACGAGATCACGATTCGCTTTCCGGAGTACACGTCGGTTTGCCCCAAGACGGGGCTCCCCGACTACGGCGCCATCGCGATTCAGTACGAACCGAACAAGCTCTGCCTGGAGTTGAAGGCCTTGAAGATGTACTTGCTCGCGTACCGCAATCTGGGGATCTTTTACGAAAATGCGGTAAACCGGATGCTGCGAGATATCGTCGCGGCGATCCGCCCCGTGCGGTGCCGCGTGACCGGCGAGTTCACACCTCGCGGTGGATTGACGACAACGGTTGAGGCGCGCTGGCCGCGTGCCAGGGGATAGACTTCGCCCGGCGGCTCGGCGATAATCCCTCATCGCAGCCTGGCTAAGGGAAGCGCGGCGCACGCCGCGAAGGAGGAATGATGAGTTCGAGTTCGAACACGCCTGGTGACGCCCCGGTAATCGAAGTGGCGTCTCTGCCGCGCTGGGTGACGGTACTTTTCGTTGTTGCATTTGCGCTGGTGGGCTATTTGCTCTACGCGAACTACGCGCAGCGCCAGGCTCTGGCCAAGAGCCAGGAGGACGCTGACAAGAAGACGCAGGCAATCGCCGCAGAACTCGACAAGACGAATGCGCGCGTCGCTGACCTGAAAGGGGAGCTGGACGTCACGTCGCAGAAGCTCAGTTTGAGCCAGGATGAACTGGCGCGCGCGCGCGGCCTCGCGCAGACCGCCCGAGCCGAGCAACAGAAGAGCGACGCAGCGCTTCGCCAGCAGATCGGAGCAGTCGAGGCGGACACAACCACGAAGTTAGGCCAAGTGACGACCCAGATCAGCGGCACACAGAGCGACCTTTCGGCCACGAAAGCGGACCTCGAAGCCACGAAAGGCAAACTTCAGAGCACCATCGGCGATCTCGGAGTCCAGAGCGGGCTAATTGCGCGCAATCACGACGAGGTCGAGGAGCTGAAACGGCTCGGCGAGCGGGATATTTTCGAGTTTTCGCTCAATAAGTCTGCCAAGAGCTCCGATCGGGTGGGCCCCATCCAGGTACAACTGCGCAAGGTCGACACGAAGCACTACCGCTACACAGTGAACGTCGTCGCCGACGACAAGACCATCGAGAAGAAGGACAAGACTGTCGGCGAGCCCGTCCAGTTTTACGTCCGTGGTGCGCGCGCTCCGTACGAGATCGTGGTGTTCGATCTCACCAAGGATCAGGCGAAGGGCTACTTGAGCACGCCGAAGTCCGCGACCGCTGCCCCACCGGCCACGCCACCGGGCAATTGACCGGAGCGGAATACCATAGAGGCATCGCCACTCGGCCGGCTCACATTGCAAAGATCGAGAAACACAATCCTTCTTGTCACAGTTCTTGTCCTATCAGTGGGACTGGTTGCGACGTCTGGGTCTGCTACGCCCCGTGCGCAAGCGAACAGCGCGCCCGCGCCACAGGCGGCTTCGTATGCCCGATTTGCTTTTGGAGGAAACGCGGCTGAGATTCCCGCCGAATTCATCGGCGATCTGATCTTCCTGCCACTTCGCGTGAACGAAAGTCAGCCGTGCCTTTTCCTGTTCGATCCAACGGCCGAGTCTTCGTCGATCGATCCGGGCCGCGCCGCGGAGCTGGGGATTCCCTCTGCGCAGAGCGTCGCTCTCGAGCTACCCGGCGTGACATTGCTTTTGCCCGCGTTGCCGCAGTTTCCGAAACCCAACTTTGCCGCCCACGTAGGTCGAGCCTACGAAGGGACGCTCGGCAAGGACTTCCTTGAGAGCGTCGTGGTCGAGATCGACTACGCGCGGAAAACCGTCCGGCTTTACGATCCTGCCGTTTATCAATATTCCGACCGCGGCACGAGCTTCCATCTCGCCTTCGCGGGAGCGATGCCCGTCGTGCAGGCGAAGTTCAGCGTAACAAGCGGCAAAGTCCTCGAAGCCGGCTTTGGCGTCAATCCGGCTCTCGATGTCTCGGTTCTGATTTCGGACCACTATGAGGCCGGCCGCCCGTTCTCCTCGCACCTGAAGACCATTCCGGCCGTGGACCCGGCTGGAGGGGAGAATACCGTTCTCGGACGCCTGCAGATGTTTCAGATCGGGCCCATTCCCGTGCAGGACTCGATTGCGGAGTTCTCGCGGGAGAATCCAGTTTTGAACGGCGGCGTGCGCCTCGCGGGCGAAATCGGCGCAGGAATGCTGCGGCGCTACATCATGGTTTTCGACTATCCTCACCAACAAATCATCTTCAATCCGAATCGCGAGATCCGCAGCGATGAAACGGAAGACATGAGCGGGATCGCCCTGATAGCCAAGGGCCCGGGGCTGAAAACTTTCGAGGTAACGCATGTACGTCCGCATACCCCGGGGGCCGACGCGGGCATTCAAAAGGGCGACGTCATCGCCGGCATCGACCAGGATCCCGCGGCCGATCTCTCACTGATGGAGATTCGCGATCTCTTCCGCCGGCCGGCCCATCCCTACAAACTCATGATCGAGCGGAACGGCCGGACGCTTTCTCTTACGATGAAGCTGCGGCGTCTGCTCTGATTCGCGGCTTGTCTGCGGCAGGCTAGTTGAACCGCCGAAGGGTCGAGGCCATTCGGCTCAAGCGCGCGTCCACCTTCGCAAACACGGTGCCGTGCTCGAACTTTCCCGAGGCGCCGCGTCGGCCGGCGCGGACTCCGGTGAGGATTTCGATCCCTTGCTGGACGGTCGCGACGGGATAGATGTGGAAGCGGCCTTGCGCGACCGCTTCGATCACTTCGTCGCGCAGCATCAGATCATCCACGTTTTCCGCCGGAATCAGCACACCCTGCTGGCCGGTGAGGCCCTTGAGCCGGCACACGTCGTAGAAGCCTTCGATCTTCTCATTCACGCCGCCGATGGGCTGGACGTCGCCCTGTTGGTTCACCGAGCCAGTAACAGCGAGGTCCTGCCGGATCGGAAGCTCCGCGAGCGCGGAGAGAAGCCCGTAGATTTCCGTCGAGCTGGCGCTATCGCCATCGACGCCGGAGTAGGACTGCTCGAAGCAAACGCTTGCGGAAAGCGAGAGAGGCTTATCCTGCGCAAATGTGTTGCGCAAGTAGCCGGCGATGATCTGCACGCCCTTGTCGTGAAAGCGGCCGCTCAGATTGGACTCGCGTTCGATATTGATGATGCCGATTTTTCCGAGGGCCACCGATGCCGTGATACGGACGGGCTTGCCGAAAGCATAGCCGCCGATTTCCATCACACTCAGGCCGTTTACCTGGCCCACGCGCCCGCCGGTCGTATCGATGAACACCAGGTTCTGCTCGATCATCTCGCGGATTTTCGTTTCGAGCAGGTTGTGACGCTCGATCTTCGCGTCGAGGGCCTGCCGCACGTGCCCGGAGTTTACGAGTGTGTTACCGTCGTGCCGGGCCGCGTAAGAGGCCTCGCGAGCGAGATCGGCGAGATCGAAGAACCGCGCGGTGATCTTGCCTCGCCGCCCGGCGAGGCGGACCCCGTGTTCGAGAATCGAGGCGACGGCCGAACGGTCGAAATGAAGGAGTTTTTCGTCCTCGGCCAGCTTCCGCAGGCGCCCGCCATACTGGCGCAGGACTTCGTCGCTCCACTTCATCTCTTCATCGAACTCGACGCGAACCTTGAAAATCTTCTTGAAGTCGTCTTCGTAGTCGTAAAGCAGTTCGTACATGCTGCGGTCGCCGATGAGGATGACTTTTACGTGAACGTCGATCGGTTCCGGCTTCAACGCCGCCGTGCTGAAGGGGAAAAACATATCGACCGGCTGGATTTCGAGCTTCCCGTGGTTGAGTGTGCGCTTCAGCGTGCGCCAAACGCCGGTCTCCGTCAACGCGTCGAGCGCGTACATCACCAGGAATCCACCGTCGGCGCGCAAAAGCGAACCGCCGCGCAGATCCATGAAATCGGAATTCCAGCTGCCGCGCGTGTCGTAGCTGCGATGAACGGTGCCGAAAAGATTCGCGTATGTTGGGATGGTCTCGAAGATCACGGGATATTTTTCGTGCTCGTTGTGAGCGAGAATCACGTTCACGCCGTAGACGCGGAACGGATCGCGGTCGGACCTCTCGGGGCGCGGGCTGCCGCCTCCCTCCGAGGGCGGCTGCTCCTCTTCGCCTTCACGTTCCTTGAAGGGATCGAGATTGTCGAGGACGTGATGGCGGACTTCTTCGAGGTATTCCGAGATCTGCGGGCTGGGATACTTTTCCTTGAGCTCCTCGATCACGCCATCCACCAGCACGGAGGCGGCTTCCTGTTCGAGGTAGCTCATCTCGCTCGCCAGCTCCCGCGAGAGCGAAAGGGTTCTGCGGTAGACGACGGTGAATTCCTGCCGGAACTGATCGTATTTCCGCTCGAGCTCTTCCGCGGCGGTGCTTTCGAGTTTGCCGTCCTGCACCATCTTGGGGATTTCCTCGATCGGGACCATCTGGCCATCGAGCACGGGGAAAATTTCAGGAAGGGCCACCGCGCCCACCTGCATCCGGCCGAGCGCGAACTGTTCGCGCGCGATCCGCCGGGTGAAGTCGTCCATTAGTTCTTTTTCGCGCACTGTGAAGCGTTCGACGATTCGCGTTTTCTGCCGCTGAAACGGTTCTCCCTCGAACACCTGCGGGATGCGCCGGCGCAGGAAGTCGATCCCCGATTCGACCTCTTTCTTGAAAGCATTGGCCTGGCCGCGCGGCAACGTGAGAAGGCGCGGCCGGTCGGAATTCTTGAAGTTGTTGACGTAGCAGCGGTCGGGAGCCGGTTCGGCCGCGGGGTGCATCTCCTCGATCATCCGGACGATCATGCCTCCGCGGCTCGTGCCGGAGAGGCCGCAGACGAAGAGGTTGTAGCCGGACGCGGTCAGCTCGACGCCCATCCGCAGCGCGCGGAGCCCGCGCTCCTGCCCGAAATCGTTGGAGACCGGCTGGACCTCCGCCGTCGTTTCGAACGGGATGCAGCCTGGATCGCAGCGCCAGCGGAGTTTTTCCGGGGCCAGCCCGGGATGTTGCGGTTTGGAATTCTTCGCCATTCGGCGTCTATTGACTCTCCCGAGGGGCGCTACTCTAGCACGGCGCCCATTTTCTTCGTACCGCCGCCGGAGCCCGTGTTTCCAGGGCGCTTACCGGGAGCATACAGGTCGAGAAGACTGGCGGCGGTCGCGACTATGATGGGTCCGAGCACCACGCCCAGCAACCCGAAGACGCTGATCCCCCCGAGCACGCTGATGAAAACGACGAGGCCACCCATCTCTGCCCGGCCGCTGATCAGCCAGGGCCGGATGAAGTTATCGACGAGGCCGACGATGACGCAGCAGAAGGCTGCGAGGGCAATTCCACGCCCCATGTGGCCTCCGATAATCAGACTCATCGAAGCCGGAACCCAGATGAGAGCGGAACCCACGATAGGAATAAACGAAAAGAACCCCATCATCACACCCCAGAAGAGCGGCCCCCTGATTCCGGTCAATCCGAATGCCAAACCGCCCAACAACGCATGTGCGCCGGCCGCGACCAGGCTCGAAGTGACGCTTGCGAAGATAAGATTTCGCGCATCGGCGATCATGCGGTCGCGGTGATCGAGGTCAAAGGGCAGCAGTTGCCGGAGGCGCTCGACCATCGAATCGCCATCGCGGTAAAGATAGAACATGGCGAGAATCGTGACGAATAGGTGAAAGAGGAACACGGCCGTATGTTCCACGATTGTGGCAAGCTGCCCACCGACAAATGCGGCCGCCTGCTCGGCGTATTGATGGAGCGACGTTGTCAGGTCGGCCGATCCCAGATCGGGGAAGCGGTCCTGAAGCCGCGTCCACAGGCTGCTCAGCCACGCCAGGTTGCCGGTTTGAATCCTGAGCTGAATGGACTGCACCGCCCCCACGCCTTGGCGGACAAACGCAATCATCACGAAGACGGCAGGAACGATCAAAACGAGCGTCACGCCGGCCGTGCAGGCAAGCGCCGCCGTCGTTCGATCCCACCGGCGCTCCAGCCGTTCGTAGATGGGATAGGAAACGACAACGAGTACAGCCGCCCAGGCAAGCGCCACCAGAAAAGGCGCAAAGATCAGATAGGCCAGATAGGCGAGCAGGATCACTGTGCCGTAGAACAAAACGCCGCCCAATCGCTTCTGTAAGGTAGTTTCCGCGCTCAAGCAGCCCCCGCTTTCTCCGCCCCGCCAGAGACTGACTGATAGTTGCAATCCGCGCGTTTGTCAACTCCGGGCGGGCTGCCGCGCGAGACATGAATGCTATACTCCGGGCAGGTTCGAACTTCATGGCTGCCACGCCGAATCCCGCCTGCCAGCATAAACGCACGCAGTTGATCGCCAAGGACAACGAGGCGCAGTACGTCGAATGCCTCGACTGCGGCGAGATCCTCGAGGCCGGAGAAATCGAAAAGAAGGAAGGCGCCGGCTTCGACGAATCGCTCTCCGACGCCTGACGGTCTCTCCGGGAGTATCGCTAGCGTGAAGTAATGTTTTGAGATGCGCTCTGCGCCTCAAGGCTTAGACCTTGTCTTGGGATGCTCTTCAAAACGTTCAGCGCCGCCGTGTTTGGTATCGATACCTACCTCGTCGAGGTCGACGTGAGCCGCAGCTTTGAGGGCATTTCAACGTCGTCGGCCTGCCAGATATCGCCGTCAAGGAGAGCCGCGAGCGTATCAAGTCAGCGCTCCGGAACTGCAGTTTCGGCTTCCCTGGCAGCAGGCCGTCGCCCGCCGATATCCGCAAGGAAGGCTCCGCGTTCGTGATTGTGCTTGCTAACGCCCTGGGGAGCGATGTGGTTGATACAAGCAGCATGGCACTAAAATCTCTCGATCTACTGTCGAAGTAAATTCAAAAACGTGCGCGAGCCAGAGGTGCAAATTAGAAATTCCGCCTGTAATATTATCGGGGAGGAGAAAGGATCATGAAACCTCCGACAATCGGCCGTGGAATTCGAATTTTGTCGGTCTCTGCCGTCAGTCTCTTTGTCGTTGCGGCCACACACGCGCAATCCTCAACAGACCAACAGCAAACCGAAATGCATGAGCTGACCGACGTCCAAACGCAGTCGGGCTCGAGTCCGCCTCCGAAAGAAGTAGCCGCTTATAAAGCCTTCTATAGCGCGAACGTGGAGGACATCGACAAAAAGATCAAGCTCGGCCACGACTTTCTCGAGAAGTACCCAAAGAGTCAGTTGGCCGAGGCGGTCGAGGCCGGGCTCACGAACGCTTACTATGAGAAACAGGATTGGAAGGATTTTTATGCATCTGCAGACAGCGCGCTGGCGCTAAAGCCTGATGACGTGGACGTCCTCACCACGGTTGGTTGGGTGATCCCACACGTCTACAATCCGAACGGCCCGGATGCCGACAAGCAGCTGGATAAGGCTGAAACGTACGAGAAACACGCCCTACAGGTAATCTCAACGATGCCCAAGCCCTCGTACATGAAGGACGCCCAGTTTGCTGCCTCTAAAAACCAAAAGTCTCTTCAGGCGCACAGCGCTCTGGGCCTCGTCTATTTCCGCCGCGAGGACTTTGAGGATTCTGCCAAGGAACTTGAACAGACGATGCAAGGCAATGCGACTCCCGATCCAACGGATATGTACGTTCTGGGGGTTGACCTGCAGAATCTGAAGCAGTATAGCCAAGCGGCGGACGCTTTCAACAAATGCGCTCAGATCCCAGGGAGCCTGCAGGACCGCTGCAAGGAGAGCGCGGACGCGGCAAGCAAACTCGCCCAGCTGAAGTAAGGCCCGTCTGACAATCGCCGAGCAAAACGACAACGACCCTCTGCGATGATTACCGCGCAGCTCGCCGCAACCAAAATCTTTCCGAAACGTTGCATTAGCACGCTCGCAGTTTTGCCGTGTCCCTGCCCAGTCTCTTTTTGGCGGTTTCCGTACATGCTTGACTGCATTGACGGCCCCACCGGGACTGTGATACGCATGTTTGGCCCAAGCATCAGGGGTTACCCTCGAACACCATGGCGGCCAAGACCCAACGGCTTGAGGTCACGCTGGACACGCTGCTCGAAAGTGTGGACCTCGCGGAGAACATCGTGCAGCGCGTCGCCGAAGCCTCCGGCTTCAGCGAAGAGGACGTCCACAAGCTCGGGATGGCCGTGCGCGAGGGTGTGATCAACGCGTACAACTATGGCAACCGCCAGGACCGCAATAAGAAGATCCGGCTCGCCGTCGAGTTTGAACGCGAGCGAATGATCGTCCATATATGTGACGAAGGGCCGGGCTTCGAACTCACGGAAATACCGGACTGTCTCGCCGAGGAAAACCTGCTGCGCACATCGGGGCGCGGGTTGTTCCTGATGCGGGCGTTCATGGACGAATTCACCGTGCAGCGCGCATCCGGCGGAGGAGCCGAGCTCGTGTTGGCGAAGAAACTGCCTCCTCGCTCTTCCGGCAACGGCGCATCCTGATCTCCGCGAAGCCGCTCTAAACGGGCCTTCCCTTGGCGCTCCATCCGCACCCTGCAAACTCTGGACACCGAAATCCGTTTATGCAAGAATCCCGCCGCTGATGGGGGTGTGGTAGCGTCGTTGGGGGAAGTGCGAGTCCTGTTGCGCGGACCCCGCTGTCGACCGGCGTTGCAATCACTTGAATCGGGACATCACTTGGGAGGAGCAGACACCGTTGGCTCGAGAACAGGGCGTCGTGAAATGGTTCAATGCATCCAAGGGTTATGGATTCATTCAACGTCAGTCGGGGGAAGATGTCTTCGTTCACTTCTCCGCCATCCAAATGGATGGATACAAGTCCCTGAACGAAGGGCAGCTTGTCGAATTTGAGGTCCGCCAGGGCACCAAGGGCTTTCAGGCTGAAAACGTAACCAAGGTTTAGCACACGCGGCCGGTTTCCGGGCCCCGTTTCGGCTCCTGGGGCAGGGCTTCTCTCGTGGCGGCCTCCTTCGCGCTGGAACTCCGCCCGCGGGCGCAGCAGTTCGCTCCCGCGTGGCTTGTGATACGATTGGAAGTCTCCATAGGGGTGCGGCTTTGGCGCAGCATATTTCCCGCAAGGAACTGAAGAAAGACGAGATTCGCGAGACGCTGGCTCACGGCGCGGACGCCGTCCTTTCGCATCAGCAGCTCACCCTGTACATTTTGATCGCCGCCGTGATCGTCGCCGTGGGCGTTTTCGGCTGGCGCACTTACGCGCAGCGGCAGACCGTAAAGGCTTCCGCGGTGTTTGATAGCGCCATGAAAGTCTTCCAGGCGCCCGTCGGAACCCCACCAACGTCGGGCGAAGTCTCCTACGCGGACGACAAGCAGAAATTCACGGCCGCGGAGAAGCAGTTCTCCGACGTGGCATCGAAGTACCCTAGAACGCGCTTCGGCCAACTGGCGGGTTACTACGCGGCGCTCAGCTTCGAAAAGCTGGATAATACAGCCGATGCGAGGAAACTGCTCGAGGGCCTCACGAACACCAACGATGAAGAAGTTGCCGGTCTGGCTCGGTTCGAAATCGCGGGCATTGACGACCGCATGGGCAGGGGTGATGACGCCGTCAAGCTCTATCAGGGCTTGATTGGGAAGCCGACGGTGCTCGTGCCCAAGCCGGTCGTGATGCTGGCGCTTGCCCAGCACTACGCCCAGAGCAATCCTTCCGAAGCGGCAAAGCTTTTCCAGCAGATCAAGTCCGAGTATCCCGATACGCCGATCGCTGAACAGGCGGATCAGGCGCTCGCCCTCCTGCCAAGCAAGTCTTGAAATTCCGATTCGGCCTTCAGCGTCTATTCGTCCGAGGCGTCTTGGGGGCGACGAAGTCGTAGCTGCCCTTGACGAGTCCGAGGATTTCGCGCCAGTTCAGCGGTGCGGCGTGAACCCGCAACGTGACCCATCCGTGCTTGCCTATGTAGGGCGTGCGGAAAAACCGGGAGTCGTCCAAAAACACGCCCTGTAGCAGCGCCCCCACTTTCAGGCAGATGCCGAGTTCGCCTTTGTATTCCTCGAGCACGGCAAACGTCTTCCCCTGCACCTGGAATGTCGGATGGCCGAAAGTGACCGTCTCCGCGGTCTTCGGCAAGCTGAGGCAGATCTTTCGCAGCTTACCGAGGATCATTTCTTCCGCGAGCACGCGAGCATCATATCAGCCCGTCCTTCGCGGCGCAGCCGGAGCCGGAAAGTAGCCGAGGCGCGCTCCGATACACTAGAATGAAGTCATGCCGCTTGCATCCTATGCGATGGACGTGCGGCGCTCGCGCGGCCGGCGTTACCCCGAATCGCAACACCCCTACCGCAACGACTACGCGCGCGATCGAGATCGCGTGATCCATTCCCGCGCTTTTCGCCGCCTCGAAGCGAAAACGCAGGTTTTCACCACGCGCTTCTCCGATCATTTCCGCAACCGGCTCACGCACACGCTCGAAGTCGCGCAGATTGCGCGCACCGTGGCCGCCGCCCTGAGACTCAATACCGACCTTGCCGAAGCCCTCGCGCTCGTCCACGACATCGGCCATCCGCCGTTCGGCCACGCTGGCGAGCGGCAGCTCGACGCGCGGATGCGCGAGCATGGCGACCGCTTTGATCACAACCTCCACGCCCTGCGAATTGTTGAGCATTTCGAGCAGCGCTACCTTGATTTCCCCGGCCTGAATCTCACGTTCGAGGTGCGCGAGGGAATTATCAAGCATTCGCGGGACTATTCCCCCGCGGAATTTCCGGCGCTTGCCGAATATCTTCTTGACGAGAGGCCGCCGCTCGAAGCGCAGCTCATCGACTTAGTGGACGAAATCGCTTACAACACAGCCGACCTCGACGATAGCTTCGAGGCGCGCGTCCTCGATTTCGATCAGCTCCGAGCGGAAGTGTCGGTGTTCGAGGCAGCTTACGCGGATGTGGATCGCCGCTACCCCCAGGGCCTGCGCAAACTGAAATTCAACGAAGCGCTGAAGCGCGTTCTAGATCGTCTCGCAACCGATCTGATCGAAAACACCGGCCGCCGAGTACAGGAGAGCGGCGTGGAGACCGTCAAGGACGTGCGGCGTCACGCGAATCGGCTTGTTGCGTTTTCATCCGACGTGGCGCGAGACAACGCCGGCCTGAAGCAATTCCTCAACGCGCGGGTCTATTCGCATCCGATTATTTCCGAGGAACGCGAGCGATCGGTCGCCGCGCTCGATGCGCTGTTCTGCTTTTTCCTTGACCACACGGACCGCATGCCGAAGTACTACGCCGAAATGGCCCAGGGCGAGCCGCGCCACCGCGTCGTCTGCGATTACATCGCCGGGATGACCGACCACTTCCTTCTTCGCCAGTGCCGCGAGCTTCTGGGCGCCCCCTTGACGCCCGTCTCTTAGCGGTGCAATTCCGGGGCGCGTATCGCTGCGGAACCTCGCACGGAGCGCTTCCTTGACACGGCTCGCAGCCTACATATAATGGCGTTTAATCTTCAGGATCTCGGGGAAATCACATGTTTCTGGATGTGAATGAACTGGCAGTCCGAAAGACCCGCATCCGGAAAAGCTACGCCCCGAGTACCCTCGACTTCCATTCCGGGGAATTCCGTCAGGTCGAACCCCTGGAAGTGCGTGCAACGGCGGAACTTGTAGACGGTCAGATCCGCATCTATGGCAACCTCCATACGCGGGTCGAACTGGTCTGCGCGCGCTGCCTCGACACGGTCGTCGAAGAAATCAGCCGCGACTTCGATCTTTTCTACCGCCCGATGACCTCGATCGCGCAGGACGAGGAAGTCCACCTGGCCCCGGACGATACCGAGATTGCCTTCTTCGAGGGAGACGGCTTGTTTCTCGCCGACGTCCTCGCCGAACAGGTGAACCTCGCGCTGCCCATGAAGGTGATCTGCTCGAGTGACTGCCGCGGGCTGTGTCCGCACTGCGGCGCGAATCTCAACAACGAGGAATGCCGCTGCGAAAAAAACGGCGGCGATCCCAGGCTTGCCCCGCTCGCCCGGTTGAAGCAGGACTGGTTCAAGAAGCAATAACACGCTACACTACCCCTTTCCATATCAGGCCGCCCTGAGTTGCGGCCTGTTTACGAGGAGCCGGAATGCCCAATCCAAAGCGACGCCATTCGAAAAGGCGCACATCCAATCGACGCGCCCACGACCATCTTCATCCTCTATCTTTGTCCGAATGCCCGAATTGCCACGAGAAGAAGCTGCCCCACCGGGCGTGTTCCAAGTGTGGCTATTATAAGGGCCGCGAAGTGATTGACACTGCGGCCAAGACGGCCTAAGTTTCCCTCGCCTGCCGTCCCCAGCCGGCGCTCCACTCGGAGAATAGATGATCACCGTTGCTCTCGATGCTATGGGTGGCGACCATGCGCCTCGCACGGAGGTCGAAGGCGCTATTCTGGCCGCGCGCGAGCTGGACGTGCGCGTCGTTCTGGTCGGCGTCGAAGCCACCGTTCGCCACGAGCTGGACCGCCACAAGCACCACGGCTTGCCCATCGAGATCGTGAACGCCAACCAGATCATCACGATGAGCGACTCGCCCTCGCAAGCCTTTCGCCGCAAGAAGGAGAGCTCGCTGCACGTGGCCGCGCGCCTGGTGCGCGACGGCAAGGCTGAAGCATTAGTGAGCGCGGGCAACACCGGTGCGGTGATGACAATAGCGCGCTTCGTGCTCGGCACTCTGCCTTCAGTCGATCGTCCGGCGCTCGCAGCGGCGTTTCCAAACATGAAGGAAAAGGTGTCGGTGATTCTTGACGTCGGCGCCAACGTGGATTCGAAGCCGGAGCAGATCGAGCAGTTCGCCGTGATGGGTGAAATCTACTACCGCGCGATCTGGGGCGTGAAGCGACCGCGCGTGGCTCTGCTTTCAATCGGCGAGGAAGAAATGAAGGGCAACGAGCTTACGCGCGAGGCCACCAACCGTCTGAAGCAGACGTCGCTCAATTTTACGGGCAACGTGGAGGGCCGCGACGTCTTCCGCGGGAACGTGGAGGTCATCGTCTGCGACGGCTTCATCGGCAACATCGCGCTCAAGATCAGCGAAGGCGTCGTCGAGCACCTCGGCGGGATGCTGAAGAAGGCGATCAAGAGCAGCCTCACCTCGCAACTTGGCTACGCGCTCTCGAAGCGCGCGTTCGAAGCTTTCCGCAAGCGCACCGATTACTCCGAATATGGCGGCGCTCCACTGCTCGGAGTCCGCGCCATCACCGTGATCGGCCACGGCCGCTCGAACCCCAACGCGATCAAGAACGCCATTCGCGTGGCGGTTGAACTCTGCCGCTCGCGCGTCAACGAGAAAATCGAACAGGAGCTTTCCGCTGCCGCCGCCGTCCCCGTCCGCGGCTGAGCCGAACGGGAATCGCCATCGCTATGAGCAAGCTCGCTTTTCTTTTTCCGGGCCAGGCCTCGCAGTATCCCGGCATGGGCAGCGATCTCGCCGCGAATTTCCCCGAGTCGCGCGCTGTGTTCGACGAAGCCGACGCCGCGCTCGGATTCCCGCTGTCAAAACTGTGCTTTGAGGGTCCCGAAGAGACGCTCAAGCTGACGGAAAACACGCAGCCGGCCATCCTGACCGTCTCCGTGGCGTCGTACCGCGCGCTCGAGAAGCGCGGGGTCACGCCGGAACTCGTTGCGGGGCACAGCCTCGGCGAGTACTCGGCGCTCGTGGCCGCGGGCGCGCTCGCGTTCGCCGATGGGGTGCGGCTGGCGCGACGGCGCGGCCAACACATGCAGGAGGCCGTGCCCGCGGGCGACGGCGCGATGGCCGCGATTCTGGGGCTTTCCCCGGCGGACGTCGCGGAAATCTGCAAGAAGGCGGCGGACGGCGAAGTGGTCTCCGCGGCAAATCTGAACTCGCCCGAGCAGATCGTGATTTCCGGGCATGCCACGGCCGTCAAGCGAGCCGTTGAAATCGCCTCGCAATCGGGTGCCAAGCGCGCCGTGATGCTTCCCGTGTCGGCGCCCTTCCACTGCGCGCTGATGGCCCCTGCGCAGAAGCGCTTTGAGCTGGACCTGCGCGCGACGAAATTCAATGCGCTGCATTTCCCGCTCATCACCAATGTGGACGCGGAAGCTGTCGAGTCCGGCGACGAAGCGCGCGAAGCGCTGATCCGCCAGGTGACGCTGCCGGTTCGCTGGCTTGATTCAGTGCACGAGATGATCGACAGCGGCGTGAAGATTTTTGTTGAAGTCGGGCCGGGCAAGGTCCTTTCGGGCCTGCTGCGGCAGATCGACCGCTCGGTGCGCTGCTTCAATGTTGAAGACGCGGCCAGTCTGCGCGCGACGCTCGACAAGATCGCCCAGGCGCGCGCCGAATCGTCCGAAAGCTAGGTTCCCATTTTATGTTTTCGCTGAAAGATAAGGTTGCTCTCGTCACCGGCGCGTCGCAAGGCATCGGCCGCGCCACCTCGCTCGCACTTGCGGAGGCCGGCGCCAAAGTTGCGGTTGCCGCGCGCAGTGCAGATAAGCTTGCATCGCTCGCCGGTGAAATCGAGGCCGCGGGAGGCGCGGCACTCGCCGTGCCGATGGACGTGGCCGACGCCGCACAAGTAAAGACCGGCTTCCAGCAAGCCCTCGCCAAATTCGCCAGGCTCGATATTCTCGTGAACAATGCCGCAGTCACGCGCGACACTCTCGCGCTCCGAATGAAGCTCGAAGATTGGGAAGCCGTGCTGCGTACAAACCTGACGGGCGCGCATCTTTGCATCCAGCAGGCCTTGGGCACGATGCTCAAGCAGCGGTCCGGGCGCATCATCAATCTGTCTTCCGTCGTCGCCGAAACCGGGAATGCGGGCCAGGCGAACTACGTGGCGTCGAAGGCTGGGCTGATCGGGCTCACGCGCGCGATCGCCGTCGAGGTCGCCTCGCGCAACATCACGGTCAACGCCGTCGCACCGGGCTTCATCGAGACGCCGATGACCGATCCATTGCCGCAAGAGTTGAAAGATAAAATGAGATCGCTCATCCCGCTCGGCCGCTTCGGCAGCGACCGTGACGTTGCCGCCGCCATCGTCTTTCTCGCGAGCGACGAAGCCGCCTACATCACCGGGCAGGTACTCGACGTCAACGGCGGCCTGCACATGGGTTGACACGGGATCGCGATACGGCCTCACTGCATCTCGCTGTTGCATCCGGCGAGAAGCGGAACTAAGGTTGACCCTGCGATACGCCCCGCATAGAATGGGCGAGTCAAAATGCGCGGCGCAACCATTGCCGGGCACGCCGCCGCTCGTGGCGGAGACAGCCGAAACCGGAGGAACAATCAGAATGGCCAGCGTCGAAGAGCGCGTAAAGCAGATTATCGTCGAGCAGCTCGGTGTGGATGAAGGCGAAGTGACTCCCAGCGCTTCGTTTGTGGACGACCTCGGCGCCGACTCGCTCGATACCGTCGAGCTGGTGATGGCCTTCGAAGAAGCGTTCGGAGTCGAGATTCCGGATGAGGATGCCGAAAAGATTGCCACGGTGAAGGACGCCATCGAGTACATCGAGAAGCACGCCAAGGCAAGCAAGTAGTCCGCCGGTCGTCCCCATTCCGAAACAGGAGAGCTTTCCTTTGAACCGCCGAGTTGTCGTGACGGGCGTTGGCTTGGTCTGCGGATGTGGCATCGGGACCGAAGAGGTCTGGCGCAACCTGCTCGCCGGGAAGAGCGGCATTGGCCGAGTCACTCAATTCGACATCACTGGTTTCGATTGCCAGATCGCCGGCGAGGTGAAAGGCTTCGACCCGCTGAACTGGGTCGAGAAAAAAGAGCTGAAGAAGATGGCACGGTTCATCCAGATGGCGATGGCTGCGTCGGACTTCGCGATCCGCGCGTCTGGCCTCGAGATCACGCCGGGAATCGCCGATTCGACCGGCGTCTATATCGGCTCGGGCATCGGCGGATTCGACGTCATCGAGCGGGAGCATTCGAAGTACTTGCATGGCGGTGCTGGCAAGATCTCCCCGTTTTTCATTCCTTCGGCAATCGTGAATCTCGCGGCCGGCAACGTCTCGATCCGCTACGGCGCGAAGGGACCGAATTCGGCCACGGCCACGGCTTGCTCCGCCGGGGCTCACGCGGTCGGCGACGCTTTCAAGATCATCCAGCGCTGCGATGCGGAGGTGATGATTGCGGGCGGGTCGGAGGCAGCCGTGACGCCGATGAGCATTGGCGGCTTCGGCGCGATGCGCGCGCTTTCGACCCGCAATGACGAGCCCGAGCGAGCCAGCCGCCCGTTCGACGCCGATCGCGACGGTTTCGTCGTCGGCGAAGGCGCGGGCGTGCTGATTCTCGAATCGCTCGAATTTGCCCAGCGCCGCGACGCGAACATCCTGGCCGAGATCGTGGGCTACGGGATGTCCGGGGACGCGTACCATATCACGCAGCCGGCCGAGGGAGGCGACGGCGGCTATCGCGTGTCGATGGCGGCCATCAAGGACGCCAAAATCAGGCCGGATGAGGTCAGTTACGTCAACGCGCACGGGACGTCGACGCCTCTGGGCGACGCGATCGAAACGGCGGCTCTCAAGCGAGTTTTTGGCGGGCGCGCGAAAAAAGTCCCTATCAGCTCGACAAAGTCGATGACCGGGCATCTTCTCGGCGGGGCGGGCGGCCTCGAGGCCGGGATCAGCGTTTTGGCGCTGCACGACCAGATCGTTCCGCCGACGATCAATCAAGAGAATCCCGATCCTGCGTGCGATCTCGACTACGTCCCCAACAAAGCGCGAAAAACCGAAGTCGTGTATGCACTCTCGAATTCTTTTGGCTTCGGCGGCACGAATGCGTCTCTGCTCTTCAAGCGTTGGGGGGGACACTGATCCATGAAGATCGGCGTATGCGTCAAGCAGGTTCCCGCCAAGGATGCGCCGCTCGCCATTGTGGAAGGCGGCGCGTGGATTCGCGAAGCCGACATCGGGTTTGAGACCAACGAGGCGGATAGCTACGCGCTCGAGGAAGCGCTGCGCCTCAAGGAAAAGCACGGTGGCGAGGTGGTTGCGATCTCGATGGGCCCCGAGCGCGCGAAACAAACCATCAAGGAAGCGCTCGCCAAGGGCGCTGAACGCGGAATCCATATCGCCGATAACGAGTTTTACAAGTTGGACCCGCTTGCATCGGGCCGTTCGCTCGCTGCGGCGATCCAGGGCGAGAATTTCGACCTGATCCTCACCGGCCTTCAGAGCGACGACCAGGGCTTCGGCCAGACGGGCGTTCTCCTCGCCGAATTGCTCGGTCGGCCCCACGCGACGATTATCATGTCGCTGGAAGTCGCCGATGGCCGCCTGAAGCTGAAACGGGAGCTCGAGGCTGGATGGTTTCAGTGGGTCGAGCTGCCGCTGCCGGCGGTGATCACCGTCCAGTCGGGCATCAACAAGCCCCGCTACGCCACGCTTAAAGGCATCATGGCGGCAAAAAAGAAGGAAATCGCGACCGTCGAGCGCACCTCGCTCGGCGTTACGGACGCGCGGACGCAGCAGGTCGAGCGCATTTACGTCCCGCAAAAGACGAAGAAGACGGAGTTTTTGACAGGATCGCCAAAAGAAATCGCGGCCAAGCTGATCGAGAAGCTGAAACACGAAGCCAGGGTTCTCTGACGATCCGGCAAGGATCGAGACAAAGGTGTCATGAAGATTCTCCTCATCACCGAGCAGCGCGAAGCCAAATGGAACAAAGTCAGTTTTGAGACGCTCGCGGCGGCCCAACAGATCGCCCAGCAAGCGAAGGGTACGCTCTCGGGCGCGGTCGTCGGCAAGGGTGTGGCAGCGCTGGCAGACGAGCTGGCGAGTTATCAACTCGACGAAGTTCTCTTTGTCGAGCATGACCTCCTCGAACACTACACGCCCGATGGGTTTTCGCTCGCGTTGCGACAGGTGATCGAGGGCGCAAAGCCGGACTTGGTTCTACTGCCCCACACGTATCAGGTCCGCGACTTCGCCCCGAAGCTGGCTGCGTCTCTTCAAAAAGGCATGATTGGCGACTGCATCGCCTACCGCTATGAAGGCGGCAAGCTGGTTTTCGTCCGCCAGATGTTCCAAGGTCGCACGGCCGCAGATGTTGTTTTCACGGGCGAGCCGCCGTGGATCGCTTCGTTTCAAGCGGGGGCATTCCGCGCCGACCTCGCAGTGAAACATGCGAGCGGGAAGGCGCCCATCAAACCTGTGAATGTCGATCTGAAACCGGAGCAGATTCGTACGAAACCCCTTGAGCTTTTCCGCGAAGCAAAGCAGGCGGTGGATCTGACGCAGGCTCCTATTTTGATTTCGGTCGGCCGCGGCATCAAAGCGCCCGAGAATATTCAGATGGCCGAAAAGCTGGCGAAGCTGATGGGTGGAGAAATCTCCGCGTCGCGTCCGATCTGCGATGAAGGCTGGCTGCCTATGGACCGGCAGATCGGAAGTTCCGGCCAGACCGTCTCGCCGAAACTTTACCTTGCGCTCGGCATCAGTGGCGCGATCCAACACGTGGTCGGCATGAAAGGCTCGCGCACCATCGCCGCAATCAACAAAGACGCGAATGCGCCGATCTTCGAGGTCGCCGATTACGGTATCGTGGGCGATCTATTCGAAATCGTTCCTGCGCTGATTGGAGAGCTGGAGAAGAACAAGCCTGATTGAAGATCTAGTTCTGTGCACGCCTCACTCGACGACGATCGCCTCCGCTTCAATTTCCACGAGCATTTCCGCTGAGATCAGCCTGCTGACCTCGACCATGGCCGTCGTTGGACGAATCTTGCCGAAGAACTCGCCGTGGGCGCGCCCGATTTTCTCCCAGTCAGCGATATTCGTGACGAACATCCGGGTCCGCACCACGTCGGACATCTTCGCGCCAGCCTTCGAGAGCGCCGATTCGATGTTCCGCAGCACCTGCATCGTCTGCGCATAGGCATCATCACCGCCCACGACCTGTCCGTGCGCATCGGTCGCCGTCGTTCCCGAGACATGAATATATGGACCGACGCGCACCGCCCGCGAGTAGCCGATGATCGGCTCCCAGGTTGTCCCTGACGAAATGTTTTGCCTCGCCATTTCTTCCTCCCGTTACGGATCGAATCTCTTGCGCAAATCCGGCGGCACAATGGGACACAGTTCGTCTCGCTTGCCGAAGATGCGGTACCGAATGCGCGCAACGAAGTCGTAGACTACGTCGCGCAGCGGCCGCGGAATCACGCTCAGCACGGCCGCCAGAACCCGCCAACCCCGGCCCAGCCGCCGCAGGATGTACAGGAAAGCATTCGAGCGCACGAGCAGCTCGCCGGATTGTGTAAGCACCACGATGCTGTCGGGCAAACCGGCGCGCCGATCCGTCGGCACCCGCGCCTGAAACGTCGGACCCTGCAAGGGCGCGAATCGGAAGGCGTTCCCCGACCGGTCGTGCTTCAGCGCAAACTTCACGGTGCGATGGCACAGACCGCAATGGCCGTCGTAGAAGAGGATTTCGGTGGTGGGCGCAGCCTGCGGCACTCTTTGAAAAGGATAGCACGCCGAAACGATTTCGTTCCGCTGCGCGCCTTCCCCTCGGGGGGAAACTGCTGCTGGACAGAGTTTCGCGAAGTCTCTAAGCTATTGAAGCCTGAGGCCTTCTGAGGAGACGCCCTCCGTGAAGTGCAACAATATCCTTGAGACCATCGGTCACACGCCGCTTGTCCGGCTGAACCGCATGGCCAAGGATGTTCCTCCCGAGGTTTACGTAAAGGCCGATTATCTGAATCCGGGCGGGTCGATGAAGGACCGCATCGCCGTTTGGATGATCGACGAAGCCGAGCGCAAGGGCCAGCTCAAACTCGGCGGCACGATCATCGAAGCGACCTCCGGCAATACGGGAATGGGCCTCGCGCTGGTCGCGGCAGTGCGAGGATACAAGGTTGTTTTCACGATCACAGACAAGCAGTCACGCGAAAAAATCGATTCGTTGAAGGCGTTTGGTGCCGAGGTGATCGTCTGCCCGACCGCGGTCGAGCCCGAAGACCCGCGCAGCTACTATTCGGTGGCCAAGAAGCTTTCACGCGAGATTCCCAATTCGTTTTATCCGAATCAGTACGAGAATCCCGGAAATCCCGAGGCGCATTACCGCACCTCCGGTCCTGAAATTTGGAAGGATACCGAAGGGAAAATCACGCACTTTGTGTGCGGGCTCGGAACGGGCGGGACGGCGACCGGCGTGGGGCGTTTCCTGAAGGAACAGAACGCGGATATAAAGGTCATCGGCGTCGACCCTTACGGCTCGTTGTATTACGAGTACTTCAATACCCGCAACATCGGCAAAGCCCATACCTACGTGGTCGAAGGAATCGGCGAGGACATTTTGCCCTCGACCATGGATTTCAGCGTGTTGGACGACATCGTGCAAGTGAACGACGAAGAATGTTTCCTCTGGGCCCGGCGACTGACTAAGAGAGAAGGGATTTTCACCGGTGGCTCGGGCGGCGGATGTGTCTCCGCGGCGATCCGCGTCGCGAAGGATTGCAAGAAGGGCGATCTCGTCGTTGCCTTCCTGCCGGACGCCGGCACGCGCTATTTGAGCAAGATATATAATGATGGCTGGATGCGCGAACACGGCTACGCGGACGCCGAGGTGACGCTGACGGCCGCGGATGTGATTCGCGTGAAACGCCAGAACGGCAAGACCCGCGAACCCATCATTGTGGGAGCCAATCGCACGGTCTTCCAGGCCCTTAACACCATGCAGCAGCAGGACATTTCCCAGCTACCCGTCTTCGAGGACGACCGCTCCATCGGCACCATCTCCGAAGACCAGATTCTGAACCTCGCGCTACAAGGGAAAGACCTCCGCAAGCTGATCGTCCGCGAAGTGATGGGCGCGCCGCTGCCGCAAGTGGCTTCGAATGCCCCAGTTGAGCGTGTCACCCACCTCTTGAGCCACGAAAGTCCCGCCGTCTTCGTCGAGATGGATGATGGCAAGCTCGAAGTCCTCACCAAATTCGACCTGATGGACACGATTGCCGGCCTGGTCGGCCAAAAGCGCTGACGCCCCGCCCTCCGGTCAGACTTAGCTCCGATGGCGGGGAGCAACAGGCGACCTGATACCCTCCGGTTTGCCGACTCCCATCCTTTTCTTGGCCCCGCAGCGGGGTAGTGGATCAGTTTGAATATTTGAGCCTATAATCCCCCTGTAAGTAGGATCTTGCAGAGGAGAAAACCTAAATGAGGCTCTCATCGATGGACATTGCAGTTCGGGTCCTCGCGGTTTCGTTCGCTGCCACCGTCGTTGTTGCCGCCGTTTCGCACGCGCAGATGGGCCAGCCAGCCACTCCGGTGGTATCGGGGACGGACTCGATGCAGACCGAATTGCATATGCTGACGGACGTGCAGACTCAGAAAGCGGATCCGAAGGAA
>Ga0187872_10000675_pt1 | contig 37852 bp, 40 predicted proteins | sample June2016WEW_16_4_FD_132973 | JGI IMG/M metagenome (GOLD analysis project Ga0187872, IMG submission 132973) | Peatland microbial communities from SPRUCE experiment site at the Marcell Experimental Forest, Minnesota, USA - June2016WEW_16_40 | ecosystem: Environmental > Terrestrial > Soil >...
CCGCCCGATCGATCTGCACGAACCCGCGCGGCGAACGCTTACGCTTCGTGACAGTCGCCTCCCGCCTTGACGGCTGCCGCCGAACGGGTCCCGATGGCCACCATGTTCACGGAGCTGTCGCTGCCGATCACAGGGTTCCGGTCACCGTCGTGTTCAAAATGTATGACGCCGCATGCTCATATTGAATGGCGGGCAACAGTCAGGTACCGGACGCGAACCTCACAATCGTCAACTTCTCTGCATCCGTTGGAATGCCTGACATTGAAGGTGCGCACGTGATCACGGTGATCCCCAGCCGGATGCCGAGCCGACGACCTAGCAGGGTTCGCTCTCGCCACTCCACAGACCTGGCGCGGCTCGCCAACCTTGGCTCTCCAGCGGGCATGCGGCCAACGTGACGGGCGCAGAGCATGGCACAGCTCATGCCGTACATGAGGTGAGCGTGTTGGAGTCCTGAGCCTCAGCCAAGGCCCGACCACAGGTAGCGGGCACCGATAGCGACCACCAGGACGCCCATCACCCGGCGGATGAGCGTGTCAGGGAGCCGCTGCTGGATTCGGGCACCGGTGTACGCGCCCGCCAGGCCGCCGATGCCCAGCGCGATTCCCGTTGGCCAGTCGGGGGCGACCGACCCGTGGTGATGGACCGAGAGGATCAGGAAGGTGATCACTCCTGCGGCCGAGGTCACGAAGGTGGACGCGAGCGCGGACGGGGCGACTTCCCGGGGTGGCTGTCCGGTGCCGATGAGGATGGGAGCCAGGATCGAGCCGCCGCCGATGCCGTAGATCCCGCCGACGCAGCCCACCACCGCCGCGAGGAGGATCAGCACCGGCGGGGGAACGGCGCGTGCCGGCCGGGGTTCCGTTCCGGGCCGGGCCGGCCTGGTCAGCGCCAGCCAGGCGCCGAGCGGCAGCAAGACGGCCGCGACGACGAAATCGAAGACGCGGGCGCCGGGAAGCAGCTCGACCCGGATGACCGATCCGGCGATCACGCCGGGCAGCGTCCCGGAGATGAGGACCAGGGCGAGCCTGCCGCCGGTCTGCCCCTGCCGCCAGTACCGGTACAGCGCACCCGGAGTCGCGACCACGTTGTAGAGCAGGTTGGTCGGGGTAACTGCCGGGCTCGGCGTGCCCAGCACGCTGACCTGGAATGGCAGCAGCAGCACCGCCCCCGAGATCCCCGCGGGCGTGGCCAGTACCGCGATGGCGAACGCCGCCGCCAGGGCCACGACCTGCGTCCAGCCCGCACCCAGCACCGAGTCACGGTAGCGACCTCCCTGGCCGGTGATGGGGCGATGACCGACTAATTGCTGCGGGCAACTCCCGGTCGCCGGTCGCGGGCGATTCCCGCCGTCGCGATGAGTTTGGCGGCTGCGTTCCGTCAGGATGTCAGCGGGTCATGGTAACTGTGCCTGGCGGCGATCGCCAGGCCAGGCGTGATCATGCCGGGCCGGGCCGGGCCGGGGCGTGGCGTCGCGCCGGGCGGGACTGAGGGGAGCAGGGCATGAGCGGTGTACGGGTGCTGGCGGGCACGCGCAAGGGCGCGTTCGTCCTGACCTCGGACGGCACGCGGAAGCGGTGGGAGGTCAGCGGCCCGCACTTCGCAGGCTGGGAGATCTACCACGTGAAAGGCTCGCCGGCCGACCCCGACCGGCTGTACGCGTCGCAGTCCAGCGGCTGGTCCGGGCAGGTGATCCAGCGATCCGACGACGGCGGCGCGACCTGGGCGCCGGTGGGCAACCAGTTCGCCTACGACGGGACGCCCGGCACCCATCAGTGGTACGACGGGACGCCGCACCCGTGGGAGTTCGCGCGGGTCTGGCACCTGGAGCCGTCGCTGGACGACCCGGACACGGTGTACGCCGGGGTCGAGGACGCCGGGCTGTTCCGCTCCGGTGACGGCGGGCAGAACTGGCAGGAGCTGCCCAACCTCCGCGGCCACAAATCCGGCCCGTCGTGGCAGCCGGGCGCGGGCGGGATGTGCCTGCACACGATCCTGCTGGACCCCGTGCAGCAGGGCAGGATGTTCGCCGCGATCTCGGCGGCCGGAGCGTTCCGCTCCGATGACGCGGGCCAGAGCTGGCGGCCGATCAACCGCGGGCTCCAGTCCGAGGGCATCCCCGACCCGGACGCGGAAGTCGGGCACTGCGTGCACCGGCTGGCGATGCACCCGTCCCGGCCGGGCGTGCTGTTCATGCAGAAGCACTGGGACGTGATGCGCAGCGACAACGGCGGCGAGTCCTGGCGGGAGATCTCCGGGAACCTGCCGTCTGACTTCGGCTTCCCCATCGACGTGCACGCCCACGAGCCGGACACGATCTACGTGGTCCCGATCACCAGCGACGCCGAGCACTTCCCGCCCGAGGGGAAACTGCGGGTCTACCGCAGCCGTACCGGCGGCGATGACTGGGAGCCGCTGACCACGGGCCTGCCGCAGGAGAACTGCTATGTCAACGTGCTGCGCGACGCGATGGCCGTGGACTCGCTGGATTCCTGCGGGGTGTACTTCGGCACCACCGGCGGCCAGGTCTATGCCTCGGCGGACTCCGGGGACAGCTGGGAGCCGATCGTCCGCGATCTGCCGGCCGTGCTGTCGGTCGAGGTCCAGACGCTGCCATGATCCGGGTCGTGCTCCCCGCGCACCTGCGGACCCTCGCCCGCATTGATGGCGAGGTGCGCCTCGATATCACCGGGCCGGTCACCCAGCGGTCGGTGCTGGACGCGCTGGAGGCCCGCTGCCCGATGCTGCGCGGGACCATCCGCGGTCATGACGGCGGCCCCCGACGCGCCTTCATCCGGTTCTTCGCCTGCGAGCAGGACCTGTCCCACGACCCGCCCGACGACCCGCTGCCCGATGCGGTCGCCGCCGGGACAGAGCCCTATCTCGTCGTCGGCGCCATGGCAGGCGGATAAGAGCACTGGTCAGCCAGGCAGCCTCGCCACGTACGCTGACAGGCATAGCCCAACAGGATGGCCGGGACTGAGGAGGTGACCTCGTGCTAGCGGACTCCTTCGGGCGGATCGCTACTGATCTGCGGGTCTCGGTGACCGACCGGTGCAACCTGCGGTGTACCTACTGCATGCCCGCCGAAGGCCTGGACTGGCTGCCCGGCCCGGCTCTGCTCACTGACGACGAGGTATCCCGGCTGATCTCAGTCGCGGTCCGGCGGCTGGGCCCGGCTGGCGTGATTAATGCGGTGGGTGTCGCCCCGATCGCGGCAAGGATCGTGATTAATGCGGTAGTGCCGCCCCGAGTGCGGCAAGGATGATGCCTGCGCCTGCGGCGCACAGCAGGGTGAGGACGACGCTGCGTTTCAGTGCCAGGAGGAGGATGGCGGCGGCGCCGAGGATGGCGTATTGCCAGGGCTGGGTGAGGGTGCGGGCGAGCGGGATGGCTGAGCCGAGGATCGCGCCGATGGCGGCGGGTCCGGCGCCGTTGAGGAAGGCGCGGGCGGTCTGGTTGCTGCGGAGCCGGTCGAAGTGGCGGGCTCCGAGCAGGATGAACGTGAAGGACGGGCTGAAGGCGATGAGGGCGGCGATGATGCCGCCGAGTAGCCCGGCGGCGGCGTAGCCGACGACGGCGACGGTCTGCACGACCGGGCCGGGGGTGATCTGGCCGAGCGCGACGGCGTTGAGGAACTGGCCGCCGGTCATCCAGTGGTAGTGGCTGACGGCGTCGGCCTGCATGAGCGGGATGATGACGAATCCGCCGCCATAGGACAGGGCTCCGACCTTGAATGCCACCCAGATGAGCGACGCGAGACCGCCGGCGGCGATGGCGCCGCCGGCGGCCAGCGAGATGGGGGCGACTGCCGCGGGACGGCCGGCGTGGTGCGGAATCCGCGGGGCGAGCTCGATCGCGCCGCAGCCGAGCAGGACGAGGACGAGCCACGGCCCGAGAGTGGCGGCGGAAATAACGCCAGCGGCGAGATAGCTGATCCAGCGCAGCTGCCGGGCGCGGCCGCTGGCATGGGCGGCGCGCCAGCTGGCCGGCATCAGGCCAGTTGCGGCGTGGACGGCCACCGCAGCGACCGCAGCTCCGGCTCCGGCCCCGGCGGCGAGGACCCACCGGGGCGGCGAGCTGCTGAGGAACAAAGCGGAGAGCGCGAGGATGAGGATCAGGCCGGGGACGATGAACGCGGCCCCGCCGACGATCGCGCCGAGCCGCCCGCGCAGGCGCCAGGCGCAGAAGATTGCCAGCTGGGTGGAGGCTGGCCCGGGCAGCAGGTTGCAGGCGGCGACAGCGTCCTCGAACTCGACTGGCTCAAGCCACTGCTCCCGCTCGACGCACAGGTCACGGAGCATCTTGATGTGGGTCGGCGGGCCGCCGAAGCCGATACACCCGATCCGGCCCCATTCGCGCAGGATCGTCAGCAGAGAGGTAGGCCGCGCGGCATCCGCGTCAGCGGGCTGACCTGGCAGCGTCATCCGGCTGCCGGCGTGAACAGCTCGACCGGGTTGCCCGCCGGGTCCTCCAGCACAATGCGCTGGATCAGGAAGCCAATGCGCGCATGCAGGTCAGCGGCGGTGCGCTGGAACGCTGGGTAACTTGCCGGGCCGCTGCCTGCGGCGCCAGGGTCCGGGATGCTCCAGTGGATCGGCTCGGGGCCGCCCGGGAACTCCGGGCAGATCTCCCGGACCCGGTCGCACAGAGTGATCACGTAGTCGAAACGCTGCGCGCTGAACTCGCTCAGGTGCTTGCTGCGCCGCCCGCTCAGGTCGATGCCGTATTCGCGCATCACCCGCACCGCGTCCGGGTGCAGGTCCTTTGGGTGGCTGCCGGCGCTCACGACCCGGGCCCGGTCGCCGGCGGCCTGCTGGAACAGGGCCTCGGCGATCTGGGAGCGAGAGCTGTTGCCGGTGCACAGGAACAGGACCCGCACCGGAGTCCCGGAACGGCGCTGGCCGGCTCTCGGGGCCGGCGGGAGTGACGCGGGCAGCAGGCCCGGCTGCAGCGCGTCGGCGGTCGCGGCGAGCAGCTGGCCGCACCGGGCTAGCTCGACCCGGTAATAGGCATCGCGTCGGTCCGCTGAGCTGCGGTGCATTGACACCAGCCCGCCAGCGCGCAGCCGTCCCAGATGGTAGGAGACCGCGTTCTGCGCCTCGCCGACCAGAGCGGTCAGCTCATGCACCCGTTGGTCGCTGCGCGCCAGTTCGCTGAGCAGCCGCCAGCGCAGCGGATTGCCAGCCAGCCGCAGGAACACCGGCGGCTGCACCTCCGCATGGACCGATTCCGCACCCACGCCGCCGACACTACATCAAAACAATTTGATGTATTCCCTCATCTGCCGTACCTGGTTGTTGATCTTGCAGCCAGCGCATCTCGCTGCCTGCTGCCACGCTGTCCTCAGCGAGTTTCAACCCAACACACCGAGGCATTACTAATGATCATGGCCCATCAAGATCATGATCGGTGTATCCGTGCAGCAGGGGCGATCAGGCTGGGCCAGAGATGGCCTGGGTCATCACAATCTCGCCAGGTCATCATGGCTCTCCGGCGGTGCCGGGGGCAGCGGGCGGAATCAGCCCGCTGCGCAGCGCGGCGTGCCGCTGCCATACCGCGATACTCAGGTGATCGGGCGCGAGGACCGGCCAGGCGTCGTCCTCCCCGTGATGCATGAGCTGCGCAATGTGGCCGGCCGCGTCGCAGCGGATGATCTTGTCCATGCTCGTCAGGCCTATCGCTCAGTTTTCGCCGCACTGCGCGCGCCAGTTGGTGGTGGCGGCAGCGGGTCGGGTGCAGCCGTCGGCGCGGCCTGCTCGTTATCCGGGCAGGTCCACGTGAATGTCACGTGGTCGTGCGCCCGCCGGTCCTCTCGCCGCGTTCAGGCGGCGAACTCGAATGCGGCCTCGGGGATGGCGACGCCGCTCTTAAGTAAGTCAGCATGAAACGGCCGGCTCCGGTTTCTGCCGGTAGCACTTGGCTTGTGTCGTGGGTCGTCCGACGCTAGTAGGTGCTGAACCAAAAGCGGTGGACGGAGCCACAGGCAGAAGGGAGCCGACCGTCATGACCAGTGTGCCATCGGCAGCGGAGGTGATCCATCTGGGGATGGACACTTCCGTGAACGAGATCGTGGCCGGGCAGCAGCGATCCCGTGAACCAGGACACAACGGCATCAACCGGGGTGGCAGTGCCACCTGATGAGGTACAAAAGCTTGACAGGCCGTTTCATATGAGCATTCACGTCCTGCCCGGCGCGTCGGCTGTGGGGCGGCTTCCCTTGGCCTACCAGGCGAGTATGCGCCCCAGCGCCGTCAGATCGCAGCTTCCCGATCGGCGGCACGCTCGACTTGCGGCGCCGGGCGCATTTCAGGCTGCTGCGCAAGGACCTCAACCAGGGCGATTACACGGTCCCGCTTGATCAGACCGAGGCTCATGCGCTGGCGTGGCTGGAGAAGGCCTCGCGCCCGGTCAGTGCGCTGCGGGACGAGTCCGTGGTATGCGATGTCCTGGACGCCCTAGCCGTCAACCTCGACGGCACGCGTGCGGCGCCTGAGTATTTCTCCCGGCGTCGGCGGGTCATGCATCGGGTCCTCGGCTACGCCGTCCGGAAGAAGCGCCTGGACAGCAACCCAGTCAGCACGAGCAACCTCCCGCAGAGCTGGACCGCTCCCGAGGTCCCGGACGACGCCATTGACCCCCGCAGCGTGGGCTCACCCGCCCTGATTGCCTCGATGCTCGTGGCGTGCAGCTACGTGGGCCGGAATCAGGGGCCGCGGTTTGTGGCCTTCTTCGGCTGCATGTACTACGCGATGATGCGGCCATCCGAAGTTGCCGCTCTCACCTCCGACGGGTGCTACCTGCCCGACAGTGGCTGGGGGCACCTGACCTTTGCAGACTCCAGCCCGGCCGCGGGCAGGGCCTACACCGACGATCGCTTAGTGCACGAGCACCGGGGGCTGAAAGGCCGCAACAAGGGACGGCCCAACACCGACGCCCGCGGACGGAGGCCCACCCGCCGCGTGCCCATCCCGCCCGAACTAGTGGCACTGTTGCGCGAGCACATCACCCGGTTCGGTCCCGGGCCCGGCGGGCGCCTGTTCCGCAGCGAGAACGGCTATCCCATCCAGCCCTCGACCTGGTGGCGCGTCTGGCAAAAGACTCGGGCCTTCTCGTTTACTCCCGCTCAGGCGGCGACCCCACTGCTGAGTCGTCCTTATGACTTGCGTCATTCCGGGGTCACCTGGCGGCTGAACTCCGGCGTCCCGCCAACCGAGGTAGCCGCATGGGCCGGTCACAGCGTCGAGGTCCTGATGCGCACCTACGCCAAATGCATGACCGGCATGGAAGAGATATGGATCACCCGCATGAACCAGGCCCTACGTCTGGAAGTCCCCTCTGGCAGAGAGGAGCAAGGTGAAGGCCCTGAACGAGATCATGGAATTCGACCGCGGGACTGATCTTGTCCCTGCACTGGCCGTAATGCTCAGCGTCCGTCTGCTGGCACACGCTATTCGGCTCCGTCTGAGAGTGGCCGGCCTCCTCGGCAGATGTGGTGTAAGTCATGGGTCCAGCCGCACCGCGTCAACGCCGGGCAGTTGCTCCAAAGCTCAGCAGGACGTTGGCCGGCTCAGTCACCCTGGTTCTGGCCGTGATTCATGTGGTGACTATAGTGTTCTTGCATGAAGATGAATTAATTCGTAACTTTGTGCTACAGAGGCTGTGCGGAAAGTTCTTGATCAAGACTGACAACTAGCAAGCTGACAGGCTGAAGGCGCGATAGGCATCTGCGAGATGCGGCGCTCACCAGCCCAAGTGATGCGACGATGACGGGCTACGAGAGGGTGTTACCCATGAGGGGCACGACACAGGTTTCGCCGGATGTCGTGAAGGATGTCGCGTTCGCGGTCTGCAGCGGCTTGGGGGGTACTGACTGTCAGAAATTCCCAGTGTGGGTGCAGGGGATCCGCGCTGTACTGCTCGTGCGGCTGGATGTGAATGAGTGTGACCGGCGCGTCGCTGGGGGACTCGATGCCGTCAGTTCGCCGGACATCTTGAGGATCTTGCTAGGGCTTCCTCTTGGCGAGCCTGTGCCCTACGCGGCCTTGACAGCGGCGGAGCGTTCGGCGCTCCGTACCGTTCCCCGCGGCGTTGTGTCCTTCGATGGCTCTTGCGTGATTCGTCGTGCGGTACCGCCACTTGAAGTGGCCATGGCGCTGGTTCCTGCGGGTTCCTGGCGCAGCGGTCTAGAGCGGGCCGGGCGGTTTGCGCCTTTCTGCCCGCGAGCTATCGTTCTCCGGCTGCGCCCGCGTGATCTAAACGATCTTTACATAGAGGCAGGTTTCTACGGCATCGGTGTGATAGCTGCGAACAGCGACGCCGGGCCTGAGGTACTAGTCGAGCCTGCCCGGTTCCTTAGGAATCGGCTTACGGTGGCTGGCTGGCGCTTCCTGGAAGAGGTGTACCGCCAGGTCAGTTCGTCGGCTGAGCTGAAGGTGCATGCAAGGTGGCCTGCCGCTGGGTATCGCGCAGCGGGAGGCTTGCCCATTGCCGGAGTGCCGGCGGGGGCTTGAACTTACCCGGCTGGCGGATCCTCGTGTTCTCGATGACGTGAGCGTCGACGGCTGCCTGGCAGCGGTTTTGCCACCACCGCTGACGTCCAGCGATGTTGTGGTTCTCAAAAAGGCCGGGGAGCCAGCTATTCCACAGTGCCGCATTGTGTTCGTGAGCGGCCGCGCGGATCAGGTCGGTAAGCCCGTAGAAGGAATCGACCGGTAGAGGACTGCCGCCGCAAAGTGGGCATGGGCACGGTGGCGGAGTTACGTTGTCATAGGCATTGGCGAGAAAGTCAGCCGCGCTGAAGCGCAGCAGCTCGGGCACCAGCACGGTCGGAAAGTGCGGAAATGGTTTTGAGGACTCTGGTCGCTCTCCGGCGGGGACCAGGTGCCGCAGTGAGCCACCCGCTCCGATTGCGGCGAACGAGCCGCCGTGCATCATGGCGTCGAAGCCAGCAAGGTCGGTACGCCAGAGCCCGATCCCGGGGACCTCTTGGAGCAGATCACGCAGGTTAGACGGAGCTGCCTTGAACTTCTGTAGTGGGTCATATTGCCCACCGAAGATCAATGCGACGGGATGAGGGATGCGTTGCAGCACCGCTGCCAGCTGCGTTCGTGATTCCTCGCGGAGCCACGCGATGGAAATCGGGACAAGCACGACGACGTCGTCCCGATCGAGCGCCTGCGCGGCGATCATGATTGCCTTCAGGGCGTCTGATGCTCCGGCTGGGACATATCGGGTGGGGGTAAGCGTGACGCTCGCCCCGCGGTCAAGCTGATCCTGCAGAACGCTCTCAAGATCATTACCGAATAGGGCGGGCTCGGGGAGAGAGAGAAGGGCTCGTCAGCCGTTGCGACTTCAGTCTCGTAGGCCGCCACATCTTCTACCAGCACGCCCGTATAGCCAGACTTCCGCAGAGCAATCACGCCAGCCCCGGCGTTAGCATCGCAGAGCACCAAGCCCCCATGCGCGGCATCAAGGTAGGCGGGCACCTGCCGCACATACTTTGGCCGGTTGAGCAGGAAGATCCGCTCGGCCACCGCAATCCGCGGCGCGGCCAAGCCGCCGAGCGTGCGCCGCAGCGGGGGTGCCAGAGCCCGTCTGCGTGGTGGGGCGATCATTCATCGGCTGGCCTCGTGTAGGTGTCGGACTCAGCAGATTCTCTGGCCGAGTGGGGGTCAGGTAGATACAGGGCGCGGAATTCGTCTGGCAGTAGTCCAGCTAGACTGGCTGCTTGATCAAGGCCGCAGAGGCTCGTGAGGTGTTTAGCGGTTCTTGCCGCTATGTGGGGGCACTCACTAGCGACAGGGCCAGGCTCATGAGTTCGGTATCCAAGCGTGGACATCTCGATCATCAGATTGCGGTACTGCCAGTCGCTGACGGCCGCCAATGTAACGGCGCGGCGGGCCAGTGCAGCCATTGATACCCTCCATCGTTGTTTCAGCACCAGAAGACGGTTCAGCTCCAGTTTGCCCCGCATCTCTGCCGCGATATCCGCAGCAGGCATCAGGAACTCACTGGCGAACTCGTCGGCCTGCCGTTCCTGGAGAACGGTCGCACCGGCCACAGGATGCATGATGATATGCCCGAGCTCGTGCGCGAGGCTGAACCGAAATCGGTCGCTAGGAGCATGCACATTGAGGACGAACAGCGGAGCCTCGTCCCCGTCCCAGGTGCTCACAGCGTCTAGGTCACGGGTGCCCAAGTCGCGGACGAGGATCAAGCCGCCGGCTTGTTCAATGATGAGCACAAGGTTGTGGATAGGTCCTGCGGGGACATTCCACAGCTTGCGGACCGCCCTTGCGACATCCGAAGGCGACTCCAAGTCGGTAACGGCGATGTGCTCGAAGCTGTGTACGGCGTCCGCTTCGGATGAGAGCAGCCCGCGGACCTGAAGGCGCGCCAGCGCCAGTTCGGCGTGAATTCTGCGCAGATGCTGCGCGCCAAGGGCAGCCTTCTTGCGATGGTGGACCAGGCCGATGCCCATGCCCGTTACGTTGGGTTCGATCCTTAGCAGGTGAGCTGGGTAATGCAGCGCTTGGGCGTACAGATCTAGCCGGGCGCCGCTAACTGCGATGCGTCCCGCCTCTGCCTTGCTCACATACCCCTGAGAGATGCGGTCGGCCTGCGCCAGTGCTGTCATCGCCTTTGCGAGGTCGATCTGCGTCATGCCACGAGACTCCCGAGCGAGCGTCAGCATGGCTGCATCAGCAGCCGGTTCAGATGTCCCCGGCATGGATCTTGCACCTCCTGCCTGACCGTACCCTCAATTCAAGTCCTCAAAATAGACCATCAAAATATTCCACGCAACCGCAACGCTCATCATGACCCAGGAGCGTGGCACGTGTCAGCGCCGATCGTCAGTTGCGGCCGGTGGTTCGAGGGTGCTGACCGGCGCGCTGGGGAGCGTATGGGGAGTGGAAGCCGTCAGATAGCGGCATCTCCCGTCGCAACCTGGCGCAGGATGGCGATCCGGGAAGATTCGTGAGACGGGTTGTACTGCCTGCTCAGAGAGCCATTTGGGCTGGTCATCGGGTGGCGCCCCCAGCAGGATTCGAACCTGCGCACACGGCTCCGGAGGCCGTTGCTCTATCCCCTGAGCTATGGGGGCTGGCGCGTTCGCCTGGCAGGTGCGGGCCTGCCAGGCCCAGACAGAGTATCAGCACAAGTATCTACGGACACGACTGCGATCTGTACCCACTGTGGCGGCGAAAGAAGATAGCCTCACGCGGGTGACGCAGGGACTGGGCCGCGTGCTGGTTGTCGATGACGATGAGGTCATCCGGCAGCTGATCGCCGTGAACCTCACGCTCGAGGGGTTCGACGTGATCACGGCCGTCGATGGCCGGGATTGCCTGGAAAAGGTGATCGAGGTAGGGCCGGACGTCATCACCCTGGATGTCATGATGCCCCGGCTGGACGGCTGGGTCACCGCGACTCAGCTCCGGCGCAACCCGGAGACCGCCGGCATCAAGGTCGTGCTCATCACGGCCAGGGCGCAGGAGGACGACCGGGACCGGGGCCGGGAGATCGGCGTCGACGCCTACCTCACCAAGCCGTTCGATCCGGCTGAGATGATCCGGGTGGTGCGCGAGCTGGCCGGCGCTCCGAGCAGCGCGTTCGACTGACCCGCGCCGGGCTCTAGCCTGAGCGGGTGATCACTGCCGACCTTGGCGCCGAGCTGGCCGCCGCCGTGCGCGCGGCTGCCGGGGCCGGCCACCTGCCGCCGGATGCCGTGGCGGCCAGGCCGAGCGGCACCTGGCGACGCCCGCCCGGTGCCGCGCCGGGCAGTTACGCCAGCTCCCTCCCATTCGAGATCGCCCGCCGGGCAGGGCTGCGGCCCGCGCGGGTAGCCGCAATCCTGGCCGCGCGGCTGCGCGCCGCCAGCTGGATCCACGCCGTGTCCGTCACCGGCGACGGTTACCTCACCGTCACGGTCACCCCGTCAGCCCTGGCCTTCCTCGCGGTCCGGATCGCAGCCGCGGGCCGGGCCTGCGCCCGCAGCGAATCGCTGGGCGGCGCCGAGCTGACGGCTCCGCCGCTGCCGGACCTCGCCGCCGCGCCGACCTGGCCGCAGGCCCGGCGAGACCAGGCCGCGGCGCTGACCGGGCGCCTGGCCGCAGCGGCCGGGGCCACCGTCGTGGTGACCCCCGAGGCAGAACGCACCACTTCCGCCGCATCTCCCGCGCCGCCCGGCGCCGCCCCGGCGTCGGTCCCGGTCACCGCCCCGCCGGCCGGCCCGATAGGAGACCCGGTCGCGCCTGGCCGGGAGTCAGGACCGGTCCTGCCGGGGCCCCGCGCAGGACCCGTCCCGCCCGACCCGCCCGTCCCGGTGTCAGCCGCGGTGGCCTACGCCGGCCCCGACGTCGTCCGCTACCTGCTCGCCCGCACCCCCGCGGGGGAAGGGGCCGGGCCGGCTGGGGCGGGCGGGACGGCTGGAGCGGGCGGGACGGCTGGGGCGGACGGGACGGGGGCAACCAGCCCCATCGTGTCGAATCGGCTGTCAGATCCCGCGTACCTGGTCAGGTTCGCGCACGCGGATGCGGGCGCCGTCCGGCGCTGGGCCGGCGACCTGGGGCTTGCCCGCACCGAAGCGGACGCCCGGCTGGCCCGGCTGCTCGCGCACCCGGCTGAGCGCGTCTTGCTGGATCAGCTTTCCTGGCTGCCCGAGCGCATCGCCGGCGCTGCCCGGCGTGGCCGGCCGGAGGAGTTCCCGCGCTACCTCGAGAGCGTGGCCGCGGCGTGGCTGGACTGCCGGGAAGCCTGCCCGGCGCTGCCGTTCGGCGGTCATGCGGCGCCACGGGATGCGGCGGGCAGGAGCGCCCGGCTCTGGCTCGCGGAGGCGGCTCGCACGGTGCTTGGCACCGGGCTGGAGCTGATCGGAATCGGCCCGGCCGGCCTGTCTCATACCGGGCTCTTGTGAGAATCGCCAGGTTGAAGTAGGTTCGCGGGTCATCTGGAGGATCACGGCACCGGGGGCCAGCGTTCCATGACTAGGCGGTTCAATCGTCAGCGAAACGGGTATCGCCAGCGGTGTAAGCCCCCTGGATGCCGACAGCTAAGGCAGAGCCTCCAGGGCCTTTCGCCGGCTGACAACCCTCCAGAAATCGGCCGGCCGAAGGGTTACCTGCGGGAATGCCGAACATGTGCGCCTGGCCACCGCCAGGCTGGCTGCCGCCTGGCTGTCGGCCCCTTTCACCGGTGACGGACGCTGTCGAAGGAATGCCTTGGGTCCCGTTGGTGTTAAGCTAGGTGCTGCACCAGATGCCCCGCCCTGGGGAGAGGTGCTCGTCCGTATTCCATCCGACCGGCCATACGGCCTGCGGCGGGTTGCGGATCCCCACGACATTCGCTCATGGTCAGCTTCTCGCGTACGCGCCGGACGGGCCAGGTCGAGGGATGCCGCGGAACCACTCACGGGGGCGATGGCACATAGCGGCGACGCGCGATGGCGCACCGCGCAGCAACCAGCGGCGCGACCAATGATGATAAGACTTGCCCGGCTACAGCTCAGCCGGGCGGATATAGCGGCTTACGCCGCAGCTGACATGCGACAGCGGGCACCGGATCACCGCAGCCCGTACCCCGGGAAGGACCCCTCGTGAGCGAAACCTTCGATCTGTTCTCTGGCCCCGCCAGCTCGCCTGAAGAATCTGCCGGTCTGTCCGGATCCGGTGGCATGACGGCCGGCGCGGCGCTCTCATCAGGGACTTCAGGGACTTCCCCGGGGGAGGCAGGCGCGGTACGCTCCAGGCCGGATGCGGGCGACGGCGCCCGTGCTCCCGGCTCGGCTGCGCCGGCCAGGCGCTCCGGAGCGGGGCTGTCCGCGATGCTGCTGCCCGAGCTTCAGCGGCTTGCCCAGTCTCTCGGCATCACGGGAACTGCGCGGCTGCGCAAGGGTCAGCTCATTGCGGCGATCGAGGAAAAGCGGGGCGCTGGCAGCGATGCCGCTGGCAGCACTGCTCCGGCTAGTGCCAGCGGGAGCAGCACAGCCAGGAATGGCGCGGCAGGACGGGGCAGGCGCAACGGGGCTGCCGTCGCGTCATCCGGCGAGCTAGCGCCGGCCGCGGAGCTCCAGGGCAAGGGATCCGACAACTCAGACCAGCGGGGCGCGCCTGCGGGAGCCGGCGCGATCCGCCCTGTTGAGCAGGACGCTATGGAATCAGAGACATCGACGCAGCCCGGACTGGGCAGCACCGGGTATGCAGGCGGAATAGGGGATGCGGCGGGCGCTGGCAGCCCGGCCGGCGCCGCCGCGGCAGTCGGCGCACCGAACGGGGCCCAGCAGGACGATGTCCAGCATGACGGCCAGCGCGGCGATCGTCGTCGCCGGGGCGGGAGCAACCGCCGCGACGACCAGGCGAGGGCGGCCAGCGACGGAGCGGAGCACCGGGAGTCCGGTCGTGACTCCGGCTCAGGCGGCCGTGACCAGCAGGGACGTGATCAGCAGGGACGTGATCCGCAGGGCGGCGGCCAGCAGAATGCCGCGCAGCGCGGTGATGGCGGCCAGCGCGGGGAGAGCCAGCGCGACAGCCGGGGCGACGGCGGCCAGCGCGGTGACAACCGGGGCGATGGCGGTCGCGACGGCGACGAGCGCGAGGGCTCGGGCAGCCGCCGCAGCCGGGACCGGTTCAGGAACCGCAGCCAGGGCAACCGGCGCCGCGAGCGCGGCGGCGGCAACTCAGACGCCGAGCCGGTTATCTCCGAGGACGACGTCCTCATCCCGATCGCCGGCATCCTGGATGTGCTCGACAACTACGGATTCGTCCGTACCACCGGCTACCTGCCCGGCCCGAACGACGTCTACGTCTCGCTCTCCCAGGTGCGCCGGTACGGCCTGCGCAAGGGTGACGTGATCGAGGGCGCGATCCGCCAGCCGCGCGAGGGCGAGCGCAGGGAGAAGTTCAACGCCCTGGTCCGCCTGGACAAGATCAACGGCCTGGATCCCGAGCAGTCCAAGGACCGGGCCGAGTTCTCCAAGCTGGTGCCGCTGTACCCGCAGGACAGGCTGCGGCTGGAGACTGACCCCAGCATCATGACCACGCGGATCATCGACCTGATCGCCCCGATCGGGAAGGGCCAGCGCGGCCTGATCGTGTCGCCGTCCAAGGCAGGCAAGACGCTGATCCTGCAGGCGATCGCGAACGCCATCACCAAGAACAACCCCGAGTGCCACCTCATGGTCGTCCTGGTGGACGAGCGGCCTGAGGAAGTCACCGACATGCAGCGCACGGTGAAGGGTGAGGTGATCTACTCGACCTTCGACCGGCCGTCGGAGGACCACACCACGGTCGCCGAGCTGGCCATCGAGCGGGCCAAGCGGCTGGCGGAGATGGGCCACGACGTAGTGGTACTGCTGGACTCGATCACCAGGCTCGGCCGTGCTTACAACCTGTCTGCGCCGGCCAGCGGGCGGATCATGTCCGGTGGTGTCGACTCGACCGCCTTGTACCCGCCCAAGCGCTTCTTCGGCGCCGCCCGCAACATCGAGCACGGCGGCTCGATCACGATCCTGGCCACGGCCCTGATCGAGACCGGATCCCGCGCGGACGAGGTCATCTTCGAGGAGTTCAAGGGCACCGGCAACATGGAGGTGCGGCTGCGCCGCGAGCTGGCCGACAAGCGCATCTTCCCGGCCATCGACGTGGACTCCTCCAGCACCCGTAAGGAAGAGCTGCTGATGACGCCGGAAGAGCTGAAGATCGTCTGGCAGCTGCGCCGCGTGCTGCACGCGCTCGACCCGCAGCAGGCACTGGAAGTGCTCATGGACCGGATGAAGGGAACCAAGAGCAACGCCGAGTTCCTGCTCCAGGTGCAGAAGACCACGCTCGGTGTCAGCTAGCGGCAGGGCGGCGGGTGCGCCCCGCCGACTGGCCCAATGACTGGCGGGCAGGCGGGAATCTGCGGTCGGCCCGGCGCGTTGCAGGGTCTGGCACACTGGTAAGCCCATCGAATGCGGTTCCGGTTCACGCCCTTCGCGACAGCAAGTGGCGACCCGGCGACTGCGAGAACCAGGAGTAAGCACATGAAGTCCGGAATCCACCCGGAATACGTGGAAACGACGGTGACCTGCACCTGCGGGAACACCTTCCAGACCAGGAGCACGGCGAAGAACGGCGTGATCCACGCCGATGTCTGCTCGAACTGCCACCCGTTCTACACGGGCAAGCAGAAGATCCTGGACACCGGCGGCCGGGTCGCCAGGTTCGAGCGCCGCTTCGGCAAGAAGCCGGCTGACAGCAAGTAGGGCCTGCCGACGGCCAGAGCAAGCCACCATCACGCAGGTCAGATCACTAAGCGCAGTTCAGGGTTACCGGCCCGCTCAGGCCGGTAGCCCGGCTCGGCGCGTTCGCCGGCGGCCGCCCCGGCCGCGGCCGTCAGTATCGCGGGAGGTCAGCAGTGTTTGAGCGGCTTGCCGATCTCGCCAGCGAGTACGCGCAGCTCGAGCGCGATCTGTCCGATAGCGCGGTGCACGCCGATCAGGACCGGGCCAGGACCCTCGGCCGCCGCTACGGCGAGCTCAGCCCGATCGTGCATGCCTACACCGAGTGGCGGCAGACCTCTGATGACGAGGCGACCGCGCGGGAGCTAGCCGGCGAGGATGCCTCGTTCGCCCTGGAGGCCGAGCAGCTGGCCAAGCGCAGGGAAGAGCTGGAGCACCGGCTGGAGCAGCTGCTCGTACCGGCCGACCCGTTCGACAGCAAGGACGTCATCCTCGAGGTCAAGGCCGGGGAAGGCGGCGAGGAATCAGCCCTGTTCGCCGGGGACCTGCTGCGGATGTACCTGCGGTACGCCGAGCGCCAGGGCTGGAAAACCGAGATCCTCGACGCCACCGTCACCGGCCTGGGCGGCTACAAGGACGTGACGGTCGCGATCAAGGGCCGCCGCGGGGGCGCCGGCGCCTGGTCCCGGCTGAAGTACGAGGGCGGCGTCCACCGGGTCCAGCGGGTGCCGGTCACCGAGTCACAGGGCCGGATTCACACCTCCGCGGCCGGGGTGCTGGCCGCGCCCGAGGCTGACCCGGTCGACGTCACGATCGACCCTAACGACCTGCGGGTGGACGTCTTCCGCTCGTCCGGCCCCGGCGGCCAGAGCGTCAACACCACCGACTCCGCCGTGCGGATCACGCACCTGCCGACCGGGATCGTGGTGTCCTGCCAGAACGAGAAGAGCCAGCTGCAGAACAAGGAGCAGGCGATGCGCATCCTGCGGGCCAGGCTGCTGGCAGCCGCCCAGGAGGAGGCGGACGCGCAGGCCGCCGCCAACCGTCGCAGCCAGGTTGCCGACGTGGACCGGTCGCAGCGGGTGCGCACGTACAACTTCCCCGAGAACCGCATCTCTGACCACCGGGTGGGCTTCAAGGCGTACAACCTGGATCAGGTGATCGACGGGGACCTTGACGCGGTGATCAACGCCCTGGTGGAGGCTGACCGCGCTGACAAGATCGCCGGTGCCGATGCGGACTGACTGTTTGGCTAGCCGGCCGGGAGCTGCCTCGGCGCGAGCTGACCGGTCGCCCGGCCGCTGGCGGCGGCCGGCCGGCGGCCGGCCGGGTGAGCCCGATGAGCCTGCTGCTTGACGAGATAGCCGTGGCCACGGCGCGACTCGCCGAAGCGGGGGTAGAGTCGCCGCGCGCTGATGCCGAGATCATCGCCGCGCACCTGCACGGGGTGTCACGCGGTGAGCTGCACGTGGTGCCCGATACCGCCTTCGACCCCCGGTACTGGGACGATGTCGCCCGCCGGGCGGCGCGTGAGCCGCTGCAGCACATCACCGGGCTGGCCTATTTCCGCTACCTGGAGCTCGAGGTCGGGCCGGGTGTCTTCGTGCCGCGGCCGGAGACCGAGGTGATGACCGGCTGGGCGATCGACTGGCTGGCCGCCAGGGACGTCGCCGAGCCGCTGGTCGCCGATCTCGGCACCGGTTCGGGCGCCATCGCGCTGGCCATCGCCCAGGAAGTGCCGCGAGCGAGGGTGCACGCCGTCGAGGCGGATCCGCTGGCCAGGCAGTGGGCCGCGCGGAACGTTGCCCGGCTCGCGGCGACGGCGCCGCACACCGAGGGCCGCGTGACCCTGCAGGCCGCGGACTTCGCCGACGCCCTGCCCGAGCTGAGCGGCGCCCTGGACCTGGTGATCAGCAATCCGCCGTACATCCCGGCCGGCTCCTGGGTGCCGCCCGAAGTGGGGGAGTATGACCCGGCCACGGCGCTGTGGGGCGGTCCGGACGGCCTGGACGCCATCCGCCGGATCGAGCGGGTAGCGCAGCGGCTGCTGCGGCCGGGCGGCGCGGTGGCGGTCGAGCACGGCGCACCGCAGGGGCCGGCTGTGTACTGGGTGTTCGCGGAGGAGAGCGGCTGGCGCGAGACACGCAACCACCGCGACCTGGCCGGGCGGAACCGGTTCGTCACCGCGGTGCGGCCGTGATGGCCGCACCGGTCATGGCAGGATGATCGCTCATGAGTGCCTGGTTTGACTGCGCAGACGAGAAGCAGCGCGCTGACGGGCTGGCCGAGGCAGCCGCCGCGGTGCTCCGCGGGGAGCTGGTCGTGCTGCCCACCGATACCGTGTACGGCCTGGGCGCGGACGCCTTCAGCCCGGCGGCCGTCGCCCGCCTGCTCGCGGCCAAGGGCCGGGGCCGGGACATGCCGCCGCCGGTGCTGGTGGGCACCGTGCGCGCGGCCGAGGCCCTGGTGGAGGACCTGGGGCCGTACGGCCGCCAGATGATCGACGAGTTCTGGCCCGGCGGCCTGACCCTGGTCTGCCGGGCGGCCCGGAGCCTGAGCTGGGACCTGGGTGATACCAAGGGCACCGTGGCGATCCGGATGCCGCAGGACCCGGTGGCGCTGGACCTGCTGCGGGAAACCGGGCCGATGGCGGTCAGCAGCGCGAACCTGTCCGGGTCGCCGGCCGCGACCACGGCCGCGCAGGCCCGTGAGCAGCTCGGCGACGGCGTGGCCGTGTACCTGGACGGCGGGCCGTGCCGCGGCGGCAAGGCCTCGACCATCGTCGACATCACCGGCCCGTCGCCCCGGCTGCTGCGCAGCGGCCTGATCTCGATGGGCCGGCTGCGCGAGATTGCGGCGGTGACCGCGGGCGGTGACGCCGCGGGCGCCCAGGCCGGGTGAACTGCGGCAGGTGTGTTCTAGAGTTGCTGCTAATGCCTGCCTTCGCTGCTCGGGCCGGGTGAGCCGGTGCGCGAGTACGTCCTGACGCTGCTGGTGGCCGCCGCGGTCAGCTACCTGCTGACACCGCTGGTGCGCCGCGGCGCGATGCGGGCCGGGGCCATGCACGAGGCACGTGACCGGGATGTGCACGTCGTGCCGATTCCCCTCTTCGGCGGGCTGGCCATGTACGGCGGCCTGGCCGCCGGGCTGCTGGTGGCATCGCAGCTTCCGTACCTGAACAGCGTGTTCGCCGGCAACCGGATGGCCCTCGGGCTGCTGCTGTCCGGCGGCCTGATCGTCCTCATCGGGATGGTCGATGACCGGTGGGGGCTCAACCCGATCAGCAAGTTCGCCGGGCAGGTGGCGGCGGGGGCGATCCTGGTCGCGACCGGCACTGAGCTGTCCTGGCTGCCGCTGCCGGGCGGCAATACGTTCTCGCCCGACCCGAACCAGGCTATGGTCCTGACGATCCTGGTCGTCGTGGCCACCATCAACGCGGTCAACTTCATCGATGGCCTGGACGGGCTGGCGGCCGGGATCGTGGCCATCGCCGCCACGTCCTTCTTCCTCTACTACTACACGCTGACGCATGTCCTGCGGCTGTCGGCCGAGGCAGGCCCGGCCCTGGTGGCGGCGATCCTGGCCGGAATGTGCATCGGCTTCCTGCCGCACAACTTCTATCCGGCGCGCATCTTCATGGGCGATACCGGCTCGATGCTGCTCGGCCTGCTGCTGGCCTACGTGCCGATCGCCAGCATCGCCTCGCTGGACCAGAGCAGCCTGGTCGGCGCAGCCGCCTACCGGGCCGGCGCGCCGAACCGGTTCCCTGAGATCCTGCCGCTGCTGCCGCCGGCGATGATCCTCGTGATCCCGTACGCCGACATGCTGCTCGCGGTCATCCGCCGGACCAGAAGCGGAATGTCCCCGTTTGCTCCGGACCGCAAACACCTTCATCATCGCCTGCTCGACATCGGCCACTCGCATCGTCGCAGCGTGCTGATCATGTACCTGTGGGCGGCGCTCTTCTCCGGCACGATCGTCTGGCTGTCGGTCGAGCGGACCGCGCTGCTGGTCTTCGCGGTCATCACGCTCGCTGCCGTCCTGTCGCTGCTGCTGATGTCCATGCCGAGGCTGCGCTGGTGGCAGCGCAGGAGCGGCGCGGCCGCGGCGCCCCGGGCTGTGCCCCGCGGCACCGTCGGCGGGGCCCGCGCACCAGTGCCCGCCGTCACCTCGGCCCGGCTGGCCGCCGCGGGGCCGGGCGCGCCGACGCTGGCGGCGCCGGACGGGGCCATGCCCGGGGTCGCCACGCCAGGGGCCGCCGCACCCGCGGATCAGCCTGCGCCGGGACGGGTCGCGCTGGCGGACAAGCCCGGTCCCGCGTCATCCGGTCCTCCGCCGTCTGGTCCTCCGCCGTCTGGTCCTCCGCCGTCTGGTCCTCTGCCGTCTGGTCCTCCGCCGTCTGGTCCTCCGCCGTCCGGCCCTCCGCCGTCCGGCCCGGCGCTCCGGGCGGTCGCGGAGGCTGCCGGTCCCGCGCTGCCGGGTTCACCGGGGGGCTCAGCGAAGCCTTCTGATCCTGGCCCGTCCGTGGTGGGCGCAGTTCCGCCGCCCGAGGCGGCCGGCTGGCCGGGTGAGGGCTGAGTGGCGGTCAGCGTGCAGGGATTGTGGTTAGGTTCGTCACGTTAGGTGACCTGCTGCGATCAAGGTCGGAGAGCTTGTGATATCTTTCACGAGCACCCACTCATAGGCGAGTGAGAGGTCCGTGATACGTTTCGCACACCTGGAAGCGCAGGCCACCTGCAGCCGCCAGGCGGCCAGGTGCCACCTGGGCACTCGCGCCTTGAGAATCTCGACCGGGCAGAGGAGAAGCCTTCTGCCCAGATCTTCCGGAGTCTGGTAGATGCTGGCGAGCTATGCCCGGATCGCGCGGCGGTCCGGTGCCGTCACGGCCGTGGCAGCAGCGGCCATGGTGGCGCTGTGCGCAGTGCTCGGCGGCTCGAAGGGGCTGCTCGCCGCCGTCATCGCGGTCGGGGTCGTCATCTTCTTCTTCGGGACCAGCGTGCTGGTCGTGGGACGCGCCGCCCGGGTAAGCCCGGAAGCCATGATGGGCGCAGCGGTCGGCGTCTACCTGTTCAAGATCCTGGTGCTGCTGATCCTGGTCAGCAAATTCCAGAACTCGACCGCCTTTAACCCCAAGCTATTCGGCCTGACCGCGATCCTCCTCGTGCTCGTTTACAGTGCTGCCCAGGTGTTCTGGTCCATGCGGCTGAAAATGCTCTACGTCGAGCCGGACGGAGAACGGTGATCCGTGGCATCGACACGAGGAACGGACGGCGGATGGCGGCCCGGATCCAGTGCTGTGCCGGGAGTGCGCCGCCGGGCGTCCGGCGATGACCGCACGCGGTCGCTCCGGCGACACGCCGGAGCGCGGCGACACGCCGGAGCGCGGCGACACGCCGGAGCGCGGCGACACGCCGGAGCGCGGCGACACGCCGCGGCCGAGCGAGACCGACGGATGGCGGATCTTCAGCTACCTCCTCGGCGGAATGCTCACGTACGGGGCGGCGGGATGGCTGATCGGGCACTGGACCGGACTGGCCTTCCTGTTCCCGGTCGGGATGATCGTGGGCCTGGCGTCCGCGATCGCGCTGATCATCCTGCGAGTTACCAGATCCTGAGCGATGGGCTGCCTGCGGCCGCGATCGCCGCCGCGCGGCACCCGGCTAGCGCTCAGGCTGCCACCAGCCAGATAATCAGCGCGGACACTGACAGACGGTGCACGCTGGCGGCCGGCTGGGCACGCCTCGAAGGGATTGACGGTGAGTGACGTCCGGATGCTGACGACCGCGAGCGGCTGCCATTTGTTCAGCGGCTGCGGCTATCCCGCCCCGTCGTTCACCGACTTCCTGTTCAAGCCGCTGTTCAAGATCGGCATCTTCGAGGTCACCAAGCCGATCGTGCTGGTCCTGCTCGTCGCGGTGATCGTGCTGCTGTTCTTCGGCATTGCCTTCCGCAAGCCGAAGATGGTGCCGCGCGGCGCGCAGAATCTCGGCGAGATGGCCATCCTGCTGGTGCGCGACCAGATCCTGCGGCCCCAGCTCGGCAAGCGGGGGGATAGGTACCTGCCGTTCCTGGTCTCGCTGTTCTTCTTCATCTGGCTGATGAACCTGCTCGAGCTCATCCCGCCCATCCTGTTCCCGGCCACGTCCCTGTACGGGATCCCGGTCGGGCTGACGCTGATCGTCTGGCTGACCTACCTGGCCATCGGGATGAAGCACCAGGGGCCGATCGGCTACTTCAAGAACATGGCCGTCCCGGCGGGCGCGCCGTGGTGGATCCTGCCGCTGCTCAGCCCGATCGAGCTGCTGTCCAACATCATCGTGCGCCCGTTCACGCTGTCGATCCGGCTGATGGCCAACATGCTGTCCGGCCACCTGCTGCTGCTGGTGTTCGGGCTCGCCACCTGGTACCTGTTCGGCCTGTCCATCGGGCTGTTGTTCTCGGCCACGTCGCTGATCGTCTACCTGCTGGTCTCCGCGCTCGAGGTGCTGATCACGCTGCTGCAGGCCTTTATCTTCACCACGCTGACCGCCTTCTATATCTCCGATGCGCTTGAGTCGGCGCACTGACCACTAGCATCACAAGCCCGCCGGCGGTGTGGCCGGCCTGACAAGAAGGAACCCGACACATGCATCACCTGGTGCATCACCTCGCTCTCGCGGCCGGCACGACGGGCACGCCGTCCAATCCCTACACGATTCATATCTGGTATCTGGGGGCACTGGTCTACGGCCTCGCGGCCATCGGCCCTGGCGTCGGCATCGGCCTGGTCTTCGGGCACGCCATCGAGGCGATGGCACGTCAGCCTGAGGCAGCCGGCCGGATCACCACGTTCATGTGGATCGGCTTCGCGCTGACCGAGGCGCTGGCCCTCATCGGCATCGCCGTTCCATTCTTCCTCAAGTGACCCTTCTCGGCTGAGAGGTAGCCGCCATGCAGTACCTGGCCTCATCCCTGCCCCTGCAGCAGCCCAGCAATCCGCTGTTCCCCAGCCTCACCGAGATGATCATCGGGATCTTCGCGTTCCTCGTCATCTTCGGGGTGCTCGGCAGGATCCTGCTGCCCCGGATCCAGAAGACCCTGCAGGAGCGGACGGACGCGATCGAGGGCGGCCTGGAGCGGGCCGAGGAGGCGCAGGCCGAGGCGAACCGGACGCTAGAGCGGTACCGCGCGCAGCTCGCTGATGCCCGGCACGAGGCCGCCCGGCTGCGCCAGGAGGCCCAGGAGCAGGGCGCGCAGATCATCGCCGAGATGCGCGACCAGGCGAGGGCCGAGGCGACCCGCATCACCGAGGCCGCGCGGGCCCAGATCGACGCAGACCGGCAGCGGGCGCTGGCGTCGCTGCGCGCCGAGGTCGGCTCGCTGGCGGTCGAGCTGGCCAGCCGGGTCGTCGGCGAGTCCCTGGCGGACGAGGCCAGGCAGCGCCGGACCGTCGACCGGTTCCTGGCCGAGCTGGACGGCAGCTCCGCGCCGGACACCGAGGTCGAGGCGACTCGATGAGAGGTGCGAGCAGGGCATCGCTGGCGGAGGCGAGCGAGCGCCTCGCCGCGGTGGCGGCCGAGTCGCCGGATCCGGCGCGGCTCGGCGAGGAGCTGTTCGCGGCCGCGCACGTGCTGGACAGCGAGGCTGCGCTGCGCCGCGGGCTCGCCGACGCCACCAGGCCGCCCGAGGCGCGGGCCGCTCTGGTCACGGCGGTATTCGGCGGGAAGATCAGCGATGTTGCCGTGTCGCTGCTGGCCGATGTCGCGAGGCTGCACTGGTCACTGCCCGGCGAGATGGTCGACGCCATCGAGGAGCTCGCGGTGATGGCCATCGTCACGGCTGCCGACCGGGCCGGGCATCTGGATGACCTGGAGGACGAGGTCTTCCGGTTCAGCCGGATCGTGGCCAGCCAGCCGGGCCTGCGGATCGCGCTGTCCAATCGCTTCGTCGCTCCTGAGGGCAAGCGCGAGCTGCTGAACTCGCTGCTGGCCGGGAAGGTCACCGACGAGACGCTTCTCCTGGTCACCCAGGCGGCCCTGTACTCCAGGGGACGTAGCCTGGATGCGAGCCTGGAGGAGTACGCGCGGCTTGCCGCCGAGCAGCGCCAGCAGGTGGTGGCGGAGGTGCACGTGGCTATCGAGCTGACCGGCGAGCAGCGCAGCAGGCTTGATACGGCCTTGTCGGCTGCCTATGGCCACCGGGTACACCTCAATGTCGTGCTCGACCCGGAGGTCATCGGCGGAATGTCGGTCCGGGTGGGGGGAGAGCTGATTGACGGCAGCATCGCTAGCAGGCTCGCTGAGCTGCGGCGCAGGCTGGCTGGATGAGATGAGTGAGCCGCCGGCCGCCGCCGGGCCCGCTCCGGGCAGTTCCGGGGCGGCCCAGATGCGCAGCCACCAGAAGCAGACAAGGAAGACGCGAGGAAGATGACGGAGCTGACAATCCGGCCGGACGAGATCCGGGATGCGCTGGCGCGTTTCGTCGAGACCTATGAGCCGGGCACCTCCGCGAAGGAGGAAGTCGGCGTCGTGGCCGAGTGCGGTGACGGAATCGCCAGGGTCGAGGGACTCGCTTCTGTCATGGCCAACGAGCTGCTGGAGTTCGAGGACGGCACCCGCGGCCTCGCGCTGAACCTGGACGTCCGCGAGATCGGTGTCGTGGTGCTGGGCGAGTACAGCAAGATCGACGAGGGCCAGCGGGTCAGGCGGACCGGCGAGGTGCTGTCCGTCCCGGTCGGAGACGGCTTCCTCGGCCGGGTGGTCGACCCGCTCGGCAACCCGATGGACGGCAAGGGCCCGATCGAGGGCACCGAGCTGCGCGAGCTTGAGCTGCAGGCACCGTCCGTGGTGCAGCGCAGGAAGGTCAATGAGCCGCTGCAGACCGGAATCAAGGCCATCGACGCCATCACGCCGATCGGGCGGGGCCAGCGGGAGCTGATCATCGGTGACCGGCAGACCGGCAAGACGGCCATCGCCATCGACACGATCATCAACCAGAAGGGCAACTGGGACTCCGGCGACCCGGCCCGGCAGGTCAAGTGCGTCTACGTCGCGGTCGGCCAGAAGGGCTCCACGATCGCCCAGGTCCGGCAGTCCCTGGAGGACGCGGGCGCCCTGGAGTACACGTCGATCGTGGCGGCCCCGGCGTCGGATCCGGCGGGCTTCAAGTACATCGCGCCGTTCACCGGATCGGCCATCGGCCAGCACTGGATGTACGCGGGCCAGCACGTGCTGATCATCTTCGACGACCTGACCAAGCAGGCCGAGGCGTACCGGGCGATCTCCCTGCTGCTGCGCCGGCCGCCGGGCCGCGAGGCCTACCCCGGTGACGTGTTCTACCTGCACTCGCGGCTGCTCGAGCGCTGCGCGAAGCTCTCCGATGAGCTGGGCGGCGGGTCGCTGACCGGCCTGCCGATCGTCGAGACCAAGGCCAACGACATTTCCGCCTATATCCCCACCAACGTCATCTCCATCACCGACGGCCAGATCTTCCTGGAGACCGACCTGTTCAACTCGGGCGTCCGGCCGGCCATCAACGTCGGCCAGTCGGTGTCGCGAGTCGGCGGCGACGCGCAGATCAAGGCGATGAAGAAGGTCGCGGGCGGGCTGAAGCTGGCCCTCTCGCAGTTCCGGGACCTGGAGGCGTTCGCGTCCTTCTCCTCCGACCTGGACGCCGCCTCCCGTGCCCAGCTCGACCGCGGCGCGCGCCTGGTGGAGCTGCTCAAGCAGCCGCAGTACAGCCCGATGCCGGTCGAAGAGCAGGCGGTCTCGGTCTGGGCCGGCACGTCCGGGTACCTGGATGACGTGCCGGTCGAGGACATCAGCCGGTTCGAGTCCGAGTTCCTGGACGACCTGCGCCGGTCGCACCCTGGGATCCTCGACGCGATCCGGGAGACCGGTGACCTGTCCGATGACACTGTCAGCGCGCTCAAGGACGCGATCGAGGAGTTCCGGCGCGGTTTCGAGACCACCGGCGGGCAGCTGCTCGTGCAGGAAGAGGAGGCCGAGCCCGCCGAGCCTGGCCAGGTCCAGCCGGAACGGATCAAGAAGCGCACACAGCCTCGCGACGAGGAGTCCGGCCCGGCTGCGCCGGACGCCAGCGCTGACCAGGGTGCCGCGCCGGACGCCAGCGCGGAGGCGGGCGCGGCACCGGACCCGGGCGCGGACCAGAGTGCCCCGTCCGGCGCCACGGCCGCGCGGGACGAGACTGAGTAAGGCGGGCGGACCTGCATGGGAGCACAGCTACGCGCGGTCAGGCGGCGGATCAGGAGCGTCCAGTCCACCGCCAAGATCACGCGTGCCCAGGAGCTGATCGCGGCCTCGCGGATTATCAAGGCCCAGCAGCGAGTCCGCGCGGCGCTACCGTATGCCCGGGAGATCACCCAGGCGGTCGAGGCGGTCGTCAGCCGGTCCGGCCAGATCCGGCACCCGCTGACCACCCCGCGGGAGAACCCGTCCCGTGCCGCGCTGCTGGTCATCACCAGCGATCGCGGTTTCGCCGGCGGCTACAACGCCAACGTGCTGCGCGAGGCCCAGCGGCTCCGGGCGCTGCTGCGTGACCGGCGGCTCGAGCCGGTGACGTACGTATCCGGACGCAAGGGCATCGTCTGGCACAGCTTCCGCGGCCACGAGCTGGTCGGCCAGTGGAGCGGGTTCTCCGAGACCCCGACGAACGCGAACGCCACCGAGATCACCAGGACCCTGCTGGAGGCCTACAACACGCCCATCGAGGAAGGCGGCGTGGACGAGATCAACATCGTCTACACCGAGTTCATCTCGATGCTCACCCAGCAGCCGGTGATCCGCAGGCTGCTGCCGATCGAGATCGAGGAGACGACCGAGGAAGGGCCGTCAGGACCGCTGCCGGCGTATGAGTTCGAGCCAGCGGCGGACATCGTGCTGGACGCGCTGCTGCCGTGGTACCTGGAAAGCAGGATCTTCACCGCGCTGCTCGAGGCCGCGGCCGCCGAGGTGGCCGCGCGGCGGCGGGCGATGAAGTCGGCGACCGACAACGCCTATGAGCTGATCGACAAGCTCACCCTAGAAGCCAACAAGGCAAGGCAGGCTGAGATCACCCAGGAGATCAGCGAGATCGTGGGCGGCGCCAACGCCCTGGCCGAGACCATTGCAGGGAGTAAGTGAGCGATACCATGACCGCTACCACAGAGAACACCGCAGCCCAGAGCGGCGAGGCCAGCAGCGCCGGCACCGGCCGCGTGGTGCGGGTGATCGGTCCGGTCGTCGACGTGGAGTTCCCGGCCGAGCAGATTCCCGGCATCTACAACGCCCTGCACGTGGACGTGAAGCTGGGCGGCAAGGTCAGGACGCTAACCCTGGAAGTGGCCCAGGACATCGGTGACAACATCGTCCGCGCCATCTCCATGCAGCAGACCGACGGGCTGGTGCGCGGCACCGAGGTGACCGACACCGGCGGCCCGATCTCGGTACCGGTCGGCGATGTCACCAAGGGGCACGTGTTCAACGTGCTCGGCGAGACCCTCGACGTGCCGACCTCGTCACTGAAGATCACTGAGCGCTGGGGCATCCACCGCGATCCGCCGCCCTTCGACCAGCTCGAGGCCAGGACGGAGATCCTGGAGACCGGCATCAAGGTGCTCGACCTGCTGACCCCGTACGTGCGCGGCGGGAAGATCGGCCTGTTCGGCGGCGCCGGCGTGGGCAAGACCGTGCTCATCCAGGAGATGATCACTCGGGTCGCCAGGTCGGCCGGCGTGTCGGTCTTCGCCGGGGTGGGGGAGCGGACCCGCGAGGGCAACGACCTGTTCATCGAGATGACGGAGTCCGGCGTCATCAAGGACACCGCGCTGGTGTTCGGCCAGATGGACGAGCCGCCGGGCACCCGGCTGCGGGTGGGACTGGCCGCGCTCACCATGGCCGAGTACTTCCGCGACGAGCAGAGCCAGGACGTGCTGCTGTTCATCGACAACATCTTCCGGTTCACCCAGGCCGGCTCGGAGGTCTCCACGCTGCTCGGGCGCATGCCGTCAGCGGTGGGCTACCAGCCCACGCTGGCCGACGAGATGGGCCAGCTGCAGGAGCGGATCACCTCCACCCGGGGCCACTCGATCACCTCCATGCAGGCGATCTACGTGCCGGCTGACGACATCACCGACCCGGCCCCGCACACCACGTTCGCGCACCTGGATGCCACCACCGTGCTCTCGCGTGAGATCACCCAGAAGGGCATCTTCCCGGCCGTCGACCCGCTGGACTCGACCTCGCGGATCCTGGACGCGAAGTACGTCGGCCAGGAGCACTACGACGTGGCCCGCGAGGTGCAGCGCATCCTGCAGCGCTACAAGGAGCTGCAGGACATCATCGCCATCCTCGGCATCGACGAGCTGTCCGAGGAGGACAGGGTGACGGTCCAGCGCGCGCGCCGGATCGAGCGCTTCCTGTCCCACCCCATGTACGTGGCCGAGCAGTTCACCGGGCAGCCCGGCGTCTTCGTTCCGCTGCAGGAGACGATCGAATCGTTCAAGGCCATCGCCGAGGGCAAGTACGACAACCTGCCGGAGCAGGCGTTCTTCATGTGCGGCGGCATCGAGGACGTGGTGAAGAAGGCCAAGGAGCTGGAGCGCTCATGACATGGCGTGAGGTAGCGCGGTGACGCTGCAGGCAGCACTCGTCGTGCCGGAAGGCGAGCTCTGGTCCGGCCCGGCCCAGATCGTGATCGCCAAGACGACGGACGGCGACATCGGCGTGCTGACCGGGCACAGCCCGGTCCTGGGCATCCTGGCCCCCGGCGGCCTGGTGCGGATCAGGCCGGCCGGGCCGGACGGCGAGGACGCCGTGGAAGCGGTCGTCAACGGCGGGTTCCTGTCCGTCGCCGATGACCGGGTCTCGGTCCTGGCCCGGGAGGCCCAGCTCGTCCCGGAGATCGACCGGGCTGCCGTCCAGGCGGCGCTGGACGAGGCGCTGGAGGCGGCCAGGTCGGTGACCCAGGGCGGTGAGGACACCGCGGAGGTCAGCTACTACAGGGCGCTCCTGCACGCCTCCGGCGACGGCTCCTGACGGGGATCAGGGCAGGGCGCCACGGTGACGGGGGGACTGGCGCTCGCTGTCGGCTGGACTCTGGCCGCGCTGCTGCTGGCCGTGGCCATCGCGGCGGCCTTCCTGGCGATCAGGCGCCTGCTGCTCGGCCGGGGCGGCGGGACCGTGGAATGCGGCCTGCGGCATGGCTCCGGCGACCCGTGGCGGCTCGGCCTGGCCTCCTACCAGCCTGATGAGCTGCGCTGGTACAGCGCATTCGGCCTCCGGCTCCGCCCGGCCGAGGTGTTCGGCCGGGCCTCGCTGCGGCTGCTGGAGCGCCGCCCGGTCGGCCGGGCTGAGGCCGCCAGCTTCGGGCCCGATGTCGTGGTGGTGGTGTGCCAGGTCGGCCGGGCAGGTGGCATCCCGGCCAGCGCCGGAGTCGTCGCGAGGCTGCCCCTGACCGTCGAGCTGGCCATGAGCGATGCTGCCCTGACTGGCCTGCTGGCCTGGCTGGAGGCTGCCCCGCCAGCGCAGGCGAATGGGCGGCGATAGCCCGTTTCGCGGGAAATGCGAGTTTAGCGCTCGCCGCCTGGCTTCCAGAGCAGGTCCCCGCCCGGCTCGTTAGCCCGCCGCCCGAGGATGAACAGCAGGTCGGAGAGCCTGTTCAGGTACTTCGCCGTCAGCGGGTTCATGCTGTCGCCGTAGTCCGCCATCGCCGCCCAGGCGGACCGCTCAGCCCGCCGGACAACGGTCCTCGCCACGTGCAGCAGCGCCGAGCCGGCGGATCCGCCGGGCAGGATGAAGCTGCGCAGGGTGGGCAGGCCCTCGTTGTGCTCATCGCACGCCTGCTCGAGGGCGTCGATGTAGCTCTCGCTGACGCGCAGCGGGGGGTACGGGGGGTTCTCGGCTACCGGGTTGCACAGGTCGGCACCGACATCGAAGAGCTCGTTCTGGATGCGGATCAGCAGCTGGCTGATCTCGGCGGGCAGCTGGCCCATGCTGACCGCTACCCCGATCGCGGAGTTCGCCTCGTCCACGTCCGCGTACGCGACGAGCCGCAGGTCGGTCTTGGCCGCCCGGCTGCCGTCTCCCAGGGCGGTCGTGCCGTCGTCTCCGGTCCGGGTGTAGATGCGGGACAGGACGACTGGCGCGCTGGCACGCTCTTTTGGCATGGCAACCACCGTATCGGCCGCGCGGCGGAGGAGCGAGCGGAGCCTGGCGGCAGCAAAGGCTGACCGTAACGGGCATGTCGGCCCAGGTCCCTCCGGGTGATCCCCGGGTACTGTCGTGACCCTGGATGTCTCTGAGCTTGAGGTATTCACAACGTAACCACTATGTGACATCGTATGAGTACGAGCGGTAATCACAGGTGTGGCACGGCGACGTGCGGTACCCAGTTTCGGGCGCCTCGATGGATAACCTCAGCCAGGCCGAAAAGTGCCTGGAGGCCGCCTTTCCGGTGGCTCGCGGCCGCGCCCGGCATGTGCCGGCGGATCTCGGGGGCCCGCCGGCCCTGCCAGTGGCCGCCGCAGTGGGGGGGAGCGCGCTCCTGGCTCAGGCCGGGAGCGCGCTCTGCTGCCCCGGCCCGCCAGCACGACCCAGGCCGACGGATTCGCGGAGCTTGGCCATGAATGGCCCGATACGCTTAGCTGCTGAGACTCGCCAGGACGCCAGCAGCTCGGGAGGTGGCCGTGTACGACTACGTCATCGTGGGCGCCGGGAGCGCTGGCTGCGTCCTTGCCTCGCGGCTGACCGAGAATCCGGACATCAGGGTGCTGCTGCTGGAGGCGGGCCCGCCCGATGACGCGGACGAGATCCACATACCGGCGGCCGTGAACCTGCTCTTCAAGAGCACGTATGACTGGGACTACCAGACCGTGCCGCAGGAGCGCGCGCGCAGCCGGTCGATCTACTGGCCCCGCGGCCGCACCCTCGGCGGCTCCTCGTCGATCAATGCCATGATCTACATTCGCGGCGCCCGGTATGACTACGACACCTGGCGGGACGAATTCGGCTGCGCTGGCTGGGGCTACACCGACCTGCTGCCCTACTTCCTGCGAGCCGAGAACAACTCACGGGGCGCGTCGGCGTTTCACGGCGCGGCCGGCCCGCTGAGCGTCCAGGACCTGCGGCACAAGAGCCGCGAGACCGCTGCCTTCGTCGAGGCTGCCCGCAGCTGCGGGCAGCCCGCGAACGATGACTTCAACGGACCGAGCCAGGACGGCGCCGGCTTCTACCAGGTGACGCAGCGCGGCGGCCGGCGCTGGTCGGCTGCCGATGCCTACCTGCATCCGGCTGCCGCCCGGCCGAACCTGACGATCGAGACGGACGCCCTGGTCACCGGGCTGGCCATCGAGGGCGGCCGGGCGGTGGGAGTGCGCTACCTGCGCCGCGGCGCGGAGGAGCTAGCCAGGGCCGAGGCCGAGGTGATCCTCTCGGCGGGCGCGATCGGCAGCCCGCAGCTGCTGCTGCTGTCCGGGATCGGCCCGGCCGACCACCTGCGTGAGCACGGCGTCGCCGTGCTCGCTGACAGCCCGGGCGTGGGCGCGAACCTGTCCGATCATCCGATCGTGACCGCCATGTGGAGCACGCCGAAGTCTCGCTCCCTGTGGGAGCAGGCCGGCCCGCGGAACCTGACCCGATGGCAGCTCACGCACTCCGGCCCGATGACCACGAATCTGGCCGAGGCCGGCGGGTTCGTCCGGACCGACTCCTCGCTGCCCGCGCCGGACATCCAGTGGCACGTGCTGCCCGTCCCGTATGTCAATGGCGGCCTCGCCGACCCCTCGGTGCGGGCGATGTCGGTGCTGGTCACGCTGGTGTCGGTGGGCAGCCGGGGCAAGGTCAGGCTGCGCAGCGCCGACCCCCGGCACAAGCCGGCCATCGACCCGGCCTATCTGTCCGACTCGGCGGACCTGGACCCCCTGGTCAAGGCGATCGGCATGGTGCGGGAGTTCGCTGCCGCCCGGCCGCTCAGCAAGATCTGCACAGCGGAGCTGGCGCCGGGCGGCGACCTCCGCAGTGACGCCGAGCTCTGGGAGTGGATCCGCAGCGACATCTCCACGATCTATCACCCGGTCGGCACCTGCGCGATGGGCGGCGACTCACGGCTGGCCGCCAGCAGGCTGACCAGCGTCGTCGACCCCGAGCTGCGAGTGCGGGGGATCGAGTCGCTGCGGGTGGTGGATGCCTCGGTCATGCCCACGGTGCCCCGCGGCAACACCAACGCGCCGACCATCGCCATCGCCGAGCGGGCCGCCGACCTGATCGCCGGCCGTGCCCCGCTGGCCGCCGTGGAGCCCGCCGACCTGGTAGCGGCCGCCTCGCAGCGCTCCTAGCCCGTCAGCGGCCCGCTGCTTACCGATCCGTCAGCGGCCTGCTGCTCACCCCCGTCCGCGGCCTGCTGCTTACTTGTACCGCTTGCCGTGCAGCATGGTGACCAGGCTGAGGACCTTCTTCATGTCCTGGTCGGTGCGCGAGAACGAGGTCAGGTTGGCCAGCGGCTTCATCCGCAGCCGGGTGATGGCCTTGGGCCGGGCGAACTCGCGCAGCCCGTCCGCGCCGTGAATCCGGCCGAAGCCGGAATCACCGGAGCCGCCGAACGGCAGCGTCGGGACGCCGGCGAACGCGACGACCGAGTTGATCGCGGTCATCCCGCTGCGCAGCGCTCTCGCGGCGCTCATGGCCGGCTTCCTGCTGCCGGCGAACACCGTGGCGCCGAGCCCGTACCGGCTGGCGTTGGCCCGCTCGACGCCCTCGGCGAGATCCGCCACCTTGGCGACCGTGATCGTGGGCCCGAAGGTCTCCTCGGTGACGGCGCAGCTGTCCTCCGGCACGTCGGCCAGGACGACCGGGCCGACATAGGGCTTGCGGATGCTCGCGATCCCGCCGACGACCGGCCGGCCGCCCCGGGCCAGCGCGTCGGCGATGTGCCGCTCGATCACCTCGAGCTGGCCGGGCATCGTCATCGGCCCGTAGTCCGCCTCGCGGTCCTCGCCGGGCCGGATCCTGGCGATCCGCTCGGTCAGCTTCTCCAGGAACGTGTGGTAAACATCCTCGGCCACGTAGACCCGCTCGACCCCGATGCACGTCTGGCCCGCGTTGGACAGCGCGCCCCAGGCGCAGGCATCCGCGGCGGCATCCAGGTCAGCGTCGCTGGCCACCAGGAAGGCGTCCTTGCCGCCGCACTCGGCCACCATCGGCGTGAGGTTCTGCGCGCAGGCGGCCATCACCTTCCTGGCCGTCGCGGCCGAGCCGGTGAATGCGATCTTGCTGACGCCGCTGCGGGCCAGGTACTCGCCCGTCTGGCCCGCGCCCGTGATCAGCTGCAGCACCGGCTGCTCGGGCACTACCTCGGCAAACGAGCTGACCAGCCATCCGCCGACGGCGGGCGTGAGCTCACTGGGCTTGAACACGACGGCGTTGCCGGCGGCCAGGGCATAGGCAATCGAGCCCATCGGAGTGAACACGGGGTAATTCCACGGCCCGATCACGCCGACCACGCCGAGCGGCTGGTACTCCAGCGTGGCCGCCTGGTTGATGGAGATGAGGCCGCTGCGCACCCGGCGCGGCCCCAGTACCTTGCGCGCGTGCCGGGCGGCCCAGTCGATGTGCACGATCGCGAGCAGGATCTCCAGCTGGGCATCCGGCACGGGCTTGCCCGTCTCGGTGTGCACCAGCTCCGCTAGCCGGCCGATGTACCGGGTGAGGTAGGACTTCCAGGCCAGCAGCCGCTGCTGACGGCCCTTCCAGCCCAGGCCCGCCCACCAGGCGGCGGCCGCCTGAGCCCGCTCGACGGCGTCGGCGACATCCTGCTCGCCGCAGACTCCGAACGTGGCGATGACCTCGGAGGTGGCCGGGTTGACCGTGTCGAACGTGTCCGCAGGCCTTGCTGAGCCGCGGGAGTATGCCATCGTGGTCATGACCTGCCTGCCGTCCTGTCCAGCGGTTACCTGCGCGTAGGTCCCAGTAAATCACTGGCTGACCGGACGGCAGATACTGCCGGGCAGGCGCAGTGCACCGCCGGGCGGGTGACGAGGCCGCCCGGCGGAGGGAGGGTCAGAATGACCGGAATGCCCAATTCTGAGCCGCGGCCGGGTCGCCGCGAGCCGCCGGGCGCGCCCGCCGCTCCGGGTCGGCCGGACCGCCCGCCGCCGCGCCCGGCGGAGCCGTCCTGGCCGGACCTGCCGCCGGGCGAGCGCGCCGCCGATGAGCGGTGGCTGCGAACGGCCATCGCGCTGTCCAGCCGCTGCCCGCCGTCGGACTCGGCGTTCAGCGTCGGCGCCGCCCTCGTCGCGGCCGACGGCAGCCGCATCGCCACCGGGTACTCGCGGGAGCTGGACCCCCATGATCACGCCGAGGAGATAGCGCTGCGGCGTTCGGCCGGCGACCCGCGCCAGCCCGCGGCCACGCTTTACAGCTCGCTGGAGCCCTGCCGCCGGCGGCTGTCCCGGCCCCGCTCGTGCGCCGAGCTGATCGTGGCGGCCGGGATCCGCCGGGTGGTGCTGGCCTGGCTGGAGCCGCCGGTGTTCGTTCCCGGCGGCGGCGCGGCCTGGCTGCGCGAGCGTGGCGTGACCGTGGTCGAGATCCCGGACCTGGCCGCCGAGGCCAGGTCGGTCAATGCGCACCTGGTCAGCCGGTAGCCGGGCGCGGGCGGGCCCGCGGGGGCGGCGCGGCGGCGCTGAGCCGGGAGGCTAATGTCAGGCTATGAGCCGACTTCCGTACCTGCGCTACGACGACCTTGACGCTGCTGGCCAGAAGGTGTGGGACGGCATCGTCGGGTCCAGGGGAAACGACCTGGTCAATGAGCAGGGCGGGCTGACCGGGCCGTTCAACGCCTTCGTCACCGCTCCCGGCACCGGGAGGCGGGCATCCGCGCTGGGCCAGGTGCTGCGTTTCGAGACCTCGATCGAGCGGCGGCTATCCGAGCTCGCGATCATCACCGTTGCTGCCCGCTGGAAGGCGGAGTTCGAGTGGTGGGCGCATGCGCGGATGGCCCGTGCGCACGGCGTGCCCGAGGCCGTCGTGGACGCGATCGGCCGGGGCGAGGCCCCGTCGTTTGAGGCCGGTGACGAGCGGACGGTTTATGCGGTCGCGCGCCAGCTCACCGATGACGGCCAGCTCGGCCAGGAGGCCTATGCGGCGGCCCAGCGGCTGCTCGGCGACGCGGGGGTCGTCGAGCTCGTCTCGCTGTGCGGCTATTACACCCTGATCTCGTTCCTGCTGAACGCCTTCGCCGTGCCCATGCCGGAGGACGGCGCGCCCCCCTGGACCCCCTCGCCGGGCGCCGCGGGCTGACGAGCCCCCCGCGCGCGGCGGGCTCGGCGATGCCGACATCAGTGCTGCCCGGCACGGCTCGGCGCGTCAGCGACAGCTGCTCGCTGACGCTGACGCGCCGCAGTCCCGCGCGGTCGCGGTCAGCAGCCGTCATAGGCGGACCATGGCTGCGCGCCCTGCTGGGCGTACAGCTGCTGGAACGCCTGGTTCTGCACCGCGACCGAGGCCTGGCCAGCCGTTCCCGAGTAGCCGAGGCTGGCCCAGGTGCTCGGCAGGATGCCGTACAGGCCGTCAGGGTCGGTCGGGGTATCCGAGGACTCCCGCCAGGCCACGCACTGCTGGAAGGAACCGGGTGCCGAGCCGCCGCCGGACGGTGCCGTCAACTGGCTGGTCTGAGCGGGCGCCGGCACCGCCGCCGGGGAGGCCGCTCCCGAGGATGCTGCTCCCGAGCTGGCGCCCGGCAGGTTCACCAGCTCGCCGACGCTGATCAGGTTGGGATTGGCGATCTGCGGGTTGGCCGCCTCCACCTGCGCGAGCGATTCCCCGGACTGCGCGGCAATGCCGCTGAGTGTCTCGCCGGGCTGAACGGTGTGCGTACTTGCCAGCGCCGGTCCTGCTGCGAGGCCTGTTAGCAGGCCGCCTGCTCCGAGCGTGGTAATTATGCGGGTTCGTGCCCTCATTGCGCTCCTTGTCTGCGTTGCTAGTGGGACAGCGGCCCAACGTATGCACCGCTGAACGGTGATGCAAACGAGATCGAAACAGCTCGAATTGGCGCGGCGGAGCAACTCACCCATCCGGATGATCTTCTGATCGGGCCGGCGCTCAGGCCGACTGCGGCCGGGCCTGCGGCTCACGGCGCAGAGCCGGCAGCGATACCGCCAGCAGTCGGGCCAGCCACCGCGGACTCATGATCGTCTGGAATGGCCTCAGTGCCGGCTACCCCATCAGGCCGGCCAGATTTTCCCGAGAACGCAGCCCGCGCATAACGGACTTTTCGTTCAACCAGGACTCGCAACGGCCGGATGCCGCCCATGGCCCGGCCACCCGCGGCGCCTGCCAGGCCTTGTTATGCGACTGGCCGCGGGGTCAGAAGAGGCGGAGCGTGCCGTCTTCGAGGCCGCGCAGGGCGTCGTAGTCGAGCGTGACGCAGCGGATGCCGCGGTCCGCGGCGAGGACGCGGGCCTGCGGCCTGATCTCCTGCGCGGCGAAGATGCCGCGAACTGGGGCGAGGAGCGGGTCACGGTTGAGCAGCTCCAGGTAGCGGGTCAGCTGCTCGACCCCGTCGATCTCGCCGCGGCGCTTGATCTCCACCGCCACGCTGCCGCCCAGGGCATCCCGGCACATGATGTCGACCGGCCCGATCGGGGTGGGGTACTCCCGCCGGACCAGCCGCCAGCCCTCGCCGAGCACGTGCAGCTGAGCGGCCAGCAGTTCCTGCAGATGCGATTCGACGCCATCCTTGACCAGCCCCGGATCATCGCCGAGCGCGAACGAGGTGTCGCTGATGATCTCGTCCAGCTCGATGGTCAGCGTCTCGCCCGCCTTGCCGGTGACGATCCACCGGCCCGGCTCCTCGGCCAGGCGGCACGGCGGCGGCATCCAGTTCAGCGGCTTGTAGCTGCCGCCGTCGGAGTGAATGAGGACGGAGGAGTCGGCCTTGACGATGAGCAGGCGCGTCGCCAGCGGCAGACGCGCCGTCAGCCGTCCTGCGTAGACCACGCTGCACCGGGCGATGACGAGCCGCACGGGAGCTAACAGTAGCGGGCCTGCCACGTTCACCGCGTCCTGCTTGGCCATGACCCGGAACGGACCGGCAGGATGTCAGCGGTGGCCGGCCTGGCTAGCTGAGGGTCTCATCCAGCCAGTCGAAGGCCCGCTGGACGAACCGGGACATGTGCAGGCCCTGACCCTTGGTGATCCGCCCGGCGGTGGCCGCGCACTCGCCGTAGTCCGCACCGCCGCCGGTCATGGTGGCCAGCGCCCGGTCGGCGAAGCTTTGCCACAGCGGGTCATCGAAAGATGCATCGCGTGATCCTGCCCGGCTCGCCAGAAACCTACGCCGGCTGGTGAGGATCACAGGCTGCCAGGAATGCGGCGTTTCGACCGGTTCGCGCGGCCAGAGCACTCACGCTCATGGCGCGCGCGCTCAGGTCCGAACGACGTGGGAGCGTGCCTGCTGCGCATACAGCAGCAGCACCTGCGCATCCACGCTGCTGCGCCATGACCACGGCGGCGGCTGATGAGCGGGCGGCGCTCGCGCCGTGCCGCAGCAGGCCTGGCGGGCGGCGCTCGCGCCGTGCCGCAGCGGGGCCTGGCACGGGCGGGGCGCCGGGCGGGCCTGGCTCGGGCGGGGCGCCGGGCGGGCCTGGCTCGGGCGGGGCGCCGG
>Ga0187872_10000678_pt1 | contig 37352 bp, 31 predicted proteins | sample June2016WEW_16_4_FD_132973 | JGI IMG/M metagenome (GOLD analysis project Ga0187872, IMG submission 132973) | Peatland microbial communities from SPRUCE experiment site at the Marcell Experimental Forest, Minnesota, USA - June2016WEW_16_40 | ecosystem: Environmental > Terrestrial > Soil >...
AGTTCGCCCTGCTTCCATTCGGCGAAAACCGGGTGCATCTGGTCGGCGCTCAGGCCCAGACCGGTCTTCATCAGGTTGTAGGCCTCGCAGATGAGCTGCATGTCGCCGTATTCGATGCCGTTGTGGACCATCTTCACGTAATGGCCCGCGCCGTTTTCGCCCACCCAATCGCAGCAAGGCGTGCCGTCCTCGACTTTGGCGGCGATCTTCTGGAAAATGTCCTTCACGTGCGGCCAGGCGGCGGGTGAGCCGCCAGGCATGATGCTCGGGCCGCGGCGGGCGCCCTCTTCACCGCCGGAAACACCGGTGCCGATGTAGAGCAGGCCCTTGGACTCGACATAATTCGTCCGGCGAATCGTGTCTTCGAAGAGGGAGTTGCCGCCGTCAATGATGATGTCACCGGCTTCGAGGTGCGGAATGAGGTGGTCGATGAATTCGTCCACTGCCTTGCCCGCCTTGACCATGAGCATGACGCGGCGGGGCTGCTTGAGCAGGGCGACCATTTCCTCGAGGGAGTGGGCGCCGATGACGTTGGTGCCCTTGGCTTCTTTGTTGAGGAAGTCATCCACCTTCGAGACCGTGCGGTTGTAGGCGGCCACAGTGAACCCGTGGTCGTTCATGTTCAAAATCAGATTCTGGCCCATAACGGCCAGCCCAATTACAGCAATATCAGCTTTTGGTTCCATGTTGTGTATTGTTATTGTTACAGGAGCCAGGAACGATACAAGAATCCCGGCGCTGCGCCAGAGGATTCTTGGGGGAGGCGGGGCGCAAGCGCGCGGGCGCCCAGGAGACGCGAGGCGGGAGATCCCGCGCTGGGGTCTCAGTTGCCGCCACCCAACTGCAAGCGCGGATCGGACTCGAGCATGGCTTTCAAGTGCGGCCAGCCCACAGTGTTCATTTCGCTGAACGCGTGCAGATAGACGGCGACGACCTCGGGCGGGTATTTGCCGAGCAAAGCATCCACCGCGGCACGGACTTTAGCGTCGTCCATCGTTGGGGGCAGCTCTTCGACCACGCCCTCCTGGTGAGGAATTCCGAGCGCATCGAGGAAGTCGGCAAGCATTTGTTTGTGCTTCTTGAGCAGCCAGGCGCGCAGAAGGTTGCCGGCGACCAGATCGAGGGCCGGGCGGGTCAGCGTGGCCAGCATCGTGGCGTGGCGCTGCGGGCGGGGCTGGCGTTCCAGGAAAACGGGCCGTAATTTGCGCGCCTCCGCCACCGCCCCCAGTGTCGCACGGTAGATGGGTTTGTCGGTCTCATAGGCGTAGGTCAAAATGTCGAGCGCCAGGGCAGGCGACATGAAACCGAACAGTTCGTGCGAGCTGAGCATTTGCTTCGTTAAAGGGTTAAAGGGGTTAAATCGGTTTAGTGAGTCAGAGCGGTGAAAAGGCTACTTTGTGTGGTTCACAAATCCTGGACGGCCGGCGTTATCCAATCGTCGTTACGGCGATCTTATTTTCGCGGGCGAGGCGTGCGCAAATCTCTTGTTCCAGCAAAAGCGATTTGCCGGCCTCGAACGCGAGCGCGGCAATTCGCGCCCCGGCGCAGGTCTCAAGCGTTTGCGGGCCGAGGCAGGGAATGTCGAAACGCAAATCGTGCCTTTCCTTGGCGACTTTAACGGCCACGGCGCCGCCGCCCGGCCCGGCCAGCGCGCCGCCGCGGACGAGGCATTGATCGGTGCCTTCAAAGCCCTCAACCGCCAGCACCGTGCCGTCTTTGACCAGAACAGTTTGGCCGATTTCCAGGCGCGAAACCTCTTTAGCGATGCGACAACCCAATTCCACATCCGCTCGTTGCGCCTCCGACAGCTTCGGCCCGAGCTGGAAACCGGTTCCCGGCATCAAGGGTTTGAGCCACGGGGTCGCCTCGATCAGTTCAACGCCCTCGCGCTTCAGTTCATCGGCAATCGCGCCGAAGACCGTGTGCGCGTTCTTTTCCCGCAAGCGCAAGAGCAGCGCCAGGGCACGGAGGTCGGGGCGAATGTCGAACAGGTTCTTTGGCGCGATCTGGCCGGTCATGACGCACTGCTTGATGCCGCGCTCGGTGAACGCGGCCAGCATCTTGGAAAGCTGGCCGACCTTGAGCCAGACGATTTCGTCCACCAGCGGAGCGAGCGCGGGGTCCGTCTCGCCCTCGAAGGCAACGGCGACGAGCCGCTTTACCCCCTGGCGGCGGGCTTCTTTGGCGAAGAGCAGCGGCAACGAACGATTGCCGGCGATTATCCCCAGTGTGTCCGGTGCGCTGGTCATGTCTGCTCCGTGAAGTCACCGAGGTGAGCACAGCGAAGCCGCGGGGCACGCGAGGCTTGAATCACCCGCCTACGCCTGTCGGGGGCGGTTTCACCCGGGGCTGGACTCAGGCGGTGTTCCGTATTCTCACGCATTTGTCCCATTTAAGGGCAAAACCAGCGACTTGTAAACCGGGATACTGGAATGGCTGTCATTTTCCGTCAGCAGCCCGACAAAGTGCAGTTGGCGCCTGCGTGTGGTCTGCGTCGTGCTGTTGCGGGACTGGGGATTCGTCCCCTCAGCGCAACGACTACAAGAGCAGGCGTCCGGCAGGCTTTCTGGAGGCTCGGACCGTCTGCCAGGGTCGGTTGGAAGGCATACGGATGAGCGATACGGCGGAATGGACAGGTCAGATTTCGAGCGGCCACGCGGATGAGAAATCATCCGCAGCCACGCGTGCTACTCTTTTGTCCGTTCTCATTCTCCTGTTGGGGCTGGGAGCAAGCGCCTGGATCTACTTCGGGGAGACGCGAGCACTGGCCAGACTGGCGCCGACCTCGGGGGCCGGTGTCAGCCTCGGCGGTGCCCGGGCGGATGCGGCGCTGCTCAAGCAATTTGATCACTGGGTCTTTTGGGTTGTGGTTGGCACGGCCGGCGCTGGCGCCGTGGGTCTGCTGGCGATGGCGGCGGGCCTGGTGTTCTGGCGACGCGCCTGGGGGAAACGAGTGCAGACTTGGGACGCGGAGTGGCGCAAGACGGCAGCACGGTTGGAAAGCCGGCTGGCGGACAGCCGGAAATCGGAAGAGCAGTTGCAGGCCTCACGAGCCGAAGCTCAGAAGCGCGTCGCCGAACTGGAATTTGCGAATTCCGAGTTGCAGGGCGAACTGGACCGGCTGAAACGGGCGGGAAAGACGCTCGTCCAACAGCAGCAGGCGCTGGAAAGCTCGAAGACGGTGCTCGAAGTACACGTTCAGGCGCGCACCAAGGACTTGCAGACGCTCCAGCGGCGCTATGAGCACATTCTGAATTCCGCCGGCGAGGGCATTTGCGGCCTGGATGCGCGGGGTAAGACCACGTTTGCCAATCCCACCGTCGCCAAGCTCACGGGCTGGAAGCTCGAAGAACTCACCGGAAGGACCGAACACGAGATTTTTGGCTGCAACGGCTCCGACGGCCACGCCGCGCTGGCGGATGACCATCCGAGCGAGCGGGTGTTTTATCGCAAAGATGGAACCGCCTTTCCGGTGGAATACGTCAAAACGCCCATTAACGAAAACGGGCAGGTGGTGGGGGCGGTGCTGGTTTTCAAGGACATTACGGAGCGCAAGCGGGTCGAAGAAACGCTCGCGCAAAAGGCGGCGGAGCTGGCCCGCTCGAACGCCGAACTGGAGCAGTTTGCCTTCGTGGCCTCCCACGACCTGCAAGAGCCGCTGCGCAAAATCCAGGCCTTCGGTGACCGGCTCAAGACCAAGTGTGAAGGAGCCATCGTGGAGGAAGCCCGCGATTATCTGGAGCGGATGCAGAGCGCGGCCACCCGCATGCGCAAGCTCATCGATGATCTGCTGGCGTTCTCGCGCGTGATTCGCAGCGCCGAGCCGTTCATTCGCGTGGATTTGGCCGCGGTCACCAAAGAAGTGCTCGGCGACCTGGAAGTGCGCCTCGAGAAGAGCGGCGCAAAAGTGGAAATTGGCGACCTGCCAGCTATCGAAGCCGATCCGATGCAGATGCGCCAACTGCTGCTCAACGTGATTGGCAACAGCTTGAAGTTTCAGCCCGCCGGGGGCGTGCCCATCGTGAAGATCCGGAGTCGGATCATCGATCCCGAGTCGGCGGGCGATGCCGCCTGTTTGAAGAGTGTCTCGGCCAGCGCGGATCAGGTTCAAGCCCCCCGGCAACTCTGCGAGATCACCGTTCAGGATAATGGCATCGGCTTTGAGGAGAAGTACTCGGAAAAGATTTTTGCCGTATTCCAGCGGCTGCACGGGCGCACGGAGTACGAAGGCACCGGCGTTGGCCTGGCCGTTTGCCGGCGCATCACCGACCGCCATCACGGCACCATCATCGGCAAGGGCAAGCCGGGAGAGGGAGCAACCTTCATTATCACTTTGCCCGTCAGCCAGCCAAAACCGCCTCCGTCTCAATGAACGACACCCACAAAGCCAAGGTCGTCCTGATGGCCGAGGACGACTCGGATGATCGGCTGCTGGTCAAAGATGCGATGGCCGAAGGCCGCTGGGAGGGGGACTTGCGCTTCGTCGAGAACGGAGAGGAACTGCTGGACTATCTCCGGCACCGCGGCAAATACAGCCAGCCCGCCCATGCGCCGCGGCCCGGGCTTATCCTGCTGGACTTGAACATGCCCAGAAAGGACGGCCGGGACGCCCTGCGCGAGATTAAAGCCGACGCGGAACTGCGCCGCATCCCCGTGGTGGTGTTGACCACCTCCAAGGCCGGCACGGATATCGGTCGCATGTACGATTTGGGCGCCAACTCGTTCATCGCCAAACCGATCCAGTTCGAAGCCCTCGTCAACGTCATGCGCGTTCTCGGCCAATACTGGTTCAACACCGTCGAACTGCCTGCCCCCAAGTGAAAAGTCTATGATGGACACCGGTCTAATCAAAGTCTTGCTGGTCGAGGATGATGAAGATGATTTCGTGATTACGCGGGACCTGCTTTCGGAGATTCCGGGCCGGCGCTTTGCGTTGGACTGGGTCAAGACCTTCGATGCCAGCCTGGAGGCCATGTGCCTCAACCAACACGAGGTGGTTCTCGTGGACTATCGTCTGGGGGCACACAACGGGGTCGAACTCTTGCGAGCGGCTCTGGAGCGCGGGTGCCAGGCTCCGGTCATTCTCCTCACGGGGGCGGGCCAGCCTCAGGTGGACCTGGAAGCGATGCAGGCCGGGGCGGCGGATTACCTGGTCAAGGTTCATCTGCGAGCCGATGCGCTCGAACGCACGATGCGGTACGCCGTGCAGCGCAAACGGGCCGCCGCGCTGGCCGCGTTCGAGCAGGCACGGCTCGCTGCGTTCGGCGCCGAGATCGGCCTGGGGCTGACGCGCCGCGATTCGCTGGAGGGAATCCTCGAACGCTGCGCCCGGGCCATGGCCCAGTACTTGAATGCGGGACTGGCGCAGATCTCGACCTTCGACCCGCGCAAAGGGGTTTTTGAACCTCGTGCTGCCGCAGGCGCGGCCTGGGAAGCAAACCGTCCCCTGAGCAGTCTGCCGGAAGTCCGGCTGGAGGTTGGCCCTCTGGCCCAAGGGAAACCCGTCTTGATCAACCAACTGCTCAATGAAAAGCGCATCCCCGATCAAGAGTGGGTCAAGCGCGCGGGCCTGGCCGCCTATGCCGCGTATCCGCTGGTCCTGGAAGACCAGCTCGTCGGGTTGATGGCGATCTTTGCCCAGCACCCCCTCACGGAGCAAATCAACCAGGAAATGGGGTCAGTCGCCAACGGCATTGCCTTGTGCATCGAACGCAAGCGCTCGGAACAAGCCCTGGATGCCAGCGAGGTCAAGTACCGCTCCGTGGTCGAGAACATCAAGGAGATCATCTTCCAGATGGACGAGTTCGGCCACTGGACCTTCCTCAACCCCGCGTGGACGACGGTCACCGGCTTCGAGGTCAAATCGGCCCTCGGCACTTTCTTCATCGAATACATCCACCACGAGGACCGGCAGCATAACCGCCACATCTTTCTACAGCTCATCAAGCGCACCCTGGATTACTGCCGGTATGAAACGCGCTTTTTGACCAAGAACGGCAAGACCCGCTGGGTCGAGGTCTATGCCCAACTGACTCTGAATAACGACGGGACCGTCCTGGGCATTTCCGGCAGCCTGACCGATATCACGGAGCGCAAACTGGCCGAAACTGCGATCCAGAAGCTGGCCGCCTTTCCGCAGGTCAATCCCAATCCCATCCTGGAATTTGCCGCCGATGGCACGCTGACTTATGCCAACGACGCGGCTCGGGCCATGGCCAAATCTCTGGACCAGGACAATTTGCTTGCCATTCTCCCGCCTCAGGCCGCGGACATCGTCCGCGACTGCTTGACCACGGGCCAAAAGAAGCTCCGGGAAGAAGTCAACCTCAAGGGGCGGACTCTCACCTGGTCCTTTTTCCCGATCGTCGCCAGCCAAGTCGTCCACTGTTACGGGGCGGACGTTACGGACCTGCTCAGTTTGGAGGCCCAGTTCCGCCATGCCCAGAAGCTGGAATCCGTCGGCCAGTTGGCCGCGGGTGTCGCCCACGATTTCAACAACATCCTCACTGTCATCCAGGGATATTCGGACTGCCTGCTGGCCCGGAGCCCTGGCGACGCCTCGACGGAGAAGGCTCTGAAGCAGATTTCCGCCGCCGCGCGCCGCGCCGCCGCGTTGACCCGCCAGTTGCTCCTGTTCAGCCGCAAGCAGGTCATCCAGCCCAAGGTGCTCGATTTGAACGCGGTGCTCCAGAACCTGGCGAACATGCTGCCGCGGCTGCTGGGCGAAGACATCGTCCTGGAGTTCAACTATGCCTCGAGCCTTCCGCCGATTGAAGCGGACACGGGGATGCTGGAACAAATCGTGATGAACCTGGCGGTCAATGCCCGCGATGCCATGCCCAAAGGGGGCAAGCTCTGCGTTGGCACTGCCAGCGTCGAGATTGACGACGACTATGTCCGCCAGCACCCGGAATCGCGAGCCGGCACGTTCGTCTGCCTCGCGGTTGCCGATACCGGCTGCGGCATGGACCGCCAGACTCTGGACCGGATCTTCGAGCCGTTCTTCTCCACCAAAGAAGTCGGCAAAGGCACCGGGCTCGGGCTGGCGACCGTCTATGGCATTGTCAAGCAGCACCGGGGCTGGATTGAAGTCAGCAGCCAGGTCGGCTGCGGCACCACTTTCAAAATCTACTTTCCCGCCACGGCGCGGGAAAGCAGTGCGACCGCCGAACCCTCCACCGTTCCGCGCGCCGTCCGCGGCGGCAAGGAGACGATTCTTCTGGTTGAGGATGAGCCGGTGCTGCGTGAACTCGTTCGCGAGATTCTGGGCCAGTATGAATACCGTGTCATCGAAGCGGCTTCCGGCGTCGAGGCCCTTAAGGCCTGGGACGAGCACGACGGGCAAATTGATCTGCTCCTCACCGACATGGTGATGCCCGAAGGCATGACCGGAAGCGACGTGGCGGCTCAGCTCCGGAAGCGGCGGCCCGCACTCAAAGTCATCTTCACCAGCGGGTATAGCGCGGAAGTAATGGGGAAGGGCTTTAGCCAGAGCGACATGGCCTTCCTGTCCAAGCCCTTTCTGCCGCCGCAACTCGCTCAACTGGTGCGCCAGTGTCTGGACGCCACGCCCAAGCAGCCGCACACCCTGCTCCCGGCGTGAGTATTTCCCGGAGGCCGTGCGCCCCTTGTGCCTCCGAACCGTGGCCGTCCGATCGGGCGAGCTGTATTGCGTATGAGATTGGCATTAAGGAACACCGTTGACTCCTGGGCGACCCGAACCGCAGGCGTTCAGGGCTTGCTGCCCTGTGTCGTTGCGTCTTGGCGTCTTGGCGTTGACGGCTGTGACTGAGTGGATTCAGGCTGGGGTTTCCGTGGGGGAGGGGCGAGACGGTTGATTTCAGCCTCGTATTTTTCCGCGTCGGCCTTTTTGTCCAGTTTCTGCGCCAGGGACAAGAGCTTTCTGTCAATGGCGAGCTTATCCGGGTAATCCGGGAACTCGTGCAGCAGCTTCTGGTAATCTTCATAGCCCTCCTGCGTGCGATCCAACGCGGGCAGCTTCTCGGCAAGCGTCAGCCGGAGTCGTATCTGCTGTTGCGGCGAAGGATCAAGCTGGAGCGCCTGCCGATACAGAGAGACGGCGGAGGAGGGTTTGCCCTGCGCGGCGTATAGGTCGCCCAGCTTCTCCGAGAGCACGGCGCTTTGCCGGGTCGTTTCAAGCTGCTCCAGCCAGGCCACCAGTTCAGCCGTTGGTTTGCCGAGCGCCTGGTTGATATCGACCACACGCAGATAGGACCACTCGATCAACTTGCTCTTTCGCAATTCGAGTTCCTGATGGAGCCGGTCGGGATTCTTCCCGAAGGGCCGGTAAAGCGGGTCCCCCACCACCGTTGTCTGCCAGGACAACGCCGGTTGGCTCGCGCAAGCGGCTTCGCCGAAAGTGAATCCAAGCAAGATCAGGCGCGCGGTGAAGACCGCCACATCGGGCGTGAGCGAAAGGTAAGGCTCGGTCACGCACCCCATCGTGATGGTGGTCCCCTTGGCCAGCAGCGGGCCCACCCAGTTTTGAGTCGTGCTGCGCAGCGTCGCGGCGCTGTAGGAATGCAGATGATAGGCGAACGCCCCGGGCATGAATTCCACCGTGGGCTGCGCGAACGGCCCCGAAGCGTTTGCGTCGTACCAGCCGATGTAGATGGCGATGTGGCTCATCGGAAAGCCGGCCGGAAACGTGCCGGGATTCTCGTCCACCACCGTCTCGAAACCCAGGTGCCGGCAGATTTCCGACGCGCCGCGAATCCAGTCGTCCCCCAGTTTGTAACCCGGCTCAGTGGTGTTTCGCAGGTCGAAGTAGGCGCGGCCCCACAACCCGTCCGCTTCGGCCTGGAGCGCCTTATCCACCAGTCCGCGCGCAATGGCAGCCGTGGGGCCGTCGAGCCGCGTGACCAGCAGCACCCCGTTGGTCGGATGAAGCATCGCGCTGTTGGTCGAGGTATAGACCGGGTTTCGCAACGGACCGGCCAGCGGCAGCTTCTCTTCGATCAGCGGCAGCAAGGCCAGTTCGCTGTCCACGGCCGCCTCGTCGCGGCGCATTTCCGGCCGCAGGTTCTCCATTCCCTCCTCTTTAAGATTCGGGTCCTTCTCGATCCGCAGGGGAACCCCGTAGCACAGCAGGGCGTAACGGATTCTGGATTTAACCACTTTCCATTCGACCCGGCCGGGGTGGTTGGTCGTCGCGTGGAGGATGGTCGGGCCGATTTGCCAGAGCTTCTGTTTCTTCAGTTTTTCCGCCAGGGGCTTCTGCAAGGCTTCCCGAAACTCCGCTCGCGACAGGTCTTCATTGGTGGAAAGGGGGAAGCCGTAAATCTGGTTCGTTGGCACGTGGCGCCGCTCGGCGTAGTAATTCGCCACCCCTTTGGACTCCGGCACGCGCGTGTTATAGACGATGATCACCTCGTCACCCGGATTGGCCGCGCGCAAGCAGACCGCTCCGCTGCACAGAACGGCCAGGGCTGACAAGAGTTTCTTCACGTTTGACTTTAACATGGACAGATGCACGCCGGATCGGTTCAAGCCGCCCGACGGTTCACGCATCACGCATCACGCATCACGCCTCACGTTCCACACTCGACCCTAAGCCCATCATAAGCCAGCGCCACTCCCGGCGGAAGCTCTGCTTGCGCCGCGTCGTGATCGTAGTCATGCGTCAGGTGTGTAAAGTAAGTCCGCCCCGCGCCGATGCGCCGCGCCGCCGTCAACGCTTCATCCAGGCACATGTGCGTCGGGTGCGGCTTTGGTCGCAGCGCATCCAGCACGGTCACTTCCACCCCGTGAATCTGGTCCAGGGCCTCCGCCGGCACTTCTTTGCAGTCGCTCATGTACGCCAGCCGCTTCTGGCCCTGCTGAACGAACAGAAACCCCCAGGTCTCCACCGACCCATGCGGCAGCCGCAGGGGTACAACCTCCAAATCGCCGAGCTGGAATGGGCCGTTGATGACGTGAGGCTCGGGGATAAAATAGCCTTTCGGCCACGGCCCGTCATGGGCCTGGAACGCGTACCGGAACACCCGCTTCAGATCGTTCATCGTCGGTTCGTTGGCATAGACCGGCAGCGCCTTGCCGCCGCGCAGATCGCAGAAACGGCGGCAGTCGTCCAGACCCATGATATGATCGGCATGGGAGTGCGTGAACAGCACCGCGTCCAACCAGCCGATCTTCTCGCGCAACATCTGGAGGCGGAATTCCGGCGTGGTATCCACCACCAGCTTGGTTTGCTCCGTCGCCACGTAAATGGACGGTCGCGTGCGATGGTTCTTCGGATTGGCCAGAAACGCCGGCGGATACTCCTTGCCAATGACCGGCACGCCCTGCGAAGTGCCCGAGCCGAGAAAGATAAACGAGCACGCCATCTTAATTTACTTTAGCAAACGCAGGCACCGACAGCAAGCTTGCCGTTGGCCGGCTGAACCGCCAAATTCAGCCCCGGAACTGCGACATGCTGACAACCCTGCGCATCAAGAACCTCGCGCTCGTGGCCGACCTGACGCTCGAGTTGCAGCCCGGCTACAACGTCATCACCGGCGAAACCGGCGCCGGCAAATCCATTCTCATTGGCGCCCTCAACCTCGCCCTGGGCGAGCGCGCCGACCGCACCCTCATCCGCAGCGGCAGCGACGGTTGCTCCGTCGAGGCCGCCTTCGACGTTGCCCGGCTGCGAGCGCCGCTCCCATCGTTTCTGGAGGCAAACGGCCTCGAGCCTTGCGCGGACCACCAGCTTGTCCTGAAGCGTTCCTTCACCAGCGCCGGCACGAACCGCCAGTTCATCAACGGCTCCCCCACGACGTTGGCTATCCTCGCCACCTTGGGCGAGTGGCTGGTGGACATCCACGGCCCGCACGAGCACCAATCGCTCCTGCATCCCGCCCGCCAGCTCGCGATTCTCGACGCCTTTGGCAATCTGGACCGCGACCGCGAGGACTTCGCCGATCTCGTCCGCCGCCGCGCTGCCCTCGAAGCCGAGAAGGCCGCGCTGATTGTGGATGAAAAGACCTATGCCCAGCAGCTCGACCTGCTCCGCTTTCAGGCCGGCGAAATTGACGCCGCCCGCCTCCAGCCGGAAGAAGAAGCGCGCGTCGAGCAGGACTACCGGCGCGCCAGCAACGCCGCCAAACTCCTCCAGCTCAGCCAGGCCGCGCTCGGTTTGTTGAGCGAGAACGAGACCTCCCTTCTCACCCAGGCCGGCATCATTGGCCGCACCTTGCAGGAATTGCAGCGGATAGACGCCTCGACGGCCCCCCTCCAGGCCCTGCACGAGCAAGCCGTCTCCGCCCTGCGCGATTTGCAGGCGGAACTCTCCCATTACTCGGACAAGACCGACCTCGACCCCGCCCGCCTGCAGCAGCTTGAAGAGCGCCTCAACCTCATTCACTCCCTCAAGCGCAAATACGGCGCCACCGTGCCCGAGGTCATAGCCTTCGGCGACGAAGCCAGGCGCAAGCTCCAAAGCCTCGAGCAGCGCCATGCCGAACTGGGCCGCATCAATGCCGAACTCCAGAAGCTCGAAGCCGAACTCTGGCGCGCCGGCCAGGCCCTCTCCGCCAAACGCCGCAAAGTCATCCCCCAACTCAGCAAGGCCGTCAGCCAACAACTCGCCGACCTCGGCTTCAAACAAAGCCGCCTCGACATCGCCCTGACCACGCCGAACGCCCCCGACTCCGCGTCTCACGTTTCACGTTTCACGTTTCACGGCTTGGACACCATCGAATTCCAATTCGCCCCCAACCCCGGCGAGCCGGCCCGCCCCTTGCGCGCCATCGCCTCCTCGGGCGAACTCGCCCGCGTCATGTTGGCCCTGAAAACCGTGCTGGCCGCCGAGGACCAGATTCCCGTGCTCGTATTCGATGAAGTTGATGCCAACATTGGCGGCGAAACCGCCAACGCCGTCGGCGAAAAGATGCGGCAGATTGCGCAGAAACGTCAGGTGCTCTGTATCACCCACCTGCCGCAAGTTGCCGCGCCTGCTTCGGCCCATTACGTCGCCACCAAGCAAACCAAAGCTGGTCGCACCACCTCCGAAATCACCCGGCTCGACCCGAAAGAGCGCGTCACCGAACTGACCCGCATGTTGGGCGGCCAAACCGACGCCGCCCGCAAACATGCCGAGGCCCTGCTGAAGGATTAGCCCGCGGCATTTCGTCGCATTGACTTCCGGCCCGAAAGTGCTTAAATGACTGCATGACGGCAACGCTGGAACAAACACAAGCTGACCTGCTGAAATTGCTGGGCATGGTCCAACAAGGCGAAGAGGTGGTCATCACCAGCCAGGGTCGCCCGGTGGCCAAGCTCACGGGTGTGCCACAGGCCAACCCCTCGCCGAACCGGCAGGCCTGGCTCGCTAGGCTCGCCCAGTTGCGCCAGCGGCTTTCCACCGGCAAGACCGGCCTCACCGTCGAACAGATTCTCGACGAAGACCGCGGCAACTGAGGGCATGAGCTACTGGGACACCTCCACCCTTGGCAAGCTCTACCTCCCGGAGCCTGACTCCGCCGACTTCGCCCAAAAGGCGGCGGTTGACCCAGCCATTGCCACGACCAGGCTCGCCCTTTATGAGATACGGCGCGTTGCATTCCGCAAAGAGAGCGAAGGGTTCATCCAGGCTGGCACAGCCGAAAGCGTCCTGGCTGAGGTGAATCAGGACATCGCCGCTGGCCAAATCCGCATCGTCGAAATGGACGCTCGGGTCGAGGCTGAATTCAACGGCATAATGGCCGCGTGCTATCGCCACACCCCTCCGCTGCCCATCCGCACGCTGGATGCCCTGCACTTGGCATCCGCTCGGGCTGACAACCAAATCGAGTTGGTCGCCACCGATAAACGCCTGCGTGACGCCGCGAAACTTCTCGGCCTCTCCCTATTCCCCCCATAATTCGGCGCAACGGGTATTCCGCTTTCCGTTCCCGCCTCGGTAGGGCGAGCGTCCCCGCGAGCCCAAACTCTGCCGCGAAGTCAGGGCGCGCGTGGACGCTCGCCCTCCCACCGGTGGCTCACCGAACTGGCCCGCATGTTGAGTGGCCAAACCGACGCCGCCCGCAAACACGCCGAGGCCCTGCTGAAGGATTAGACCGCGGCTGTTCTACGCCCCACGCCCGCCCCACCTCAAAAGCCGCAGCGCGGTGTACTTCCGGCAGCGAGGTTCCAAAGTTCAAGGCTGAGAGAGTGCTCGCTCCAGACCCACGGCTCTGCTATGCTAACCCCATGGTGTCGCTAAACTGCCATTTGAAATTCTGAAAGCTCAAAACGTATGATAAATGGACTTTTCAAGTACTTCCCAAACGACGCGGACAAGCTGGAAAGGTTCACCAACGGGGAGGTCTATCTGACGCCGCCGAAGTACTTCAACGATCCGTGGGACTTTAGGATACGAGGTGAGGCGCGCTCCGAAGCAGAGGTGGCAAAGGAGTTGGCTTCACCCTCGCCGATCCAGCTCCAGGACGTGTCAGGGTTTACAAGGTACATCAATAGTGCGCCCGCCCTTGAGGATGAAGCCTGTTGCCTGCAGGATGGATTGAGCAAGGGGGTCGGGCTAATCTGCCTGACGGAGGATCCGCTTAGCAGACTTATGTGGGCGCACTATGGTGGATCCCATAGGGGCTTCGTGGCTGAGTTCGAATACGTTGACGCAGACCCATCAGAGGGTGGCTTCCGACTCCGTAGTGGCCCGTTCGGACCAGCGGCGAAAGTTAAGTACTTGCCGAAGCAACCCCTGTTGAAACGGGACACATCGAACATGGAGGAAGTTTGCCTGACGAAACATGTATGTTGGGAGCCTGAACGCGAATGGCGCGTCATGCGGCCCTTGAACACAGGCGGCCAACACCCCACAAAAGATGGCTTTGTCTTGGCCTGGTTCAGGCCAAACTATCTCCTCCGAGTGATCTTGGGACTCCAGGCCTCTCCGGAGGTTAAATTCCAGTTGAGAGAGATGCTCAACCACAGGGAATTCGACCACGTCCGCAAGGAACAAATGCACATAGACCCCGACTCAAGAGAACTAAAGCCCCGTCCTTGGTCATGGTGAGCCGACGCATCGGCCGCGAGGGCCGGGCGGAAGCGGATTTCGGCGGGTTTCAGGGTCGGGGGGCGGAAAACGCCATTATCCTAGGAAAACCACGAGTTTTAGCCCCAAACGGAGGGTCTTTTGGCACTCGGGAACGGCGATTTTGCCCTCTCGGACGGAGTTCTTGTCGGCTCGGACGGCGTTCCTGACCACGGGTTCACTGGGGATCCGGGCTTCACTCCCCCTTGGTGCCCGGCTTGTTTTGGGGCGCCACCTCCGCTACGTTGGCGGCGTGATTTACGACGCGTCATTGGATGAATTGCTGCACGCGGTCTGGGATGGACAGCGCATCAATCAGGCCGAGGCGCTGCGGCTTTATCATCTGCCGCTCGAAGAGCTTGGTGCGCTGGCCGACCGGCGGCGCCAGATCGCCCGGCGCGCCGCTTACGATGGGCGCGGCAACCAAATCGTCACCTACATCATTGACCGGAACATCAACTACACGAACGTCTGCAACGTCTATTGCAAGTTCTGCGCTTTTTATCGCACGGAGAAGGACGGCGACGCGTATGTCATCACGCTCGATGAGATGGACAAGAAGATCGAGGAGACGGTGGCACTGGGCGGGACGCAGATTCTGCTACAAGGCGGCCATCACCCCAAGCTGACCAAGCAATGGTATCTGGACCTGCTCGCCCACATGAAGGGCAAGTTCCCGCAGATTAACATCCACGGCTTCAGCCCGAGCGAGTTCGTCCACTTCCGCGCGGTGTTTCAGGAGCCGCTGGAGAAGATCATCGCGGATTTCAAAGCTGCCGGGCTGGGGTCCATCCCGGGCGGCGGCGGCGAGATTCTGGTGGACCGCGTGCGCCGGCGTGTTTCGCCGCTCAAAGCGATGAGCGATGACTGGCTGGAGGTCATGGAGGTCGCCCACCGGCTCGGCTTGAACTCATCTGCGACCATGATGTTCGGCCATGTCGAGACCGTCGCCGACCGCATCGAGCACCTCGAACGAGTGCGCGCCCAGCAGGACAAATCGAAGGGGTTCACCGCCTTCATCGCCTGGACCTTCCAGGCCGAGCACACGAAGCTGCGCGCGCCGACCGTCGGGGCGCACGAGTATTTGCGCACGCAGGCCCTGGCGCGCATCTACCTCGACAACTTCCCGAGCGTCCAAAGCTCGTGGGTGACCCAAGGGCAGGAAATCGGCCAGGTCGCCCTCAAGTTCGGCGCCAACGACCTCGGCAGCATTATGATTGAGGAGAACGTCGTCTCCCAGGCCGGCACCACCTTCCGCATGACTGTGGCCGACATGCGCCGGCTCATCTCCGACCTCGGCTACGAAGCCCACCAGCGGGATAATTGGTATCGGCTGCTGAACTGATTTCCCTGTTTTCGCTTGCCGGGCGCGGCGGGTTGCTGAAACAATGCGGCGCGCTTGACGTTTCTGCCAATGCGCGCGGGCGGGGGAATGGCGTCTTCCCTGGCCGGGCCGAGTAATCGCGACGCGCTGGTATTCCCGATGACGAAAGTGTTGCTATTAGGACTGGGCCGCTGGGGTGTCAACCACCTCCGCATCCTCAATGCGATGCCGGTCGAACTCTACGTGGCCGACGTGGATGCAAAGCGGCTGGAACCGGCGCGCAAACTCGGCTTGCCCGATTCGCGCCTCATAACCAATTATAAGGATTGGGTCAGCAAAGTGAACTGTGTGGTAGTGGTCACCCCCGCGCAAACCCATTTCCCGATCTGCCAGGAATTCCTCCAGGCCGGCAAGGACGTGTTCGTGGAGAAGCCCATCACGCTCGTTTCGGACGAGGCGCGGAAGCTGACCGACCTGGCCGCTAAGCACCGGCGCATCCTGCAAGCGGGGCATATCTTCCGGTTTGACCCGGCGTCCCAATGGCTGCGCGACGCGATGCAGGCCGGCCAGTTCGGGCGCGTGCAGATGCTGCGCAGCAACTTCAGCGGCTTCAAGCGCCCGCGCAACGACAGCGGCGTCATGTTCGCCGACGCCATCCACTTCGTGGACCTGTTCAACTACTTCATGGGCAAAACGCCCGTGCGCGTATTAGCCGCCACGCAGGACTTCCTGGGGCGCGGCCTGGAAGACGCCTCCCTGCTCTCGCTGGAATACAAGAACGACGGTGGCGTGACCTGGGCGACCGTGGAGACGAATTACTTTCTGCCAGGCAAATTCCGCGAGGTCACGGTCATCGGCAGTAAACTTAGCGCCGTGTGCGACTACAACGTGGCGCAATACAAGATCAAGACCTTCGCCAACCGCCACGTCAAAGAGGGTAACGATTTCAAGGCCATCGAAGGAACGCTCCACCAGGTGGAAAGCCCGCCCGAGGAACCGCTGCTGGCGGAGCTGCGCGCGTTTGCGGACTCCGTCCAGACGCGCAAAGCGCCGCGCGCCGACGGTTCGGCTGGTGTTGACTCCGTCCGCGTCCTCGAAGCCGCCCTGGAGTCCGCCAAGACTGGGCGGACGGTTGAAGTGAGATGATCTCCAGGATTCGCGTAATTCGCGGGTCACCCCTTTGACCCATTATGCAGAAAATCCCGCTATCGAAATGTTTCGTGAACCCGGAAGTCGAGGAGGCCGCCCTCCGCGCCCTCCGCTCCGGGCAATACATTCTGGGCAAGGAATCGCAGGCCTTTGAGGCCGAGCTGGCCGCTTACACCGGCACCAAGCAATGCGTCCTTGGCTCTTCCTGGACGCTCAGCGTTTATCTGCTGCACCAGCTTCAAGGGGTCGGGCCTGGCGACGAAATCATCGTTCCCAGCCACACGGCCTTTCCCACCATGGAACCGCTCATCCATCTGGGCGCCCGGCCGGTGTTCGTCGATGTCGATGACACCTATGTGATGGACCTCGACCAGGTCGAAGCTGCCATCACCCCGCGCACGGTCGGCATCATTCCCGTCTATCTCTACGGCCATCCCGTCGATCTGGACCGGCTGATGGCGATGGCCGCCAAGCATCATCTGTGGGTGATCGAAGACTGCGCCCAGTCGCAAGGCGCCAAATACAAGGGCAAGACCGTCGGCAGCATCGGCGACTTCGGGGCGTTCAGCTTCTTCCCGTCCAAGAACCTCACTGTTCTCGGCGACGGCGGTTGCATCACCACCCACAACACCCAAATAGCCGACCGGCTCCGCATGTTGCGCAACCACGGCCGCCAGGCCAAATACGACCACGAGTTCCCGGGCTACAACGTCCGGTTCAACGAAATCAACGCTGCCATTGGCCGCGTAATGCTCAAGCATCTCGACGGCTTTAACGACCACCGGCGCAACATTGCCGCTCGCTACAACGAGCGCCTCAAAGGCATCGTCCAGACCCCCCCCGAGCGCGAGTGGGCCAGGGCCGTCTATCACATGTACGTCGTCCGCTGCGAGCGCCGCGACGACCTGCAGAAGTTCCTGAAAGAGCGCAACATCGAGACCGGCATTCATTATCCGAGGCCGAGTCATCTCCAGCCGGCGGTGACGGGCCTGTTCCCCTTCATCCCCAGGCTTCCGCGCACCGAGCAAATAGTGAAAGAGATTCTGTCGCTGCCGATTCACAGCGAGATGGGTCTCGATGCCGCCGATCAAGTCTGCGACGCGATCGCCGGCTTTTACGGGAAGAACCGATGACTACCATCCCGACTCTCAGCCTCGTCATTCCTTGCTTCAACGAGCAGGACAACCTGCGCCCGCTGATTGCCGCGATTCGCGCGACGACTGACCCGCTCAAGCTGTCCTACGAAATCGTCATCACCGACGACTGCAGCCAGGACAAGTCCTGGGAGATTCTCAAGGAACTGGCTGCGAGCGACCCGCGGATTCGCGCCCAGCGCTTCGCCTTCAACTGCGGCGAATCAGCGGCCATTTGGGCCGGCTTGAAAGTCGCGCGCGGCCAGTATCTGCTCACGCTCGACGCCGACTTGCAAAACGACCCCGAGGACCTGCCTAAGTTTCTGGAGCCGCTCAAGCACTTCGATTGTGTCTGCGGCACGCGGGTCGCGACGCGCGGCCAGGGCGACAACTTCATTCGGGTCGCGTCGTCGCGCATTGCCAACTGGGTGCGGAACAAGCTTTCCGACGAAAACATCAGCGACGCCGGCTGCACCTACCGCGCCTTCAAGCGCGAGTGCATTGAGAACCTGAAGTTCTTCAATGGCATGCACCGCTTCCTGCCGACGTTGTTCAAGATCGAAGGCTTCACCGTCACCGAGATTGCCGTCACTCATCATCCGCGCTTCGCCGGCCAAGGCCATTACGGCGTTTGGAACCGGTTGTTCGCTTCCTTCTACGACTTGCTCGCCGTGCGTTGGATGAAGAAGCGGATGTTCCGCTACCAGGTCGCGGAACGGGTGAACTGACATCACCGGTTGGCGCCGAACACGTTGTCGAGGATGACTTCCTTGGTCTTCCAGAGCAGCGCCATGGTCATAGCCAGGGGCAGCAGGACCAGCAGAATGAGAAACCACAGGCTGCCCCGTTCCATCATGCCCGCCACCGCGGCCAGCCAGAGCGGCAGCCCGGGAAACTGACCGAGCCCGACGTAAAGCAACGCGAGCACGAACATCGCGAACAGCAGGTTGAGGTTCAAGGTGGTGAATTGTTTGGTCTCCAGGCGCAGCGCTTCGTCGGGCAGCATGGCCCCGAGACGCCGCAACACCAGGTTTAGACTCCCCAGGAACAGCAGGGCGGACAGCGCCAGCACCATCACCATAGCCAGGAAAAACGTGTTGGCGGGGACTTTGTTCCACCAAAACAGAAAGGGGCTTAGGCCGAAGTTGATCAGGCTGAAGAGCCGGGCGCGGTCGAGCGCGGCGCGCCACACCCGCTCCTGCTTTTGGAAATCGCCCAGTTGCCACAAGCCGTACGCCAGCAGGCCGGTCGTCACCAGCGGCGGCACGACGCCGAACGGTTTCAGCGAGTCAGCCTTGGCCGTGTGGAAGCACACGATCAGCGCGATGGGGAGTCCCCAGAACAACGCCGAGAGCCCGCGCACCAGCCGGCCGAGCGACCGCAACAGTTCAGCGTTGGGAGCAGGGTCAGGCATGCTTCAGTTGGATCGGGCAAAGCAGCTAGAAACTCAGGTAGGTGTATTCCTTCAGCCCGCGTTCGTAATCGTCCAGCAGGCGCATGGCTTCGGAGGGTTTCATGCGGTCGGATTTGATGGCCTCGTCGATCTGCGCCTTCATCTGCCGCTTCAACTCGTTCTCGTCGTACTGGACCGAGGCGAGGCACTGGACGATCGTGCTGCCCTCGATAATTTCTTCGACGTAGTAGCCGGCGGGCTCGTCGGGCTCCAGAAAGACATGGACTTCGTTGACGCGGCCGAACAGATTGTGCAAGTCGCCCATGATATCCTGATACGCGCCCATCAGGAAGAAGCCGAGATAGTAGGGCTCCGGCTGGCCGTTGCCGTTGGTGTTGAGCCGGTGGAGCGGCAGCGTGTCGCGCACGTCGCGGAGGTCGATGAACTTGTTGACCTGGCCGTCGGAATCGCAGGTGATATCGACCAGCGTGGCTTCGCGCGTGGGGCGTTCGTTGAGGCGGCTGACCGGCATGATCGGGAACAACTGGTCAAGCGCCCAGTGATCGAGCAGTGACTGGAACACCGAGAAGTTGCAGAGATACTGGTCGCCGAGGCTGTCTTCGAGCTTGCGGATTTCTTCCGGCACGTAGGCCTGGCCTTTGAAGCTTTCGACCACTTCCCGGCTGATGGCCCAATAAAGATCCTCGATCTTGGCCTTCTCCGGCAAATCCATCATGCCCAGCGTAAACATGTGCTGCGCGTCTTCCTTCCGCTCCAGCGCGTCGTGATAGGCCTCCAGCTTGTTCAACTTGAGCAGATTCTTCCGGATGTCGATCAGTTCCTTCACCAGCGGAGGTTCGTTCTCGCCGTATTGGGCGCGTTCGGCCAGCCGGCTTTTTTCGATCGCGCCGAAGACCTCCACAATCAAGACGCTGTGATGGGCGACAATCGCCCGGCCGCTCTCGCTGATAATGTCCGGGTGCGGCACCTTCTCCGCGTTGCAGACATCGGCGACGTAATAAATGATGTCGTTGGCGTATTCCTGAAGCGTGTAATTGGTGGAACTGTCGAAGGCAGACCGGCTGCCGTCGTAATCCACGCCCAGGCCGCCGCCGACGTCGAGGAATTCGATCTGAAACCCCATCTTGGAGAGCTTGGCGTAAAGCCGCGAAGCTTCCTGGACCGCCTTCTTGACGACGAGAATGTCCGGCACCTGCGAGCCGATATGGAAATGCAGCAGTTTGAAGCAGTGCGCCAGGTTTTCCGCCTTGAGCATTTCGGTGGCCGCCAGCAACTCGGCCGTGCTCAAACCGAACTTGGCGTTTTCACCGGCGCTCTCCGCCCATTTGCCGGTGCTTCGGCTCAGGAGGCGCGCGCGGATGCCGATGAGGGGTTCCACGCCGAATTGCCTGGACCGCGTGATGATCTGGCGCAGCTCTTCGAGCTTCTCGACGACCAGAATCACCTTCTTGTTCAGTTTGGTGCCGAGCAGCGCCATGCGAATGAAATTGGCGTCCTTGTAACCGTTGCAGACAATCAGGCTGCCAAGCTGGTTTTGCAGCGCCAGGCCGGCGAACAACTCCGGCTTGCTGCCGACTTCCAGGCCGAATTCGAAGGGCTTGCCCGCATCCAGAATCTCTTCCACCACCTCGCGCAACTGGTTTACTTTGATCGGGAATACGCCGCGATATTTGCCCTGATAGTTGAACTCAGCTATGGAATTGCGAAACGCCAGGTTAATGGACTCCACCCGGTGGCGCAGAATATCCTGGAATCGAATCAGCAGGGGAAACTTCAGCCCGCGCGCCTTTGCCTCTTCAATGACGTCGGTCAGGTCCACCGATGCGCCGGCATCGCGCAACGGTTTGGCCACGACGTGCCCGGTCTCGTTGATGTCAAAGTATTCCGCGCCCCAACGATGAATGTGGTACAGATTGCGAGCGGCCTGGATGTCCCAGGGCTCGTTGCCATCGGTCGAGTTGCTCGTTTCCATCACTTCAGAACGATGCGCACTATAGAATGCTGCCGGTGGAATTCAATAGGCGTATTTAAAATAGTTTGCGCCTCCAGGCACCACGCCTCACGGCTCATGTTTCACGTTTCACGCCTCACTTCCCCCTTTGCAGACGCACCAGGTTTTGTTTTGATCGGCTCATGTCAAACGTCTCCCTGGCGGTGATTGTCCGCTACTGTGACCGGTTGCTGCGCACAGCCAAGGTTCAGGATTACGACCGTGCTGCCAACGGCCTGCAGGTCGAGAATCGCGGCTCGGTTACCCGGATCGCGGCGGCGGTGGATGCGAGTCTGGCGACTGTCCGGCTGGCGGCGGCGGGCAAAGCGGACTTGCTGTTGGCGCATCACGGGCTCTTTTGGGCACCCGCGCACCCGTGGACGGGCAAACGCTACGAGTTAATGCGCTGCCTGCTGGAGCACAACCTGGCGGTTTACAGTTCCCATCTGCCGCTGGATGCCCATCCCCGCCTGGGCAACAACGCCCAGCTCTGCGCCACGCTCGGGCTAAAGAAGCTACGCCCCTTTTTCTTTGACCACAGCTTGTTCCTTGGCTTTCGGGCTAACACCAGCATCTCACGTGCGGACCTGGCCGGGCGTCTGCAGCGCGCCACGGGGGTGAAGCCGCGAGTGATTCCGGCTGGCCCAAAAATCTGCCGCCGCATTGGGGTCGTGAGCGGTGGCGCAGGCGGCGATTTGCAGAAGGCGGCGGATGAGCTAGTGGACACATTCATCACGGGCGAAGGGCCGCATTGGACTTATGCCGTGGCTGAGGAACGGGGTTTAAACGTCCTTTACGGCGGGCATTACGCGACCGAGACCTTCGGCGTGAAGGCTCTGGCAGCCCATCTCTCCGCCCGGTTCAAAGTGCCGTGGACCTTCCTGGACCATCCCACGGGCTTATAGCCTGGATAATTGCCAGCCGCGAGCCCTGCTACCCGCCTTTGGCCGGTCGTTTCGCGAGGAGCCGCCGGCCCTCGTTTGCGACCATGCCGAGAAAGCGAAACAGCCGCCGCAACGCCTTCGTCTCCGGCCAGGCCAACAGGGCTTCGCGCGCCAGCCTCTCCGCCTCGTCGCCCCGGCCCAGCGCCCGCAGGCATTGAATCTTCATGTCCTGCGCCGCCCTCATTCTCATATCCGCCATCTGTGTCGCTTCCACATACTTCAGCGCCTCCGCGTAATTCTCCTTCGTAATATAATCCTGTGCGATCGACAGCAAGCGGACCACCGCCATCACCTCCTGTTTCAAGTAAAGCGGATTGAAACGGTTCCGGTCTTCCGGCGACAAAGCGCTATGCCGTTCCTCCTGGAACACCGCGTAAAGATCCGAAAAGGCATCCTCCCCATCCTTCTTAAGCTGCGAGAACTCCTTCTCCATCTCCTCCAGTGCGTGCTGGCGAGCCGCCTCGTCATGCGGAAACATCGCCCCAATCAGCTCCCTGGCGCAATCCCTTCGTTCCACGAGCAGGAGCTGGAAGAATCGGACCCAGAACGGCACGCAGCGCATGCGCTGCGTCTTGCCTTTGCTGCCGCCGATGGGGTTGATGACGATCGGGATTTTGATGTAGCGCCCGGCCATCTGGGCGATCTCCTCCACCCACTTGTCATCAAACCAGAACGCGAAAATGCCGGGGAAAACTCTCTCATAGCCCAGTGTCTTCAAAAATCCCCAGCCGATGAACGGGTAAGTCGCTTGATTGCCCGTGTTCGGGTCGTGCGCAAACGCCAGCAACACCCCGTCGGGGTAGGCCCCGAACGCTTGGCGCACGACTTCATCCCACCCGGGTGTGTCGAACCGGGCGTCGTCGCACGAAATCATATAAATTGCCGCCGTGCGGCCCGAGACCTTCCACAGTGCTTGGTGGGCCTGCCCTAAGGCCGACGGCCGCGGGCCAGTTTGCCAGTGAACCGCCAGCCCTGGCGCTGCAAACTTTCCCCCCCGGATCGCCTCTTGCGTAATCTCGTCGTCATCATCGACATAAATCCAGACCGCGGTTTTGTCTTTCCGGACGGTGTTCGCTTGCAGCGTCGAGATCTCCTCCGCCAGCATCCCCGGCCGCTCGCGTGTGGCCATCAGAATGCAAATTTCACCGCTGCTGACCCCGGCCTCTTTCGGATCCTGCATGGTGTGGTTCGGGTTGTTCATTGCGCAGCAGATTAAATTCCGCCGGCGCTGAGTCAACCCGTTTCCCACGCCCGTTGCCCACGCCCCAAATCCACTCGCAAAATTGCTTGCGCGAAAAAAGCCTGCCCCAGAGGGGCACGCAACCCGCCACGCGCTGACCGCATCCGTGATTCCAGCGGCCACTCCGGCCGCATCCCGTCTTATCCGGCCTGGCCGCGCACGAACTCCCTCACGGTATCCACAGTCTTTGCAATGGGAAACAGACGCCGGATTTTTTCATTGCTCGCCTCCACGATCCGGGGTGCCGCCTCGGCTGGCAAGGCCGTGCAATTCAACTCCCGTCCGGCCAGCCGTGCGATCTCTCGCATCGAGATCAAGCCGTCCCCGCACACGTTGAAGGTCTCCCCCTCCGTGCCGCGTTCAATCAAGGCCCAGGCCACCCGCGCCACCGCGTCAGTCAGCATGAACTGATACCGGGAGTCCGGATGGATGCGCAGCGAGTTTCCGTGGAGAATATCGTACACGGGATTCTTGCGCAGGCCAGGCCCGACCATTCCCGCCAGTCGCAGGATGACCCAACGCGGCGCATAATGGCGCACGAGCTGCTCCGCCAGAAGCTTGTGCATCCCGTACCGCGAAACCCCGCCCGGATCAATCCGGGAGTCTTCACGGGTTGCCGCCGGCGACGTCAGATCGCTGTAAACATCCACGCTCGAAATGTGCACCTGTAGCTCTCCCGTGAACCGCAGCACGCTCTTGAGTCGGTGCGTGACCGAGGACTCAAACTCGCTCAGGGGATCTTGGTCCGCGAGAAACTTCTTCGCGTTGCACGCCGCCTCAATGACCACGTCGCTATGCATTGCCGGCAGGGCTTCGAAGTTCTGGCGCGTGACGCAAATAAGCTCAACGTCCGGCCGCTCGGCCAGCAACCGCACGAAGGACGACCCGACAAATCCGTTGGCTCCAACGACGGTGACCCGCATCGCCCGCCTCCTATAGACGCAAACCGGCGGGCCGGCTCAAGTACCACTCGATTGTCTTCTTGAGTCCCTCGCGCAGGCCGGTGCGACACTCATAGCCCAGCAGTTGCTTCATGCGCGTGGCATCAAACCCTTTGTACAACTGGCCGTCGGGTTTCGAGGTGTCCCAAACCACCGCCCCTTTGTAACCCGCCAGTTCCGCGACCATCTCCGTCAGTTCCTTGATGCTCACGGTCGTGCCCAGTGAAAGATTGATGATGTCGCTGCCGTTATAGTTCGCCGCGGCCTCGAGGACCGCCTCGCACGCGTCAGCAACGTAAACGAAATCCCGGGTGGGCCGTCCCGTGCCCCAGGCCACTACCTCCGTTTTGTTGGCCGCCTTCGCCTCCAGAAACTTGCGGATGAGCGCCGGAATCACATGCGCGCTGTTGAGGTCGAAATTGTCATACGGACCGTAAATATTGCCGGGCACCAGAACGATCGCGTTAAAGCCCCGCTGCCGCCGGTAGGACTCGGCCAGGATCACGCTCATCGCCTTGGCCAGCGAGTAGGACGCGCTTTCCGCTTGCGGCATGCCGTTGAACAGCTCCGTTTCTTTGATCGGGCTTGGCGCGTTCGCCGGATAGCTGCATCCCCCTATCAACGTGATGTACTTTTCAACCCCCGCCCGCCAGCTCTCATGCAGCACCATCGTGCCCATCATCAGGTTCTCGTAGCAGAACTCCGCCGGCCGTGCTCGGCTGGCGCCAATCCCACCGATCAACCCGGCCAGATGGAACACCACGTTCGGCTTCAACTCCGCGAACATCCGCCGAACCTCCACCTGCTCGACCAAGTCGTAATCCCTCCGCGTGGGCGTCAATAACTCGCATCCGCCCCTTCTTAGCATCGGCACCAGGTTGGAGCCCACAAACCCGCTGGCGCCCGTGACCAGAACCCGGCGCCCGGCCGCAAACCCCGCCGCCGCGGCCCGTGGCTTGGAATGGGACATCTCGCTCATGCTTTGGGCTTCATTATGTAACCGGAACTGTCTCAACTTCCACCGCGGCTGGCAAGCAGATGATGAAGCCCGAACCGGTTGTACAATTCCTTCTTGTACCTCACGCTGAACCCAAGGCCCCGCAACCTTTGCGTCAGCGTGCGCACGTTGTTTTTCCCGCCCAAATCATGCACCTCAAAGGTCAAGTGCCGTATGCGCGGCAACAGCTCGGGCGTGATCTGATTGACGATCCCATACTCCCCCCCCTCACAGTCTGCCTTGATCAGGTGGATCCTCTCCTTCGGATAGGCCGCCAGGGCCGAACGCAAGCTCACCGACTGGACCCGCAACAATTGCGTGAAGGCGCGTGGATCGGCGGCCATGCTGTGCGCCAGGTGGCTGGCCACACTCGAATTCGGATCAACCGCAAATTCAACGAACCCGTCTTGTTCGGTCACCGCTGCCGGCACAACCACCGCCTTCGCCACCCGGTTGGCTTCCAGATTCTTCTTCAGGAACTGCCCAGTCTCCGGCAAGGGTTCGAAGCAAAGCATCTTCCCCTTGTGGAGCCTCGACAGCACCACGCTGGCCGTCCCCACGTGAGCCCCAATGTCCAGCACGAGCGCCCCCGCCGAATCGGAGAAGTCCACCTCCTCGAGCTGATAACAGTCGTAATCAACAATCTCGGCAATGGTGTCGTAGATCGGGCTGGTGTGGTCGCAGGTCAGGCTCAGACGCTCCCCCTTGAACTCGAATTCGATGGTCTGCTGCTTGATGCTCGGGGCGGGTTTAAACTCATAGCCCGGATCCATACGAAGAACTTTCCGGACGGTGTTATGGAGGTAGGGCTTGATCGCCCCTTTGAACTTGTTAAATGCGGCGTCCATTTGGCGGTTGGAATTAGGTCAAAACGGTGAGTGTTTCGGGAGTGGATAATCTGAGAGTTTGGCGGCCAGTTCCTGCCGAAAGAAGTGGGTGGTTTGTGAGGCGCGCGCGCAACAACCCCAAAAGCCCCAGCAACCTATCCAACCAGGCCCCCGGTGGCGAGCAAAATGGCAATCTCACCTCTCTTGATCTCAGGTTGAGCAGGGGCATCAAAGCTCCGATTATTCATAGGGGGCCTACTTTATTCGATCTTTTGCTGGAAGTCAATAAGGCCCGCGGTGATGCCCTTGCGCTTCATCGCAGTGCCCGAACCTTGAACCCTGCACACAGATGAAGTCGGGGTTCAACGCAGGCGGAAGCCGCTGAGGAAGATAACCTCGGCCAGGGTGACAATCAGGAAGACGGCACTGACGACGGCGTTGAGGCGGAAGAAGGCAAGGTTGATCCAGTTGAGGCTGCGGCGGCGGGCAATCCAATGCTCCAACACGAGGCAGGCCACGATGATGAACCAGCCGACGAGGTAGGCGATGCGGAATTGGCAGAGCAGCCCAAAGGCCAGCAGGAGTCCGCACATCAGCATGTGCGCCAGAAAGGCCGCTTGAAGGGAGTTCCTTGGTCCCCAGGCGACGACCAGCGAGTGCAGGCCGTGCGCGCGGTCGAAGTCATAGTCCTGGAGCGAGTAGATGATGTCGAAACCGACGAGCCAGAGCACCACCACCGCCGCCAGCAAGATCATCTGGACGATTTCCCATCCGGAGACGTTCATTCCCTTGACCGCCAGCCACGCGCCAACAGGCGCCAGGGCCAGGGCGAGGCCCAAGAAGACATGTGTGTAATCAGTGAAGCGCTTGGTCAAGGAATAAAAGCAGATGACGACCAGCGCGACCGGAGAAAGGTGAAAGCAGAGGGGATTGAGGAGAAAGCTAACACCGACCAGTCCGGCGCCCGACAAGGCGCAGAGGGTCACGGCACCGGGCAGGCTGATTTGACCGGTGGGCAGGTGGCGCCCGGCGGTCCGCGGGTTCAGCGCGTCGAATTTGCGGTCCACGATGCGGTTGAAGGCCATCGCGCAGGTGCGGGCGCAAACCATCGCGGCCAAAACGAGGCCAAAGGTGCGCCAGCCGGGCCAGCCGCGGTTGGCGCGAGCCGCCACGGCCATGGCCGCCAAGGCGAACGGGAGGGCGAAGGCCGTGTGGGAGAACCTGACGAAGGAAGCCCACCTGCGTAATGCGGCGAAAAGCGAGGATAGAGGATGGAGGATCGAGGACGGCATCAGGCGTTTCTCCATCATCTATCCTCCATCCTCGCCTTCATTCCCGCTCCTCTTTCCACCGCGCCACCAGCTTGTGCGCAACCCCAAGGTGATCGAGGACGCGGGCGACGACAGTGTCCACGACCTGTTCGACATTCTGCGGGCGGGTGTAGAAGGAGGGGTTGGCCGGGAGGATCGTCGCGCCCGCTTGGATCAGGAGCTCGAAGTTCTTCACGTGGATCAGGTTGAGTGGTGTCTCGCGCGGGACCAGGATGAGCCGCTTGCGTTCCTTCAACACGACGTCGGCCGCGCGCAGGAGAAGGTCGTCGCTGTAGCCGTGCGCGATCCGGCCCAGGGTCCCCATGCTGCAAGGGATAATGACCATCGCGTCGGGGGCATTGGAGCCGCTGGCGAAGGGGGCGTTCATGCTCTTGAGATTGTGCGACACGGCCCCGACGGGCAGGCGCAAGCCGCCGGGCAGTTCCTCGGCGATAACCGCCGGGGCGTAACGGCTGAGCACGACGTGAATCTGGTGCTGGCCGGGATCGAGATTGCCGAGCAGGCGCTGGGCGTAGAGCGAGCCGCTGGCTCCGGTGATGGCGACAAGTATTCTCAAGGGCAACGAATGGTTCAACCGTGGTTCAACCGTAAACGGGCAAACTATGGCCACGGTCGGCCCATTGGGCAAGCGGGTTTCCGAGCCGGTCCGAGCCGGCGCCGAATCGGCTTGAGTCGAATCGCCGCCAGCGCACAATGCCCGCGTGTCAGATTCAGGAAATGCATGGGTCTGCCTGCTGGTAGTTCTCCTGGCGGGCTGCGCGACAAGTCCGCCCGGGGATGGAGCGCGAGTCCCGGATTGGCAAAGGGAGGACGTGGTGACCGCGCCGGTTGCGCCGGTCGCACCGGCTCCTGCGCCAGTTCCCGCTCCCGCGCCGCCGTCTGCTCCCGCCAATCAGCCTGCTGAGACCTGGATTCCGCTGAGCCGTTGGTGCCAGGCAAATGGGTTGGCCGCGCCGTGCCCGGTGACGGTCGCGGGTTTGGCGGCTTACGCGCTGAGTACGCCGGGCGGGGCTATCCTGTTACGTCCAGGCAGCCGGGTGACGCATTGGGACGGGCTGGAAGTCCGGTTGGGGTTCGCGCCGCAGATGATGAACGGGCAGCCATGCATTCACACGCTCGACCTGAAGAAAACCCTGGAGCCACTGCTCGAGGGCGCGTTCCTGAGCTGCCTCAAGACCAATCCGACGATTGTCATTGATCCGGGCCACGGCGGCCACGATCCCGGCACGAAGGGCGTTCTGGACTACCGGGGCGAAAAGGACTTCACGCTCGACTGGGCGCGGCGGCTGGGTTTGTTGCTCGCCGCCAACGGGTGGCAGGTGTTTCTGACCCGTAATAGTGACATCGACCTGTCGCTCGCGAACCGCATCGCCTTTGCCGAAGCGCACAAGGCGGATGTATTCCTGAGTTTGCATTTCAATTCCGCCGCGCCCAACGATCAGCAGGCTGGGCTGGAAACCTACTGCCTTACGCCGACCGGCATGCCTTCCAGCGTAACCCGGGGGTTCAGTGACGACCCAACACTGGCTTTTCCGAACAACGCCTTCGACGCGCAGAATCTGCAGCTTGCCTTGCATGTGCATCGCGCCCTGTTGCAGGTCAACGGCCGGCTTGATCGGGGCGTGCGCCGGGCCAGATACCTCGGTGTGCTGCGCGGGCAGAACCGTCCGGCGATCCTGGTCGAGGGCGGCTACCTGTCCAATCCCTGCGAAGCCCGGCGGATTGCTGATCCGGCGTATCGCCAGATGCTGGCGGAAGCGGTGGCGAAGGCGCTCGCCGAGAAGTCCGAATTCAGGAGCCAGGAGCCGGGAGCCGAAAGCCAGAGGGCAGAGATCGGGACTCAGAGACCAGAAGTCATATCCACAAATGCCTTGCGCCCTTGAGCACGCAACACGCATCACGCATCGCGCATCACGGAGCACGCCTCACGCATCACGTCGTGGTGACGGGCGGCGCCGGTTTCATCGGGTCGCACCTGGTCGAGCGGTTGTTGGCCGACGGCAAATCCGTAGCCGTCATTGACGACCTGTCCACCGGCAGACTGGAGAATCTGCGGGCCGTGCGCGCGCATCCCGAGTTGCACGTGATTGAATCCAGGATTTCGACCTGCCGGGAGCTGGCTCAACTGGTCGCGAACGCGGAATCCATCTATCACCTGGCGGCGGCGGTCGGCGTCGAATTGGTCGTGCGGTCCCCGATTCACGTGCTGGAAACGAATTTGCACGAGACCGAGGTTTTGCTGGAAGCGGCGGCGGAGCAGCGCGTGCCGGTACTGCTGACCTCAACCTCCGAGGTGTATGGCAAGAGCCAAAAGGAGGCGTTTGATGAGGAAGACGACTTGCTGATCGGCCCGCCGCACCAGGCGCGGTGGAGCTATGCCTGCTCCAAGTTAATGGATGAGTTTCTGGCGCTGGCCTACGCGAAGGAACGGGCGCTGCCGGTGGTCGTCGCCCGCGTATTCAACACGGTGGGCCCGCGGCAGACGGGGCAGTACGGCATGGTGTTGCCCCGGTTTATCGCGGCGGCCAGGAGCGGGCAACCGCTGAGAGTGTATGGCGATGGCCAGCAGACGCGCTGCTTCTGTTATGTGCGCGACACGGTCGAAGCGCTGGTGCGCTTGCAAGGCTGCCCGGCGGCGCGGGGACAGGTGTTCAACGTGGGCGGCACGGAGGAAATCAACATGCGGGACCTGGCCGGCAAGGTGATTGCAATCCTGGGCTCGAAGTCGGCTATCGAGTCTGTCCCTTATAGCCAGGCCTACGAACCCGGCTTCGACGACATGCGCCGCCGCAAGCCGGTGGTGGAGAAATTGGCGGCCGCCGTTGGCTTTCGCCCGCGCACCGGCTTGCAGACCATCATTGAACTGACGGCAGCGATGGTTTGAAGGGAAACCAGCAACAAAAAAGGCATCCTTCCGGATGCCTTTTCGGTTTGCTCAGAAGAGCTAAATCATTGCGGAATTAACGGGTCGATCATGGAGGCGTCGAGCCTGTCTGGCCGGCGTAGCCAGCAAACTGGAGGCGATTCTCACCAGTGACGAAACTGCCCACGGCACCGTGCGACGTGTCACCGGAGTTATTAAACGCATTTTGCAGGGAACTGCGGCTGAACCCCTGGACACTGCCGTCGGCGAGCCCCACGTTGCCCTGTTGCTGATGCTGCGAACTGTTGCACCACGCAGGCGTCGGGCTCACAGTGGTGTTCGTCCCAAACATCTTGCAACCGACATAGCGAAGCGTCGGGGCAGTGGCCCCGCCGGTGCCTGTGCCGGCACCCATGCCATGATCGCCGTCCAGGAACATCTGCGGCATCGTTTCCACGGCATCTACGCCCACGAAATAGCTAATGTTGCTGTTGCTGTTAAACGGGATTTGGGCGGCTGTACCCCCGGTCACCGTCGTGGCAAAGGTGCTGGCGGCATAAACAGCTGAGCCGTCCATTTCCGACGGGCAATACAGAATCTTCGGCGTGCTCAACTCGTTGGACATAACCGCGAACATGTACCAAGTGTCCGCCATCACACCCACGTCCGCCATGGCGCCACCTTGATCGGCCGAGGCCACGCCTCCAATGCCGCCGGGCAGGCCCATCGGGTTCACCCCGTTGTTGTCCAGGGCCCAGGTCCGGAACGACAAGCCGACCTGTTTGAGGTTGTTGGTACAACTGATGCGTTGCGCTTTGGCTTTGGCGCGGGCCAAGGCGGGCAGCAACAGAGCCGCCAAAATGGCGATGATGGCAATAACGACTAACAACTCGATAAGAGTGAAAGCCACGATCTTTTTGCGTTGGTTTTTCATAAACTTTATTGGTTTCTATTTTGGTTTTGGCAAACAGACCGCGAACTTTACCAGAGCCGTCCACGCTGTCAACCCGATTTGACTTCCTCTTAAGCAAAGACGGTGCCAGACCGCTCTTTTAGCGAAAACCTAAGGAAAACGCGTAGGCCACCGGCGTGATGCGCGAGATTTTCACGCATTTTGCGTGAACCTCACGCATCCCGCCCGGCAGCGTGATCACCGAAGGCCCCCTCGTTGTCAGAGCAAACGGTCTGCTGGAACGGCCAAACGGTCTGCCCCTCTCGCCATCTCGCCGATGCCTGCGTTAGCCGGGCAGTCTCATAGTGTGTAGCCGCCGACGGCAGTCGGCGCTGATTCTCAGTCCCGAAAGATGGCGCCGACTGCCGTCGGCGGCTACACCCTGCAGGCAGTTTGTGCGAGGTATGAGAATTCCGGGTTAGGCAACCACCGCTTTCTCCGGCCGGAGTTTTCCTCGCAGTCTGCCGCGAGATTCAACTTGTCATGGAAGAACCGGCTGCGGCAGGCTGACTCCGACCGGACATGAACAACTCGATGCGCGAGGCGACAGCGACAAGGACGCAGCGGTCCAACGACTCCCAGCGGGAACGGACCGCGCTCCTCGCCGGGGTCTTGCTCTTTGGGCTTGTTCTTGGGGCGTTCCTGCCCGTCCTCTCCAACGGGTTCGTCGGCTTCGACGATCCGGACTACGTCACTGAAAACGACCACGCGCAGGCAGGGCTGACCTGGGAGAGCGTGCAATGGGCGTTCCGCAGCGCAGAAGCCGCCAACTGGCACCCGCTGACTCGGCTCTCTCACATGCTGGATTGCGAACTCTTCGGCCTGGCGCCCTGGGGGCACCATCTGACCAGCCTCCTGCTTCATGCGGTGAATGCCACGCTGCTCTTTGTGGTCCTGAGGTATATGACCGGCGCGACGTGGCGGAGTTTTGCCGTCGCCATGCTGTTCGGCGTGCATCCGCTGCGCGTGGAATCGGTGGCCTGGATCGCGGAGCGCAAGGATGTGTTAAGCACCACCTTCTGGATGCTCACGCTGTGGGCCTACGCGAGATACGCGCGGGAGCAGTGCGAAGCCGGAACTGAGGGATTCGGAATCCGGCCCGCGGGAGCAGGGGCCAGAAGTCAGAATCCCGCATCACCCCTCAGGCATCACGCTTCCCGTTACTATCTTCTCTCGCTGTTCTGGTTCGCTCTGGGCCTGATGTCCAAACCCATGCTGGTGACGCTTCCCTGCGGGTTGTTGCTGCTCGATTACTGGCCCTTGGGCCGGCTCCGGCTTGAGACCGCGCGGGGGCTGGTGGCGGAGAAGCTTCCCTTTTTTCTGGCGGCGGCAGCCGTCAGCGGCGTGACGTTCGTGGTTCAGAAGCGGGGTGGAGCCGTGATCGGCAGCTTGCCTCTCACAGATCGCGTCGCTAGCGCCGTTATTTCCTATTGCCGCTATCTTGGGAAGCTGTTCTGGCCGGTGGATTTGGCCGCCTTCTATCCGGGGGTTGATCACTGGCCGATGGCCGCAGTGGTGGCGGCGGGTTTGTTGCTGCTGGTCCTCTCGGTCGCGGCGATTGTGTTGCGACACGGGCATCCCTATGCGCTGACCGGCTGGTTATGGTTTCTCGGGACGCTTGTGCCCGTCATCGGCCTGGTTCAGGTGGGGCTGCAGTCCATGGCCGATCGTTACTCCTACGTGCCGTCCATCGGGATATTTCTGGCCTTGGTTTGGGGAGCGCACAAGCTGACCTGCGGTTGGCGTTACCAGGGTGTGGGCGCAGCCGTGATTACGGCGACGACGGCGTTGCTCTGCGCCGGGCTCACGTGGCAGCAGATCAGCTACTGGAAGGACACCGAGAGCCTGTTCCGGCACGCCCTTCTCGTTACGAAGGACAATTACGGAGCACACCATGGTCTGGGAATGGCGTTGGACCGGCAAGGGCGCGTGGACGAGGCCATCAGCCAGTATCGGGCAGCTCTCCGAGCGAAGGGCAACTATGTCGTAGCTTACAACAACCTGGGAGTTGACCTGGCTCGTCAGGGGCGCCTGGACGAGGCCATGAACCAGTTCCTAGCAGCGCTGAAAATAACACCCGGATACGCCGACCCGCATAACAACATCGGCACAACCTTGGAAAAGCAAGGCCGCTTTGATGAGGCAATGGAGCATTTTCAGGAAGCTTTGAGGCTGAAACCTGACTTCGCCGATGCGCATTACAACCTGGGTGTCGCCCTGGGCCGCAAGGGCCGGTCCGACGAAGCAGCGAAAGAATTTCAGCGAGTCCTGGAACTTAGGCCGAATTATGCCGAGGCGCACAACAACCTGGGGGTGATGTTGGAGAGGAAAGGACAACTGGAGGAGGCAACCGGGCAATATAGGGAGGCTGCCAGGTTGAAACCGGGCTATGCCAATGCGCGTTACAACCTGGGCGTCGCTCTGGTGCGGCAAGGACGCCTGGAACAGGCGATTAATGAATTTCAGGAAGCGCTTCGGCTGAAGCCTGATTACGCCGCAGCCCAAAGCAACCTGGCGGCGGCGCTAACCATGAAGCAAACCCTGGAAGACAAATCAGGAGGTTCGAAGAAGCCTTGAACGGCGGACTTCCTGCGATGCGAAACCTCTGGAGCAGCCGCTCTCCCACTCCAGCAGCGCTCGCTGAATGAGGCTCGCTTTGAAAGGGCTTTGAGTGGATACTAGGCGCAGGTTATATGGCCAACGAGAAACTGGATGCCAGTCAGAAGGCTCGGCAAATCAACCTGGACGCGAACCGGTACGGGACGTTCGCGGAAATCGGGGCGGGGCAGGAGGTGGTCCGCTGGTTCTTCCGGGCCGGCGGCGCGGCCGGCACGGTGGCGAAAACCATCTCGGCCTACGATATGGCGGTCAGCGACGCGATTTACGGCCCGACCGATTACTACGTCAGCCGGCACCGTCTGCAGTCCATGCTCGGCTACGAATACGATTTGCTGCTGGAGCGGCTGGATAAGACGCGCGGGGGCAAAGCGGCATTCTTTGTCTTCGCCGACACTGTGGCCACGCGCCGCGAAAGCGGTCACGGCTGGCTGGGCGTGCGCTTCCAGGCCGAGTCGGGCTCCGACCCCTCGGAAATCTTCATTCACGTGCGGATGCTCGACAAAGAAAACGTCCGCCAGCAGGAGGCCCTGGGCGTCATTGGCGTCAACCTGCTCCATGGGGCGTTTTACTTGCACCGCGAACCCGAAGCGCTCATCCGGTCACTGCTGGACAACCTGACGTGGGAACGGGTCGAGGTGGACATGATTCGGTTTGCGGGCCCGGCCTTCGCGCGGGTCGATAACCGGCTGATGGCCTTGCAACTGGTCCGGCAGGACCTGACCGAGGCGGCGATGTTCACCGCCCGCGGCGAAGCCGTGCAATGGGCCGAAGTGCTCTCCCGGAAACCGGCGTTAGTCCTGCGCGGCAGCTTCCTCCCGGTCACTAAAGCCACCCTCGACGTGCTGGAGCGCGCGCTGGAGCGGTTTGTGCGGGAGCCTGACCTCAAAGGCGAGCCGCCGGTGGTGCTGATGGAAATGACCCTGCGCCAGCTCACGACGGGCGAAAGGATCGACGAGACAGACTTCCTGAATCGCGCCGACATGCTCAGCGCGCTGGGCAAAACGGTGCTCATCTCAAACTTCCGCCGCTTCCACCGGCTGGCGGCCTACCTCTCCCGCTACACCAACCGGCCCATCGGGCTGGCGCTCGGCGCTTCCAAGCTGGCGGAGATCTTTGACGAGAGCTTTTACAATGAGAGCGAAGGGGGGCTGCTCGGCGGCCTGGGCCAGCTTTTCAAGAACCCGGCCCGGCTTTACGTGTATCCGCACCTCGACCTGGATTCCGGCCATAGACTGACGGTCGAGAATTTTCCCATCCCCCCTCATCTGCGGCACCTCTACGCCCATCTGCGGGAGAACCGCTTCATCCAGGGCATCCCCAACTTCAACGCCGAGCTGCTGTCCATCCGTTCACAGGACGTGCTGGCGAAAATCCGATCCGGTGACGCCTCGTGGGAACAACTTGTCCCGCCGCCCATCGCGGAGATCATCAAGCGCGACGGGCTTTTCGGGTACCTGGACAGCCCAGTGTCGGCAGCGCGCAGTTCGTAGTCCGTCGGGCTTCGGGCGAGGACGGCGGGACCGTTCGCATTGCAGATTGACCCAGCCCGCGCCCGTGGTTATATTATGTAGAGCGACGGTGGAAAATGAACTCGGTCCACATACCCTCCTGCCCGCCCTGTGAGGGGTCGAGGATCAACGCCCCGGCATTTACGCTGATCGAACTGCTGGTGGTCATCGCCGTCATTGCAATCCTGGCCGCCCTGCTTCTGCCGGCGCTGAACAAGGCCAAACTGAAGGCCCAAGGCATCCAGTGCATGAACAACCATAAGCAGTTGGCTTTGGCTTGGCGGATGTATGCCGACGACAACCGCGATGTGCTGGTCTATGCCAGCGACGATCCGGGCGATCCGTACGTCAACTGGCCGGTGCTGGACCAGTATGCCTGGACGTTGACGCACATGGATTTTGACCCGAGCAACCAGGGAAACTGGGACATCAACTATGACATGGTCAAACGCCCGCTGTGGCCCTACACGTCGAAGAACCCAGGCATCTATAAGTGCCCGGCCGACAGGTCGTACCTGATGGTGAACGGGGTGCCCATGCCGCGCGTGCGGTCAATGTCCATGAACCTCTATGTGGGCGGCTTTGACGGCACGGATGGGAATTGGTCCTGGGCGAATCCTTATCGCATCTATGCCAAACTCTCCGACATCGATCTCCCGTCCAAGATCTTTGTATTCCTGGACATGCGAGAGGACAGCGTTAACTGGGGAAACTTTATGACCTGCATGGAGGGCTATTTCCCGAACGACCCCTCCCAGTATTGCTTCGATGGCGACTACCCGGGGATGTATCACCACCTTGCGTGCGGCTTCTCCTTCGCCGACGGCCATTCCGAGCTTAGGCGATGGCGGGACCCACGGACCATGCCGCCGCTGACGGTCGGGGCGAATCCACTCTTTGACCAGTTCACGTCGTCCCCAGACAATCAGGACGTGGCTTGGCTGCAAGATCACTCGACCCGCCTGAAATGATTCAACGAATCAAGCACCGTCCGCGGCATTGCCAGGCGGGCGAGCCAGTGGCCTGGAGAATTGTGCTGGTCTTGGTTGAGATCCCGCCCCGGCAAACGGTCGGGGTTCAGAGCTGCCGGATCTCGTCCCAGAGCGGCTCCAGATCGCAGTCCTTCAGCGCCATCTGTTTCACCTTTTCCTTGCCGCCGATAGCCACCGCGCGCCGAAGCCAGTCCCGGGCCGTATCGGGTTGCCGCATCTGGCAGGCGTAACAAGATAGATTAAAGGGAATGGTCGGCTCTTTGGGAAACTTGTCGAACGCCGGCAGCAGCGCCTCCCAGGCCTTCTGCACGCCGCCGCCCGCGGTGCGGCGCAAGGCATAGGCCTGATGCAGCCAGCCCGACGAGCGCTCCGGCGCGCGCCGCAGCAGGGCTTGTGCGATTTGCAAGCCTTCCTCCCAGCACGCTTGTTCCGCCGCCAGCGACCACCGCGCTTCCAGCACGTCCGGGTGCTCCTGTTGCGCCGGACTGATCTGAGCCAGTTCAGCCCTGGCTTCGGCCAGATTGCCCAGCTCCAACCAACCGATGGCGGCGAAGAAATAGTGCGTGTCGGGCGGCTCAAGTTTTTGCATCGCTCGATAATAGGTTAGCACCCATAACCCGGTGTCAAGGGCGCAAGCGCGTCAGCGCATCGGGGCCTTCTTTCCCTTTCCATGAACCCCGGTTCGCCGCAGACCCGGCCACGAGTCTCCCTCTCCCCTTCTGAAGGGGAGAGGGCCGGGGTGAGGGGTCCGTCTTTGTCTTGCGGTTCATGGCCGGTGAGCAGGTCCGAAAGGAACAAGGGGCTTTCCATCAACCCCGGTTCGCCGCAGACCCGGCCACGAGTCTCCCTCTCCCCTCCTGAAGGGGAGAGGGCCGGGGTGAGGGGTCCGTTTTTGCGGCTATCGCCCATTCTCCCAACTAAACACTAAAAACTGAGAACTAAAAACTCCTCCCCACGCCCCTCCCAAATCGTCTGTAATCCCTCAGTAACGGCGGGAAAAGGGGCCAAGACATTTTTTGCTTGCTGTGGTAGGTATGTTATATTACATACATACCATGACGCATCCGAAGTCCTCCGATTCCCCTCTCCGCCAGAA
>Ga0187872_10000680_pt1 | contig 37318 bp, 26 predicted proteins | sample June2016WEW_16_4_FD_132973 | JGI IMG/M metagenome (GOLD analysis project Ga0187872, IMG submission 132973) | Peatland microbial communities from SPRUCE experiment site at the Marcell Experimental Forest, Minnesota, USA - June2016WEW_16_40 | ecosystem: Environmental > Terrestrial > Soil >...
ACAACCCTTTCACGCCCATTCCCAACATCTTTGAAGCTCGTTCACAGACCCTTTCCCAAACCTTTCAGAGCCTTTTCACGCGCCCCTGCTGGCGTTCTCCCCGCTCCTGCCCCTCGCCCCTCACCCTCAACCCTGCCCCCCCAGGCCAGACATCCACGGCCCGCCCCCAGTCGGTGCGGCGCAATCGCCGCAACGGTCCCCAAGTGTCGGAGTCCATTATACACACTTCAGAAGGTTTGTCAAGCATGGATTTGACCTGAAAAAGGGCATTAACGCAGAGGATTGCTTTGCCAATCACCAATCACCAATCACTTTGGTCGCGTCTTTGCCCCTTTGCGCCTTTGCGCCTGCGTGAGGCAACTGCGATTACTTGTGGCAACAGGACGCCCCGCTGCCGGACAGGTCCGGGCTGAGATACGGGATGCCCAGCGACAGGCCGCGCAGAATCAGCAGCGTGGCCAGCAGAAAGACACAGACCGGGATCGTTTTCACCAATTTCAAGCGCAGCGAAGCCGGGACCAGCTTCCCGGAGAGGCTGATCGCCAGCATCATCGGCACCGTGCCCGCGCCGAACGCGGTCATATACCATGCGCCGGCTAAAGTGCCTCCTGTGGCGGCAGCGCCCGCGCAGGCCACATAGACCAGGCCGCACGGGAGCAGCCCGTTCAGCAGGCCGAGCGCCGCCAGCGCCGCGAAGGAGCGGCGGCGCAGCAAAACCGACATGCGGGACTTGAGTTGATCCACGGCAGACGTTACCGGGTGCGACAGGGCCAGTTTCCGCGAGGCGAAGAGGCCCAGCAGCAGCGCGACACCCAACACGATGGAGGTCCAGCGCTGAAGCCCGGCCATGCTCGGGCGCACCCGTCAGACTCTGCTCGAAAGCTGTGCTCACGCGACCGGTTGTAAACCCTCACAACAGAAACGCCTTCCCCGTGCACTTCTCGCAGAAGATGCCTTTTGCCCCTTTAGAGTAACCTCCGTCGCTCAATTTGATGACCACGCCGCAGCCGTCACAGTGCGTAGGCTCGTACGCGGGCGGGTTCTCCAGCTTCACAAAGTTGTATTCGTTGGTGCCGTACCCGACGTAGATCTCGGCGGGAAACGATTCGCGGCACTTGGGACAGGTCTGCCAGTCCCCGGGATGGCCTTCGCCGTGGTGGAAGGCGCAAAGCGTGTAGCGGCGGTGATTGCGATGGCAACTGTTTCGTGCGTAGGAGAAGAGCACATAGTTGTCCTCGTCGTCGCAAATCCACTGGCCACAGCACTCAGTCTGAATGAGTCGGCCGCGTTTGCCGCACAACCCGCAGCGCGGGGCGTCAGGATTCGATTCTTTTGACTTGCCGGTTTTGGTCTTTCGGACGGTTGGTTTCCTCATAATCGCCAGGTGTTTTTCATAAACTTCAGACTCTAGACTCCAGACTTTAGACTTCTCCTGTGGCCGATTTGCGCGCACGGAGGAGTTTTCGCAGCCGCGCCGCCGTCTGCTCGTGATCAAGTTGACTCGCCGCCACGTCGAAGGTCAACTCTTCCGCATTCACCGCCTCCACCGTGGGATGCGAGAGCGCCCGCTTCATGCCAGCCGCCGGAACAATTCGGCATTCCTCTTGATCAAACGTTTCGCCGCCGCTGCCGCCTTCGCCGGACCGATCACGGGCCGCACCGGCGTCAGCACGATGGCGCCGCCTTCATGCACGGTAACGTTCACTTGGTCGCCCACCTTGATGCGCGCCAGGTCCATCAGCGCCGCGTCAAACATCAGCCCCTGCGAATTGCCAATCTTCGTGATCGTCTTGGTCATGGCATAAAACTGTGTTTTACCGCCCCGCCCGTCAAGCCGCCGCCGCGCCCCAGCCGGCGCGGCCCGCCAGCAGGGCGGATTCAAAAACCGCACCGGGCGATTGGCCGGTGGTGGGGGTGGAAGGGAGTTTCGGCATTTCGAAGTCCAAAGTCAGTGGTCCGTGGTCCGTGGTCCAAAGTCCGACTCGAAGCCGAGCCGGTCTGGCAAGCCAGCGGCCTCTGCCCGTCCTTACGCGTAGTGCCCTGAGCGCGCCTTGACCGGCCAGCTTGTTCCGTCCGTGCCGCCCACCGCGTAAGCGCCCCAGTACCCAATCTGGTTGCCACGCCCGCCCGCTTGACTTCCGCGGCCACGGCGCTATAGCATAGTCAAATGAGAAACGCAACCATCCGGCCCCGCTTTGCCAAGTACGCTCCCCTCGGCGGAATCGCCAACGCGGCAAAGAATATTTTCAACGGCTCCTGGACGCTTCAGCACGCCGCGCGGCGCATGTGCGTCACGCGCGAGTGTGTCCGCCAGGATCTGGCAGCCCTCGTTGGCGCGGCCCAGTACAAGCGGCGGGTCAAAGCAAGAAAGGCCAGGCTAAAGCAGAGCCGCCAGCCCCGCACACTATCCACCACCCGGGCAATCCAATTCCTGTCCCACACGCAAGAATTCCGGTTCGGCCCCGCACCCCGCTTCCTCAAGTACATCATCAAGCGCTGCCTCGCCAGCGGCCTGCGCCTCGCCCTCAGGGTTTGCGAGGGCAGGCGGCCCATCCTGCTGACACCCGGAGGCCGGCCCATATCCGTCCGCATCGTTTTTATCAACGGCACCAGCCGCGAGAACGCGCTCGGCCTCCACCGGATCGGTATCAGTTGTCTCCGGAGCGAGACCCACCCGATCGCGGTCTTCCTGCTCACGACCCCCGCAATAACCTGCTCCTATGTCTTCCGCACAAAAGACATCACCAGCGTTAACTGCATCGTTCTCCGCTATCAGGCCCTTCACCGACCGCACAAATACTCCCAGGCGCTGAACAACTGGAAAGCCATTGCCGGCTCCTGAAAACCACTTATTTACAGTGGGTTAAGTGGTGGGCCCAGAGGGATTTGAACCCCCGACCAAGCGATTATGAGTCGCCTGCTCTAACCCCTGAGCTATGGGCCCATCAATTATAAAATCAAGGACTTACAGCAGATTTGAAAGTGGGTTATTGACAATTTGATACTGCCATCTGATACTGTTTGCATGAAAACGAGCCAGACAGTGCAAACGGCAGAAAACACCGAGAGCCAATCCGACTGGGTGAAAACGCCAGTCGCCAACATGATCCGCTACAAACCATCGGGTATCTATTTCGCCCGAGTTCGTATCCGGGGCAAGCTTTTTCGGCAGACGCTCAAGACAGACGTGATGAGCGTCGCGAAACTGCGGCTTTCGGATTACATCAAAGAGAGGCAGGAGGAAATGGGGGATGACTCGGCAGCGCGGTCCGGCAAGATGACGATGGCCGACGCCGTGGCCATTTTTCGGCAACGTCTTGACGGTCGGCAGGACATCAAGGAAGGGTCGAAAGTCTATCGGCGGAAGTGCCTTGCGGCGCTGCTCAAGTCCTGGCCGGAACTGGAAGCGAAACCAGTCGGTAAAGTTGGCAAGGATGACTGCCTGACTTGGGCGAAGAAATATGGGGCGGACTACAGCGCGAGCGTTTACAACAACACCGTGGGCACGCTACGGATGGTTCTGGACATCGCGGTTGAGAAGGGAGCGCGAGCGCAGAATCCGGCGCGGTTCATCTCAAAGCGGCGTATCAGCCAGCGCGAGCTTGAGTTGCCGTCGCCTGAGCAGTTTGAGGGTTTCGTTGCCGCTGTTGAGCAGGCGGGCGCGTGGTGCAGCCGCGAGTGCGGCAACCTGGTTCGGTTCCTGGCCTTTGGTGGATTCCGAAAAAACGAAGCGGCAAACATTACTTGGGCGGATTGCGATTTAGAAAACGGCCAAATCCGTGTGCGCATGACGAAGAATGGGAAGCCGCGGTCGGTTCCCATGATACCGGAGATGAAAGCGCTGTTAGAGTGTATCAAGGCGGAGAGGCTAGAGGCACAGCCGGGCGAGACGGTAATGCAGGTTCGCGAGTGTCAGAAAGCGATGGACAACGCGGCGAAAAAGGTCGGGATGCCGCGTATTACGCATCACGATCTGCGCCACTTATTTGCAACGCGCTGCATCGAAAGCGGCGTGGACATTCCGACAGTCTCACGTTGGCTTGGACATCAGGACGGAGGCGCCCTGGCAATGAAAGTTTACGGTCATCTGCGCGACCATCATTCTGTCAGCATGGCGCAACGCGTAACCTTCGGCAGGGCAAGCGCGTCGAATGTGATTACTTTGCCAGAACAACGAGCGATTCGAGGATGAGTGCAAAATTCAAAGGCCAGCGGCAATGGATACGAGAAATCCTGGACAAGTTTGGGGAATTAGAAGAGTGGCAGCCCAAACCTCTCGGTGAGGATCCGCAATGGCCGGAGTGGGTTTGGAATCTACTGGTGATTCTTATGGGAATCTCGCATCCAGGAGTCAAGATTAAGAGTATAAAGAAATGGAAAGCCAAACACTTGGGGAAATTTCTCGGGCGGGAATACGCTGGTGAACATCTGACGTGGGGCGAAGTGCCGTTGAGTTCACAGGTCGTTCAAGAAGGGGCGAGGTTTGCGGCATGGGCGGAAAAAAGGGCTCAACAAAAACGCCCGGATATTGACCTGGATGAACTTCAAAAACAGTGTGGGCAAGGGATGAAAATATGGAGGCCGAAATTCAAGAAGTTCATGCAAGAAACTTTGTCGTCCGCCTGCGAACGTCCTTACATCGAAGCCTCCGCATTCTTTGAAGCCTTCGGCAAAGCCATCGTGATGAAACCTGACGAGTTGCTCACTGAACACACAATGGGTGTGGGCGAGAAAATTTGTTGGCTGATGGTTGTGCTTTGGCAAGAGATAGAGCGCCTTGAAAGCGTTGCACAAATGCACCGTATTTTGGAGCGGGCGTTGAAACCGCATGGAATCGTGGTCAAATATAAGCGCATCGAAAAACTCTGCCAGCGTATCAAGTTAAAATTCAAAGGCCCGGGTCGTCCTCCAGGGAGCAAAACTCAGACAAATCCCATATCAGTCTAGGGGTGTATTCTAGTCCTCGGCTTTGATCCATAGTTCGTCCAGTTATATGGGCGAACATATTGAGACCAAAGTTGAGCAGGTGCCCAAGCTGGCACTAAACCGCATCGACGCGGCGAAATCGATCGGTGTTAGTCCCGCAACTTTAGATCGGCTGGTGTTGCGCGGCATTCTCCGGCCCTGCCGCGCGACACGGCGGCCACTTTACGCGGTTAAGGAGATTGAACGCTTTCTCAAGGCGACAACCCCCAACTCGGACTGGACAATATGAAACCCACCTGGGGAAACCCGATAAGAAATGTGAGCCAAGGAGGTGGGGGTGGGCTTTTCCCTCCGGTTGGCAATGAGGCCAAGAATCGCCTGCCGGCCCTGGGTTGCGAAACACTCATTGAAATTACCCGCCGGCATTCCGCGGCCCGGGCGGGTTCAGCAAAACGCGGCGCATGTGAACACCGGCTGGCAGTGTGCGTGCGAACAACAGCCAGCAAACAGTTAAATTCATTATGACAATTAAAGCATTAGTAATGAGTGACCGCCCGGACGAGTACACCGGAAAAAAAGGTCTCGTAAAACAGCAAATCATCACGGTGATGGACCAGAGCGAAACGGGCGAGCGATTGGCACAGCCGATTGAGTACGCCCTGAGCGATGACGAAAAACCAGTTCACGCGGGCAAGTTGCAAGACAAGGTGATCAACCTGGGCATCCGGGAACTGCTGCCGTTCGGCGGCCGGCTCCGGGCACGGGGCAAGATCGTGGGTCTGGTCGGAAAGCAGGAAAGGTAATCCATGCACAATCCGGAACTCCACGCTTTGGCTGCGGTCAACTGGCAGTACTTCTGCAACTTCTCATTCAGAAGCGAGAAGCATTGCGCCAGGTTTGGGCCGCAAATGTTCGTGGCGTTGGTGCGAATCCAGGCGCGGAGCTTCCGGGTGCATTTCTCTAAAATCCTTTGGTGCCTTCGGCGGGAGCGTGGGGAGTCCACGGGCCGGTGGCATCAACATGCGGTAATCGCGGGGCTGCCCCCTTCTGCTGGCGCACGCAACTGTCTTGCCCTGATGTCTCAATGGGAGAGTCTGGGCGGGGGGATCGCGCGGGTCAGCGTGTATAATTCTTCACTCGATGGACTGGATTATATTTTGAAGGGGAGCGGCTTGACCGAGTCAACGGCTTCACGGTGGGCCGGGGACTATCACGAGCTGTCAAAGTTTGGCGGTTCGTGCGACGTGACGCTGTCCAAGAGTGTTTGCCGATACCTGAGCAACCGGAGTCGGTCCGGCTGGCGCGGGGTTGGCGGGTACGAGATGAGAGGGACAGACACGGCGTCGAGCACAGTGCAAAGCGGAGTAAGCGAAGCGCCTCCTTCAGAGGTTGTCACTGGACCGGCGATAACGGTTCAAACGCCTCTTAACTCTTGACCGGTTGAAGCCAGCCCCAGACGGGGCGGTAAACGTCAAGGGAAGGGCCATAGCGCGCTGCCCAGGCTGCGGCATATCTGCCAACTGTGAAATGAAGCAAAGTGGTGCCACTACCACCCCCGCCGCGCCAGCGGCGGGGGTGGTAGTGGCTCGCTTGAAGATGAACTATGCCCGGATGAAATCAAAGCATGGACACTTGGATTGCACGGGCTGCTTGGCGCGGTCCTGCGAAACGTCTTTGGTATAGAAGGAGGACCTGCCGTCGCTTGCTGACACTCGGGCGTAATTCAATCAGCGACACATTTTTCGGGACTATGTAGCCGTTCTTTCAAGAATGACCAATAAGTTGTGCTTTGAATCAAATTTTCGATTGTCTCCTCGTCAATTTTGCTGTCCTTGGCTGGAAGCGGAACTGTTACTCTTTCCAACTTTTGCTTGTAGCACTTGCGATAGTAGGAAAAGCGCCATTGCTCACGAGAAAGCATGACTTGAATAAAGAGCTCGGTGGTCAGTCGGAGCGGCTGTTTCGGGAAACAAACGGCTACATCATCCTTTGCCGCGAATAAGTATGGGTGATACTTCGCCGACAATGTGCTACCGTTGAATGCGATTGTCATCTTGTGACGATAAACGTGCTTTTTGATCTCGAAATAACCACAAACACCATTTTCCAGATCACCACATGAGACAACCGGAACAGCGCCAGCGGGCAAATTGCCGACGCTGTGGTAGTCACCCGGCTGGAGATCATAGATGGACCCCAATGTGAACCGTTCCAAACTTAGCTTCGGGTTGATCGTGAGCGGCTTGCTCATAGTAGGCATAGCATCACGAATTTTGAAGTGCGCCTTCACCGATGACAGATCAGGGATTTGTAACCGGGATAGTCGGGTGACCGTCGTTTGCCAATACCATGAAAATCGCCATCGCATTCCAAGATTGATATAGGCAGCAGCACACGCAAGCTCCCCAGGGGTCATCGGGCTCTTTGGTTGCAGAACAACTATTCCATTCCCGGCTCGACCGCATCCTATGTATGGAGGAGCTTGGACGGTTGCTTCACAAAATGCGGAAACAGCAATCCCCATAAAATCAAATACCTTGTCCCCGCTCTTTGGCTTAACCAATCCGGCAACGGCATTGTCGGAAAGACCATTGCCAACATAAGGAACATCACCAGGTTTATATCTTGTAAAGATATCTGAGCGGGCACGGTGCAATGTGAATAATGTGTCAAGTCTTTTCATCATAAACTCCTGCTGTCGCTTCCTTTCCAAAGCGAATTAGAAACGCGGCGGTTTGGCGAGCCATATCATCGACAGCGTGGCTTAGATCTTCTGACGACAGATGTTTTGTGTCCAAATATGCTTCTGGAACTAATTCGAGAAGCGGATCGGAAAAGTCAATTTGAGCGGTCTTGCAAAACTGCGGGTTGTTAACCGTCACCGTGCCGGGGTGTGCAATAAAGTTTTGAAGTAACGGTAACGCTTCGGGCAATTGATTAGGTTCAGAGCGAGGTGGTCGGAACTCGGATGCAGGCAATCGCTTTGATTTTGATTTGACATGTCCATCATGGGCGATCCTGCACCAAAACACTGCCTGATCTTGCGGGTGCGGAATTCCCTTCTTAACGATGATCGCGGCTACCTGCTTTTGTGCCGCCGGGTAGAATAACTCGTCGGGCAAACTGACTACCGCTAAAAGTGTGTGTTTCGCAAGCAATTCATCTCGTCGCCACACTTTTTCATCTCGCGCGCCAAACAACGAGTTTAGCGGCAATAGAGAGAAAAGTATTTTCCCATCAACCATCATTGATAAGGCTTGAGAAACAAACCGATATTCTTTGTCTGTGCTACCCTTCAAAGCAAATGGTGGATTCATTAGCACTCGCGTAACAGGTTCATTGCCGGGTTCCGGCATTTCTGGAGTATACGCTGCGGTTGGATGCCCATTGGATGAGCGTTTGGTTAAGTAAGTGCTAAAAGAATTTCCCTCGGTGATATTATTCTTGCCGTCTCCACGAAAAATCATATTCACAATTGCGAGTGCGGCGATGGCAGATTCCTGTTCGATACCAAAGATATTATATTTCTTAAACTTGTCTCTCTGTTGAGGGGTGCTCGTGCGGTGAACATGGTCAAAGGCTGCCACCAAAAATCCGCCAGTGCCACAAGTGGGGTCTAATACAATATCGTCGCTTGCAACCCCTATCGCCTCGACGGCGAACCGCGTGATGTGACGAGGCGTAAGCACTATGCCGATTTCTTTTGCGCCATTGCCATATTTCAAGAAAACCTCATAAAACTGTCCTAGCACGTCGGTGCTGGAATTCATTGCGGAGCGGATGTTCAGATTTTGAAGTTCTTGAATTGTTTTTACCAGCGCGGATTTGAACTTAACATGGTTCGTTGTATTCGTCGGCTGAAGAATTTTTACGAACGGAGCAAAATCTGGCTTGCCGTGGTGTTTCAGTATTGCCTCACTTCGGGCGTTAATCTCGCCAATAAGCACGGAGAGTTTGGTGTCAAGATTTGGGGGTTCTTCAATTACGGAGAGAAGAAGCGCGGCCATCGTTTTGGCCCGGTCATTTTTGTTAATTCCGCCAATGTGAAGGATTCCATTGATGCGCTCGGCGGCGGAAAGGAAGAGCAACTGCGGAGGACAGAAATCGTGAACATCAGAAGTAGCATTTTCTAATAATGAGCGAATTTGGTCAGGTGAAAGGAAGCCGGTCGCAATTTGTTCGTTGATCGTTATATCCTTCCATTTTCCATCAATCCGAATCGCTGTCCTTATCAGGTAACCAAGCTCTTCCGTTCCTGCAACTCCTGTCGCCATAATCGCTCGGACTTTTGCGCTCGCATCATTGATTTGCTTGCAATAAATTTCCTTCGCCTCCTGCATCGCAAGGGCAAGGTCTTTACGTGCAGCTTTGGCCTCAATTACCCAAAGTGCGCTTTCTGAAATTTTGACGATGTTTTCCGGGCGTTGTTTGCCGAGTGCCTGTTTGATTTCAGGTTCGGAGAGGCATTGATTTTGCGTCCACACTTGACCGCCAGCAAAGCCGCTTGGGTTTTTCACAAGCCAACCGAGATCGCGGAGTTGTCTGCGAATAAACTCGTATGCCTCAACTTCTGTGTTGGCGAGTTTGGGCACGGGCAACAAATCAGGTGTTACGCTTTTGCTTCGCTTTTTCATTTTGGGTTGCTTTTTTGTGAGTTGAACCGTTGCGCTTCGCTCTGTTGCTGCGAGGCGTGTTCCAGTAGGGACTTTTACAGCCGGGACAAACCGTCGGAAGCCGATTTGCGTCGCGCGGTAACCATTCGTGGTCACACCGGTGACATCGGAATCCGTGAAGTATTACTTTCGGCATGTGCGAAATTTCCTCCTTCTAGGGTATTATGTCAACGGTATTATTTCAAGGGTATTATCTATAGTTGCTCGCGTAATCAACTGGGCCAGAATCGCGGCCAGGACTCACGCAAACCGGTGGTGCCAGTTCGCGCGTGACTTTTCCTGGTGGTGTCGGTTTTTGAAACCAGTTCTGCGAGGGTAGAAGGGGCGCAGTGCTGGTTTCAAAAACCGATCACGACCAGGCATTTGTGGGGCGGAGCGTTCGCGTGTTGGCATTCGGCTTGGCCTTCGTGTTTTTAGCAAGCCGTATGACAACACGGGAACGCGAAGGGGGGAAGTCTTTCGGGGGGTGTGCAAGGGAGCTTTGGGGTGGTGGGGTTCGGGGGAGAGAAAGGCAAATCTGATACTGCAATCTGATACTGTTTGCCATTTTTTGAGCAGATTGGTGCTGACTCAGGCGGACGGCGAAATCGAGAAACCCCTGTAAACATTGGTCAGGATGATGTATGAGGACTCGTGCAAAATGCGATTGACAATTATGAGTCGCCTGCTCTGACCACTGAGCTATGGGCCCGGACGATTGGAAACCAACCTTTTGGGCCGGCTTTCAAAGGCAAACCATCGGGCCTCTATTTCGCCCCAGTTCGCATCGGAGGCAAGCTATTTCGGCAGACCGGCTCCGGCACAACTCCGAGGCGGACGTGCCGAGAGCTTTCAGACCTCCTGCCGTCAAACTTCCCGCTTGTGTGCGGAGTCGGCCGTCATACTCTCCGCGGTGATGGACCTGGGACCGCCCAAGCTGGCCTATGCAGCGTGAGCCGGCAGCCAAACTGCGCGGGCGTGTCGGGCTGATTCTGCTCGCTGCGGCGGCGGCCGCAATTTGGTGGGGACTTAATCGCTTGGAACCCCGCGCGGACTGGCTGCGAGTAGAGGCGCCGCGCCGCGCCGTTGCGGGCCAGCCACTGCCGATGCGCGTGCATCTGGCTCATCGGGTGGAAGCCGGTTACCTGTGCGCCGACCTCCATTGGGGGACCTCACGTGACACGTCCATGGGATACCTTGCCACCGGCGGCTCCAAAGCAGTGGGCAAAGAGGGAGGGACCTTCGACTTCGCAATAATCGTCCCCCCCGCCAAGGGGCTGCGATTCGTCACCGGAATCATCTTCTTGAGCCGGACAGGCAGGTGGGATGACCACACGCTCGTGGCCGGCACCGAGGTGATCCCGGTGAGCAGCAATGCGTTCCATAAGGTAGAATCACGGCTGGAGCAGTTGCGCCTGCAACCGCTCGGCGACGACGCGACAGAGCACTCGCGCCCGGCCGCGCTCCCGCGTTTGCTGACCGCCCTGCTGTTCCTGGCCGCCACGGTGGCGGCCTGGGGCGCCGGCCATTCTCCCGCAGGCTCCAACGGGCGACCAGGTCTGGAGAACCGATGGTGGCAGGTGCTGGCCGTGCTGCTGGCGCTGGCCTGCCTGTGGGAATTCTTCGGGCTGGAGAGCTGGCTGGGCGCGCAGGCGCGGGCGATGGCACGCGCGGGAGATTTCTACTATCCGCGGGCTGTGTTTCAAAAAGTCGTCATCAGCGTCGCTGTCGCAACCGTGGCCGTTTTCCTCCTCTTCGTTTGGCGCGCGCGCAGCTCGCGTCGGCTCCTGCTTGTCTTCTTCGGCCTGTATCTCGGGATTTCCGTAGTGAACTTGGTGTCATTGCACGCGATCGATAAAGTTGCCGACCTCTCGTGGCATGGGCTCACGCTCGTCCAGGCGCTGAAGTTGGGCTGCGCGGCCATGACCCTGCGCGGGGTTGTAATAGCCTGATCACCGATTACTTCCGGCTTGCCACCGGGCCGCAAAGGAGTATGGCTTGGAGACGTGGCAGAGCATTGGCGCGGATGGGCTGGTCCGTTCGCGCAACTGTCGAGAGAAAGGACGAAACTATGTCACTCGTTGAGCGACCGATGTGGCGCCAGGGTGCAGCGCAGGTTTCCAAACCTGCTGCAACGCCGACTTCCAAGTCGGCAGGCGCGAGAACGAAAACAACGCCGCAAAACTGCCGGACACTCGCGGGTTTGGAAACCCGCGCTACGGCAGGTTGGGGAACCTGCGCTACGCGCCCTGGCGGTATCGTTAGGGTCGGAATTATCCTGACGGCGTTGCTGCTGCCAGGCTCTGGGTGCGGGGCGCGCTCGGATGCCTCGCGCGACGCGCAACCCACCAACCCGGCGGGGCGGGCAACGTCCGCCGAACGCACCCATCGCGTCCGGGCGCCCGCGGTGGCGGGGCTGTTTTATCCCGGCGACGCGGCGGCGCTCTCAAAGACCGTTGACGGCTTGCTGGCCAGCGCGCCGGAGCACTTCATCCCCCGGCTCAAGGCCCTGGTCTGCCCGCACGCGGGTTACGAGTTTTCCGGGCAGACCGCCGCCATCGCGTACAAAATGCTGGCCGGGCGCGACGTGCAAACGGTCGTCGTCGTGGGTCCCAGCCATTATGCCTATTTCCATGCCGCCTGCATCCCCAATGCGGACGCTTACCAGACGCCGCTCGGACTGGTGCCGATCTCGGAGAAGGCAAAAGTGCTGGCCTCGGTCCCACCGTTTGTCCTGGAACCGCAGTGCCCGGTTCAGCGGCCGCCCTGGTGGCGGCAGGCGCCGAAGCCCGCGCCGGAGGCCGGCCAGGACACGCCTGAGACCTGGGAACACTCGGTCGAGGTGCAGGTCCCATTCCTGCAGAAGGTGCTGAAGAACTTCAAACTCCTGCCGGTGGTGATGGGCGATGCGGACCCCGAGCAGGTGGCCAGGGCTTTGGCTGAAAGGATTGACGATAAGACAATAGTTGTCGCCAGCTCGGACTTGAGTCACTATCATACTTATGAGACCGCGAAAGGGCTGGATGATCGTTGCGTCAAAGCCATCTGTGAGGTGGACATTGACGCGATGAGGACGCAGGAAGCGTGCGGCAAACTGCCGATACTGGTGCTGCTGCACCTGGCCCGGCAGAACGGTTGGAAGGCGCAATTGCTCGATTATCGTAACAGTGGTGATGTGACTGGTGATAAGGACCGTGTGGTGGGGTACTCGGCGGTGGCCTTTTACGCGCCGGCGCCGGAGAACCTGGCGGCGGCGGAGCGGAAGTTTTTGCTCGACCTGGCCCGCCAGACCCTGCGGAGCGTCACCACCAACGGCAGCGTGCCCGAAGTTGCGGCCAAAGATGTGCCGCCGAAGCTGGCGGAGCAGAAAGCCTGTTTCGTCACGCTGACCAAGAACGGAGCGCTGCGAGGCTGTATCGGCCACCTGACGGCCATCGAACCGCTGCACGAGGCGGTGGCCGAGAACGCCCGCAACGCGGCCTTGCGCGACCCGCGTTTCCCCCCCGTGCAACCCGACGAGCTGGACCAGATCAAGATCGAGATCAGCGTGCTGACGGAGCCGCAACCGCTCCCGTTCAGTTCGCCGGAGGATCTGCTGAGCAAACTGCGCCCGAACGAGGACGGCGTGCTGCTGCACATCGGCCCGCGCACGGCGACGTTCCTGCCGCAGGTCTGGGCGCAGATTCCCGACAAGGTTGATTTCCTGAATCATCTCTCGCAGAAGGCCGGCTGCGAACCCTCCGCCTGGCGAGGCAAGGATGTTTCGGTCTCCATTTACCACGTCGAATGCTTTGAGGAAGAGCACAGCCGTCCCTGAGCGTCAGCGGCTGGTCCTGGTCGCCGTCGGCGCGCTGGGCGTCTCGTGTGTGATGACGCAACTGGCGCTGATGCGCGAGTTGCTGGGGGCGTTCTCCGGGAATGAAATGGTGCTGGGCGTCGTGCTGGGGCTGTGGCTTTTGTTGATGGGCATCGGCGCCTGGCTGGGGCGCACCTCCGAGCGGTTCCGCAGCCAGCTCGCCGCCTTGTCCGTGATCCAGATACTGGTGGCGGTTCTGCCTCTCGTGCAGGTCTTCCTCCTGCGGGCGTTGCGCAACGTCGTGTTCATCCGGGGCGCGGCGGTGGGCCTGACCGGGACTGCGGGCGCGGCCTTTGTCTTGTTGCTGCCGTACTGCCTGGTGGCCGGCTACGCGTTGACGCTGGCGTGCTCGATTCTTGCGCGAGAAGCAGGTCCGGCGGGAATCGGTCGCGCCTACATCGCGGATAGCATCGGCAGCGTCATCGGGGGTGTCCTGTTTAGCTTCGTGCTCCTCCGGTTCCTCGACCATATCGCCATCCTGGTCTGTCCCGCCCTGTTGAACCTGGCATTAGCCGGAGCGGTGGGTCTGAGAGTTCAAGGTTCAAAGTTCGCCCCCAGGTTGCTCCTGGGGCTTGCCTTGGCTCTGGGCGTTGGGCTGGTCGCTGCGACACTTCTCGCGGACCCGGACGGCCTTTCCACGCGCCTGCAATATCCGCGTCAGCACATCGTCGCCCGGGCCAACTCGCCCTACGGCAAACTCATCGTGACCGAGTCCGACGGCCAGTTCGATTTCATTGAAAACGGCATTCCCATCACCTCGACGCGCGATGACCAGCACGTCGAGGAGACCGTGCATTACGCGATGGCGCAACGGCCCGAAGCCCGCCAAGTGCTGCTGGTTTCCGGCGGCATCTCCGGCACGGCCAGGGAGATCCTCAAATACGGTGTCCACCAGGTTGACTACGTGGAACTCGACCCCCTCGTCCTGGCATTCGGCAAGAGATACCTGCCGGAGAACCTGGCCGACCCGCGAATTCGGGTCATCAACACCGATGGGCGCCTGTTCGTGAAACAGACGCCGGGACAATACGACGTGGCCATCATTGATATTCCCGCGCCGGCGACCGCCCAGCTCAACCGGTTCTACACGGCTGAGTTTCTGGCCGAAGTCAAACGTGTGCTGACTAAAGACGGGGTGGTGTCCTTTACGCTCGGCCAGTATGAGAATTACGTCAGCCCGGAACTCGCGCGAATGTTGTCTTCCGCCTGCTTGTCCTTGAAACAGTCTTTCCGCAACGTGCTGGCGCTCCCCGGGAGCCGGGTCGTCCTGCTCGCCTCAGACGGACCGCTCTTTGCCGACATCGCCTCCCGTCTCGAGCAGCGCCACATCAAAACGAAGCTGGTCAACCGCCACTACCTGGAGGCCGTGCTGACCGCCGACCGGATGGCGGACCTCGCCAGCGCCATAGCGCAGCCCGCGGCGATAAACACGGACTTCACCCCCATCCTTTACTACTATCACCTCCGCCGCTGGATGAGTCAGTTCAACGCCCGATTCGGCCTGATCCAGGCCGGGCTGCTGCTGTTGCTGGGCTTCTACCTCATTCGGTTGCGCGGCAGCGCTTTGGTCCTGTTCGCTTCCGGCTTCGCGGCTTCCGCCCTCGAGGTGGTCTTGCTGTTGGCTTTCCAGGTCCTGTGCGGTTCGGTCTATCATCAAGTGGGTGTAATCGTTACCGTCTTCATGGCCGGCCTGGCGCTCGGGGCCTCGATGATGAACCGGTTCCCGAATTCCCGGTTTGGCAGCCTGTCCCTTTCGGCTTTTCTCATTGCCGCTTACGCCGTGCTTCTCCCGCTGCTGTTGCCACGGCTCAATCGCATGGGAGGTTCGGCGGCCTCACTGGCGATGGTCAAAGCGATCATTGCCCTGCTCACGCTGGTTCTGGCGGCGCTGGTCGGGATGCAGTTCCCCCTGGCCAACCGGCTGGAGTTCGACGGCACCGCCGCCGGGGCCTCCCGCCTTTACACGGCGGATTTCATTGGCGCATTTCTGGGCGCGTTGCTGGCCTGCACGCTATTGATCCCACTGATCGGCGTAGGCGGCGTATGTCTGCTGACCGCGCTGCTGAACGTCGCTGGCGGGTTGGCGGGCCGCCGCAGGAAGGCCGCGCCGTGAGCCGAGCGCGGGCGCAGGACAAAGTATCCCGCTGGAGCGGGCACACTCCTGCCCTGATATACTTGGGCCATCTGTACCCCACAATGGCACAAGAGGCGCTAACGGCGGCAGGGGGTGGGGCGGCTGGCCAGCCGAAAAGATTTCTCAAGAAAAGCCTTGGCAGCAAGAGTCCCCGGGGGTAAAAATCACTTCCGAATGGAAGCACGTTCGTAACCTATGTAAGAGAACCCAACCAAAACAATCTGCGTAGCCTTGGCTACGGGCTCATCAGAAAACCGCGAATTTTCTCAGGTCAGCAGACCAGTCAAGCACGCGCCCATCGGGCGCGGCTTGGCGCACTCTGTTGACGGGCGCTTCGCGGTGCCTCTGATGAGGGTGCGTTAGGTTCGCGCCCCTTCAGTTCCGCAGCGGAGGACTCACACAGAAGGAGAACTCTATGAAACAATGGCAGTCGGCGTCGGTAATCGCGGCAGTAACCTTGCTGGGGGTGTTCGCCCCCTGTCCCCCCTTCACGTTGCGCGCTCAACCGCGGCTGACGGAGGCCCAAGTTGCGGCGCTTCGGCCCCTCCCGGCAAACCTCATCCCCCGCTCCGGGACGTTCTGGTCCCTGTCCCGCACGAACTATCCACCCTCCCCGGTTGATCCCTACCCTGATTTGCCTGTCTATCGGCTCCCGGACGGCTCCTACCTCGTGGACGACAGCACCGTCCAGTTTCCGCCGCCGGGTCCGGTCAATGCCCTCGCCGCCGCCCGCAGCTTCCTAACCCAAGGCAGCTTGTCCACCCCGTCCACTCTGTCCACCCAACAGCCTTTGCCCTCGCCCACGCTCAACGACGCCGCTGTTGGGCTACCCGACCTGACCAACTCGCCCCCGCAGAACACTCCCAGCCCGCCGCAATTGCTCCCTTCCGGCTCGGCCCCCACCAATGGCACCTTCTGGTTTCTGGCCGAGACCAACTGGCCCCCCATGCCTTTCGACCCCTGCCCGGGATGCAACGTCTATGCCCTGAGCGACGGTTCCTATCTGGTGGATGACACCTCCTTCTCTTGGCCGCCAGCCAGCAACGACGGCGGCGCCACCCCGCAAGGAGGGGGCCTGACCTCGTATTTGTCCGGGGACTTCTGGCTGGAAATCCGGGGCATCAGCAACTCCGTGGCCAACCTCATTTTGCACGGGACAAGTTCCGGCACCCCCTACACCATCCTCTCCCGGCAGAGTTTCTCGCCCAACGACCCCTGGGACGCCGAGCAGCCGCTCATCGGCGCTGCCGGACAGGATTGGACCCCGACCCAAATTCCAACCTTTGGCCGTCCCGTCTTGTTCTTCGAGGCGCTCGTCGGGTCGGCCACGCCCCAACGCCTCTGGCTCTACGCCCTCGGCATCAGCAACAACTGCTTCAACCTCGTCCTGCACGGCACCACCGACGGCACCAGCTACGACATCCTCTCCACCCCCACCTTGCACGCCACCAACAACTGGGCCGTCGAGACCAATTTCCTTGGCGCCAGCGGCCAGTTCTGGACCCCCGTGTCCATCCCGCTGTCTGGCCGCCCGAGCCTGTTTCTCTCGGCCCGCTCGTGGGTGGACAGCACTGGCAGCGGCATTCCCGACTGGTGGCAACTCGAGTACTTCGGTGCGGTTGGAGTTGATCCTTATTCCGACCCCGCTGGCGAAGGTTGGACGCTCCTTCAGGACTACCTTAATGGCTGGAATCCGACCAACTATTACACACCGCCCGTCTTGCAAGGCGTTTGCGTCAGTTCGGACGCCTCCGGAAATAATGTAATCAGTTGGAACCCGCCAGAGGTCGCTCCTGATACGTTCACCATCCAACGGAATACCGGCAGCGGCTGGCAAACGATCGCGACTATCGCTGGCAACTTAAGCTCTTACACAGATGTCAACCCGCCCGCCGGCGCCTCCTATCAGGTGAGCGCGAATTATCCGAAAGGTTCCTCCGCCTATGCCTCTGCCGGGAGTCCCAGCAACATCAACCCTTCATTGACTCTGCCGGCCACCGTAGCCAGCGGGCCAGGAGGCCGGTTGTTCCTCTTGACTGCCACGCCCTCAATCACCGTGACTGGATTGCTTGTCACCGCCACACCCGCCCCGAGCGATCACCCCAAAGACGGGATCGAGACCGTTGCCCCGCAATACCCGTCCACCAATTTCTACGGAATCAACAGCGATGTCAGCGGCGTGGTGAATGCCACCAGTTTGCAGGGCATCCCCTTGAGATTAAACACCGGTTTCACCCCGCTTTATGGCTCCTATGGATTCTGGCTCCAGACATTCACTGCCAACGGCATTTGGGGCAATCCAGTGCAGTCCAACGGGCCCGCCGACGCCACTCCGTTCCTGGACGGGCGGCAGCACATGTTGGATAACCTTAATTTCGCGCTGCGCGCCGCCCCCGCCTCGCAACCTTTTGATTTCTATTTCCCGGCGTATCCCTATGTGGGTGCGGGCGAATGTTACGGCATATTCCCGGCTTACACCACGGCGGGGTTTAGTTGGGCCTTTGCAGACAACGATGATCTCTTGTATCGGCAGGATATTTTGGACCCATTCCTGCCTTTTGAAAACGATTCGGTCTTGCGCGCGTTTTGTTTCACCGCCAATCGGTTCGATTCTTACGGCAACCCCCTGGATGTCGGCTATGACGGTCTGCCCACGATGAATACCTGGGATTACTATTTCAGTTCTTTCGCCTGCGCCGAGTCCGGGACTACTAACGTGCCGCCTCGCCAACTCGACTCCGACACCGCGCAGTATATCTTTTACGGGCCGGCAACTGACTGGCAGGATGTTCCCGACCTTGGAATGACTTGGGATGCCACCATCCCCGGCTGGCGGGTCAGTTCAAATCCGCGCAATGTTTATGGCCTGCGGATTCTTTCCGTGCTTTGCGCGAAGGTCACGCAAACACCCCAGCCGGTCACCTTTTTCACGGCGCAGCCGGGTGGAATCATCCCCGCCCTGGGCACCACCAGCCAGCCCGGCACCGGCTGGCTTTATGTCCAGGCCGAAAACCCGGTTTTCCGGAACGCTGGATTCCACTTTATTCCATCTGACAACAGCAGCAGCACCGCCCTTGCCGGCCCCGGCTGGTACTATTGGACCGGCGTTCCCAACACCAACAGCCTGGTCGCCGTCGTCGGAACCCAAGCGTCCTTTTACCTTTGGGCGCGCCTGGCCGTTTCCAACGCCTATCCCAACACCATTTCCTACCTGGAAGAATATTTCGACACGGCCTGCAAAATAAACGCCAGCGGATTGGTGACGACCAACCAAACCGGGCTCCTTTCTGAATATGGTAGCTTCTTCCCGACCGAGCCGGGTCCGGTCGCCCTGGTGACGAAACCCGATCCGGCCACCGGTCAAACTTACACCGGCGTGGTTCAAGTCATTTCGCTGAATCTGGACGCCAACCACGATGGGGTCATGGACACGACATTTTACGGGTCCGATTTTACCAGCGCCGATAAATCCTACATCTTTTGGATCAATAATAACTATGACCGCTTCACCCTCGATTCGGACGGGGTCAATTATTATGACGATGACGTGTCCAGCACCAGCCAGGCTGCCAAGAGCCCTTACACCGGTGTGCCAACACCCGACTACAACTACACGAATGGTGCCGGTAATCGTGCCATCCCTTGCGTGCGTGACCTGCAAGACTTCGCCCGGCTGTGGGTCTCCGGGGTCACCACCAACTTGCTGGCCGCCGTGCCGCCTGGCAGCGCCGTGACTTTAAGCTGGGGCAGCGTCTCCGGCAGTCCAACGATAGATTTGTTTGTGGCCGCTGATGCGGATGGGGGAATGGGCTACTTGACGAACGGCGCGATTGCCACCAACCAAATTAACGCCAGTCTGTGCCCCTATATCGGGCGACTGGCGCCGGGAGGCAGCATCCAATTGAACGCTTCAACCTTTACCAACCACTGGGCGGGCGATTACTTCATCTGGTGCGGTGTGACGAATGGTACCGGCCAGTTGAACCTGACGATTGCCCAAGGCGGGACCAACGTGCTGTGGCAGACATCGGTTTACATTCAACTTGTGGACATCAAGCAAATGTACGAACGGTGGACGGTCGGCGACAGGCCGAGTTATCCTCCAACCAGTGTAGCGGCTTTGGCCGGCGAAGATTTGCCGCAACCTTTTTACTACACCAATCAGGCTCCCGCTGGAACGCCTTACATCCTCTACGTCCACGGCTGGAATTTGGAGACCTGGGAAAAAGACCGCTGGGCGGAAGCAGCCTTCAAGCGCCTCTACTGGCAAGGCTATCAGGGGCGCTTTGGAGAATTTCGCTGGCCGACGACTTATGATTTCACCGGCAGTTTTTGGCAACTGGTGACGGATACGTATAATTACAACAATGGTGAATCGAATGCCTGGACATCGGCAACGGGACTGCTCAATAAATTGAACGACCTTAACGCCAAATATCCCGGCCAAGTTTACCTGCTGGCCCACAGCATGGGCAACATCGTCGCCGGTGAAGCGTTGCGATTGGCAGGAACGAATCAAGTGGTCAACACCTATGTCGCCAGCCAGGCCGCCATTCCCGCTCATGTGTACGACAGTACTGTCACCAATACACTTCAATTCTCTTATCAGTATCCTTCTGGACTCCTTTATGCGTTGGGCAGCGTCAATTACGGCCCTTTCACGCCCAACATTTATGGCAACTGGTTCGCGGGCAATAGCGGCGGAACCGGCCGACGGGTCAGCTTCTTCAACGGCAATGACTTTGCACTGGCGATGCCGCGCTGGGGCTTTGATCAAGTTGTTAAGCCGGACGTTTTTGTATTCGGAAAATATGCGTATCTTGGCAGCCCTAACGATCCATCGCCTTGGAACCATTTTGTATTCGAGATTCTAGGCGCCACAAATTATTTCGACATTGTAAATAACGTAAACGATCGCTACGAGGTTATGTCCTACGCCGCCCAAGCCCGCTCAACTGCTTTGGGCGCAACGCCGGGAATCACGAATTTGGTTAACCTTGATTTAACAACAGTGTGGCCGACTGATTCATCCGGGCACAATTACACCGACCACTTCTGGCACAGCGCAGAATTTCGGGGTGACTGTTGGCAGGAATGGAGTTATTGGAACACGTTGTTATTCTCCTCAAAATTTGGTTTCAACATCCCCAACCCATGAAAATCAGCCGCCCAATGCTTTGGTTTTGCGCTGCCGTCGCGGTCCTGATTGCATTGGCAATCTGGTTTGCAAAGCAATCTCCCGAGACAGTTGTGCCGACGCTTGTGGAAACCAACGCCGCGCCGCCGCCAGCCACTACACAGGCCAACAGAAAACCAAACCAGCATGCAGCCAGGAATACGAACGTGCTGGCAGCTCAACCTGCCCCCGGTCCAAGTGCGTCAGCTCCACCAAGGCAAACTACTGCCGAACAGATGAAGGAGGGACTGGCGACCTTGAACGACGTGCCAATAGTTTTTTACGGCAAACTTGAGGACCAGTTTGGCAATCCTGTCGTCGGTGCCCAGGTAGCGGGAAACACCATTATCTACAATGGCATGAAATCGGGTGCCGAACACGTATCCGTCACGAGCGATGCGAATGGATTTTTCCAAATAAATGCTGGGAAAGGCGAGAGTCTGGGGCTATGGCCCAGCAAGGAAGGTTATGCACTGGCGACAACCGGCACTGAGTTCAAATACTCCTACATGTATCCACAGCACTTCGTTCCCGACCCGAACAATCCAACGGTGATTAAAATGTGGAAGTTGCAAGGGGCGGAGCCGCTGGTGGGGATTCACCAGCGTTACAAGTTCCATTACACGGACGCGCCCATCAACTTTGATTTGATTGCGGGAAAAATCGTTCCATCCGGTGGCGACCTGAAAGTTACGGTGAACCGGCCAGGCGGCATCATATCACAGCAGCATCCACAGAATTGGAGTATCCAAATTGAAGCTATTGACGGAGGGTTCATCGTGACTTCTTTTGCAGAATCACGGACGACTTATTCTGCACCGGAAAGTAGCTACGAGCCCAGCGGCACGTTTGCGAATAATAATGGGCCTGACCTAGTAGATCAGATGTTTTTCCTTCAAAGCCGCAATGGCCAAGTGTTTAGCAAATTTCATCTTCTATTTAGCATCAACAACACGCCGGACGGGTTCATGGATATCACGTTCAGCGGTGTCGCCAACACGAACGGCTCGCGGAATTGGGAAGCGACCGCACCAAAATGATAATATGGAAACCGACGATTACGATCCAGGGCTTATCGTTAAGGTGCCATCGGCAATGCTTGCAACATTACTGTTGATCGTGGTGGCTGTTTCGTCTTCGAACAATTGGAATGTAAAGATGGCCTGTTGCAGGTTATATCCATGCTGCATTGATGTTTGGCATTGCTGGTTTCTGTTTTTACATCTGGCTTGGCGAGTTGGATACCCCTCTTGCTGATAACCCTGCCGCAGGTCTTATAGCGGCTGCAATATTCGTATATTTCGTTGTAGGCGCATTGGCGGGGCTCTTTGGAATTGGAATTGCATACCTTATGTTTAGAAAACCTTGAACAGTTCACGAAATTGGGAAGCGACGGCCCCTCAGTAAGGCTATGAAACCAGCCACAGCTATTAGCCTCCTTTTTGGCGGCAGCGGCAACGGCCCAAGTCAGCACATCCTCCGCTATCGCCAAGACCCGCCGGCTTTGGCTTCCCCTCATCAGACTCCGCCGCGAAACACAGCCAGACTTGGCTCCCCCTGTGGCGCTCCTTCGAACAGTTGCCAAACCATCAGTCCAGAGCGTGCCTGCCAAGGTGGCCGGGGTCAGGAAATGGTGCCGGCGCAGTTTCTTGCCCCTGCCCTCTGGCGCTTTGCCCCGGAAGTGCGCGGGCCATTCGGAAACTTGAATCCACCAGAAAGCAGGCCAGCCATCCCGCCCGCCAGTACACTCTTCGCCAACCTCAAAGACTCCCTGTCTGAGCCGACAGGCCCATCTCTTAACTCCATGTAATGAAGTCAGTTACAACAATACCGCCCTTGGCTCCCGGAGTGCGGTTCTAATACCATCTCCACTTTGGGAATGCAGTATTAGCGGCAGGGAGAGACCCGGGAGGGCCAGGGGCAAATCCCCTCTCGCTGCCCCCGGCGCGGCCGTCAGAGACGACGGCAATCTGGGGCGCCAGCGCAAGCGGGATTGGGTATTGGCCCAAGCCGTTGGCTTCCACGGGTCCTGTCCCATTATGAGACAGTTCTGCGGCAGGCGCCGTGCCAAACTCGGCCCTGCAGCAGTGTGAGGACGGTGTGAGGACGGTGTTAGGACGGTGCGTGGTGGAGGGTTGAAGGGGGAGAGTTGGCGGTGAGTGTCCAGAAACAGGACACTGCTGTTCTCAGAAGTGGCCTGATGGGGGGCAGCGGACGGGGAGGAATACCCTTTACCCCCGAAAAGCCTTTTCCGCCCTTCTGCATTCTGACTTCTGACTTGCCCTTGGCTCCCAGGGTCCGGTTCCAGCCCGTTTGCCTCTGCAAAGCCCTCTCCGCCCTTCGGCAGACGGGTGCTTTTGTTTATCCGTTTTCCAGTTCCGCCGCGGCGGCGTTGGACGCGACTTGCGCCGGGTCCCGGCAGCCGGGGATGACCGTTGAGACCTGCGGGTTCTTCAAGCACCACGCCAGCGCCCACTGCGCCATCGGCACGCCGGCAGGCACTTCGGTCTGGCGGATGCGCTCCACTTCCGCCAAATCACGGCGCATTTTCACCGCCTCGAAAGTCGAGCGCCAATCGTTGGCAGGGAAGGTCGCCCCAGAACGGTATTTGCCGCTCAACAAGCCGCTGGCCAGGGGAACGCGCGCCAGGATGCCGAGATTATGCTGCCGGGCGTGCGGAAAATAAAGCTGCTCCGGTCGGCGATCGAGGCGGTTGTAGATCACTTGCAAGGCTTCGGCGCCCAGGCGCCGCGCTTCCCGCGCCTGCGCTTCGCTGCCTTTGCCGAGGATCGAAATTCCCAGATGCCGAATTCTGCCCGCGCGCTTTTGTTCGGCGAGCATCGTCCACAAGTCTTCATTCAAAAGCTGGCGGTCTGAGCCGGAATGGAATTGATAGAGGTCAATGGTCTCGATGCGCAACGCCCGCAGCGAACCTTCAAGCTGCTGGCGAACGTCCGCCGCGGAGAAGTCCTCCGTTCGGTCCAGGAACCGGTTGAAGTGATGGCCGAATTTAGTCGCCACGAGCCAGCGCGAGCGGTCGTGGCGGCTGAGGTAATCGCCGATCAAGCGCTCGGAAAGGTGGTCGCCATAACATTCGGCCGTGTCGATCAGGTTGATGCCGAGTATGGCAGCCTTATCGAGGATGGCGTCCGCCTCGGCCTGGGAAAAGGTGTGGCCCCACTCCCCGCCAAACTGCCATGTGCCGAGACCGATGACCGACACCCGCAGACCCGTGAGGCCAAGAATCCGATAGCGCATGGTGGAAAACTACCGCAGAACTTTTTCCCGGAAGAGGCTGAAGCGGAGGCAAAGTTGCCGGCCCCGACCGGTCAGCAGCCAAGCTGCGAGCAGCAATAGAACAGTGTTCTCGACCAGTTTGTGGCAGATGAACACTTCTCCCGCCCCGCACCCGCAATCAAATTTCACCGCACAGAAGGGAATGCCCGAGGTTGCGGCAATCGCCAAAGCCCGCTTGAGCACAATAAGCGTAAAAGGCACCAGCATGGCGGCCAGGTTCAAGGCCGAGCCTCTAACCGCCACGCCAACCAGCAGCAGCAGTCCGCAATACACCTCGAACCAGGGGAGCGCCGCGCCGATCGAGTTCAATAGGAATGGGCTGGTCACCATGTCGTATTGCCGGACGAGTTTGAGGAAATACTCCGGGTGCGGCAGGGCCTTGTGCAAGCCCATGTAAATAAAGACGCAGCCCAGCCACCATCGGGCGAGCACGGCGGCGGCATCCCGGGCGATGCCGGTCAGCAGCAGCAGGCCATAGAGCACTTCCAGCCAGGGCGCGGTGGCGGCAATCGCGCTCGACAGGAAAGGGTTGGTCACCAGCAGTTGTTGGCGCACGAATCTTAGGAATTCGGCCCCCTGGAGGACTTTGCTCAAGCCCAGGTATATGAAAAGGCCGCCCAACAGCCACCTCGCCAGCAAGGCGACGATGTCCAAAGGGCGCCGCTTCCCGGTTGAGGGATTCGTATTCATTGCCTCGAACCTTCGGCTTTGCCGGAAGCGGCTGCGCCAGTCAGGTTGGTGAGTTGGCCGCTGTTGCGCAGGCCCAGTTCAATCGGCAGCCCGTTGGTGCTCCATTCGGTGATGCCGCCGCCATACACGAACACCTTCTCCTTCGGTATGCCGATGCTGTCGCGCAGCATGATCGCGGCGTGCTCGCTGTCATCGCAATCCCCGCCATTGCAATAGAACACGATTTGCTGGGCGGTCAGGCAGACCTGGAGCACGTTGGTGAGATAATTCTCGGGATGAAACCGATCGAAATGGTAGGCGCCCGGAATGTGGCCCGCCCGATAGTGCTCGTCGTCACGAGCATCGATAAAGACAACCCCATCCTGCTCCCGGCGCGGGTCACGAAAGAGCTGCATCACCTGGTTGCTGTCGGCCAGTTGCAGGCCGTTTTCCCGGAGGCGGGCGGACAGGAGTTCCAGGGGTGAGTTGTTCGTTGGGGTTGCGGCGCCCGTCAGATTGGTGCTCGTCACGGCAGCCGGCGGGGTAAGCTTGGTTCCGGGAAAATAGTTTCTGGCAAGCTCAAGACGGTGTGGTGAGAGTCCGTTGGCGGCAAAGGCCAGGGCGGCGCCGATCACCGCCACCAGCGCGCCTTCCTGCAAGACTCTTTTCACCTAATGGCCGGCAGGCAGGGGCGGCACCGGAGGCGGAGTGGCCGCAGGAGACGGAACCGGCTTCACGGGCGGCGTGGGTCGCACGGGCGGCGGAGCCGGGCGCGGCGTTTGCACAACCAGAACCTTGACGACCGGGAACTTCGGGTTGCTCGATTTGACGCTCAACTCGACTTGCTGGCCCGGGGGAATCTGGAATCCCTGCGGGAAGGCCAGCAGGGCGGTAAAGGACTTGCCGGGCTGCATCTCCTTGATCTCGGCTTCCACCCCCGGCACGTTCACGACCGGGTCGGACAACTTCAAGTCGTTCGTGCTGTTGTTCCGGATCGAGACGGAATTTGTCACCGCGTTGGCCAACGGTCCGGGAGCCAGAGTGATGTAAGAAGGGATCACCATGACCGCCGGCTGCACGTTGGCCGCGACGGGCACGGTGATGACCGCCGGGTTGGTCCAGGAGGTCCGCAAACTGATCTGGCCTTGAACGCTCCCCGGAGGCGTCGGCGGCACGGCGGAAACGATCAATTGATATCCTTTGCCGAGCGCGTTGGTTTTCAACTCGGCAGCGAACGCGCGATTGTTGCTCTCCGGCGTGGAGAGCACGAGGGGTTCTTCCGTGTTGTTGGTGATGGTCACAACCACGGACGCCGTTTCCGCGTCGGGTGGAATATTAAGGACGGCCATCGAAGGGTTGAGATCAAAGGGCTTATAGACCGTGCCTTTGAGTTGAAGGAACAATGTGGGCTGGTTGGTGACATTGCAGGTGACCGTCACCTGTTTGAAGACCGGGCCGTTGTAGTTGGCGGTATTGAACTGGATCGGGATGCTGCCCGTGTTGCCGGGCTGCACCTGTCTCGTCCAATCGCCGGCCGTGGTGCAACCACACTGCGGTTGCACGGTGTTGAGGATCAGCAACCGGTCCCCCGTGTTGGTAAACACATAAGTGTACTTGACCGGCTCTCCGGCCCTGGCGCGGCCGAAATCATGCAGCGGCGTCGCGAACTGGATTTTTGGGCCTATCACGTTGGTGGATGCCTCTGCGGCAGCCGGGGGAGCCGCGGTTTGTCGTGCGCCGACGACGGCAGTGCCCGCAGTCATGAACCCAACAGCCAAATGCTTCATCAGTATTTTCATAAATCGTATCTGAATGCTTATTATCTCAGATTATGGGGCCTGTGGAAAGCTCATTTTTTCAGAGATCAAGCCTCAACTGGCCCGCCAGACGGGCGAGGTCTTCGTGTGAGGCCGGCAGACAGGACAAGATTCGGGCGCGCCGTTCCGCCACCCACGGGCTGGTCTCGTTTCTCGGCTTGAGCCCGCCGGTCAATCCGAGCAAGCGCCGCCATTCGTCCTGCCACTGGCGGTTGCAGGTTTCGAGCAGGCTCAGCGGGGCCTTGTCGCGCAGAATCCGGCGCAGGGCATCGGCCAAGGTTGCCGCTTCGGACATGCCCACATTCATGCTTTGCACTCCCACCGGGCCGGTTTGGTGAGCGGCATCGCCCGCCAGCCAGCAATGATCCTGGCCAAATTGCCGGACGACTCGATGCTCGAAGACGACTTCGGTGCACCAGGTAATTGCTTTGACGCCCGCCGAGAACCACGGCGCCCGCTGTTTCGCGACTTTCTGCACGTATTGGCGAATCCTCTCGTCCACGATCTTCTCTGCGAAGCGCACCCCCCGTCTCTCCTTTTCGGGGAACTCACTCGCCATTTCGGACTTGAGCACCTGAAACGTCCACCGGTATTTGTTCGCCGGCAGGGGCCAGAGCACATTGGTAGTGGACGGGTCCAAAACAACGCGCACCTCGTCCTCGACCTTCTCCTCCGGCTCGAATTCGTAGGCGGCGAAGAACTCCGGCCCGGCGACGCGGTTGTGCTCGATTCCCAGCCGCTGCCGCACCAGGGAGCCATAGCCGTCCGCGCCGACCAGGAATCGCGCGCGGACGGGGAACTGCCTTTTGACGACTGTTTCCCAGTGCGGCACGATATAGCCGGTGGCGGTCGCGCCCAACTCCTCGAGGGTGGCGACCACCGTTTCGGCATCGTTCTGAAGGTCGGCAAACCGATGGTTCCAGTTGACCATTGCGCCCAACTGGCGAAGCCGCTGTTCCAGCAGGCTCTCGAAAGCATTCTGTGGGAGAATGACCATGAAAGGAAACGCTCCGCCGAGTTGGGAAAGTTTCACCTCCGCCTGCCGCGCTGCGCCGTCGTAGAAAGCGATGGTCTCGAGGCGCCGCCCCGCCTCCAGCACCGGCGCCGCCAGGCCCATCCCCTCCAGCAGTTTGAGGCTGCGCGGGTGCAGGGCACAGGCGTAACTGCGCGCCGCGGTGCGCTCCTCGCGGTCGATGATCCTGACCTCGATGCCGGCCTCGGCTAGCAGGATGGCAGTCAACAACCCGACCGGCCCTGCGCCAACCACCAACACTTCCGTTCGCTCTTCTCGCATAGCGTGCCTTGTTCTCTGTGTGCCGTTCTGTGATGCGGCCTGGATCATACGCCGGGCCGGGGGAAAAGTCATATTGAATTTGTTGAGAGCGCGAGGGCGGACCGATTTGCCCAAACCCGGGTTGGCCGCGATTTTGTTGCCAAGGCCATGCTGGGCCTCTTAAATCAGCGGGTGCAGTTCGAATGGCTCTTTGCGCCGGAGCGGCCTGTCCCGCCGGACGAAAACTGGCTGCGCGTCGGCACGCGGCCGGTGCGACTCTGCTTTGTCCGCAACCGCCGGGCGCGGCGCTATATCCTGCGCCTTCGTCCCGACGGCGCCGCCCGAGTCACCATCCCTCGCGGCGGATTGCTGGCGGAGGCGAAGCAGTTCGCCGAAAGGAACGTTGCCTGGCTGGAGCAGCAGCTTCTACGGCAAGCCCTGCGACCGGGCCGGCCCGCGCCTTGGTCAGCGGGTGCAGAAATCTTCTTTCGAGGGGAACGGGTGCGGCTGGAGACCAGCAGCCAGGGGGAAGCTGGACTGGTTCGCTTTGGCCACGAAGTCGTGCGCATCTCCCATGCGGCCGGCGACTTGCGTCCGGCCATTGAGCGGTATCTCTGGAAACTGGCAGCGCGGGAATTGCCGGCGCGTGTGCTGGAACTGGCCGCGTTGCACCACCTGCCGGTGCAACGCGTGACGGTGCGCAACCAGCGGTCCCGCTGGGGCTCCTGCTCCCGGCGCGGCACCATCTCCCTCAACTGGCGCCTGGTGCAGACTCCCTTCTTCGTTCGCGACTACCTCGTGCTGCACGAACTCGCGCACCTGAAGGAAATGAACCACTCGCGACGATTCTGGAGCGAGGTGGCGCGGCTTTGTCCCGATTTCCCCGAAGCGGAACGGTGGCTTAAGCAGCACTCCAGCCTGCTGGCGTAGTCTGTACGGATTGTCTTTGTCCGGCCCATGAGAACGGCAACCGGCCACGTCCAACGGTTTGGTCAGCGTATGAGTCGCCCAGCCACGTCGAGCGTTCCACCGTTGGTGAGCGCATTGACCGCCTCCTACAAACCGGGATGATCCCACGAATAGACGACCCGCAAATCCGGCCAGCTTCGTTTCTCCGTGCTCGGCACGAACGGCGTCTGGCAGTTTACCGGAACACAGGCCACCAACTTCCCGCAACGGTCCTGCCGGCTCAAACTCGCGCCGTAATCAGCGGCAACAGAGCAAGATCAGGGCGCCTTTCGCCAGCGCTGCCAGTCGGCCAGCACCAGTTGTTCGGGCAGCCAGCCGGCTTGGGATTCGCTGAGGGGGAAGTACTCCGGCACTTTCTTCTTCACCATGCTTTCGAGGACGAAGCTGCCCCAGCTTTGTTCGCCGGCGCGAATCCATTGAGTCAGGAACCGCGCGTCCATGGTCTGCGGCGTCAGGTAGAGGGCATTGATCGGTTTTTGATAATCGTTAATGGCGAAGAAATCTTCGTGGGCGTTCGGGTCCTTGGCATCGGGGGTGCACTTGAGCGTCAACCAAACACATTGGCGCTGGCCATACCATGCCACGGCCCAGGGGATATCACTCATGGCCAGTTCCTTTTCTTTCAGCCAGCCCGCGACGGTCTGGATCGCCGGCGGGAAGTAGGGCGGATAGACGACGGGAGTGGTCTTGGGTGGCAGAAAGGCAAACACCATCGGCAAGCAAACGACCAGGCTGAAGATGCCGATGACGACATACCGCAACTGCCGCAGCGGCAGACGCATTTGCTCGAGCAGCAAATAAAACAAGCTCACGCCATACACCAACACCAATGGCCCCAGCAGCACGAGCAGGTTCTCGGAGTTGATCTCCGGCGATTCCTCGGAAAGCTGAGTGCGGCCCAGCGCCTGGGCGAGGGCCAGCACAAGGACGCACCCCAGCAGGAAGTAGCGCAATCGCGTGACGGCCGGATTACGGAACCCGATGAGCAGCCCGACCAGGAAGAACGCCGTAATCCAACTGCCGCCGAGCTTGGGCAGCTCGCCTGTGACAATCTGGCGCAGGTTGGTGTTCAGCTTCAGCCAGAAGGCCATGATGTAGAGGCGGCTGAAGTCCGGCTCCAGCGATCGCTGCAGGCGGTTTTCAGGGTAGAGCATGGTGGTTTCCACGACCGCGTAGGTGGCCGTGCCGAAGGGTTTTCCGCTGACGCTGTAGTTGCGGACTACCCACGGCGCCATCACAGCAGCAAAGGCCGCCAGGGCGATCAAAGCCAGCACCACCCGCCGCTGGCCGCCGAACAGAATCAGGAACACCAGCACGGGAATGATCAGCCACCCAAAGGCGTAACGGGTCAGCCCGCCCAGCCCGGCCATCACGCCGGTCAGACCTGCCAGAACAAGGATGCCGTAGGGCCCCCACTTGGGAACGCGGGTCTCCTGTTCCAGCAGACTCACGCACCAGACCAGCCCCAGAAAAATCACCATCAGCAGCATGGTGGACAGCCCCGAGACGCTAAACCGCCAAAACAATTCCGTGCCCAGCAGCAAACCGACCGCCAGCCAGGCCACCCCGGGATCAAACAAACGCCGGGCTAGAAAGAAGACCAGGGTGATGACCGCCAGAAACAGAAGTTGGTTGAACAAGGCAATGATGAAATCGGGTTTGAAACGCCAGAACCGGCCAGAGTTGCTCCAGAACGGTTTGGTCGTGGAGATGGTGTAATCGAAGGGCAGGACTTTCATCAGCCCGGCCAGCACGACCGGATACACCGGCGGGTTTGCCAGGTCGGGATGCATGCCCCGGAGCTGGGCCAGGTCGGCGGCTTTGCCGACCGCCTGGACGCCCTGCCTTTCCAGATTGCGCTTCTTTACCAGGTGGATGCTGAAGGGGCGGATGAAGAGAGTCGTGTAGCCTTTGCCCTGGGCGATATTCCGGGCCAGTTGCGCGGCGTCCATCGCTTCCTGCGTGGACATGTTTCTGAACGCGCGCCAGTTGTAGCCCACGGTCAGCAAGACGACCCCCAGCAAGGCCAGGCCCACACGCAAGTAGCGCATGCCGCCGCCCACTTCAAGTTTGTGCAAGAGGTCCTGTAAAACCGGCATAGCTAAATTCCCTCCAGGTGGTGCTGATGCAGCCGGCGGTGAAAGGTGCGCCGGCTTATGCCGAGGCGCCTGGCGGCCAGCGTGCGGTTCCCGCGGGTGGCTTTCAACGTGCGGAGGATGAGCTCTCGCCCGGCTTCCTTCAGCGTCATATCGGTGCGCGCCAGCAGGCGCTGCGGGTCCATTTGCGCCGGCGCCTGGCTGACCGCCTCGCGCAGCGAGGCCGGCAAATCGCGCACGGTGATCTTGTCGCCCCGGCACAGCACCACGGCGTGCTCGATGGCGGTGCGCAGCTCGCGCACGTTGCCGGGCCATTGGTACTGCATCAACAGGTCGAACGCATCGGCGGTGAAGCTCTCCACCGGCTTGCTATTTTCCTGGCTGAACTCGCGCAGAAACGCCCGCGCCAGCAACGGAATGTCCTCCAGCCGCTCACGCAAGGGCGGCAGCCGGATCTCCACCACCCGCAGCCGGAAGAACAAATCCTCGCGAAAAGTCCCGGCCTTCACCCGTTCTTCCAGGCTCTTGTTCGTCGCCGCGATCAGCCGCAAGTCGGCGTTTAGGGTCTTGTTCGAGCCCACCCGCTCGAACGTCCGCTCGCCCAGGAAGCGCAGCAGCTTGATCTGGGTCGAGGCGTCAATCTCGCCAATCTCGTCCAGGAACAAGGTGCCCCCTTGCGCCTGCTCGAAGCGCCCGATGCGCCGCTCATAAGCCCCGGTGAAGGCGCCCTTCTCGTGGCCGAACAACTCACTCTCCAGCAGCGTCGGCGCCAGCGCTGCGCAATGCACCGTCACCATCGGCTGCTGTGCCCGCGGGCTGAGTTGGTGAATCACCTTGGCCACCATTTCCTTGCCTGTGCCGCTTTCGCCCTGCAACAGCACCGTCGCCCGCGTCGGCGCCACCTGCTGCACCACCTCGAAGACCTCCTTCATGGCCGGCGATTCGCCCACCAGGTTTTGCAGGCCGAATTTCGCATCGAGTTGCTGGTGCAGCGAAACGTTTTCCACCTCCAGCTTCTGTCGGCGCAACGCGTTGGCGATGCGCATCTCCAGCTCGTCGATCTGCAAGCGCCCTTTGGCGATGTAATCGTCCGCCCCGCGTTTCATCGCTTCGACCGCCAGCTCCTCTGAGCCGTAAGCGGTCATCAGGATGCAGATGGGCGGTTTGGAAAGCGACTTGGCCCGCGTAATGAGCTTCATGCCGTCCTCGGTCGGCAGCCGGAAATCCGTCAGCAGCACGTCGAAATGGTCTTTCTCCAGCAACTCCGTCGCTGCCTTGGCGTCCTCGGCCAAGTACACGTCGTAACGCTGTTCGAGCGCCGCGCGAAGGCCTTCGCGCGTCGTCTTCTCGTCATCGACTATCAGCAATGTCGGAGTCATGTCCCGGTCGGCTGCCAGTGGCAGATGCCGCCGTGCAGGATAAGGCGGGCCACAAGGATTAAACAACCGGCAAATTGCGCCGTTCAAACTGCCCTCCATCCGCCCATAAGTTTGGGCCTTCGCGCCATCATTTCATGGGGGCATCGCGCTGGGCGGCTGAGACCGGCTTCAACCGGATTGCCTTCAAGTTTAGCGGGTGCCAGCCGTCTTTGACCGTACGGACGGCAAGAGTCACCTTTCCCGGCGAGGCGATTTCCAGGACGCCGAGCTTGGTGACTTTGAATTTGCCGTAGTCACCGGTGGCGGGGGCTGTGCCTACAGTTGTGCTGTTGCCAGCCGCAACTTCGAAAGAGGCCTTTTCGAGAGCGGCAACTTCGGCGGTGACATCGAACTTGCCGGGCCGGGTGACTTTGAATTCCCAATCCGCCCAATCGGCGGGGTTGGTCCAGAAGCCGATGTTGTCGCGCTGATGGCCGGTTTCGTATTTGATCTCGTTTCCGTGCAGCCGGGCTTCGCTGGCGGGCAAAACGATTGAGCCGTCATAGTCTTGAATCAGGCCGGCCTGCTCGATGTCGAGGGGTCCTTTGACCCTGAGAACAATGGTGGAGGAAACGAGGTCGGGCGCGGCTGCGGAGACGGAGAGGGTCAGCCCTTCGGCGCTGCTCTGCAGGGCGAGAGCCTTCTTCGCCGCGTCGGCGAGCATATAGGCCCGTTGAGCGGCGTTCTTCAGGCCCGGCACGAGGAGCTTTCCGTTATCCGGCCAGTTGAAGACATGGAGGTAAAGGATCGCGCCGTCCGGGGTGAGTTTTTTCGTGCAACGGCCCCAGGGCAGGTGTTTGAAGGGGCTGGCGGTGGTGCCGTAAATGGCGTCGCCGTTCGCCTTTATCCAGAGGCCGATTTCCTTGAGGCGCTCGACGGAGGGGGCCGGGATGAGGCCCTCGGAGGTGGGACCGACGTTGAGCAGGTAGTTGCCGCCTTTGCTGGCGATGTCCACCAGGTTGCGGATGAGCATGTCGGCGCTCTTCCAGTTGTGGTCGTAGCTCTTGTAGCCCCAAGTGTCGTTCATGGTCATGCAGGTCTCCCAATCGCGGCCAGGGTAGCCGGTGGCGGGGATGAATTGCTCAGGGGTTTCGGTGTCGCCCTTGTAGCCGCCGCCGAGGCGGTTGTTGTAGATGATGCCGGGCTTGAGCTTAAGCAAGGGCAGCAGCTTCTCGGCGCGTTCCTTGTTCATGTCCACCGGCGTGTCCCACCAGAGGACGGCGGGGAATTCGCCGTAGCGGGTGAGGATTTCCTTCACCTGCGGCACGGCGACCTTGTCGATGTATTCGTCCATGCTCCGTTCCTGGGCCGGGTCCCACTTGCCGCCGGCCGCGGAGCCGCCATTGTTCCAGTCCTGCGCTTGGGAGTAGTAAAAGCCGAGTTTGAGGCCGTATTTCCTGCACGCGGCGGCGAGCTCCTTCAACGGGTCGCGGCCAAACGGGGAGGCCTTGACGATGTTCCAGTCGGAGGCCTGCGAGTCGAACATGGCGAAGCCGTCGTGGTGTTTGGAGGTGATGACGATGTATTTCATGCCGGCGTCTTTGGCGGTGCGCACCCATTCGTCGGCGTTAAACTTCACCGGGTTGAACTCTTTGGCAAAGGCGCGGTAATCCGCGACGGGGATTTTGCCGCGGTTCATGATCCACTCGCCGATGCCCTTGATCTGTTCGCCCTTATAGGTGCCGGCAGGGACGGAATAGACGCCCCAGTGAATAAACAAGCCGAAGCGGGCGGCGCGCCACCAGGCCATGCGGGCATCGCGCTGGGCGGGGGTCTCCTCGGCATAGGGGTCGGGCTTGACGATTTGCGGCGCGCCTTGGAGGTCGAGGGCAATAACAGAGGCAGCCTTGTCCGGGGCGGCAGCCGGCACAGTGATGCAGACGGAGTTGTTGGCGGCGGTAAACTGGAGGGGCTGGCGGCCATCGAGCAGGAAGGCGCGGAGGGGCTTATTGGCGAGGCCGGGTATGACGAGTTGGCAGTTGGTCGGCCAGTCATAGACGAAGAAGTAGAGGCGGGTTTGGCCGGCAGCGGATGTCCCGTGGAGGTCCGCGAACGGCCAGGCGGCGTTTTGCCGGAAGCCGGTGACGGCGCTGGCGGCGGGGAGTTTCTTTTGCGTGCAGCGGCCCCAGGGCAGGCTCTCGAATGGACTCGCCTGCGTGCCGCAGATGGCTTGGCTGTTGACCTTCATCCATTTGCCGATGTCTTCCAGGCGCTCGATGCAGGCGTCGGGGAAGACGCCCTCGGCGGTGGGGCCGATGTTGAGGAGGTAATTGCCGCCCTTGCTGGCACAGTCGATCAGGTTGCGGATGAGGGTGGTGGAGGATTTCCAGTTCTGGTCGTGCTTGTTGTAGCCCCAGTGGTTGTTCATGGTCATGCAGGATTCCCAGTCCACGCCGGGGCCGAAGCCGGTGGCGGGGATCTGCTGTTCGGGCGTGCCGTAGTCGCCGATGCGTTCAGCGCCCTGGTCCATGCCTTCCATACCGGTGCGGGCTTTACCGACGCGGTTGTTGATGATGATATTGGGCTGGAGGGCGCGGACGTAGTTGTAGAGGTCCACGCCGCGTTCGTGGGTCCAGGGTTTCTCCCATTCGCCGTCGAACCAGAGGATGCCAATGGGGCCGTAGCGAGTGAGGAGTTCCTTGAGCTGGGCTTTCATGTAGGCGGTGTAGTGGTCCATGTCGGGCGTGCCGCTGGCCTTGTCGTTCCAGGCGCGGCGGGTGCCCCAATCGGGATGGTGCCAATCCATGATGGAGTAATAGAAGCAGAGCTTGAGGCCGGCGGCGCGGCAGGCGTCGGCCAGTTCTTTGAGGGGGTTGCGCTGGAAGGGGGTGGATTTGATGCACCAGTCGGTCTGGTCCGAGCGGAACAGGCCGAAGCCGTCGTGGTGCTTGGAGGTGATGACGATGTATTTCATGCCGGCGTCTTTGGCGAGGCGGACCCAGTCCTGGGCGTTGAACTTCACCGGGTTGAACTGGGCGGCGAACTTCTCGTATTGGGAGACGGGCAGCTTAGTTTCTTCGAGGAACCATTCGCCGTAGTTGGTCTGGCCGTTCCACTCGCCGGCGGGCACGGAATAAAGCCCCCAATGAATAAACAGCCCGAACCGGGCGTCGCGGAACCAGGCCATGCGCTGAGCGCGCTCGGCGGCGGATTCGGCGGCCTGAGCTACGACGGACGCCAGCAACAGGGACAAAGCGAGCAGGAGAAGAGAAGCTTTCACGATAATGAGCTTGACAGATTCATAGATTAGGCAAGGCTGAACAAATCAATGCCGGGGCATTGCATAGCGCAAAGCGTGGTGATTGCCAAGTCTGATCATCGCAAGATTTTCCTCCCCCCTGCTGTCCGTCACCCTCGCCCGGCCATTCCAGACGCACGAGATTCAGTGCGCCGCCCCTCCGGGCGCAAAGTTCCCGGCTGAACCGGGTTTTCTCCCGCTTGCGCCGGTTCAACAGTTAAGTTCGGAGAGGACGCCGGTTGAGCCATAGTCGCCGTTGTGCTTGCCGTTTTGCCAGAGGGTGAAGCCTTTGAGGATCGAACCGCCGATGAACTCGCGCAGAAGGGAGTTGTCGGGGATGAGGTCTTCGCCGATGGGGAGGAACCATTGCAGGAAAGAGAGCAGGCGTTTGGCCTCGATGTATTCCGGGGTTCCGAAGACGACCTGGCGCAGGAGCGGCTCGGCCAACATCCGAATAGCGGAGAGTTCATACACGAGGGCTGAGTTGAACATTTCGTCCGCGTTTTCCTGGTAGGGGAAGATGTGCTTTTTCTCGCCGCGCCCGACCGATTCCCAGTGGCTGATGGTCTGCTGGGCGGTGTAGCCGCGGTCGCGGGCGTCGCGGATGATGCGGCGGAGCAGGCGGGTGTCGGTGGTGGAGATGCGGTTGTGCCGGTCGAGGTTCAACTGGGTCAGGCAGGAGACATAGATGCGAGTGGTCTGGCGGGGGGAGATCCCGGGGAGGAGGCGCGGGTTGAGGCCGTGGATGCCTTCCAGGATGACGAGTTGGCCCTTTTCGAGCTTGACTACGTCCCCCGGCTCGCTGCGGCCGAGGCGGAAGTTGAAGCGGGGCAACTGAATTTCCTCCCCGGCAACCAACTGTTGCAGGTCGGCCTGCAAGCGGGCGGTGTCCAGGGCGCCGAGGGATTCGAACTCGTAGGCGCCTTTTTCGTCTTTGGGGGTGTGCTCGCGGTCGAGGAAGTAATTGTCCAGTTCGAGCGGGAAGGGAGAAATCCCCTGGGCGAGGAGCTGGACGGTGAGGCGCTTGGAGAAGGTGGTTTTGCCGGAGGACGAGGGCCCGGCGACCAGGACGATGCGGGCTTCCTTGGCGCGCTGCATGACGAGGCTGGCGATTTCAGCGATGCGGTGCTCGTGGAGGGCTTCGGAGATCAGGATCAACTCGCTGACGCGCTTGGCCTGGATGGCGGTGTTCAACGCGCCGACATTTTCGATGCCCAGGCGCACGAGCCAATTGTTGTATTCGCGGAAGGTGGCGAGCAGCTTTTTGGAATCGGGCAGGGGCCGCAGCTCGTTGGGCGCCTGGCGGCGGGGGAAACGCAGCGCGAAACCATCGCCCATAGGGGTCAGGGCGAACCAGCGAAGATAGCCGGTGGAAGGGACCATGAAGCCATGGTGGTAATCGCAGCGGTCGCGGAGCTTGTAGAGCACGAGGGTGTCCTTGCTGCGGAACTTGAGCAGTTGGACTTTTTCATGCTGGCCCTTCGATTGGAAATAGGCAATGGCGTCTGGCAGCGGCACGACTTTGCGCTCGAAGGGGAGGTCGGCCTTGACCAACTCTTTCATGCGAGCTTCGACTGCGGCCAGCTCTTCCTTGGAGAGCGGCCCGCGTTTAATAACCGAGCAGTAGAAACCGCCCGAGGACAGAGAGTGATCGACCGAGATATCCGCGGTCGGGAAGGTGTCCTCAAAGGCGGCTTCGAGCAGGAAGGTGACCGAACGGCGATAAATGCCTGAGCCATCCGGGTCGGACATGTTGACCAGCCGGACGCGGGAATCCAGTTCCACGGGGTGAGTGAG
>Ga0187872_10000682_pt1 | contig 37284 bp, 25 predicted proteins | sample June2016WEW_16_4_FD_132973 | JGI IMG/M metagenome (GOLD analysis project Ga0187872, IMG submission 132973) | Peatland microbial communities from SPRUCE experiment site at the Marcell Experimental Forest, Minnesota, USA - June2016WEW_16_40 | ecosystem: Environmental > Terrestrial > Soil >...
CGATCACCTGCCGGCCGATTTCGCTTGCGCCGTACACGACGGACTTGATCACCGGGTTCAATCCGGGCACGTCGCCGCCGCCGGTCAGAATCCCGATCTTGTTTTTCTCCGTCACAATGGACCTCTTCTGCGCGGTTCGCATCCGCGCCCGGCCCCCTCCCCAGTACAATTGTGCGTGTGATCGTGGCCGAACGCAATCCGCAAGAACGGTCACAATCCTATAACCCGGATTTTGTACAATTGATTTGATTCGCGGGAGATCCCGAATGCGCCGCCTGTCGTTCATTTTTGTCTGGTTTGCGTGCCTGTGCCTGCCGATCGTTCCGGTCGCCCTCGCCGCGAAGTCGCTCGAAATCTACTTAATTGATGTCGAGGGCGGCCAGTCCACATTGATCGTCGACCCGCAGGGGGAATCGCTGCTCATCGATACCGGCTGGGACGACTTCAACGGCCGGGACGCAAGCCGCATCCTCGCAGCCGCGAAAGCGGCAGGCATTGACCACATTGATGACGTCGTGATCACCCACTATCATTCCGACCACGTCGGAGGAGTGCCCCAGCTTGCCAGCCGAATCAAGATCGGCGCGTTTTTCGATCACGGCCCCAACATGGAGGACTCCAAAGAAACGCGCGCCAACTACGCCGCCTACGAGAAGGTCACGGCGCAATCGAAGCGCGTCGTAGTGAAGCCGGGAGATCAGATTCCATTCCAGGGAATGCGCGTGCAGGTTCTCACGGCAGCGGGCAATGAAATCACCGCGCCTCTGCCGGGCGCGGGCCAGCCGAATTCGCTGTGCGCGTCGGAACCGGAGCTTCCCGCCGATCCGAGCGAAAACGCGCGCTCGGTCGGCGTGCTGATCACGTACGGCAAGTTCCGGTTCATCGACCTGGGCGACCTGACGAATCGGAAGGAGCTCGGCCTCGTCTGCCCCAACAATCTGATCGGAACCGTCGATCTGTATCTGGTCACGCACCACGGAACGGCGCATCCCGGCAGCGGCGATTCGTCGAACGCCCGCGCGATCGTCGAGGCGCTGCATCCGCGCGTCGCCGTGATGAACAACGGCGCGATCAAAGGCGGCAATCCGATGGCGTGGGAGATCGTGCACGACTCGCCGGGCCTGGAGGATTTGTGGCAGTTGCACTACTCGGTCGCAGGCGGCAAGCAGCACAACGCCGCCGACACTTTCATCGCCAATGTCGGAGTGAATTACGACAACGCTCCCGATGACGCCGGCAACTACATCAAAGCATCGGCCCTGCCCGACGGGACTTTCACCGTGACGAATTCTCGGAACAATTACAGCAAGACATACACGAAGTAGTCCCCGGGAAGCGCCCATCTCAGCGCTCGAGCGCGGCGAGCTCCTCGACGAATTCGTCGTGCAGGCCGCGGGGCAGGATTTCGAGGCTCACGATGCGGCGCGCGAGGCCCAGATTGTCCCGAGCGTCGACGTAGGCGCGATTGACGTCCGCGATGCTGATGCGGTGCTCGTCTTCGCCGACTCGTTCGATGGCGTCGCCCGTGTTTACGAGGCCTTCTTCCACGACCGCGAAGTAGATCCCCGAACGCCGGCTGGCGAGGAACCGTTTCACGATGTCCGGGCGGCCGAAACGGATTCCGAGCTTGTAACAGGGGATGCGCGGCTGGGTGACTTTCACCACGGCCCCACCGATTCGAAAATGATCGCCGATGCACGCGTCCTCTTCGCTTAACCCTTCGGTCGTCAGATTCTCGCCGAACATGGCCCACGGCAATTCCATGTCCGGGAATTCACGGCGCCAGAACTCATAATGCTCGGACGGGTAGGCGTACACGGCCTTGTTGCGCCCGCCATGGTTTTCGAGATCGGCCTGATGGTCGCCATCGAGATTGAGCCAGCGCAGCAGGAGCGGGCCCGGCACGGGCGATTTGAAAATTCCCGTGGTGACGTCGCGGTCCATGTAGCGGACCGTGCGCTGCGTCCCGACGTTGAGCGAAACAATTGTCATCGGGTGCAGTCCAAAACGGCGGCGCCGTTGATGCGGTCGCTCTTGAGATCGTTCAGCGCGCGATTCGCCTCACGCAGCGGGAAAAGGGTCACCTGCGTGCGAACGGGAATCTCGGCGGCGACGCGGAGGAAATCCTCGCCGTCCTGCCGCGTGTTGTTGGCGACGCTGCGAATGACGCGCTCCTGGTACAGTAAATTGTAATCGAAAGAAGGAATCGGGCTCATGTGGATGCCCCCGAGAACGAGGACGCCGCCCTTCTTGAGCGCCTTGAGCGCGGGCGGGACGAGCTCTCCCGCGGGCGCAAAGACGATCGCCGCGTCGAGCTTCGCCGGAGGTTCCGCCGCGGCTTCTCCCGCCCAGACCGCGCCGAGTTGAAGCGCGAGCTGCTGGTGCTTTACTCCGCGCGTGCAGGCGTAAACTTCGACGCCCCAATGACGCGCCACCTGAATCGCCACGTGCGCCGCCGCTCCGAAGCCATAGAACGCGAGACGCCCGCTGCGCTTGATGCCAGAAAGACGCAAGCAGCGAAATCCGATGATCCCCGCGCACAGCAGCGGCGCGGCCTGTTCGTCGGGAAACGATTCCGGGATCGGATAGACGAAGTCTTCCGGCGCCACCGCGTACTCGGCATATCCGCCGTCGACGGTGTAGCCCGTGAACGTGGGATGGTCGCAGAGATTCTCCATCCCGGCGCGGCAGTATTCGCAGGTCTGATCCGTCTTGTGCAGCCAGGCAATCCCGACGCGCGTGCCGACGGCGAACCGCCGCGCGCCCTCGCCGGGCGTTTCGACGACGCCGACGATCTGGTGACCTGGAATCACCGGGGATTTGCGCGGCGGGAGTTCCCCTTCGACCACGTGCAGATCGGTGCGGCAGACGCCGCACGCCTTCACGCGGACGAGCACTTCTCCTTTGCCGGGCCGCGGTACGGGCACATCGGTGAATTCGAGCGGATTTCGCTCGACCGGCGCGGGCGCACGCAGAAGGCAGGCTTTCATCGGGTTGTCACCGAGCCCCCCCCGATGTCTAGCGATTCGAACGGATCGTGAATGAATGTCTTCAACAAGTTGCGATGGTTTCTACTGGGCAGTGTAGCGATTCGATTCTGGATGCTCGATGCACGGACCAGGAGGCCGGAGCCGCTAAGGCCACTTCGTCGCTCGGTAGCACGTCTAATCATCATCGAGATCCCTCGGCTCCTTCGCCAAAAACCGGCAATTCGCCCGTATGCCGATCCTTTCGGATCGTCACCTTCACGCTACCACACGATGCAAATTCGTGCGCGCGCCGTGCATTCGCAAGCCCTTACAAGAGTGTGGCTTACAGGGATTTCGAATCGCTACACGTGTTGCGATTCAGGCGGCAAGGGCGACTGCATCCCATGGCAAATGCCGGACCTGCCCGAGCCGCTAGGAGAGCTTGGCGGCGAGGTCGATGAAGTCCGTTGCAACGACGTCGAACGAGCCTGTCGGGCTGGGGGGCGCGGCCGTCATCATCACTTCGGCGGGCTTGCAGCCGAGCAGGTCCGCCGCGCCGAGGTAGACTTCGCGATCCGGCTTATAGTGGTGGAACAGGTCGGCGCCGAGCACGGTGTCCCAGGGGAGTCCAGCAAATTTCGCCATCTCAACCAGCAACGAGACGTTGCCATTCGAGAGCGTGGCGATGACGAAATCCTTCTTGAGGCGCGTGAGCCCCTCGACCGCGTCGGGCCAAGGAGAAAGCCGATGCCAAACGCGAGTCCAGTGGTCTTTCTCCTCGTCGGTCAAGCCCGTGATGTTGAACTCGACGAGTAGATCGTCGAGGATCAGACGGTGCAGCGTATCGAGCTTCGTCCAGGGAAGCTCGCCTTTGCGCACTTTTTCCATCGACGGACCATAGCCAGCGCGCCAGCGGTCGGCAAACTTGCCCCAGTCGATCTGCAAGCCCTTTTCCTTGCCCCACTGTATGCCTTCGCGAATGATGGAACCGCGCCAATCGACAACCGTGCCGAAGACATCGAAGGTGAGCGCCTTCACGCCCAGTGAATTTGCGGGAGCAGCGTTGGAAGAAGTGTCCATCGGCTCCGAGCTTGCCACCCGAGTGCTCGAGATTGCAACAAGGCTTCCGAGCGCTGCGGGCACTGCCAGGAATTCGCGTCTGCGCATAAAGGGGCCTCTTTCCTCCCGCTACTCGAAGGGGCGGGAACGGCGCGTATTCTAAATCAGAACATGGCGGGCCCGCAGAAGAAGCAGTGGCGTATAGGCCTTGGAAGACCCTTTGAGCCCAAACCGAGGTTCCCGCCGCTCCGGCGCCGAGATTCCTCAGACCTCGCCAATGCGCCCGATTTCCGCGCAAGGATGAGAAGAGGGGCGCGGAAATCGGGCTGCTCGCTCTTCGGAATGACAATTTGGGTTATGCGCAGCGAAGGATATGGGGCGAAAAGAGGTTTGGCGGTCAAGTGTGCTATCGTCGGCGATTGAGCGGTTGGCTGATGAGTTTTCGGCGAATCAACTCGGGCGTACGGTGGGGCGCGGTTGCGGCGGGGATGCTGCTGTGCGCTCTGGGGGTCGGCATGCTGTTTTCGGCGGGGGGACAGCAGGCCTATGAAAGCAACGGAATCATCGACATGGACGGCCAAAGGTTTCCTCCCGAGAACCCGAACGAAAAGGCGGAGTGGACGTTCGCGCGCTTCCACTACGACCTCGGGGAGGAGTTTGGATACTACCGCTTCCAGCGATGGGCCGCGGACTGGCCGAAAGCGGACCGGCAGTTTGTCCGGGGCGTGAAGCGGCTGACGCTTATCGAGGCGCGCTCGACAGAGCACGTGGTCGATGCGAACAGCGACGACCTTTTCAACTGGCCGTGGATTTATATCGAGGATGCCGGGGCGTGGCGACTCAGCGAAAAGCAGGCCGCCCGCTTGCGCGAGTATCTGCTGCGGGGCGGCTTCATGATGGTCGACGACTCCCACGGCAATGAGGAGTGGGAGAATGTCGTGGCCGGCCTGCACATGATCCTTCCCGGCCGCTCGATTGAGGATTTGGCCAATGCGGACGAGATACTCCACGTCGTGTACGACCTGGACGACCGTGTTCAAGTGCCGGGTACGCGGTACATATGGGGACGGCGCTGGCGTTACGACGCGGACAGCGCAACACCACGGTGGCGCGCCATTCGCGACGACAAGGGCCGCATCCTGGTGGCGATCTGCCACAACTCAGACGTCGGGGATGCGTGGGAGTGGGCCGATAGCGCGGAGTATCCCGAGCACCCCGCCTCTGTTGCGTACCGCCTCGGAGTCAATTACATCATCTATGCCATGACGCACTGAACGGGGACACTGTTCATGCGGTGACGACAAGCCGCACCACCACACCGGTTCACCTTAGCCGCAGAGGGATGTGACACCGATTCCACTAGGAGTATCGCTTCCATGGCCAAGAAGAGTTTCAAGGACTTGAGCGAGCGGGAAATTGTCGCGCTTGCCATTCAGCTCGAAGAAGAAGACAGCCGTGTGTACGCCGACTTTGCCGAGGGGCTGCGCGAGAACTATCCCGCGACGGCGAAGATATTCGACGAAATGCAAGCGGAGGAATCCCGGCATCGCCAGCGGCTGATCGACATGCACCGCCAGCGGTTCGGCGACCACATCCCGTTGATCCGGCGGCAGGACGTGAAGGGTTTCGTCGAGCGGCGGCCGGTGTGGCTCGTGCGTCCGCTGGGAATCAGCGCGGTCCGCAAGCAGGTGGAAATCATGGAGCTCGAAACGCGGCGATTCTACGAGCGCGCGATCGCGCAGGTGTCCGACGCGTCGACGCGGAAACTGCTGGGCGATCTCGCGGAGATCGAGCGGCACCATTCGGAGCTTGCGGCGTCGCTCGAAGAGAAACAGGTCGCGTCCGGTGAGCTTGCCGAAGAGGAGAAATCGCAGCGATGATTGTTCGTGCTGCAAATCATCCAGCCGGGCCTGGCGGGGCTGATGGACGGGTCGGTATCGACGCTCGCGCCGATCTTCGCGGCGGCATTCGCGACGCACCAAAGCAAAGCTGCTTTTCTGGTGGGGCTGGCGGCGTCGTTAGGGGCCGGGATTTCGATGGCTTTCGCGGAGGCGCTCTCGGACGACGGTTCTCTGACGGGCCGCGGGCGGCCGTACGTGCGCGGAGGCGTAACGGGACTGATGACCGCCGCCGGAGGGATCGGACACACGCTGCCCTTCCTGATCTCCAGTTTTCACGTCGCTTTCACGGCGGCCGTGTTCGTGGTCGCCGTGGAGCTCGGAGTCATCAGCTACGTGCGGCACCGGTACATGGACACGCCGCTTCTGTCGTCCGCTTTTCAGGTGATCGTGGGCGGCGTGGCCGTCTTCGCGGTCGGGGTTCTGATCGGCAGCTCGTGAAAAGTAAAGGGAAGCCCCGGAAGCATTCGACGTGGACTTGGGCGTTTATTTTGCGTATAAGGTGAGTCGATGCCCTCCCGGGCAAATCGGTACACGGAGAGAAAAAATGGCCAAGAAAGCAAAAGGCGGGAAGAAATCGGCCAAGGCGACCAAGGCTAAAGCGTAAATTGCCGGGCCGTTTGCCGGCCCTCACACAACATTTTCGAAAAACCACCGCACAATCAAGCCGCAGCCCCGTTTTCTTTGCCTGAGCGGAAGTGGAAAGAGAACGCGGCGGCTTTGGCGGCTAGACGGCCGGGGTGGTCGTGGGGCTCGGCACGGCGATGCCGGTTTCGATCGCGAAGCGCGGCGCGCGTCGCATGGTTTCAACAAAGACGCGGACCAGTTCAGGATCAAACTGGTTGGCGGCGCAGCGCTCGAGTTCGGCAAACGCGTCTTCCGGCGTGCGGGCCTTTTTATACGTGCGGGAGGACGTAATCGTGTCGTAGGCGTCGGCGATGGCGATCACGCGTGCGCCGTGGGGAATCGTTTCGCCTTCGAGGCGGTCGGGGTAGCCGGTGCCGTCGTAGAACTCGTGATGGTGACGGACCATCTGGCGGATGCGGGCCATGGTCTTGAGCGGCTCGAGAATTCGGGCGCCGAGATCGGTGTGCGTCTTCATCGTCTCCCACTCGGAAGCATCGAGCGGCCCCGACTTGTTCAAGATGGCTTCGGGAATGCCGACTTTGCCGATGTCGTGGAGCAGCGCCGCGAGGCGAATCTCCTCAACCTCCGGCGGATTCAAGCCGAGCGCCTGCGCGATCATCACGGAGTAGGCGGAAACTTTCCGGGAATGGCCTTGCGTGTAGTGGTCTTTGGCGTCAATCGCGAACGCGAGCGAGGTGACCGTCTCGACCACGGCCGGCGGGAGCCCTTCGCCTTCGGCGCTCTGTTCCTCGAGCGAGCGCGTGAACTGCTCCAGGCGGCGATAGATTTCCTCGAAGGCCTCGGGCCCGGTCGAAAACAGGCGCTTGAGCGTGACGCCGAGATAAGCTTCGAGCACGTCCTGTTTCCATCGCTTGCGGTCGTTCGGATCGCCCTGCTCGGCGCTCGAAACCGAATTCCCGCCTTGATGCTTTGAGAGGTACATCGAGGAATCGGCGACCTGGATGAGTTCCTGGGGCGTCGCGCCGTGGACAGGGAAGGCGGCGATGCCGAAGCTGGCGGTGATGTTTTTGTCGCGCAGCAGGGGATCGGCGGCGATCCAGCCGCGGAGCTTGTTGGCAAGCTGGCGGGCCTGCTCGATTCCCGTTTCCGGCATGAGGATGACGAACTCATCGCCGCCGTAGCGTGCCACGACATCCGAGCGGCGGCAATTCTGCTCGAGGATGTGGCCGACGCGCTGGAGAACGACATCGCCTTCGAGGTGACCGTAAAAATCGTTTACGAACTTGAAGCGATCGAGATCCATGAGCACCAGCGCAAAGTGGCGGTTCGCGCGCGTCGAGCGCTTCCATTCGGACGAGAGCGCCTCCATGAGGAAGCGGTGCGTCTTCACGCCGGTCAGGCCGTCCGTGATGGCCTGCTCCTGCGCCCGCTGGAACGTCAGCGCATTGTGGAGCGCTCCGGCGAAGAGATCGGCGAGCGTGCGGAGAACCAGAATGTCCTGTTCAGGGAACTGGCAAGGCTCGGCGGATTCCACATACAGGACGCCGAGAAACTGTTCGCCGTAGGTGATGGGGAGGGCAACCGCCGCCGCCGACCCCGGCAAAACCGTGCGCGGCGTCGAGGCATTGGCTTCGGAGACGACCGTCATCTGGCTGCTGCGAGCCACCTGCCCGACTAACCCCTCGCCCAGGGGAATCCGGCGCCCCACGGCGTCGCGTCGCGATCCGGCCTCGGCCCGGACGACGAGCTCTTTCGCCGAGTAGTCCAGAATGGCGATTCCGATGTGATCGTAGGGAAGATGGTTTTCCACTTCTGCCGCGATCCTGGCCATCATCTCGTCGGGGTCGAGTGTCGTGATAGCGTGGCTCGAAACATTGTTGATCAGCGTCAGTTGGCGCGACTTTTTCTGCTCTTCCGCGAAGAGCCTGGCATTCTCGATGGCGATACCGGCCTCGCTCGCAAGCAGGGTCAGCAGTTCGATGTTGCTTTCGTCGAACACTCGATCCTTGAGGCTGTGCACCGCCAGGACGCCGACGGGTTGGTCGTAGAGGATCAATGGAACGGCACAGATCGAACCTACCTCCCGCAGGGATTCAAAGCCCAGCCGCTTTGCTTCTTCCTCGAAGCGCTCGCGAATCAGGAGCGGCCGCGCCGAACGCACCACGTACTCGACGAGGTGGTTTCCCGAGGGGCGCGAGCGCTTCGGGCGGCGCTCGCCTTCCGTAACTTCGATCTCGAAACGGATTTCGCCGGCCTTCTTATCGTGGAAGGCGATGAAAAAGCTGGTGACGTCGAGCACGCGCCGCATTTCCGAATAGACGCGTTCGAGCAGAGCATCCAGCTCGAGGGTCGAGCTCAACGCGCGGCCGATTTCATTCAGGATGTGCAACTCTTCTGTGCGGCGCGAACTTTGCTGCATCAAGTAGCTGTTCTCGACAGACATGCCGATCTGCTGGCCGAGCGCGAGAAGCAGTCGCAGCTCCGCTGGAGTGAAGCCACGGTTATCCGGAGTTCCAAGCAGCAACGCGCCCAGGACGTGCTCCTTCGCCTGAAGACTGATGCCCACGACCGTGCGCAGACCCTGCCCGAGCAGCAGTTGGCGCACCTGGCGGAACGCTTCCTCGCTTTCGAGCGCCTCCCAGTTCGAGTCGCGCGGCAGGTCACGCAGAACGACGAGCCCGCCGAGCCGGGCTACCAGGTTGACGACGTATTGATCGAGGTTGGCGTCCTTTAGGGAGCGCGAGAATGTTTCGTCAAGTCCGGTGACGACGACGCAACTGGCCCCGCCTGCCTCCGCATCGTACATGAAGAGCGCGCCGGCTGGAATCCGAACGACGTTTAGGACGCGATCAAGCGCCTGCGCCAGCATCTGCTGGATTTCCCCGCCGACAACACTCGACGTGGCGAGGTTCAAGTTGGAGAGCGCGAGCATATTGCGCTCCACCCGCCGGCGTTCTTCCTCGTACACAGCCATCACCATCAGCACACATGTGAAAAGCTCCGGCAGCAGGATCATCGGAAGCACGTCGCTTCCCTGCAAGAAAGGGAGGCGAGGCTGAAGGAAAGCGAGGATGGCTAGCAGGCCCCATCCGCCGAACGTGACTGCGAGAAGCACGTCCACCCGTGACTCTTGTTTGCGTCCCTCTTCCCAGAACGTATACCCGATCAGAAAAAATATGAACACGGCGGCCTCGACCGCTGGAACACTAACAATTCTGTGCGCGTAGGCCACCGCCCACGCCAGGCCGACAAGCGCTGCAACGGCTACCGACTTATAGGGAATAGGCAGGCCACGGTAGAGACGCGCGGAGCAGTAAAAGACCAGGATGGACACCGTGAAAAGTATTTCGTTCAGCTCATGCGGCCATGGCGCGCCGGGTAGGTATACGCCGCCGACGCGCGCAGCAAAGTGAGCAAACAGCAGCAGCCAAGCGATCGACCAAGCCAGGACATATGGCTGCCTTTTCTGGCGGTAAATGAACAGAAAGAACGTGCCGAGCAGGAACGTGCTCACCAGGAGGACAACAGCGATAGCGTCAAGGCGCATACTCTAGTTAGGCGCTCCGTGCTCAATACTCTGGGGACACTCCGCCGAGAATAGCAGAAAATCTTAGCGTGCCTTGTGACCGTGTCCAGCCGAGTTTCGTGGAGGTCAACCTCCGACGCGACGTACGTGGATACGGCAGAAACGGCCGTGGGAACCGCCGGTCCGTGTTTTTTCCGGGTCGGGAAAGACTATGCCCGATGTGGCATTCGGTCAAGCGTAACCTGATGCGATGCCCGCGATTTTGTTCCTCGAACCGTTGCCTCGCTCGATTTCGGCCAGTCCTTCCGCTAAGATGAATGACTCCAAGACAAACACAGGATACCCGAATGGCTCCCGCACAAAAACCGCGCGTTCGCTTCGCTCCGTCGCCCACGGGATACCTTCATGTGGGCGGCGCGCGGACCGCTCTTTTCAACTGGCTCTTCGCGCGGCACGAAGGAGGCACGCTGCTGCTGCGGATCGAGGACACCGACGTCGAGCGCAACCGGCCAGAGCTGGTCGAAGGGATTCTCGACGGACTGAAGTGGCTGGGAATCGAGTGGGACGAAAGGCCGCTGTTTCAGTCGCAGCGCCTCGACATATACCGGGCGGCGGCGGAGCGCTTGTTTGCAAGCGGAGCGGCGTTTGGTTGCTACTGTAAACCGGCGGCGTACGGTGGCGGTGACGCGGCCGGCGGCACGAATGCCGAGGAACAAGAGGGCGAAGGCGATGACGAAGTTCCCAAGGCATCGAAGAACATCGCCTGCCCTTGCCGTGATCTCAGCGACGCCGAGCGGGCCGCCAAAGAACGCGAGGGGATTCCGCGCGCGATCCGGTTCCGCGTGCCGCAGGGCGGCGTAACCGGATTTCAGGATGCGGTGTTCGGCCCGCGCGAGGTGCAGAACGCGGAGATCGAGGACTTCGTTCTGCTGCGCTCGAACGGCCTGCCGACCTATCAGCTCAGCGTGGTCGTGGACGATATCGACATGCGCATCACGCACGTGATCCGCGGTGCCGATCATCTTTCGAACACGCCGAAGCAAGTGCTGCTCTACCAGGCGCTGGGCGCTGCTGCGCCGGTCTTCGCCCACGTTCCGCTGATTCTGGGGCCGGACCGGACGCGGCTTTCGAAGCGGCACGGCGCCACGAGCGTCGGCTCGTACGCCGACGAAGGATTCCTGCCCGAGGCGTTCCGCAATTTTCTGGCGCTGCTTGGCTGGTCACCGGGGGACGACTCGGAGTTTATCCGCACGAACGAGCTGATCGAGCGTTTCGCGCTTTCGGGAGTAAGCCGCACGAACGCGGTTTTCGATCACGCCAAGCTCGAGTGGTTCAACACAGAGTATCAACAGAAACTGCCGATCGAGGACCTGCTGCCCTACGTTGAAGCGCAGCTTCGGCGCGAGGGCCTCTGGGACGGTTCGCAAGCGAGCCGGGATCGCGCCTGGTTCGCGCACGCCGTCGATCTGATCCGCCCGCGCACGCGCCTGCTGGGCGATTTCACCGTGTGGGCTCGCGCATTTTTCACCGACGATTTCGACTACGATACCGAGGCGCGCGGCAAGTTCTGGAAGGACGAGCGCCTGCCCGCCATGCTGGCCAAGCTCGCCGAGGCGCTTGAAGCGCTGCCCGACTGGAACCACGACGCATGCGACGCGGCGTTGCGCAGCCTTGCGACGGCAGAGGGCGTGAAGGCCGGCCTGCTCATCAACGCGACGCGCGTCGCTACCGTGGGCCGCGCCGTGGCTCCGCCGCTTTTCGAGACAATGGTCGTGCTCGGGAGAGAGCGCGTGGTCGGACGCCTGCGCCGCGCCCTCCCGGTTCTTTCTTCCCGCTGAAGTGAAGCTTGCAGCTAATTTCCTGACGAACCTGCTGCGGAGAAAACCTCGGGATGTGCGGGGTGGCTCGCTGAACCGGCTGCGGCAACCTTGAATTCGATGCTCACGGGCACTTTGACCGGCGGTAGGCAGGCCGAATTGTTACAGGCCTGATAGCGCAGCGTCATGGGAATCGTCACGGCGCCGAGCGGCGCACTCGATTGCGCAGTCAACTTCAGCCGCAGGGTCACGCTGCCCGAATACACGTCGAGAGGCTTATCGGGCGAGAACGGGAACTTCTTGAGATGGCCCAGGGGATAAGTGGTATCGAGAAGAGTGAATCCGGCCGGGAGTTGAGGCGTGAGCGTCGTCGGGATCAGATAGGAGTCCGACGGCTTGTGCGAGTTCATGTGATACGCCTCGTTGATATCGACAACGACCGCCACCTGAAAGTCCTTGCCACGCGGTACCGGATCAAGCGAAGCGTAGGCGTGCGTCTTCACGACCTGTGCAGGTGCCAGCGGCGTCGCTTCCTGGGCCCGCGTGTTTCCGGCGAGACCTGCCATCAGCGCGAGCGCGCAGAGCGCCAGAAGACGCCCAGATGTCTTCATGGAGTTCATAGCTGGCTCTCGACGTCCTTTGTGACCTGACTTTCATTCACCACGCCGATGTACTTCTTCACGATCTTGCCGTCGCGCGAGATCAGATAGCTTGTAGGCATGCCGAGCAGCCCTCCGAACTGGTCCGTGATGGCGTCGGTGCCCAGCACGATGGGATAGTCCATCGTCCGGGGCTTGCCGCTGACGTTGAATTGGGTGTTCTGCACAAAAGGATCGATAGCCTTCTTCCCGTCTTCGTCCATTGACGCACCGAGCAGAGTGAACCCTTTGCTACTGTATTTGTCTTGCAGTCCGATCAAGACTGGGATCTCGCTGCGGCATGGCTCGCACCAAGTGGCCCAGAAATTCACCAGGACTACCTTCCCCTTGAGGCTCGACAGAGAAACATCGCCACCCTGCAAGTTCTTGAATGTGACATCCGGCTCGTTCGCCAAGGTCGCGTTGGAGGGCGTACTGGCAGCAACGTTGGTCACCGGCGCGTGGTGCATGAACCTGTCGAGAAGATTTTCGGGGTTAAAGCTCGCCATCCTGGCCGAAAGGAACGTGAGCCCGTTGGCGAAGATCAGCGCGCCGATCGCCAGCAGCAGGACCCCGCTGAAAACCTCCACAGTGTGAAGATACCTGCGAAACTTCTGGTAAAACTTTAGGAACCGGCCGATTAAAACCGCAGTCAGCAAAAATGGAATCGCCAGGCCGGCCGAATAGAACGTCAGGAGTATGATTCCCTCGGTGACCTTTTCTCTCGTCGCTGCAATCGCCAGCACACCCGTGAGAATTGGCCCGATGCACGGCGTCCAGCCAAGCGCAAACGCGAATCCCAGCAAGAATCCGCTCACCATCCCCGGCTGGTTCCCGCCCACGTTGCGCATGTGGACGTCCCGGTTCAGCCAACGCGTCAGCGAGGGCCCAAACAGAAAAATCAAAGCAGCCGCATAGAATTGCACCGGTTTGAGGATCAGGTTGGTGCCCGTTCGGAGCGTGAGAAGAAGCCCGATCGCCACAAGCACGACTCCAACGATGAGGCCGACGCGGACCGAGATCTTCACCAGCCAACCGATCAGGTGGAGGCCGAAGAGGATAATCAAGGCGCCGGCGATCGGCGCGAGCAGGTTTCGGTTTCGCAGCAAGAACGCGCCGACCGCGCTCGCGGTGGCACCCATCGTGATAAACACGGCCGAGAAACCGATCACGAAGGCGGAAGCAGAACTCAGCAGCTTGCCGCTCGATCCCTCGCCTTCCTTGAGCTGATCGACGCCGACACCCGAAAGCATCGACACGTATCCGGGCACGAGCGGTAAAACGCACGGCGACAAGAACGAAAGCAATCCCGCAAGAAACACCAAAAACGCGAACGCTGCCATCCGATTCCTCTAACTCCCTCAGCAAAGCTCTCCTGGCTTGCTCGCCGGGGTCCGGCCAAATCGTGATTTGACCATAACCTTTAGACGCATACCAGCAATTTTTGGTTCGGGGAAGACACGGCGCAGTGGATTTCCGCCAGGTGACATCGGAAGCCGGCATCGCGCGCGCCGCTCTTGCGCAGGCCTCGTTTCCTAAGCGATTGAAAAGCCACAGCGATTTCGAAAAAGGGCATATGGCAAGCCGGATGCCTCTGCAACGACGCGGGCCCGCCCGCTGGAACCGCTAACGGCAAGACGGTTTGCCGCTCGCGGTGGCGGGCTCGAAAAATTTGTGGCGGAGGAGCGCGATGACACCGAATCAAGTGACCGCTGCGCGTGTTTTGGCCGCTTTTGCGGCCGTCGCGCTCTTCACGGTTACGCCGGACGCGTTGGCAGTCGATCTCGCCGCCGTGTTCCTGACGGTAGTTGCGATCGCGCTGGACGGCATCGATGGTTACTTGGCGCGGAGCCGAGGTCTCGCGACGCCGCTGGGCGCGCAGCTCGACATTCTCGGCGATCGCGTCGTCGAGAATCTCTTTTTTACGTGCTTCGCTGTCAGCGGCCTGATCTCGCTTTGGGTGCCTGTGCTCTTCTTCGTGCGTGGGACGATGACGGATTTCTTCCGCGGCCAGGCGGCGCGCGCGGGCCGCAGCGGTTTCGGCGGCAACTCGATGGTCGAGACGTGGTGGGGACGAAGTCTGGTCGCTTCGCGGATGAGCCGCGGCGCGTATGCCGCGCTGAAGTGCGTTTGCTTCTGCTACCTCGGATTGTTGGTCCCCCTGCGCCACCTGTCCGCCACATGGCTGGCGGGAGAGGTCCAGCACTCGCTCCTGATCGCGGGCTGGGCAATTACCGGCGCGACCGTCGCCTTTTGCCTCGTACGCGCGATTCCCATCATCTGGGAGGGCCGCCGATACTTTCCCGCCGCGGGAAAGGCGCCGAACAAGCAAATGGCAGCTGCGGTGATCCGATGAACGCTGGCGAAAGAATCGGCGCGTTCTTCGATCTCGACGGCACGCTGCTTCCGCCGCCCTCGCTCGAGTGGCGGTTCATCGGCTGGCTGACCGCGCACGACGAAATCGGAGGCTGCGATGTCGCCCGGTGGCTCGGGCTCTTTGCGAAGACGATCCTGCGCAACCCGCGCGGCGCGACGCTTGCGAACAAGATGTATCTCGCGGGACTGCGCGAATCTCTCGCCGCCGACTGGGAAAACTCGTCGGCGCCGGGCTCGCTGCCGCTCTTTGGCGAAGGAATCGAGCGCGTTGGCTGGCATCTTGCGCGAGGCCACCGTATCTTTTTCGTGACCGGGACGCTCGGGCCGCTCGCGCGCGCGGTGGCGCGGTGCCTGTCAGCGCAACTCGAAGTCCGCGCGACCGAGCTCGAAAGCTCCAGCGGCCTCTGGACCGGCCGGGTTGACGGCGAACACCTGAGCGGTGAACCAAAAGCGCGGGCCGTTCGCGCGCTCGCCGCGCGGCACGGTCTCGAACTCGGCGAAAGCTATGCTTACGGCAACTGCCTCGCTGACCTGCCGATGCTCGAATGCGTGGGGCGTCCGGTTGCGGTGAATCCGCGCGTTGGCCTCGAACGCATCGCGTGCTCGGATGCCGATCCGCGCCACGGCGATGCGCCGCGATTCGGCTGGCAGGTTTGTGCGTGGAAGGAATCTCACGCGCAATCTTCCGCCGCCGAGCTGCGACAGCTTTGTTCGGTCTCTCAAAAGGAAACGCGATGAGATTTACCGGTGCGCAGACGGGCGCGGACGCCCCCGTCGAGCGGGCGATTTCGTGGGACGTCGCCGGCATCGGCCTCGCCGGATCGCGCCCATCGATTGTTCGGAACCCGCGCTGGCTTGAGGAGACGCGAAAGGCCTGTGGCGCGTTCGAATGGCTGACGCTTGCCTACTTCGCGTGGCTCGAGGCGATCGTGGTCCTCTTTCATCGCAACACTCCGCACGCGGGACTCTATTTTGCGGCGCATTTCGCGCTGGCCGCCGGGATCGTGTTTTTGGCGCGGTCTGCCGCGCGTTCGGGCAACGCCGTCTTGCAGTTCTTGCGCCACTGGTATCCCTTGCCGCTCTACATTTTCTTCTTCGAGGAGCTGGAGGGGCTGGTGCACGCGGTTTTCCCCGGATGGTTCGACCGCTGGCTTATTGGCTTCGACTACAACCTCGCGGGCGTGCATCCTTCCGTGTGGTTCGCGCGCTTCGCATCGCCGGGGCTCAACGACTTCATGCAGTTCGCCTACATGACCTACTTTCTCTACCTCGTCATTCTCCCCGCGATTCTCTATATGCAGCGCGAGCGTTTTGCGTTTTGGGCCACCATGGTCTCCACTGCAATCGCGAACTATTCGATCTACGTGATTGCGGTGCTCATACCAATCGAGAGTCCGTACCATTCGCTCGCCAAGTTCCAGACCAAAACTCTCGACGGGAGCTACTGCACGGCGCTGATCGGCCTCGTCGAACGCTTCGGGCGCGTGCACGGCGCCGCGTTCCCCTCGGCGCACGTAGCCGGCTCGATGGTCGCAATTCTAGCTTCGTGGCGCTACAGGAGGTGGCTCTTCTGGATCTGCCTGCCATTTTTCGCCTGCATGTGCGTGGCAACGGTGTACGGGCGATATCACTATGTCGCGGACGTGCTCGCCGGGCTCGCGGTCGGCGCGATTGGCTTCTCGCTGGGGACCCGGCTCATGCAGAGGAAGGGAACGTTGCCGGAAATCGAAGAGTGACGTCAGTCCAAATTCGGATGCCGATTGTGCCAGTCGGTCGCTTCCTCATATGCCAGCGCAATCGAGAGCAGACGCGCCTCCGCCCATTTGGGCGCGATGAGTTGCAATCCGACAGGCAAGCCTTCGCGCGTGAACCCGCACGGAATCGAAATCGCCGGCTGGCCGGTGAGATTCGCGGGCCGGGTCAACCGCAATAGCTCCGCCCGCACGGTCGTTTCGCGTTCTCCGGCCACGTGGACTTCGCTTGTGCCGATGGGCGGCGCGGGAATCGGCGAGGTGGGAGCGAAAATCACGTCCACGCGCTCGAAGGCGGCGGCAAAGTCCTCTTCGATCTCGCGCCTCTTAGCGACGCCGCGGAGATAATCGACCGCGCGCAGATCGTGGCCCCATTGCAGGTGGCCTCGAACATCGTCACCGTAGCCATCGGCGAGCGCGGGATAGTAGCCCTGAGTTTCGTGATAGTAGCTCGCCTCGCCCACAATCGCGTTCGTGGCCAGGTCGGTCGCGCCGGCCAGCCGCGGCAGAGACGATTCGTGCATGCGAGCGCCCAGCGAGGACTCAAAAAGCTTCCCGGCAGCCTCGACCAATCGCCGCACTTCGCCGTCCAGCCGCTCGAAGAAGAACTCTTTGGGCCAGCCAAGTCGAAACCTGCGCGGACGATTCTTGCGCAGCTTGCGGTAATTTGGGCGCGTCTCACCCTTAGGGTATTTCCCCGCAATCGCTTCGAGCGTGATGCACGCATCCCCGACGCTGCGAGCAATCGGTCCGGCATGATCGAAGCTCACGGCCAGGGGCACGCTGCCCTCGACACTGACAAGCCCGAATGTCGGTTTGAACCCCACAATCCCGCAGAGAGCCGAAGGAATGCGGATCGATCCGCCCGTGTCCGTTCCAACCGAGGCATAGCACATCCCCGAGGCAACGGACGCCACCGAGCCGCCGCTCGATCCTCCTGAGATTCGGTCGCGGGCCCACGGATTGTGGACCGGCCCGTAATGCGGATTCTCGCTGGTGATGCCGTAGGCGAACTCGTGCATGTTCGTCTTGCCGAGGAGGATCGCTCCCGCGCGCGCAAGGCTCGCGGCGACGTCGCTGTCCTCTTCCGGCACGAAATCGCCGAGAATCTTCGAACCGGCCGTCGCGCGAATGCCGCGCGTCCAGAAGTTGTCTTTGAGCGAAATCGGAATGCCGTGCAGCGGACCGCGCCAGCGCCCGCGGCGAATTTCCCGCTCGGCTGCGCGCGCCTGCCGGCGCGCGGGCTCGGCAAGAATCGTCAGGAATGCGTTGATGGCGGGATTCAGCCGCTCGACCCGCGCCAGCGACGCGTCCACCAGCTCGACCGGGGAGATTTCTTTGCGGCGCAAAAGTTGCGAAGCCTGCTCGATCGAGAGAAACGCCAGTTCGCTTTCGGAGCGCGTGGCCATGCGTCTCCTAGAAGATCTTTTCCTGTCGCCGCAGGTTGCCGGCCGATCCGAGATTTGCAATGCGGATGACGATGCTGTATTGGTTCTCGTTTCGAATCGTGCCGAACGAAAAGCGGCGGTACTCGAACCCGATTCCGCAACAGTTGCCGTTGTAGGTCACTTCCACAATCTGGTTTTGAAAGGCCTGCTGGGTAAAGTCGTAGCTGGCGCCTATCTCGGCGTTCCAACCGTGGCGGTTCATGTCCCCGTAGCCAAAAAGCGTGCGGACCTGGTTCGAGCGCTGCTGGAAATTGAGCGGAGGAGGAGAGGGATTCAGGGGCAGGTTGAGCGTGGAAAAGTGCGCGAGCGTGAGGAACGACTCCCTATAGGGCTTGAGCTTCAGCAGGGTTCCGATCGCGGTCAGGCGGTTGCGCACCGGATCGTAGTTGACGATGAATTGTGTGTCGAAGTGTTTGCCGGGGTCGATCTTCAGGTCGCTCACGATCGGAGAAAAACGCCGCGGCGTGTCCGCGAAGGCGAAAGGCGTGAGCGCATCGAGAGTCTGGAAAATATTCGACTGCCCTGGCACGAGCGCGCCGCCGAACGTGGGATCGAAGAAGTATTTCTGTATCAGCCGCCAGGTGATGAACTCTTCGCTGCCGCCCGAACCCCTGCGGCGGAAGAGGCGCTGCGTGATCCCGTACTCGACTTCGTTAGTGTCGGTCAGCGTTTCGTCCTCGTCGAAACGCTCAAAGCGCCCGAAATCGTTCACGCCGGTGACGTAGCGATACACGACGTAAGGTTCGATCGTGTGTTTCCACTTTGTGTCGCCTTCGCCCCAGACGCGCTCGAATACGGGCAGCCGCATGTCCAGGGAGAATTCCTCGGTATTGCGAAACAGCCCTTCGAGGAGGAAGACACCGTTCTGCAATTGTCCGCCGTAGTACGTCGAGCGGAAGGTGAAGCTCGGCGTCACGTCGAACCAGTCTCCAAAGTGGAGCGGCATCGCGACGCTGGGAGCCAATTCGCTGCGCTCGACGAACCCGGGCGTCTTGAACGGCGTGACGCTTTCCGAGCGATACACCGCGCCCGAGAAAGCGTCGAAGGAAAAGTAGAAGGGCAACCGGTCGAAGAACCGTTGGTCAACCGAGTTGAATCGGACTTCCGGAGCGCTTCGCAGCGTGATCGATTCCTGAGGGCTGGCGCTCAGATAGTTCTGGTAGCTCAGCGCCGCAACGCTCAGGCTGAAACCGCGAAAATTGTTCGTCAGGAACGCCGTGTTGTGCACCTCGGAGTTCACCGCCTGAGTGAATGTCTCAAACCACGCGAGACGAAACGTCAGCGACGTGAGCTGGTCCAGATCGGCCACGGCGCGCCAGCCGCCCGGCAGCAGCGACGTGAAAAGAAGTTTCGTTTCGTGGCCGCCCTGCTTGATGGGTGGCGCGTTCACCTGCTCGAGGCCCCGGTCGATCACACCGAAGTAGCTCGCATCGAACTGCGCGTTCTCCCACGGCCTCATGCGGAATTCGGCCCTCTGGCTCCAGCCTCGCTTGGTGTAATCGTCGGCATGAAGCGTCAAGTCGAGCCAGTCGAGCGGAGCCCAATAGAACGCGTCACCCAGGACGTAGCCCTTTTGCGAGGTGTTTCCGAGGTCTGGAATCATGAAGCCCGTCTCTCGGTGCTGTTCGGCAGGGATGGTCGAGTAAGGCAAATAAAGGACCGGCACGGAAAATACACGGAAGTTTCCGTTCTCGAGATGCACCGACTTTTGCAGCCGAATCGTGGCGGCGGGCGCATAGAATTTCCAGACCGGGCGCCCGGGGTCGCAAACGGTCATCCAAGCTTTGCGGATGCGATAGGTGTTGTCGTCGAGCCGATCCGCTTCCTCGGCGTCAAAATAGAGGGGATTGGGGCTGATCAGGAGCGTCGGTTCCGGACGCCGCTGGATGGCGAAAGAGCCGTGGACGTGGTGAAAGACGCCGTGCCCGGTGCGCAGTTCGTAGCGGGCGTCCTCGGCCTCGATGTGCTGCGTCATGTAATCGAGTTGGACGTGCCCGCGCGCGGTGACGACCTGGGCTTCGCTGTCGTATTCAACGTGGTCCGCGCGTAGGCGCGCGTTTTGATAGTGCACGTCCACGTGGCCATCTGCGTAAAAGATCTTTCCGACCTCGCGCTGCTGGTCCGCTTCGAGCGTGGCCTCGCCGCCGACCGTTAGGGAACCGAGCTGCGCCGGCTTGACGCTCTGAGCCGGCAGCGCGCGCGCCGCCAGGAGAATGGGAAGCAGCGCTGTAAGAAGAGCGTGTCGGCGGACGGATTGCGAGAGCGTGGCGTTCGGCATCGCCTAAGAAGGCCTGAAAAGAAAACTGAGCCTAACATGCGTTTCCGGCTCCCGCAATCACGAGCGTGAATGACTCTGTCTCTAAAGGAGGCCGAAACCACCGGCCCACTAGAGGTTGCCGCATAGGCGACACCCGAACGGGTTTCTATTCAGCTGCAACTCTCCGTGCTATCATCCCTGGGTTCCGATACTGGGAGCCTCCGCAGCGCAAAACGGACCAGTGATACGAATCTGCTCGAAGTGTGGGGCGCTGCTGCTCGAAGAGACCGAGCCCTGTTTTTTCTGCGAAACGCCTCTCGCTGAAAACGACGAAATCCTCCAGCCGGTAACGTCCGGCGAAGGCGCGTCCGAAGAACCCGCCGAGCCCGAATGGCGCCGCGAAGTCTCCCGGCGCCTCGAGCAATACCGCGCGCGCCACGGCCGGCCCATCCCGGACGACTCCCAATCGGGGCTCTCGTTCCGCGAACCTCCCATCCTCGAGGCCCCGTATCTCGAGGAGGAGATGCGCGAGCGGCGGCGTGCCCGCCCCGTCGCGCGCCACGGGACCAGCGAGCGCGTGGAAATCTGCGTCCAACCCGAGCTCGATTTTTCGAGCGCCCCGGACGACCGCGCCCGTCCGCAGACGGCGCTTGTTCCGGTGGCGAGTCTCGCCGAACGCCGCTGGGCCGGCGCGATCGATGCGCTGTTCCTCGGCATCACCTGCGCGGGATTCCTCGGATTGTTCCGGTCGCTCGGCGGGAAGATCGTGGTAGACAAGGCGGGCGCGATCGTCTACCTGATCGTTGGCTACCTCTTCTACGCGTTGTATTTTTCGCTTTTCTCGACGCTTGCGGGCTCGACTCCTGGGATGCAGCTCCGCGGCCTTAGCATCGTCCGCCTCGACGGCAGTTTGCCGGATACGCGGCAGCTCTTGTGGCGGAGCTTCGGATATCTTCTTTCAGGAGCCACGCTGATGCTCGGGTTCCTATCGGCGCTCTGGGATGAGGACCGCTTCACATGGCAGGACCGCATTTCACAGACCTATGTCACCGCCGCGGCCCCGATTTCCGATATCGACGCGCTCGAAATTCCGTCGGGCCGGCACACCTTCGCTCACAAATAGCCTCCCCGCGGAACGCCGGCACACTGAATCCAGCGAATCCCCCCGGCCGATGCTATAATGGGAATCTTCCGCGTGCGCCGCGCATCTAAGGGATTCGGCGGCTGGCGAATTGCATTCGAACGGGGCGGGAAGCGGGAAAAGGAACGGGCATGAGTTCTCTCACTCGAAACATTGTCATTACGCTTTCAGCGGTGGTGTTCGGCTTCGTGGCGGTCGGCTACGTTCGCGGCCGTTCGGTGGGCGACAAAGCCTTCCGCGCGCTTACGGTTTACAGCGATGTCCTCGAGCACATCCAGCGCGATTACGTAGACGAGCCCAACATCCATCAGGTGACGTCCGGCGCGCTCCACGGTCTGCTCGATTCGCTCGACCCGCAGTCGAGCTACCTCAGCCCCCTCGAATACGCCGACTACAAGGAGCGAAGCGCCGCGACCGCCAAGGCCGAGGCCGGCGTCGCTCTGACTAAGCGTTTCGGATACATCAGCGTCATCGCCGTTCTGCCCGATAGCCCCGCGCAGAAGGCGGGTCTACACCTCGGGGACGTCGTCGAGAAAATCGGCGAATTCACCACCGGACAGATGGCTATCGAGCAGGCCCACCTCCTCCTGAGCGGCGAGCCGGGAGAGGTCGTCAAGCTCTCCGTGATCCGCCGCGGCAAGACGGAGCCGCAGGATGTCGAAATCACGCTCGCCAAATTGCCTTCTCCGAAAGTCGTCGAGGACAGGCTGGAGGGCGACGTTGCTTATCTTCGCGTTCCGGAATTCGACGCTGGCACGACGAAGCAGCTTCACGACGATCTCGTCCAATTGGAGCACGACGGCGCGCACAAACTGATTCTCGATCTGCGTGATTGCGCGTTCGGCGACGACCAGGACGGGATTGCCGCAGCCCAGCTTTTCATTTCCTCCGGCACGATTACGTCTCTCAAGGGGCAGACGGCCGCCTCCGCGGTTTCTTCCGCCGATCCGTCGAAGGTGATCTGGACCCAGCCTGTCGCGGTGCTCATCGGCAACGGGACGGCCGGACCCGCCGAAATCCTGGCCGGCGCGATCGCCGACAACCATCGCGGCGAGACGATCGGCCAGCGCACCTACGGCGTCGCCTCCGAGCAGAAGCTGATCCAGCTTGATGACGGCTCGGCGCTGATCCTGACCGTGGCGAACTACTACACGCCAGCGGGCAAGGAGATCCTGGTCGATGGTGTGACGCCGACGCGCGAAGTGCAGTTGTCGCTGGATGATCTGGAGGCTTTGAGCGGCGAGAATCTGCCCGCTCCATCGAGTTCGCCCTCGGACCCCGCCGTGAAGAAGGCGATCGAGGTCTTGCAGAGCGCCGGGCAAAAGGCCGCTTAAGCGATTGTTGCGGAATCGCGCGCCCAGTAGCTTGCGCATAGGCAGACCAGCCGCCCCGCCCGCCGGCATTCGGAACGTTCCTTCGACTCCGCCGGACTCACTTCACCTCTCAATTTCCTCCGCCGCTCGATGGTTCTTTGCAGGATTCATTGCTCTCGTTCTCTTTGCCGGTTGCGCGAGGGAATCGCTCGGCACGAAGGAACTGCGCGACGTCACGGCCGAAGTCGTCAGCGCCGCCCAACGCGTCACCGCGCGGAAATCCGAAGTCGCGATTCGCCCCGAATTCGGCCCGTCCTGGATCCTCCGGCGCAACCAGCTTGTGGCCGACGACATCTACCTGTCGCTCGCAAACGCCTCGCAGGCGGATGGCCTCCGGCAGGCGCTCGCTCAGATTGCCCGGCGCCACAAGCTGTCTCTCGCCGAGACTTCATCGGGGGGCGTGATTCGCGTCGATTTCGCATTTCACGGGAATCGCACGCACACGATTCACATTGCCACGCTGCTGATGGCTCGTTCGCGCGCGCCCGCCGGGCCCGCCGCCGCAAACCCGCAGCTCGCGATCATCCTCGACGACCTAGGCCACGACCGTTCCGCCGCCGATTCGCTGCTCGCGCTGCCGTTTCCCATCACGGTGTCTGTCCTGCCGTACCTGCCCTCTTCAACCGAAGTTGCCGAAGAGGCCTATCGTCGCGGCGACGAAGTCCTGCTGCATCTCCCAATGGAATCGCGGTCCGGCGACGGCACGCCCGAGGGCGTTCAACTGCGTGTGGGCATGAATCGGGACGACGTGGAATCGATCGTGGCGGGCATGCTCGAGACCGTCCCGCACGCCGCGGGCGCCAACAATCATCAGGGTTCGCGCGCGACAGCCGATCCCGCCCTCATGGACGCTTTGATGCCGGCGCTCCGCCGGCGCGGGCTTTTCTTCATCGACAGCCGCACAACGGCCGCGACCGTCGCCTACGATTCTGCCGAGCGCGCGGGCGTTCCGGCAGCGTCCCGCAGGGTGTTTCTCGATGACACGCCGTCGCGGGAGGCCATCCTCGCGCAACTCGATCTCGCGGTGCGCGATGCCCGTCGCGACGGCTCAGCCATCGCCATCGGCCACCCTCATCCTGCGACGATTGCGGCGCTCGCCGAAGGCGTTCCTCGCCTCGAAGCGGGCGGCGTCCGGCTCGTTTTCGCCTCCGATCTGGTTCATTAAGTCTTCGCCTGTCAATTGGTACAGTCTCAGGTACTGGGACGAAATCTGGCCGTACGTTCTATTTCCACCGGTACGCTCGAACGTTAACCTTCCAACCGCTCGCCCTCACAGCTTTCTGTTGCTGTGGGACAAGGAAGGAGCCTATGTCTCATTGGATTGGAACCACATCTCCCACCGATGCTGGCATGAACGACTTCAAGGAATGTCTCAAGCATTTGCGCGACGGCCACGCAGAGGATGCCCTCCTCTACGCCCGGCGCGCCTTGGGTGCTGCACCGAAAAACCCGTTCTACCTCTCCTACACAGGCCTGCTGGCGGCGGTCGCCGAAAAGCGATATGGCGACGCCGAAGCCCTCTGCCAGGAAGCCGTGGGGATGAGGCACAACCACGCCCAACTCTACCTGAATCTCGCCGAGGTGTACCAGCAGTCCGGCCGGACCCAGGAGGCAATCGCGACGCTCGAAAAGGGTTTGGTGTCTGCGGGACGCGATTTCCGGATTCGCCGGGCGCTCGAAAAAATCGGCTCGCGGCGCGAACCGATGTTTTCGTTCCTGCACCGCAGCCACCCGGTGAATCGCGCGCTCGGAAAGTGGCGCCATCGCTTCGCCGGGCCGTCGCAGGCAGCCTGAGCGGCACGCAGTTCCTCGATCCGAGTTTTCCCCGTGACGCAGTCCGGGACGGGCCATCCGCGAGTTGGCTCGTCCCGGATCCCCCTTATCACATTTGCTGGATGTAGTTCAGGGCTTCAGCCCTGTCCAAGCGGAAGGAAATACTGCGTGCCCTTGACCGGCTGCCGCAGCCTGCGCAGCAGCTCCTGCAAGTCTTGGTTGCGTTCGACGAAGTCGATCTCGCTCGTATCGACGACGAGCAGGTTCGAAGCGGAATAGCGGAAGAAGAAGTGCTCGTAGGCGTTCGCGACCGCTTCGACGTATTCGGGAGAAATCTCCGTCTCCGCCGGGTCGCCCTTTTTCGACACGCGCTTGCGCAGCACCTCCGGCTTGGCCTGAAGATAGATCGTCAGGTCCGGCACGGGAACCGAAGGCGCCAGCATGTCGAAATACTTTTCGTATAGCTTCAGCTCCTCGTTGTCGAGGTTGATATAGGCGAAGATCTTGTCCTTCTCGAAAAGGAAATCGCTCACGACCGGCGCCGCGTCGTCCTCGGGCCGCGTCTCGATCAGGCGGCGGTGCCGCTCGTAAAGGAAGTACATCTGCGCGCGAAATGCAGCGCCGGGCTTTTCGTCGTAGAAGTCCGCGAGAAATGGGTTGTCCTCGCAGTCGAAGACGCGCCGCGCGTGCAGCCGTTCCGCCAGCACCTTCGCGAGCGTCGATTTGCCGACGCGGATCGGCCCTTCGACCACGATGTATCGTGGTGCCTTGAATGCGGGTTCGGCCATGGCGCGCGATTATAACAAATGCCGCAACGTTCCCGGGCGAACGGCGCGTTACAGAAGTCCACAGGGATTTTTGCTTGCATCCCCAATCCCGCGTGCTAGGGTCAATCTCGGAACATGATTATGTTTAGGTTCACGAAAACTCGGTTGGTTGGCGCCGGAGGAAGGAAAACCGTCCGGACACCTCTCCCTGTGCTCAAATCCCTCGTGTTGGATCGTCCTTTTCTAATCGACACACTGGCGATTAGAATCGCGTCTAACCTGCTTAGAACCAATAATCTAAGATTTTCTAATCGACACGCCGCCGGAGCTTCTTCCACACTGATTTCCACCGGCCCCGCCATTTCCAGTCTTCTGTTTTGCCTTTTTCTCCTTCCGTTTGCTGCATCGCTCGCGCGCGCTCAGACCGCCGTGCAGGGCAGCTTCGCGACTGACTTGCGGGATTTCGTAGCGACGCCGGCGGTTCCGGGCTACGAAAAGGAGCTGTCGGAAAAAATCCGCGCAAAGGTCGCTTCATTTCATCCATTGGTCGACAATCTTGGCGACGTGATCGTTACCGTCGGCAGCGGCGCGCCGCACCGCCTGATCGTGACGCCGATCGACGAGCCGAGCTTCGTCGTCAGCGGAATCACGGACGACGGCTATTTGCGTCTCCAGCGGCTGCCGCAATCGGGACTCCCGTCGATTTTCAACGAACTCTATTCCGCGCAGCCGGTGAAGGTCGGCACCGCGGGCGGGAAGTGGATCGATGGTGTTGTCGCCGGGCTTTCGATTCACCTGCAAGGCGGCCGGGCAAATCCTCCGAAATCGAGCGACATCGAGAACATGTACGTCGATATCGGCGCGGATTCCGCGGCCGAAGCGCGCAGAGCCGGCGTCGACATCCTCAGCCCGGTGGCCATCAATCGCGAGCTTATGACCCTCGGCGACGACAAGCTGGCGGGCGCTTCGGTCGGTGACAAGTCTGGCGCGGTGGCCCTGGTCGCACTGCTGAACGAGATCGATCCCTCAAAGATCAAAGAGACCCTGACCATCGCATTCGTCGTCCAGCAACGGATTGGCGCGCGCGGCTTGCAGCGCGTCCTGAACACGATCCACCCGGACGAAATGATCTATGTCGGCCGCCTGCTTCCGGGTGGCGCTGTGCCGGGCGTTCAGGGCGTCCATCGCGCGCCCCGCCGTGAACTGGGCAGCGGCGTCTTGCTCGGACTCGAGCAAACCAATGGCACTCCGTCTGGACTCGGCGCTGAACTCCAGCTGCTCGCCGACGCCAACAAGATTCCGTTCGCCACCGACTACTCCGCTGGAATCATCCCCCCGGCCAGCTATGTCGCACCGCCGTCATTTCCCGCGAGGTGGGCGCACGTTGGCATCGCGACAGCATGGCCCGACACGCCTGCGGAGATGATCGATTCCGGAGATTTGAAAGGCCTCCAGAATTTTCTCCGGGTGTATGCCCAGGGAAAAGTTTCGCCGCCGCCGAAGGAAATGTTTGGCGAGGGGCATTCCCCCGGCTCTGTGGGAAATCGCTATGGGGTGCCTTCGAATGCCCAAATTCTCTCCCGGCTGGTGACGATCTACGGCGCGAGCGGCCACGAAGAGCCCGTGGCCCGGGAGGGAATTTTGAATCTGCTTCCCGAATGGGCCCATCCGGAGACGGATGACGCCGGAAATTGGATTCTGCACGTCGGTACCGTACCTCCTGATGCGAAGGCGCCAAGAATTCTCGTCGTGGCGCACATGGACGAAATCGGCTTCCAGGTGAAATCGATCTCGAACGATGGCCGACTCGAAGTCGAGACGCTCGGCGGCATGGAGTTGAGCTACTACGAAGGCCATCCGGCGCTCGTTCACACGGCGACCGGCGATCGCGATGCGATTATGGAGTTGCCGAACGGCTGGGACGAGCAGAGTTTCCAGTGGCCGGAGGAATCGGAGCATACCATCCGCGTTGATGTCGGCGCGCGCACTCCGGAAGAAGTCGCGAAGCTCGGCATCAAGGTCGGCGATTCCGTCACCATTCCGAAGGAATATCGCCCGCTGCTCGGCACGCGCGCGAATGGCCGCAGCTTCGACGACCGGGTCGGCGACACGGCTCTGATTTCGGCCGTATGGGCGCTCGGCGCGCCGCTAAAAAACCGCGACGTCACTTTCGTCTGGTCGACCCGCGAAGAAATTGGCCTCGTCGGCGCCGCAGCGTTGGCAAAGCGCCTCGCCGCCGAAGGCCGCGAACCCGATTACGTCTTTGCCGTCGACACGATTGTCAGCTCCGATTCGCCGCTCGAATCGAAGCGCTTCGGGGATGCACAGCTTGGAAAGGGTTTCGTCGTCCGCGCGATCGACAGTTCGAATATCGCGCCGCGCGACTCTGTCGAGCGTCTCGTGCAGCTCGCGCGCACAAATCAAATCCCCGTGCAGTATGGCGTCACGGGCGGCGGCAACGACGGCTCGACGTTCGTCCCCTACGGCGCCGTGGACATCGCCATCGGCTGGCCCCTGCGCTATTCGCACTCTCCTGCCGAAGTGATCGACACGCGCGATGTCGACGCGCTCGCCCGCATCATCGCCGTCATCGCCAAGAGTTGGTAGTTGCGCGCCGCAGGATTTGATTTTCGGAGCGAGGTGGTATACTCCACCGGTCTCCGCGACAATCGAAACCCTTTTCGCCGCGCTTCACGCGGATGAAACCTGCGCGGCGAGAATTCGAGGCAAACATGACGCAGGCAACCGCAGCGAAGAGCAATCCTTTCGATCCCGCTCTGTTCAGGCCCGAAGCGATCTCCGCCGAAACGGGCGCCGCCAACGAGGCGTTCCGCCAGGCGACGTCCGCCGGGCCCGACTGGTGGGACATCGGCGCGCCGGCCTATCGCGCGGTCATCGCCAGCGGCCGAGGGCCGTTTCCGCCTCCCGCGAAATCCGAACGGGGCCGTACGATCCAGATCGACGGCAAGGGCGGGCACAAGATATCGCTGCGCGTCATAGCGCCCGAGCGTGCGAAGGGCGTCTACATGCACATGCACGGGGGAGGATTGGTCTTCGGGTCGGCCGAAGCGCAGGATCCGATGCTCGAGCGCATCGTGCAGAGCACTGGCATGGCCGGCGTGAGCGTCGAGTACCGCCTCGCCCCGGAGAATCCGTATCCGGCTGCGTGGGACGATTGCGAGTCGACCGCTGCGTGGCTCCTGAAGAATGCGAAGTCCGAGTTCGGGACGGACGTCCTGACGATCGGCGGCGAATCGGCCGGCGCCACACTAGCGGCGGCCACGCTCCTCCGCATGCGAGACCGCCACGGTTACACCGGCTTCCGCGCCGCGAATCTGTCCTACGGCGTCTTCGATTCGTCGATGACCCCCAGCCAAGCGCTCACTCCCGAAAAGGGCCTTCTCGTCGGGAGGAAGAGCATTCAGAAATTCTGCGAAGCGTACCTGCCGAAAGGAACGAACCCGCGGGATCCGGACGTCTCGCCGCTCTACGCGAACCTCGCGGGTCTCCCGCCGGCGATTTTCACCGTCGGCAGCATCGATCCGCTGCTCGACGACTCCCTGTTCCTCTATGCGCGCTGGATTGCCGCGGGAAATGAAGCGGAACTCGCTGTGTACCCCGGCGCTCCGCACGCGTTCAATCTGGCGCCAATGCCGCTGAGCGCCGGGGCGAACGCGCGCATCGACGCGTATCTCGCTCGGGCGGTTTCGTAGCGGACAGGCTTTCGATTTGGAGAGCGGAGCTACGCGCGGCAAAGCTCGGCGATCAAGTTCTCCCGGCGGCTGATGGCGATGCCGTCCACGCGGTTCAGCATCGCGACATAACCGCCGAACGCCGCTGCCGCGAGCGCCAGAAAGATAATCGTCGCGATCCAGATTCTGCCGTAATGTAGGCTCGTAAGAAGCGCGACCGTTGCCAGTCCGACGATCACGATCTGGACTCCCAGGCTGACCATGACGGTTGTGCCCGCCGCGCGCTGCCGCCCGAAAACCGCGAAATCGAATTTCTTCGGCGCGTAGAGCGACAACAGGTTCCCCGCGGTAAAGTTCACGAGCGCACCAAAGAGAGCTCCCGCAAGCGTCGCGAGCGTAATGCCGATCCCGGGCGGACGAAACATCAGGCTCGCTCCCGCCCACACGAGGACCATCTCGAGGACCAGAACCGCCGCTTGCGCCAGGTTCTTCGCCACCAGGATTTCGCGAAAGCGCACCGGAGACACGAAAAAGAACTGGATGCCTCCGCCTTCGACTCCAAAACTGTTGTACGTGAGGTTGGTCAGAATCAACAACGCGTACGCTGCGCCGATCGGGAATGCGAGGTCCGCATGCTGCGCGAAGGGCCCGCCGTGCCGGCCGTTCGCTGGCCCTATTCGAAAAATGAGCAGGATCACGATCGGCATCGCGAGATTGAAAAGCATCGGACCGCTGCGGGTGAGATAGCGGAGTTCCTTTTCGAAGATCACGGCCACCGGCCCGGAGAGTCCCGGCAGTCCCCAACCTGCGCGAACCGCCTGCTTTTCCGCACGCGGTGCCGCGGGCGCGATCGATTCGCTTAGGTTCTCGCCACGGTACTGCGCCCGCAGGCGCAGATCGAGCAGCCACAGGAAAGCGCCGCCGTAGACGCACTCGAACGCGAATGAGCCGAGTGCGTTGCCGGGATTGCCGTGCGAAGCCTCGGCCACGACTTTGGCAGCGAGGCCCGGCGGCGACAGTTTCTCGGCCGGGGTCAGATTCGCAATCGCCCCTGGCATCGCGGGCCGGTTGCGCCTGCCGTAGTGGCTCATCACCGGTCCGATGAATTGAAAGCTGATGATGAAAAGGAAGAAGACGACGCCGAGAATCTCGCGGCTTTTTCGCCGCGAGAGCCAGCGCTCGATCCACGCGAAAATCATTCGCGCGAGCAGCACGTTGAGCGCCCAGAACGTGGCGAGCGCGATCACGGCCCACGGCAGCAGGCGCGGAGCTCCGATGCAGATGCCCGCGGTCATTCCAAGGAGCCAGAGCGTGCCGATCAGGGTGGTGGGATCGAGCGCGCCATAGGCCATGCGGATGAAGAAATATGAGCGATAGCGCAGCGGAAAGCGGAGAAAATTCGACGAGTCGAAATTCTCGGTGAACGCCGTGGCCATCACGGGGAAAAGCTGCCAGTAGAGAAACACGCCCCAGAGCGGAAGAGCGAGCCATTCGAGAGTGCTGTGCGATGCGAAATACCACGACGCCACGGCCAGCCCCAGCATTCCGCCCACGCCCAGGACGGCGAACCCGAACCCCACAAAAATCCACGAGACCATTTCCAGGCGGCCGCGAAGCGTGCGAAGCGAGTTGACAGAAATCCGCCAGCGGAGCCGCGCGATCGCGGCAAACTGTTCGCGCGCTTCGGGCCACGCGAGCGACGAAGGCGCAGTTCAGCCCAGCCATGAGAGTTCCTGATCGGCAGCGCGCGAGCCGCCGACGATGCGCAGAAAGATCTCTTCGAGCGTGAGCTTTTCGCCTGCCGCGTCCGCCTGCGCCCCCTGGGCTTGCACGCCGGCGCGAAGCTCCTCGAGCGAGCCTTGCGCCACGAGCCGGCCGCGATGAATGATGGCCACGTGGCTGCACAGCCGCTCGACGATCTCAAGCACGTGCGAGGTGAGGAAAATCGTGGCGCCGCGCGCGATCATGCCGTGCAGCATCGACTTGAGTGTTCCCGAAGCGATAGCGTCCACTCCCTCGAACGGTTCGTCGAGGAACAGAATCTTCGGCCCGTGAATCACCGCCGCCGCAAGTGCGAGCTTTTTCTGCATCCCGTGCGAATAATCGGTGATCAGCGCTTTCGGCTGGTCCGCGAGCTGCATGAACTCGAGCAGCTCCGCCGTGCGTTTGGCCGCCGTCTCGCGGTCGAGGCCGTACATGCGGCCGACGAAATTCAAGTACTCCGCGCCGGTCAGCCTGCCGAAAAGCGCCATGCCCTCCGGCACCACGCCGATCTGCCGCTTCACTTCGACGGGGTTTGCGACGAGATCGACGCCCAGAATCTCCATGCGCCCTGCGGAAGGCGCGAGCAGGCCGGTCAGCATCTTGATCGTCGTGGATTTCCCCGCGCCGTTCGGGCCGAGAAAGCCGAAGAACTGGCCCGCCGCGACGCGGAGGTTCATGTTGTCCACGGCGACAAGTTCGCCGAAGCGGCGCGTCAGGTTCTTGGTGGAAATGGCGGGAACGTCCATCGGAGTCGCCCACTCTAGCACAGCACTGCGAAGTCCGGGAGAAGGCTGAGGCCGGCGCTACCTGGATGTTTTCCGACGGCCATGCAGGCGTCGAAATCAGCTAGATGGCGATGGCTTCCGAAAAGCCCGCGATCGAATCATCCGCTCCGGCAAACACGCCGTCACGCAAGGTGACGCTTTTTCCTGAAATCGATGCGATGCGCTCGCCCGGCAAGAGAATACCAGCCAGATTCAGGGGATCGGCAGCGGAAATCGTCACGGTCTGACCTAAAGGCGCGTTTTTACGCATCGCCCGCAAGGATTCGACCGCTATCGGCAAAGCGAATTGCTCTCCCAGAAAACCGTTCACGAAATGGCCTCCGCGGACCTGGCCTCGATCTTCCAGGCGGCGAAATTCGATCAGCAGCTCGCGCCATCGGGGAACAATCGTTTCTCGAGCGGTCATCTCGCGGAAAACCACCCCATAGCGGTTCAGGAGCATCCAGCAGGTGACCTCGGCTACTTGTCCCCGTTCGGGAGCTTCGTTCGAGTAGAGAAGCGACCATCGGCCCACGCTGTGGCGGGGACGCGCGGCGTGGCCTCTTCCCTGGCCCGCGCGGCGTTTGGGATCGATCAATGCGCGAATATTGTCGAAGCCATCAGCCGTGATGATCCCGGCCGTCACCAGCTCCCACAGCGCGGATTCCATCTCGGACTTCAGCTTTCCTGTGCCGCGCACAAGATCGGCAAAAAATGAAGCTCCGCGCTGCCGCAAGTATCTCAGCGCATCGCGCGCAGCCTCGCTCAACCCTAGAGGTTCTTCCCGGTCATCGCCCGCATGATGCGGGATCATCCAGCCGGCGTCTTCCCGGATGAAAAATGCAATCGGAGCTACGCTCGTCGGAACCACGCGGCGATTTGCAAGCGCCGGTTCTCCTAGTGTCGCAGGATGCGGTGAGAGCCGCCCCCACCCTACGGCCCCGGTCAGGCAGAGCTGGTCCAGCACTTTGGGGTCGTAGTTGGCGATTCGCCGGGCGAGAATTTGCCGCTCCCATGCGTTTGCGGGCGCTTCAAATCCTTGCAGTTGCTTGAGCGCTTCCAGAGTGCCGTGCTCGCCGAGAAGCTGCGTGCCGGGAGCCACGTGCTGCCACCGCAGAAGCCATCGCATGAATTCTGCGGCGTTCACAGGCTGAATCTGCCTGCGCAAGGTCCCCAGGGTCAGTCGATGAATGCGAGCCAGCAAACGGCGGTCGCACCATTCCATCTCGTGGCTGCCCGTGAAATTTCCCCTCAGCACCGAGCCGCCTGCTTCCAATCGCAGAACGGCTCTTTCGATGTCCGCAACTCCCAATCCCAGAAAATCGCTCAAAGCCGGTATCGTGACGATCCCAACGTGGGCCATCCAACCTGCCACGCAAGCTGCGAGCGCTTCGTCGCGGGCGCCCTGCGGATTTTCCAGGCCAGCCGGAGGCGAATCGAAATGCGCGTCCGGAAAAAGCACCATGAACATCGCTGCCTTTTCCGCCGCGAACCAATACACTCGGTCTCCCGCGAGTGCGCGTACGGCGCGGCGGCCGGAAACCAACTGGGCGAAGAAAGCAGTCCAGCTCACGACTGCTCGCATCGCTAGATCATCAAGCGCGGACCTCCCGCTCTCGGCGCCTGCGGCCAACGAAGTCGCACTTGAATCCGCAGAAACTGGGACGGCGACAAATGTTTGCAGGGAATCATGCAGCTCATCGGCGTCGCGCACGTCGGGCCACGCTTCGTTGCGCACCTGAGCGATCGCGGCAGGATCCAATCGCCCTATCTCTGAAAGAACGGCCTCGGGCAGCGCCCGCCGCATTTCCACTGCGCGAGCGCGACGCTCCTCGAGCGGCGCATCGTCGAGGTAGGCGTATGGATTTGCATTCAGAATCTCGTGGGAAAATTGCGACGGCACCGGAGTATCCACAGCGAGGCACCGGATCTGTTTCGATCGAATGGCCTGCAGCACTCCCTTCAATCCTGCGATATTCATCGCTTCGGTGAGCGAATCCTTCATCGTCTCGCGCACCAGCGGGTGATTGGGAATCTGAATCTCGCCCGAGATATTTTCCTGGCAGGCCAGGGCCTCGGGAAAGACGGCGGCCAGCAAATCGTCGGACCGCATCCGCTGGATTTGCGGAGGCACTTTCTTTCCTCCCATGAAACGCAGCAGGGCTAACGCGCGCCCCGCGACCCAGCGCCAGCGCGTCGCGAAAACCGGCGAGGCTAATACCGCTTGTTCCAGGAGTCGCTCCACGCTTTCCGGCTGCAGGAAATGAAATACATCATCGAGCGGGAAGCTGTGTTGCTCGCCGAGAGAAATGTTCAACCCATTGTCGGTCGCGGCCGCCTGCAACTCGAAATTGAACGACCGACAAAAACGTTTTCGCAGCGCCAGCCCCCAAGCCTTGTTGATTCGTCCGCCGAACGGGGCGTGAATCACGAGCTGCATCCCGCCGCTTTCGTCGAAAAATCGCTCAGCGATGATCGTTCGCTGCGTTGGCACGTCCCTCAGAACGGCCCGCCCAGCCAGCAGATATTCGATCGCCTGCTCGGCGCCGGCTTGATCGAGTCCGCATTCCTGGGTCAGCCAATTGACGGCAGCCGCGGCATCGCCCGCGCTTCCGCGAATCCGGTCCGGCAAAAGACCCTCGGTGAGCGAGTCGATTCTCGCTCTCACCTCTGCAACTTGATCGGAAAGCTCCGCGGTGCGCGAAGGCGCTTCGCCCCGCCAGAATGGAACATTCGGCGGAGCGCCATTTGCGTCTTCCACCAGCACGGACCCTGCTTGGACTCGCCGAATTCGCCACGAGTTGTTGCCGAGCAGAATGATGTCGCCGCGCAGGCTTTCTACCGCGAAGTCTTCATCCACGGTGCCCACGACGAAGCCCTCGGGTTCCGCTCGGACCGTGTACAGCGCATTGTCGGGAATCGCTCCGCCGCTTGTGATCGCTGCGAGCCGAGCTCCGCGCCGCCCGCGCAGCCGCCCATTGATGCCATCGCGATGCAGGTAGGCACCGTACCGGCCACGCCGCGCCGCGATACCGTTCGACAACATCTCAATGATTTCCTCGAACTCGGCGCGCCCCAGATTGCGGTATGAATAAGCCCGCCGAACGAGTGCAAATAGATCGTCTTCCGCCCATTCTTCGGAAGCGCACGCAGCCACCACCTGCTGAGCCAGCACATCGAGAGGACATTCGGGAATGATGATGCGATCCAACTCGCCCAGCCGAATCGACCGGACCAGCGCCGCACACTCGATCAGTTCGTCGCGCGTGGTGGCGAAGAAGCGCGCCTTCGGGACCGCCCCGCGCCAGTGACCGGAGCGTCCAGCGCGTTGCAGCGCAACGGCAACCGATCGAGGCGAGCCGATCTGGCAGACCAGGTCCACAGTCCCAATATCGATCCCCAACTCGAGGGATGCCGTCGCAACGAGCACGCGTATTTCGCCGGCTTTGAGTTTCCCCTCCACCGCCAATCGCCGCTGGCGCGAGAGGCTGCCATGATGCGAAGCCACCGCATCCCGTCCGAGCAGCGAAGCGAGATGATGCCCCACTCGCTCCGCAAGCCGCCGGGTGTTGACGAAAACGAGCGTCGAGCGGTGCTGTCGCACCAGTTCTGCGATCCGCTCGTAGATCTCATCCCACATTTCGTTCGAGGCTACGGGGCCCAGTTCGCTCGCGGGAACTTCGACGCCAAGATTCAGCTCGCGTCGCTGCGCGATTTGTACGATGTCGGGAGCGGGTCGATCGCTTCCAGCAAGAAACTGGGCGATCAACTCGATTGGTTTCTGCGTAGCCGAAAGGCCAATCCGCGGCGGGTGCCGTCCTGTCAGCGCGTCCAAGCGTTCGAGCGACAGGGCGAGGTGCGCTCCGCGCTTGTCGTCGGCAATGGCGTGGATTTCATCCACGATCACAGTCTTGACGCTCGAGAGGATTGCCCTGCTCTTTGCCGCCGTCAGCAGGATGTACAAAGACTCCGGCGTGGTCACCAGGATGTGCGGCGGCCGCCTCAGCATGGCCTGCCGCTCGTGCATCAACGTGTCGCCCGTGCGGACGGCTGTGCGGATCTCCGGCATCAGGAATCCCTGCCGGCGAGCGAGTTCGAGTATTTCGCCGAGCGGGGTGTCCAGATTCTTTTGAATGTCGTTGCCGAGCGCCTTCAGAGGAGAGACGTAAAGCACCTCGGTCCTGTCTTCCAGTTCGCCCGAGAGCGCTTTCCGCACCAGCCGGTCAATGCACGCCAGAAAGGCCGCAAGCGTTTTGCCTGAGCCTGTCGGCGCGCAAATTAGCGTGTCTTTCTGCGCAAGAATGTGCGGCCAGCCTCGCTCCTGAGGTTCGGTGGGCGTCCCGAATTTCTCCGCGAACCATTCCCGCACGAGCGGATGCGCCCATGCGAGGCCGGCTTGCTCGGAGAGATTCGAAGGAGAAGGATTCACGAGACGTCCAGCAAGAAAGGAAGTATCCAGACAACGACTACAGCTCTATTGTCCCCGAATTTCGGTCCAGAAGCAAAACGCGCGAGATGGTTGCAGAGATCACTTCCGTTGGCAAGCTTTGGATGGCCTGCCATCCGCAGCCTTGGCGAAGGATAGCGTGCATTCTACCCAAACTTCGGACGTGGGTTCGATTCACCTCGCCATAATGTCGTTGAGAAGCGGCCTAGTGAAGAGCGGTCTTCTCCCGCCTGGCACCCGCGGCCAGAACACCTGGGCTCCGGCCAGGTCAGGAGTATCTCCGCCGGAGCAAACGGTTGCTGGCGGCACTCGGCCGTCCTATCATCGAGACTCCGAGCGGCGGCGAAAAGGGCTTTCCTCGTATCTCGATCCGGGATGGGCGCGAGTCGCGTGAACGCTTCGAGCGCAAAGCTCGCACCATTGCCAGCCTGAATCATCCCCACATCTGCACTCCCTGCGACGTTGGCCACCGGGACGGCACTGATTAGCGCCGGCTGGATCGAAGAGGAAACATCGCGCACGCTGGCTCCTTCTGGTCGCGCTCCAAAGTGCACCTCTCGACTGAATCGGGAGAAATCCTGCTGGTTTTCGCCGCTCTGGACAACTACCGCTAACCAAGACCCGTTGGATGGTCGTGAATCCCGGCGATTAAGGCCGCAAAGTCAAAGGTTTTGGCGGAACCATAGAGACAGAGAGAAATCCGAGGACTGGTTGGCGGAGGGGGTGGGATTCGAACCCACGAGACCCTTTCGGGCCTAACGGTTTTCAAGACCGCCGCCTTCAACCGCTCGGCCACCCCTCCATACCAACTGCCTGCAACATTGTAGTTTACGATCTGCCAGTCTGCCAGTGAGCAGGCGGTTTTTCGACGGCGACCGTCCCCGAATCGACATTTGAATGCGTATAAGCCGTTTATTGCTGCGACGGTCAAACCCTTGCACGACATGGACCTAGCCCATGTAAGCAAGTCGCGGTCCAAGATTCGAGTGGACAAAAGAGGACAATCGTGTGAGAATGACAACGCGTTTGTTGCTCTTGTAAAACCTTTAGATTCGTGAAGGGGCTGCAAGTCCACACTTGCAGCCCTTTTTTTGTGCTGGAGGCGATGGAAAAGCACCAAATAGCTCAAACAGAAAAGAGAAACACAGTTGAAAGAACAAGGAACAGTAAAGTGGTTCAATGCCAGTAAGGGCTTTGGATTCATCCAGCGCCAGTCCGGCGAGGACGTTTTCGTCC